>JAESFU010000206.1_pt1 | contig 68254 bp, 55 predicted proteins | sample 9269461 | NCBI WGS metagenome assembly JAESFU01 (sample SAMN14502556, study PRJNA617107) | algae metagenome | isolation source: Stenomitos rutilans HA7619-LM2 and co-occurring heterotrophs from cave walls | place: USA: Waikapalae cave, Hawaii | collected 2009-07-28
AGGGCGGCAAAGTAAATCAAACCAGACCACATTAGTATTGGAGAACTGTTGACGGTTATCGGTTAGTGACCGAAAAAAATACAGAAACAATTACCTTGCGCACTCATGTTGCAGCCGGCATTCGATATTATAGAAACACAATCAGGCGAGCCAACTCAACCGGCTCTTGTCATGGAGGTAAGTGCTACTGCCATCAGTTATGCCATCATCGATCGCGGCGAAAATAAACTCGTGGCGATCCGGCGGTATCACTTCGAATCGGTGGCTCACCAGTCGCTGACAGAATGGTTGCGATTGGTGATCGACGGTGACCAGTTGTTATCACGCACATTTGATGAGGCGATCGTGATGTACAATTTGCCGGAAAGCAGTCTTGTGCCGGAAAAATTCAGCGACATCTCGATCTATAAGCCGATCACCCAACTCGTATACGGTGATGCACAAAAGGGACTGATCCTGAGTGAAAAGGTTCATGGATGGAAGATTTACAATGTTTACCGTGTTCCCCGCGAAGTGCACTCGTTTTTGCAACAGAAATTTGAAGCAGGCAAGTACTGGCACTTTTATACGTTGCTGTTGAACTCGATGAAGAATGTTTCCACTTCGGACCAGTTACTCTTCAAAGTAATCTTTTATCCCGATCGTTTCATCGTTTTGCTGATCCGCTCGGGAGGATTGCTGCTTCTCAACAGTTATGCTTACCAGACTCCTGAGGATGTTGCCTATTATTTGTTGCTTATCTCCAAACATTTCGACGTAGACAGGGAAACGACAACACTGCACATCTCGGGATTGATCGATAGTGAATCAGCGTTGTACAATGAACTATACAAGTATTTTCAGAATGTGGAGCCCGAACAAATGCCCGATGCGATTGTCGCGCCGGATGTTGCGGCACAGTTCCCGCCTCATTATTTTTCTCCTCTTGTGAACGTAGCGTTATGCGTATAATCGGTGGCGATTTGGGTGGCAGACGATTTCATCCACCGTCGGACATGCCTTATACGCGACCAACAACCGACGTTGCAAAGGAAGGATTGTTCAACGTCATCGAGAATAACCGCGATATCGAGTCATTGAAAACCTGCGATCTCTTTGGCGGCACCGGAAGTATCACCTACGAACTTGCTTCGCGCGGAGCATCCGACCTCACGATTGTTGAGAAGGATTCTGCGATGTTTGCTTACATAAAAAAAACGCTGACCGATTTGAAGATCGAAGGAGTGAAACTCGTGAAGATGGATGTATTCAAATTCATTCGTGAATGCGAAGAAACGTTCGACCTTATTTTTGCAGGGCCACCGTATGCATTGACAAACATTGATGATTTACCAGTGTTGATATTTTCGAAACGCATGCTGAAACCCGGCGGATGGTTCATCCTCGAACATACTCCGCGAAACAGGTACGAGCATCTGGAAATGTTCAGCGTTGCGAAGAACTACGGCACAACTGTTTTCAGCATTTTCGTTAATCGGCAATCTGAGTCAGCGCCTTAACGTATTTGATACACAATGATGGCGACAGGCAATCGAAGCATATTCGTGACCGGTATTGGAACCGGTGTAGGGAAAACGGTTGTTTCGGCAATTGTAGCCCAGGCGCTGAATGCGGCGTACTGGAAACCCGTTCAATGTGGAGTAGAGTCGGGCACAGACAGCCACTGGGTTAAACAAAACACTACAGATACAATTGTTTTTCCCGAATCGTACTGCTTCCAATTGCCAGCATCGCCGCATATTGCAGCAAGAGCTGAAGGCACGTCGATCAGTATAAAAAAAATTGTATCCGATCTTCCTGCTATTAATCGTAATTTAATTATTGAAGGTGCCGGCGGTTTGCTGGTTCCGGTTAACGAAACTGAGTTCGTTCGAGACCTTATCCTGGCTCTTGATGTTGAAGTAATACTTGTAAGCAGGAATTATCTTGGAAGTATCAATCATTCGCTGCTTACAGCAGACGCCTGCAAACACGCAGGTTTGAAAGTGATGGGTTGGGTCTTTAACGATCAGTATCTCGACTACGAAGAAGAGATCGTTAAGTGGAGCGGCATCCCGAAAATTGCTTCAATACCATTTTGTTCAGATCCCCGGCGCGATTTTATACTGGAACAGGCTACAGCGATTAGGCAGCGTATTGCAACCTTGCTATGCTGAAAAAAGAACTCAGGAGCGAATACCTTGAGAAGAGGTCATCACTCGATAACGACACCGTTCGTGAACTTCACGAGAACATCGTGGATCGATTTGCGGAGCTTCGTCTGCCTGCCATTCATTATCTTCTTTCATACTATCCCGTCACTACTCAAAATGAGTTTGACGTCACCGCCTGCGAAGAAGTTGTGAGGGCAAAGAACCCTTCATTGAAAGTAGCGTGGCCAAAAATTGGTGTTGACCTCGCAACCATGGAAGCAAGGCTCGTAGAACGCGAACGCATGTTCGTCAAAAATCGATTCAACATCCTCGAACCACTGGATGGCGAATTCATTGAGCCGGTGAGTATCGATCTCATATTTGTTCCGCTCATTGCAGTCGATAAACGGGGATTCCGGGTCGGGTACGGCAAAGGCTATTACGACAGGTTTCTGCAATTGTGCCGTCCGGACGCGATGAAGATCGGCTTCAGTTATTTCGAGCCGGTCGACTCGGTTGAAGACATACATCAATTTGATGTACCTTTAACGCTTTGCATCTCACCCTCACGCGTATATGAATTTTAACGCACCGCTGCTGAGGCCGGTCCGCATCCTTTTATTTCCTATCTCCCTTTTATTCGGCGCTGCTGTCTGGGTCAGAAACATATTATACGATCACAGCATCTTTACAACGTCATCATTCAATCTTCCAATCATCGGGGTTGGCAATCTGTCTTCCGGAGGAACCGGAAAGTCGCCCATGGTCGTTTTTCTTGTGTCGCGGTTAAAAGCGCAGTACAAACTTGCAATATTGAGCAGAGGATATAAAAGGAAAACGACGGGATATGCGCTCGCGCGAGAAACATCAACGGCTCTTGAGATAGGGGATGAGCCCATGCTGTTCCACAACAAGTTTCCCGATGTTGCGGTAGCGGTGGGAGAGGAACGCGTCGTCGCAATACCGCAATTATTGCACGACAGGCCCGACACGCAGGTGATCATCCTTGATGATTCTTTCCAGCACAGGTCCGTAGATCCCGGCTTGAACATTCTTCTCACTGATTATAACAATCTTTTTACGCGCGACTGGTTTCTGCCCACCGGAGATCTGCGCGATCTTATTTCGAGTTACAAGCGGGCCGACATCCTGGTGGTTACTAAATGCAAACCCGATCTTGATGAAACAGAGAAGGATGAAATCATCCGCGAATTGAAGCCAACCGAAAATCAGCATATATTTTTTTGCAGCATTCAGTACGGAAGGCCGTACCATATTCTCGATTACAAAGAAACCGATATTGATGCGACCTCCGAAGTGCTACTCGTGACGGGAATTGCGAATCCACGACCGCTCAAAAAGTACCTTTCTGAAAACGCAGATACTTATTACGAAATACTTTTCGACGATCACCATATTTTTACCATTGATGATTGGAAAGAGATCCGAAAGCGGTTCGATGCGATCCAATCACAAAAGAAAATCATTATTACGACGGAAAAGGACGCGGTAAGACTTATGAAATTCGGCGAATCACTCGCAAGTTATCCCGTATATGTTCTGCCAATAGAAACCGACTTCCTGTTCGCAGGTGAGAAACCCTTTACTGAATTAATCACTAAATTCATTACGACTTTCAGGCATTCAAACAAGAACTAGATGGGAAAAAAGCAACCGAAGAAGAAAAAGAAAAAGTCCTCTCACGATCATACACTGGTAGGTACCCTCGATATAACTCGTTCCGGCATGGGGTATGTTGTTGTTCCTGACGTGCAAACCGATATCATGGTTCGGCCGGCAGATTTCAATACTGCGCTCCATGGCGATACGGTGCGGATCAAACTAACGGGAAACCTCATGCGCAGTGGTCGTCAGCAGGGAGAGGTAACCGAAATTATTAAACGAAAGCAACTCGAATTTCTCGGCAGGCTTCAGATCAACGAGAACTTTGCATTCTTTCTGCCTGACGTTGATAAGCCGATGCCCGACATCTATGTTCCGCTCGACAAGCTTGGTGGCGGAACGCCGGAAAACCGGGTGATCGTTCGGATCACCAATTGGGAGAAAAACAGGAAACCCGTAGGTGAGGTCGTGCAGGTGATGAACGAAGAAGACGAAAGCGATTTTGCAATGAAGGAAATTCTAATGGAAAACGGCTTTCCATTATTGTTCCCTGAGTCTGTGATCGAGGAAACCGAACGAATTCCAACGGCCATTACCGCCGACGATACCGTTGACCGCAAGGATTTTCGTGATGTGCTCACTTTCACCATCGACCCGGTCGACGCACGCGATTTTGACGATGCGATTTCAATCAGACTATTGAAAAATGGCAATTATGAAATAGGTGTCCATATAGCCGATGTGGCGCATTACGTTGAACCCGGTACTGAGCTCGACACGGAAGCCTTTACACGTGCGACTTCAGTTTACCTGCCCGACCGCGTATTGCCGATGTTGCCCGAAAAAATTTCAAACGAGCTGTGCTCTTTGCGTCCGCATGAAGACAAGCTTACATTCTCTGTTGTGTTTCAACTCACCTCAAAGGGCGAAGTGAAAAGTCACTGGATCGGCAGAACCATTATTCATTCGAACCACCGCTTCACGTACGAAGAGGTACAGGAGATCATAGAGAAGCAAGAAGGACTTCATAAAGACGAGATTCTGCTTGTGCACGAGTTTGCGCAACGATTCCGTAAGCAGAGGTTTAAGAAAGGTGCTATCAATTTTTCGTCACAGGAAGTTCGTTTCAAACTCGACGAGAAGGGAAAGCCCATAGGAATCTTGGTGAAGGAAAGTAAGGAAGCGCATCAGCTGATCGAAGAGTTTATGTTGCTGGCGAACCGCACCGTTGCAGAATACGTTGGACAAATAAAAGTCAATAAAAAACCGGTTCCTTTTCCTTACCGCGTTCACGATACGCCGGATGAGGCAAAGCTGTTGCCATTTGTCGCGTTTGCAAAAAAGTACGGGCATAGTTTTGATACTTCTACGCCGGAAGGAATTGCTTCGTCGTTCAATCAGATGCTGAAGGACGTGCATGGCAAACCTGAACAACATGTACTCGAGCAGCTTGGTATTCGAACAATGGCGAAAGCTGTGTACACGACCGAGAACATCGGCCACTATGGCCTCGGCTTTTCGCACTATTGCCATTTCACCTCTCCGATACGGCGTTATCCGGATATACAGGTTCATCGCATTGTAGAAGAATGCTTGTCTGAACAAATTGTGCCCGACAAAAAGCTTGAACAGAAAAGCAAACATTGCAGCGAACGCGAACGCGCGGCAATGGAAGCGGAACGGGCTGCCAACAAGTACAAACAGGTGGAGTATATGAAAAACTTCCTCGGCGAGGAGTTCGAGGGAGTGATCAGTGGCGTTGCCGCATTCGGATTCTGGGTTGAGACAGTAGAACATAAATGCGAAGGACTTGTCAGTCTTAATTCGCTGTTAGAGTTCGACGACTTCCGTCTCCTCGAAGGCGATTACAGTCTTGTGGGACAACGAAGCGGTACCAAATTCCGGATGGGAGATAAAGTCACCATCAAAGTAGTAGCTGCCAACTTAACCAAGAGACAGCTCGATTATGAGTGGGTGATCGTTTCGGCGATTGCTGATGATAAAAAGGATGGTGTCGTGACGCCTGCACCGGAGGCACGTGAAGCGCATAAGAAAAAGAAGAAAAAAAAATCCTGAGTTAGCTGATGCATTCTTTCGAACAGCTGTCGCATAAATTCAATGAATATTTTTCAGTCCGGCACTTTCCGGTTATTCCTCCGACGCTTTATGACCCCGCAGAGTACTTCCTGAATCTCGGTGGCAAAAGGTTGCGACCTGTATTGTGTTTGATGGGAAATGAATTGTTCGGCGAACTGCATCCGGACGTATACAAGGTAGCAACGGCCATTGAACTGTTTCACAATTTTACACTGATCCACGACGACATCATGGACAAGGCGCCTCTTCGCAGAGGAAAGGCCACTGTACATGAAAAATTCGGCGAGCCTACAGCCTTGCTGGCGGGAGATGTGATGCTCGTGAAATGTTACGACTATATTTCGGATATTGATCCCCGTTACATGCAAAGTGTTTTGAAGTTGTTTAACCAAACAGCATGCGGAGTGTGTGAAGGACAGCAGCATGACATGGACTTTGAAAAGCAAGAGTACGTCGGGCTTCCTGCTTATGTGGAAATGATCACTCTCAAAACATCGGTGCTGCTTGCGGGTAGTGTCTCAATGGGAGCCATCATGGCGGATGCCGGTGCTGACGATTTGCATCATTTGTATGAATTTGGAAAGAATCTCGGCATTGCTTTTCAGGTGCAGGACGACTATCTGGATGCATTTGGTGATCCGGATAAGTTTGGAAAGAAGAAGGGCGGCGACATTGTTGCGAATAAGAAAACGTTCCTATTGATAAAGGCCCAGGAGGTTGCCGACAATATTCAAAAGCGACAACTTAATTCACTGCTGAATTCATCGGACGATGATAAGGTAGATCAGATGTTGAAGTTATACCGGGAGACCGGTGTGGACGAATGGGCCACAACACTGCAGGATGAATACATGGCAAAGGCGATATGGCACTTTGAGAAGATTGGGTGTGCGAAGGAAAGAAAAGAGCCGCTGGCCGCGATGATCAATTTTCTAATGGAAAGGACGCACTGACGTTACGGCGCCTGAACATTGCAACCAAACCTAACCGACATGTCACGATCACTTTTACGAAAGAAGTCCATTGACAAGATTTTGAAAGACGCTCAGGACGGGCTTTCCGATGCGCATGCCGCAGACGGTTTGCGACGTGTGCTTACTGCGCGGGATCTGACATTCATGGGTATTGCCGCAGTGGTAGGCGCGGGCATCTTTTCAACGATCGGCACAGCGGCCTTTCACGGAGGGCCGGGCGTTTCATTGTTGTTCGTTCTCACGGCGATCACCTGCGGATTTTCGGCGCTTTGTTACGCGGAGTTTGCAAGCCGTGTCCCGATCGCAGGGAGTGCATATACGTATGCATATGTTTCATTTGGAGAAGTGATTGCCTGGATCATCGGCTGGGCGTTGATTCTTGAATACGCGATAGGCAACATCGTTGTTGCGATATCGTGGAGCGGATATTTCAACAACCTTCTGGTTGCATTAAACATTCATTTGCCTGCATGGCTTACGACCGATCCTTCGACGGCTGAGTCTGCTTACAATATGGCGATCACCGCGCAAAACGCCGGTCAGCCGCTAACGAAAGATCTGCAATTCGCAAAGTCCGCCTGGGAGTCCGCTCCGTCGTTGGGTGGCGGTAAAATGTTCATTAATGTTCCGGCTTTCCTGATAGTGTGTCTTATCACCTGGCTCACCTACGTCGGCATCCGCGAAAGCAAAAAAAGCACGAATGCGATGGTGGTATTCAAGATTGCCGTCATCATTTTTGTAATTATTCTTGGCTTCTTCTCAGTGCAGCCGCACAATTGGTCGCCGTTCATGCCGAATGGTCCGGAAGGAGTACTGAAGGGTGTGTCCGCAGTATTCTATGCGTACATCGGGTTCGATGCAATATCAACAACGGCTGAGGAATGCAGGCAGCCACAACGCGATTTGCCGCGAGGCATGATCTATTCACTTATCATATGCACGGTCCTATATATTCTTATTGCTCTTGTGCTTACGGGCATGGTGAACTACACACAACTGAATGTTACCGATCCATTGGCTGAAGTTTTTGAGCAGGTGGGTCAGCAGTGGGTAAGTTATGTAGTGTCCATCAGCGCAGTCGTTGCAACAACGAGTGTGCTGTTGGTCTTTCAGCTCGGTCAGCCGCGTATTTGGATGAGCATGAGCCGCGACGGACTTCTTCCGAAAATCTTTGGTCGCATTCATCCGCGTTATAAGACTCCGTCTTTTTCAACCATACTTACCGGAATTATTGTTGCGGTGCCTTCGCTGTTTATGCAAAGTTCACTCATGACGGACCTCACGAGTATTGGAACATTGTTCGCATTCGTGCTGGTATCGGGCGGAGTGTTGATGTTGCCGAGGATCGACAGGTCGGTACAACGTGGATTTCGTCTGCCTTACATCAATGGCAAATTCATCGTGCCTGCCATGTACCTGCTGTTTATGTTCGCTTTTCGGGAGCGGTTATTCAATGCAACCGTAGATGACGGCGACCATTTCTTCCAAAATGTGCTGTTTTTTGTATTCGTGTTGTTTGGGGCGGTACTATCCATATTCACTTTCCTTCGAAACCTCTCGCTTATTCCTGTACTGGGTGTATTGTTTTGTTCTTACCTGCTTATTGAGATCCCTGCAATGTCATGGCTCTGGTTTTTTACATGGATGATCATTGGGCTGACGATCTACTTCCTGTACGGATACAGGAAGAGCAAACTTTCTCCCGGCAACAGCACGGGTGCATGATCGTATCTTTGGGTCATGAAATTCCAGGTGGGCGACAGGGTACTTGTTCTTCATTCGAATGAAGAAGGCGAGGTGGTGGACATCATCAACAAGAAGATGGTGATGGTTGATGTGAAGGGTGTCAAGTTTCCTGCGTACATCGATCAATTAGACTTTCCCTATTTCAGGCGATTTACGGAAAAGAAAGTTCCGCCAAAGAACAGCAAGATCTTCGTCGACGATCTGAAGAAAGAAAAGAAGAAAGAGTTATTGAAAGCAGATGAGGGTGTGAGCCTGCATTTTTTTCCTGTATTTCATGAAGACGAATTTGGCGATGAGCTGGTGAGCGAATTAAAGCTTCATCTGGTAAATCGAACTCCTCATGCGTACACGTTCAAGTACACGCTGAGTTATGGAGGAGTTGATTCGTTCACGCACACCAACACGATTGCCGGTAACGATGATTTCTATCTTCACGATATAGATTTTGAAACCGTAAACGACGGACCGGTGTTTGAATTTGAATTCTCATTGGCTGTTCCGGTGAAGGGAAAGGCCGAGTATCGTGAGGTGTTGCTAAAGCCGAAGGGTCGTCAGTTGTTCAAGAAAGTGGAGGAGCTGCGAAGCAAAGGGGAAGCGGCTTTTTCATATTTGCTGTTTGATAAGTATCCGGATGAGGAGGTGAAGCCGGAGTTTGATTTGTCGTCGCTAACGACCAAGGGTTATAAAGTATATCCGCTGCAGGCTGCGCGGCAGCATTTGGAGCCGGCGAAATCGGAACTTGATCTGCATATTGAGAAACTGAGTGATGAGCATGCGACGATGTCGGCTTTTGAGAAGCTGGCGTTGCAGTTGCAGACGCTGGAGAAGTATATCGATCTGGCGATTGCGCACCGGCTGCCGTGGATGATTGTTATTCACGGGGTAGGGACGGGTAAGTTACGCGATGAGGTGCATGAGGTGTTGAGGCTGAAGAAGGAGGTAAAATCGTTTGTCAACCGGTATCATCCTGCGTACGGGTATGGGGCTACGGAAATATATTTTGGCGACAAAAAGTAACTACAAACTCGTAAGCCGGATTCTGTTTCTAAACTATCATTTATCTGGTCCGTTCATTGCTGAACGGATCGTTCTGCCTACCCACCAGCATGTGTTTCCACTCGGACGAGCAGCCCTCTGATGCTGGCTTACATGGCATTTCAGCGTGCAAGGTTTACCCTCATGCCGTGTTACCACGGGATGACGTGGGCTCTTACCCCACATTTTCACCCTTGTTCCGACGATTGTCGGGACGGTTATTTTCTGTGGCACTTTCTGTTCCTTGCGGACCCGGCTATTCACCGGTGCACTGCCCTGTGCTGTCCGGACTTTCCTGACAGTTGCCTGCCCGATAGTTCGGTTTGTAGTTACTTACAAAAGTACGTCGTATAAGAAGGATGCGGGTAAGAAAAAAACGCTGACGCTATGCTGTTTTAGCGTTGGAGTCGGCAAACGTTTGTGCGATACTTGCAGTGATGTTCGTCTCGATCATCTTTTCGGCGAGCCGGATCATATTCAAAAATGCGATGTCATGGGAGATTCCGTGTCCGATAATCACTGGTTTCGCAATACCCAATACGGGTGTGCCGCCATAAATTTCAAAGTTGAACTGGTCGAGATATTCGTGGTTGATCTGCTTGGCTTTCGTGATATCGTAAATGGATTCGGCAAGTTTCAAAATAACGTTTCCCGTAAATCCATCGCACACGATCACATCCGCTTTGTCGACAAATATGTCCCTTCCTTCCACGTTACCGATAAAATTCAGGTGGTTGCTTTCTTTCAGCAACTGATACGTTGCCTGTGCGAGCAAATTTCCCTTGCCTTCTTCTTCACCGATGTTCAAAAGCGCCACGCGTGGTTTTTGTATGCCAAGGATATTCTCGGCATATATCGATCCAAGTATGGCAAATTGCAGCAATTGCTCAGGCTTACAATCGGCATTCAAACCAACGTCCAGAAGAAGTCCGGTACCACCGTTTTCTTTTGGAATGACAGTTGATATCGTGGGTCGCAAAATGCCCGGAAGGGGTTTGATACTGTACATCGAACCGACCAGCATGGCTCCGCTGTTGCCTGCGCTGATGAACGCATCTATCTTGCCGGTTGCCAGCAGTCCAAAACCTTTTGCGAGGGAAGAATCCGTTTTTTCCTTAAGTGCCTTTGTAGGATGTTCATGCATATCGACAACCTGCGACGCATGAACAATCGTTACTCTTTCAGAGTTGCCCGGAAATCCGGGAACAGCTGATTCAATTGCCACCTTGTCCCCAATAAGGAAGATGTGGGAAGCGGCGGAAGAAGAAGAAAGGTATAGCTGAACTCCTTTCACGGCCTCAAGGGGAGCATAGTCCCCACCCATGATGTCGATACCGATCCTCATCGTACGGTCGTATCGATCTATTTAACAGGAGATTTTTCGGCAACTACTTTGCCCTTGTAGTAAAGCTTGCCCTCGCTTACATGAGCGCGATGCCTTACATGAATTTCTCCTGTCGTAGTGTCCTTGCTCAACGTTACCTCTTCAGCCTTGTAATGTGTCCTTCTTTTGGCACTTCTTTGCTGAGAGTGCCGTCTCTTGGGATTAGGCATAAATAGTTATTTACTTTATGTCAGTTATCTAAGTCTTTGAATTTCTCAAGTCCCTTCCAAACCGGGTTCTGTGGCTTCTGCCCTTCATCGCTTAACTTCTTCAACATCGCCAATACCTCCTTGTTGCAGTAGGGCCCACCCATCTCTTCAGGCGTACACATCCTTTGCATCGGTATGCTAAGATTCACAAACTCATAGATCCAGTCGGCCACATGCAAATGGCTTTCGCCCTTTGATATATAGTACACATCCGGATCTTCTTCCTGCTCGTTCATCTGCTCCGGGTTGTCAACCATCTTTACAACGATGTTGAAATCGTCCCAAAGCTGCAAAGGAAGATTGTTCCCGCAACGGTCGCAACTGACCTCCATCTTACCCCCGATCTCAAACTTCAACAGCATGAAACCGTTCTTTTTGTCAAGCGTCAGCTTCACCTGTGCAATGCAATTCCGGAAATCCTGCTCCTGGTATCTTGTAAAGAACTGGTCGTCGATTTCATAGTCAAACTCATGAATACCAGGCTTTAACCCCACAAACGCAATATCAAAATTCCTACGGCTGACCATGAACTCCCCCGTTTAAAGAGTTTGCAAAGGTAGGGGAAACGACTCGAATTCTGAAAGGATTTTCCGGTGTCTAAGCCTCGACGGCAGTGATAAGTTCGTTGGTTTCCAGCGGAATCGTAAGGATGATCATGTTGCCCAGATTCTGGCTTTTTATGTACTCGATACTGAAGTTCGCATTATGCATCTGCGATACATACGATTCAAGCAAAGTCGCCTGTTGTTCTCCACCGTTCATGTCGCCGGAAGTTGAATACAACTTGAAGAAAAGCTGGTTCCCGAGCCGCAATTTCGACGTGAGCGAAAATTGTGCGGCAGACCGCAACTGGTAAGAATAAAACATATAGGCCCAAAACAATTTCAAAACCTTTTCGGCCTTGTCCACCGGAACACGAACAACCTCGGGTGTTATCACATGCGAAACATGTATCCGTGCTCCATAATTCGTAGTCATGAACTTCTCTGTTTGCTGGTGCAATTCCGGAACGCTAAGGTGTTCCTGTTCCCAGATCACCTGCAAACGCGCAATCGTTGTATCGATCAGGAACGACAGCAGTTCAGGAGCATTCGGTTTAGACGATCCGTTCTTCGAAGCTGCCTGGGGAAGTTCCTTGCGAAAGTCTGTAAGCTCGGTTCTTGTGTTATCGATGACCGTCTGCAATTTTCGTTTCTTTTCCGACAGCGCGTCGACCGACTTTCGAAGGAACAAAGTCTGAAGAAATCGCTGGTTGAATTTGTTCAGCGCATACAGCAACAACGCAGCAAGCAACACAAAAATCACCGCTACCATAAGCTGGAACCACCATCTCGCCTTCAACGGCGCATCTATTGTGAACCGGATGGTAAGTGTATTGGACAGACTCCCATTGCCTCCCGCCGTTGCACGAAAAACGTATGCGCCGGGAGCAAGGTTTGTATACCGGATGAGGTCAACATTGGATGTACGGTTCCACTTGTCCTCGTAGTTCTCCAGCCGGAATTTATAATCGAGATGACGAGACGAGACCTGCGATATTCCTTTCAGGTTGATCTCTACCGAGTTTCTCCCACATGGGATTTTTGACATCACAGTGATATCACCCATGTTGTTTTCATTTGAAATTGCTACGAGTGTCGTACGGTTGTCTGAAATGAAGCGCAAGCCGGTGAGTGAAAGCGTGGAATTCGAAGTATTGCGCGCCTCGTCGCGGGTTCCAACAACAAACAAACCCTTTGTGCTCGACACCAGTAATGTATCCTCATCAACCTGCAAAATCCCTTCTTCCTTGCATTCGCCATTAAAAATGATGCTTTCATCCAACCTGCTGATGGTTCCAACATTCTGAACAGTTGATCTTGTGAATCCCAGGTTCGAACCGACAAACAATTGATCATCGACGAGCTTCAGCGAGTAAATAATATTCGACCGGGAATCGAGTTTCCTTATAAACTTTCTGTTGTTGTCGTATAGCATCAGGCCCTGTCCGATGGTGCCAAGAACTACATAGCCGTTGATATACTCTACACAACTGATTCGTGATTGTATTTCGGGAAATGGATTCGGACTGAGAAGCTTCAGGTTCATGTCGTACAGCTCGGTTCCGTTGTTGCGGGTGAACAGAAGCATGGTATCCTGATACGCGAAAAGGCTCTGAACATGATAGATCTGCTGGCGCGCCTTCACTTTCATCGAGCCGTCAAACACAGTGATGTATCGGCTGTTGCTGTATGTTACCAACCCTTCGCCTATTTCAGTCATTCCATTGATAAAACTCTCAGGCAGAGCGAGACGACTCTTTGAAAACGTCTCAGTCCTTGTGTCGAAGTCCCATACCCCTGTGCCGAAAGTGGAAACGAACACGGTCCCGTTTTTCTGAACAAGACTCGTAATATTCCGCACCGCGAAAAGGTCGGAAGGAACATCGAGTCGCCTAAACTCCGTGCCACTCTTCAATAATAGTCCGGACCCATATGATCCCAACAAGATCCTTCCGTTATTGATCGGTTCGATTGATTCAACATTGACCAGCATGTTGTCCACCGTCTCATCAAACACGGAGATGTTCCGGTTCGACAGGCGAAACAATCCGTTTCCGTTTGTTCCGAACCACCAGTTGTTTTCCGAATCCTTATACACGCACATTACTGCATGGTCATAGAGGCCGTTTGATTTGTTGTAATGTTTTATGCCCGCTCTTCGCGTAAGGCGGAATGCTCCGTTTGAAGTACCGAGCCATACTGCTTCATCTCCGTCCGGAGTGAGCGAATACATTTGTACCATATGGGGTAGTTCCGGAAAAAGACGGGTGAGCGGAAGGATCGAATCGTTTGCAGGAATGAGAATGCCTTTGTTTGATATGAAATGCGGAAAGCCGAGTGAACTCATCCGTATCGAGAACACGTTTACGTTTGAGCTTTTTTTGCCGGTCGGTGCAGGTTCGAGTGGACAAGCCAGCTTTGAAATACTTCTGCCTTTCATCCGGTATACCGATCCCTTTAAAGTACCTACCCAATAATTCCCGAGTGAATCGACATTGAACGCCGTGATGGACGTGTCGTCATCTGTGCCAAGCAATAATCGCTCGGGTGTTTTTGATCCTTGCCGGATGATGTGGACCTTCCAGTCGTAAATAAAATACTTGTTGTCGTTCTGATCGATCGTGAATGCGGTGATTTTATTCGGCCCTTTCACACGTGATTTGAATACAACCGAAAAGCTGCCATTATAAGTGAGCAAGGCATCGTCGGTCGATACCCATACGAGACCACGCCTGTCGCAGCGTATCCTTGTGATGCGAAGATTGCTTAACTGCGAAAGATCATCGAAGTTTTTAAACGATTTACCATCGAAAACAGAAACTCCTGCGTTCGTGCCGATCCAGATATTACCGGCATTGTCCTGTGTAATATCATTGATGTCGGATTGAATCAGGCCCTTATCGGTTCCAAAATGTTCAAAGAGGTATTTCTGTGCATGTGCCGATGTTGACAGCACAAGCACACAAAGAAGAATATAAATTCTTGTGATCATTGTTGCGCAAAGATTCTCGTCAGGTAAGTCACCCGTTCATCGTAATTTATTTGCAAGCCTTGTTGATTCACTTAATTTGTTTCGAATTAACTGCCGGTCAAATTAGAAAATAAATTTTTTTCGGTCCCTGCTGAATTCCGAATCATTAAAAAGAAAGCGTCAATCATATATCGATCAAATTAAGTCAGATTAAATGGTTAATCAAAGGCTTCGCATTTCATTGATCATTGTCGCAGGCAGTTTTGCCTTCATTGCCGGAATCACCGGGATCGCCGGACCATATTCTATCGGCAACGCACTTCTGATCTTCCTCTTTAATCTCGCAATGGGATATCTGACGCTCATCGGATTCCGGTATTTTGAAGAAAAAGAACTGAATGCCCGCCGGAACGATAAGCCGGTCGGCGAGCGGATGCATGTGATAGCGCTGGTGGTATTGACCGCATCAGCGGTTGTTTCGCTGCTGTACGCCTTGTTTTTCCTTTTGGTGTTTACACCTACGGACTATGTCGCCGTTGCTGCTTATGCGATTCTCATGTTGTTTACGGTCGCAATACTTCTCTTTTACATGTCACTCAGGGAAAAGAGCAGGCAACTTGAACAGAAGCAGCAATCACTGAGTTTTATTTTGAACAGCCAGAAGATCATGGAGATCGAGATACTGAAGTACCAGATCGATCCTCATTTCATCTTCAATGCCTTCAACACGCTTCTTTTTCTGATCAATGAGGAGCCTTCCAAGGCATACATCTTTGCCGAGCGGCTTGCGAAAGTATACAGGTATGTCATCTTCTCGCAACACAAAAACCTTGTTTTGCTGGAGGAGGAAATTGCATTTGCCCGAGATTATGCATATCTGCAGGAGATCCGTCATGAAAAGGAGCTAATCGTTTCCTTTGGTCGGCTCAATGGTGCGGAGAATTCGCTGATACTACCGGTGTCGATTCAGATACTGATCGAGAACGCAATAAAACACAACGAATTCAGCGAGGAGAATCCGCTGAACATAACGATTGATGTCGATGAGCAGTTCGTTACTGTGGAGAATCCTGTGCGCGAAAAAAAATTCAACAATGTCGAAAGCAGCAAAATCGGATTGAAGAATCTCTTTGAAAGAGCGAAGCTGATTGCAAACAGTGAATGCCTGATCCGGCAGGATGCACACACGTTTAAAGTTTTTGTACCCATCATAAAAACCCAGGCATGAGAATTCTCATTGTTGAAGACGAAAAAATTGCTGCCCGCCATTTGCTTCAGTTGCTGAAGAAAATACATTTTGACTTTGAAGAGGCAATTCATCTGCGGAGCGTCTCCGAATTGATCGCGTGGCTGAGCAAGAACAAGCAACCCGACCTCATTTTTCTCGACATTCACCTGAACGACGGTACATCGCTCGAAGTATTCGATATCATCAAGGTTACTGCACCTGTTATCTTCATTACCGCTTACGATAAGTATGTAATTGAAAGCTTCAAGGCTAACAGTATTAATTATATCCTGAAGCCTGTTGAGGAAACGGTTCTTCGCGATACGGTTGCCAAGTTTTACAAGGTGCGGGATTACTATGGCAGTTTCAATCCGCAACCTGCCACGATCGCTGCCACGCAAACGAAGGAAAGAATCCTGGTGCGAAAAGGAACTTCAAACACATCGCTGCCTGTTACTGATATCGCTTTCTTTTATTCCGAAATGAAGATCACGTTTGCAGTGGACTTCCGTGACAATAAATATTACTCCGATTACAAGCTCTCCGACCTTGAGCAAATGCTTGACAAGAAACTTTTTTTCCGAGCCAACAGGCAGGTGTTGGTAAACATCAATGCGATCCGTGAATTCAGGTCGATCGAATTTTCGAAGATCGAACTGCACCTGAAGCAGAATTCATACATCCGCGAGGCCGTCATTATCAGCCAGTTCACCGCACCTGATTTTAAGAAGTGGATTGCGAATTTGTGAATGTGCTTGAACTTTGCAGTTTGGGTATCGGGTGTAGGGTATCAGGTATCGGGTATCGTCATGGGGGATTCCTATACACAGCAGTGTTTAGTTTACATGTCAGTAGGTCATAAGAGATATAGTGAGATTTAACCCTTCAGAAAGTACAATGTGCCGAGTTCCCCCGATACCTGATACCTGATACCCGACACCCAAAACTAAGCACACAACGGTCGCGTGTCACAAAAAAATACAGGCGGTAAAAACCGCCCGTGTTCACATGAGAAAAATTCTATTGAATGCAAGATGTAAAGATTTCTCATTTTTTACAATCATTCGTTACCGGATTATTAATTGTCTTCGCCGGATCATGATTTATATGTAGTGCCACTAGTCTTATACATTTAGCGCCTCTGATAATTTCAAGTTCGTTACTGATGATTCCGGTGTTGCGACACTTCATTTTCTCCACTCTCCGTTTTTAATAACTCAGCTTCAAATTGCCGCGCTTCGGTCAGATAAGCTTATCATGGTTGCAGCGCTAACCTACCTTGACTGTCTAATCTGACTGTCATCTCGCTTGTCAGTATTCTTTAATCACCAACAATCACCAACTGTTATGGGTAAAAAATCAGCAATGGTCATGCTGTTTCTTGTTGCCGTATTCTGTCGCCTCAAAGCGCAGGATGTCGAAGTAACGGGCAGGGTAACCAACGAAGCCGGAACCGGAATCGCCGGTGCGACTGTGCAGGAGAAAAATTCGCAACGTGGAACCTCAACCGACGGCAACGGATTCTTCCGCCTGACGGTACGTCCACGCTCAACTCTTGTATTCAGCAGCATAGGATTTCAAACGATAGAAATGAGTGCCGGCGCCGCGGGCTCCACCATCAACGTCACTCTTCGCGAAGGTAACCAGGCACTCAATGAAGTCGTGGTAACGGCATTGGGTATACGAAGAGAAAAGAAGGCTCTTGGTTACGCCGTTTCCACGATCAACAAAAAAGAACTTGAACAACGCGGCGAAGGAGACATAGCGAGGGTATTGAATGGCAAGGCTCCCGGCGTCACCGTTCTAAATACGAGCGGGTTATCGGGCAGCGGAACCAACATCATCATCAGAAGCGTTTCGTCAATCACCGGCAATTCGACTCCATTGTTTGTCGTAGACGGTGTTCCATTCAATGCAAGCACCAACGCCCAATCCGACTTTCGCTATGGAAGTCAGACATCAAGCCGCTTTCTTGATCTTGACCCTAACAGCATCGAGAGTATCGATATCCTCAAGGGTCTGAGCGCAACAACATTGTATGGCGAGTCGGGACGCAACGGTGTTGTGTTGATCACAACAAAGAATGGCGCTAATCGCAAAGTCAACCGCAAAGCAGAGGTTACCGTCGATCAGTCTTTCTTTCTCAATACCGTATCGAATCTTCCGGAATACCAGACGAACTGGGGCGGCGGTATCGACAATGTATTCACTCCTGCATTCAGCAATTGGGGCGCGAGGATCACAGATCCTCCGACCATCGTAAAGCACTACTACGACCGCGCCGACCTGAATCCCATTTTCCCGGAACTCATCGGTGCTCCGTACGAATACAAATCATACAATCCCGTAAAAAATTTCTTCCGCACAGGCAAGGTGTCAACGACTTCGGTGAACCTTTCAGGAGGCTCTGGCAATACAACGTACAACATGACGTACGGCTACCTCGATGACGAAGGGTTTACACCCGGCAACCAGGTTCGAAGAAATACATTCGGGCTCGGCGGAAGCGCGAAGCTTGCTAATAATTTGACAGCGAGCGGAACCTTCAACTATACATTGAGCGATTTCGTTTCGCCTCCAACCGGGTATAGTACAGGAAGCGGAGCAGTGCTCGGTTCTTCCGCATTCGGTGACTTGTGGTACACGCCTCCCACAGTTGATCTTATGGGGCTGCCATATGAGAACCCTCTTACAAAAGGAACAGTTTACTACCGGCTCGATAACGCAATTCAAAACCCGAGGTGGACAGTTGCAAACTCTTTTGTATCGCAACGGGTAAACCGCATTTTTGGAAATGCTCAGCTGAAGTACGATCTGTTCAAGGGATTGAATGTCACTTATCGTTTTGGATACGACCGATATACCGAGGATCATACCGTTGCGCAGAACAAGGGCGGCACCGATGGTCCCGTAAACGGATTGTATCGTACAATAAGGGGAAACAATCATATCTGGGATCATACGCTGATCTTCAATTACAATGGCAACCTCAGCACCGACTGGTCGCTGGGCATCGACGCTGGCGTCAATTCACGCGAGGATGCCTATCAGCAAACCGGCGTAACAAGTACACAGCAACTTGTTTTCGGTTTATTGGATCACAGCAACTTCATCAGTAAAAGTTCAATAGGTGATGATCCTGCAGATGATCTTGACTACGAAACGCATCAGCAGAACATCGGCGTATTCGCACAGGCGCAATTCGGCTTCAGAGAGTATCTTTTTGTGAATGTAGGAGGAAGGAACGGCTGGTCGTCCACGTTGGAAAAAGGAAACAATAGTTTGTTCTATCCAAGCGTGAGTGCATCATTCATTCCATCTTCTGCGTTTGCTTTTCTCCAACAGAGCAGAGTAGTTAACTATCTGAAAGTGCGCGGAGGTTATTCTACGTCCGCGAGATTTCCTTTGCCATACAACACTCGTCCGGGCCTGAATATCCTGAGCAACGTTTTCGTTGCACGTGATGGTTCGGTAGTGAACTCAAACAGTTTAAGCCGGCTTGCTCCCAATCCGGATCTAAAACCGGAATTGCTTAGCGAAGTGGAAGTAGGGGTTGAAGCAAAACTTTTCAACAATCGCGGAACGATTGATCTCACGCTGTATCGCAGATTTTCGAAAGATCAGATCCTGCAACAGGATCTCGACCCATCAACCGGTTTCGATCTGAAGACCGTGAACGCGGGAAATCTTACGAACAGGGGAATAGAGCTCGGCCTCGGATATGCGGTGATCAAAACAGCAAACTTTACCTGGCAGATAGATGGAAACTTCACTCTGAATCGAAGCAAGGTTTCAGGAATGCCGGATGAAATCGAACAGATCGTGACAGCCGGATTCACGAATCGCGGAAACATTGCCAGAAATGGAGAACCGCTCGGAGTGTTATATGGAACCTATCGCGTGATCGACGAAAAAAATGGGTTGCCTGTGATCAATGAACTCGGTCGTTACGAAGTATCTCCCGATCAGAAAATTATCGGAGACCCGAACCCCGACTATCGATTGGTTGGTATCAGCACACTCACCTTCAAAGGATTTTCATTCCGCATGCAATGGGATTACACGAAAGGTGGCGACATGTTTTCAATGACTGCACAAACGCTGCTTGCACGTGGTGTAACAAAGGACACCGATTTCGACAGGTTCCTTCCATTGATTCCTTACGGATCCGATGGCAATGGCAACATCAGTACACTACAGCTCACTTCGTCCAACGCATACTTCGAAGGTTTGTTGAACGCGCCGGACGATGTGTACTTGTACGATGCAACCAATATACGCTTGCGCGAGCTTTCACTTACGTATGCTCTTCCGCAAACTTTGCTCAAGCGAACACCTTTCGGAAATATCGCACTCACCTTATCCGGTCAGAATCTGTGGTACAAGGCGCCATATTTTCCCGAGTACACGAACATCGATCCTGAAACAACCAGTCTTGGCGTGAGCAATTCCCGTGGGTTCGATTACATGACGGCGCCATCATCGCGGAGGATCGGAGCGAGTCTGCGCGTGACATTCTAACCAACAAAGCTTTTAAACATGAACAAAAAATTCCTGAAATACCTGGCAGTTTTACTGTGGATCGGCATGTTCGGCACAGGCTGTCTCAAAGACAAGTTTGAAGAATTTAGAACGGATCCAAGCAATCCGACACCCGAGAAGGCAAGCATCGATTACTACCTCAATCATGTGCAGATCAGCTTTCGCGATTTCTGGGGTAATGGTCAAAACGGAAATTTCTATTCGATGACTGATTTGGGCGCCGAAGTAACAAGGATGGAAAAAATGTATGGACCATTGTACCGCAACGCTTACGATCCGACTTTCATGGACGTACTGTGGGACAACGCATACAAGGGCGTCATCAATCACGCGAATACAATGCTTCCGCTTGCATCGCAGAATCAGTTGACCATGCATACGGGCATTGCACGCGTGTTGAAGGCTTATACGCTGATGAGCCTTGTTGATTACTTCGGCGATATTCCGAATTCGGAAGCAATTCTTGGCAGCTCAAACATCAACCCGAAAGCGGACCCCGGCCAGCAAGTGTATGACAATGCTTTGTTGTTGCTTGACTCGGCAATCGATGATTTTTCGGTGGAACCGGGTCTGAAACCTTCGAACGATCTTTTTTACAATGGAGATCTGGCGAAATGGACAACGCTGGCGAAGACGCTGAAGCTGCGGGCATATATGACAACCAGACTCGTGGATCCGTCGGGCGCAAAAGCAAATATTGAAGCGCTGCTCGCCGAGAACGATCTCATCGACACAGATGCTGAGGAATTCGCATTCAAATACGGATCGCAGCTGGATAATCCTGTAAGCCGTCATCCGAAATACGTTCTGAATTATCCTGCGGTGAACGGAGGTGAATATGTCGGTACGTATTTTCTTTGGTTGCTTACTTCAGAAAAGCCGGTGATTGATCCGCGTACAAGATATTATGTATACAGGCAGCGCACAACGTCGGCAGGCTGGAACGGCCAGGTATTGCCATGCGGTGTGCAATCAAGGCCCGCGCATTTTCCGCCTGAAATGCCTTACTGCATACTGCCGAACGGATATTGGGGCAGAGACCATGGCAACAATGAAGGCATTCCGCAAGACAATGAGAAGCGTACCACGTTTGGCGTGTATTACGCTGGCGGAAGGTTCGACAACAGCGACAATGTATCTACCAAGCAGGACGACGGCGCCCGCGGGCAGGGACTTCACCCGATATGGATGGCAAGTTTTACTGAGTTCCTGAAGGCGGAAGCAGCACTAACACTTGCAACTGCGGGCGATCCTAAAGCATCGCTTGAATCAGGCGTGCGAAAGTCTATTGCACGCGTAATGGCATATCCTGCACAGGTAGGTATAACGGTGCCGGCTAACCGAATTCCTTCGGATGCTACTATAAATGGATATGTGGCTACAGTACTTGATCGCTACGATGCCGCCGCCGACGACGACGATCGCCTGAACGTCGTGATGAAAGAGTGGTACATCGCATTGTGGGGAAATGGTATCGATGCTTTCAACAACTACCGCAGGACGGGCAAGCCCGACAACATGCAGCTTACTGTTCAAAGCGATCCGGGTGAGTTCCTCAGATCGTTCTGGTATCCGGCAAGTGCGGTGAACTTCAACAAAAGCATGAGCCAGAAACAAAATGTAACCACACGCGTGTTCTGGGATTTGAATCCGGATCCATTAAAATAAAACAACACTGCAATGAAAAAATTTCTTCTGATATCGTTTGCTTCGGTATTGCTGTTTGCCGGATGCAGTAAACGCCAACTTATCGGCGACATCGACAACTTTGCAATCGGTTCTTATCTGAATCTCGTCTCTAACGATAAGGCACTGCTCGATCTGAATAACATTTCAAATGAATCGATCAGCATTAAGGTCAGGCCCGTGGGGTCCGAGATCAGTACCCTCAATGTGTATGCGGTTCGCGGAGGCGAAGAACTCGACCCTGCAAATTGGAAACTCGTTGAAACGTATAGCGTCGCAAACAACAGCTCGGATATGACACTTGAGGTCTCCGCATCCGAACTTGCAACCGCATTCGGAGTGCCAATCGGGGACTTCGGTCCGGGTGAGCAATTTGTATTGTACAATGAAACCGTCACAAGCGATGGCAGGGTTTTCAACATCGCCAACAGTGATGATGACCTCGAGGGACAGCCGGCGTTCAATTCGGCATTTCGATGGACAGGAACCATTATTTGTCCATTTGATGCGGCATCAACGGATAATGTGGTGTATGAAGTGATCCAGGATGGTTGGAACGATTTCCCTCCAGGAAGTGAAGTCACGATCATGAATGGTCCCGGTGCAAACCAGATCACACTTGTAGATGTTTTCGCAACCACCGTTGATCACAAAGATGTAATTGTGGATATCGATCCGGCTACCGGAACTGCAACAGTTGCCAAGCAGGAATATGGTGATTACGGGGACGGTGTGATATGGTCGGCTGAGGGCGGCGGATTTCTGTTCTCTTGTACAGGTGCGCTCGATCTGACGATCACGCATTCATCTGCGCTCGGAGCGTTGGGAACGAAGTTTGTCCTGCAAAAAAAATAAACATCGACTCGGTTATACAAAGCTGTTAGCGAAAGCTGACAGCTTTTTTTATTTCGATTATTTCAATGCTTGTCAGTACAGTCCAGGATGCGCACGCAGAAGGCCGCTGGTATATTTAATTGTTGGTTAGACAATTTTGCAATGCTTCCCAATGACCTATTTGCCTGAGGGGGCACAATAGTCATAAGGACCCGATCGCGGGCTCTATTCAGGAAGCAGTTACTTCGTTGGTTTTTGTAAGTTGTCGTGTTAAATTTCACGCCTCCCGCTTTCGCGGGGGGCGTTTTTGTGCAGGACAGTGCAGGACACCTCCCCATAGCAATTGAGTATTTTTCATGGGTCAAGGTTCAACATTTTGGTTCAGGCTCTGCAGCTGCCCGTTGCCAACGGGCAGTCAATTTTTATAAGGTCTCTGTCACAGATGAAACGTACGTACTCCGGTTGTTTTTGCCTGCTATTGCTTTTACTGAATTTAACCGTCTTCTCTCAAGCCGGCCTGCGTATAAGTAACAATTCGCGTTTTTTGGTTACCGCCGACGGCAAAGGTTTTTTCTACCTCGGCGACACAGGATGGGAGTTGTTTCACAGACTGACCATCAATGAAGCGCGGTCGTATCTGACCAATCGCGCATCAAAAGGTTTCAACGTAGTTCAGTGTGTGCTGCTGGCAGAAATGGATGGCCTTACAGAGCCGAATGCAAATGGCGACGTTCCATTCCACGACCTTGACGTTAACAGGCCGAATGAAAATTACTTTCGTCATGTTGATGAGATCATTCGGATCGCTGAATCCCTTGGCATATACATGTCGTTGTTGCCCACCTGGGGATCATGGGTGATGAAAGAAAATCATCCGCTTTTCAAACCCATTCAATTTTTTGATGAGAACAAAGCCAGAACCTATGGTTTGTTCCTCGGCAGGCGTTACAAGCAACAACCGAACATTATCTGGATGCTTGGAGGCGACAGGAATCCGGAAGGATATGAAGCAGTATGGACCGCGATGGCAAAAGCCATACGGGAGGGCGACGGAGGTTCGCATCTCATGAGCTATCACCCAACCGGCGGTATGTCATCATCGGTAGTATGGCACAAATCCGGATTATTCGATTTCAATTCTGTTCAAACCGGACACGCTTCAAGATTTGTCAACAGCTACGATTACATCTCGCACGACTACGAACTTGTTCCGCCCCGGCCAACGTTCGACGCTGAAACGAATTATGAGGATCATCCCGTTTCCTTCCATCCTTCCAACGGCTGGTTCGACGACTATGATGTCAGAGTATCTTCTTACTTCAGCGTGTTTGCTGGTGGCTTCGGTATTACATATGGCGCCCATCCTATATGGCAAATGAATTCCGGAAAGAAACCCATCGCTTATGTACGCCGTACCTGGAAGGAAGCAGTCGACCTGCCGGGCTCATTTCAGATGCGTCACCTGAAAAACCTTATTGAATCGCGACCGTTCCTTACGCGGATCCCTGATCAGTCGGTGCTGATCAACACGGGGAGAGAATTGGTGCCTTCAACCACAGGTATGAGGCATATCGCTGCAACGCGTGATGGCACGAAGGACAAAAAAGATGCAACATTTATTATGCTGTACTTGCCTGTAGGAAGGGGCGTGGCGGTAAATACGACGTATATCGCTGCCGACTCTTTGCGCTGCTGGTGGTATGACCCCCGACATGGGACCGCGCAACTGATCGGCCTGATAAAAAATTCAGGGCGTTTCGAACCTGGATGGAACAGCCTGCCCTGGCATATCACCGCCGGGCCCGATTGGGTGCTGGTCATCGACGATGCCGGCAAACAATATCCGCGTCCAGGTGGATCATTTGTTGATAAAATCGGCGCGCGGTGACATTGAACGTGCGCAATTTGAAGGAATTATGTAATTTTTCCTGTCGAATCAACCAGCAGCAGCTGTTTAAATCAAGCAGCGTCATGCGGATGAAGTTGCTCTTATGATTCTGATATCCTGAACAACTCATAAAGATTGCCCCATATGATTCCAAGCTTGAGAATAGACACCGAGAATAGTGTGCCCAAATATTTGCAGGTCGTCGATGCCATCACCGATGCAATCCGCAGAGGCAAACTGAAAAAAGGACAAAGGATCCATTCGATCAATGAGCTAAGTGACGAATACTTCCTCTCCCGGGACACCGTTGAACGTGCGTACAGTATGCTCCGGACACAGGGAGTCATCATGTCGGTCAAAGGAAAGGGATATTACATCAAGAATGTTGACATCGACATTCCCGTTCGCGTCTTATTACTCTTCAATAAGATCAGCAATTACAAAAAGCAGATTTACAATTCGTTTATTCAGACGCTTGGCAAGTCTGCAGTAGTCGACCTGAAGATTCATCACTTCAATATTCAGATCCTCAAAAGCCTCGTAGAGCATCACCTGAGTGATTATAATTACTTCGTGATCATGCCTCATTTCTACGATGATTTTGACGAAGCCATCCGCATCATCAGAACAATACCACCGGATCAACTCATCATCCTCGACAAGAAAATTCCATATTACGATTTGAAATGCGGGGCGGTGTATCAGGACTTTGAAAATGATATCGTCGATGCGCTTGAGCAGGGAATCGATCTTCTGAAGAAGTACAACAAACTTTTCATGGTGCATTCGAACCTCATGCCGTATCCTCCCGAGATAGCGCGCGGGTTCAGGAACTTCTGTATCCAAAACGATTATAAATACGAGATCATATCGGAAGTAGATAGCAGAACCCCTGTCAACAAAGGCGAGGCATATGTGGTGATCGAAGAAACAGATCTTGCAAACCTGATAAAGCAATGTCGCGCAAAGAACCTTAAGATAGGAAGGGATGTCGGCATCGTGTCATACAATGAAACACCTTTGAAGGAAATTTTGCTCGACGGCATAACCGTGCTGTCGACGGATCATGTGAAGATGGGTGAAACCGCCGCACGCCTGATCCTCGAGAACAGAAAGGAGATCGTAAAGAATCCGTTTGCACTGATCCGAAGGAAGTCATTGTAATTTTTTCACTTTTCGTCGCCTCCCCCCACGATACGGCGACAGATATTTTACTTTTCACCCGCCTCGGCTAACACCGATTCGGGCAGGCTTTTTCACTTTTCAGTTGTCTGAAAAACTGAAACGTTCAAGTAACCGGCACCCCGTTCGCCTTCCTTTTCCATTTCCTGTATTCCTGAGGAGACATCTTGATGATCGATCGGAATTGACGATTGAAATATGAAAGGTTGTTGAAGCCCGACTCAAAACACGATTCGGTGATTGATGAACCCGGGCGGTCGAGTAACCTGCACGCATAACCGATTCTCAGCTCGTTCATGAAATGCGTAAAGGTTTTGAGAGTCCGGCTCTTGAAATATCGGCAAAATGAAGTAGGAGTCATGTTTGCCACGTCTGCAATTTGGCCGATACTTACCGGTTCAAGAAAATGCTGATACAGATACTCGTAAATTCTCCGCATCCTTTCTTCATCCTGTGTATGGTCGTACCGGTAATTGTTTCCTGTCAGATATTGGCAAGACTCTTCTTCGGACAAATCAACCAGCAACTCCAGGAGGGTTATCAGCTTACGTGTTTCAGAAAGAGTGTGCATGCTCAACAGCAGATCCGCATACTTCGCAGACACTTTTTTGCCAAACAAAAGTCCACGTTGCGAGCGTTGCAATAACTGGCGAATGGGCTGGGTTTCCGGTTTAAGCATGAACTCCTCGCCAAGAAACTGTTGAGTAAACTGAATGATAAGACCGAAGGGTTCTTCGTTCATTTGTTGGTCAGCACATGTTGATTCCTGCAACACATGAGGAAAGTTGGCTCCCAGAATTACCAGATCATGCTCCCGGAACTCATAAAAACCATCACCAATGATCGCAGAGGTGCTTCCCTTGATGAAATAAATGATCTCAATTTCCGGATGATAATGCCAGCGTGTTTTTAAGTTGAACGGTTCGAATTTAAAAACGAACGATCGGTTGGCTTGTTTGGCAATAAGTCTGTAAGAAGGCTCCGACATAACTATATTTTCCCGGCAATCGTTGTGGAATGGGAAAATAGATAAAATCGTTCAATAATCTGGCAAACGGAGCAAACAAACATTCGCCGCGTCTCGTGATTTTTACACAAACACGAACATGGAACTGGGTATTGGTACATATACGTTTCCATGGGCAATAGGGGTGACCGGTTATAATGGATCAGGGAAATGGAGCATTGAAGATCTGATCGCGTTTTCATCGGAACATCAAGTGCATCATGTGCAGATCGCCGACAACCTTCCGTTGCATGAAGTCGACCAAAAACGGATCACAGAATACAAAGCAATTGCAGATTCTTTCAACATCAGGATACAGGTTGGTACGCGGAAGTTGGAAGCTGATCATATCAGGAATTATATCCGTATTTGCCAACTTCTGCAATCTCCATTTCTACGGGTTGTGATCGATGACAGGGAATATGAGCCATCAGTTGAAGAGGTGATCAACATCATACGTGGGGTTTTAGCGGAGTTGAAGTCTGCACAAATCGTTTTGGCAATAGAGAACCATGACAGATTGCGGGCGCGTGAGTTGGAAAAGATCATTGAAAGCACTGACAGTGAATTGATCGGTATCTGCCTCGATACGGCAAATTCGTTTGGCGCCGGCGAGGGGTTTGATCACGTGTTCGAAGTACTTGCGCCGCATACGGTCAACCTGCATATCAAGGATTTCCGCATCAGGCGGCTTGATCACAAAATGGGATTTCGAATTACCGGCTGCGGCGCCGGCGAAGGCATGCTCAACATTCCGGTGACCATCGAAAAGCTTGAGCGATACGGGCGGTGTAAAACGGCGACACTTGAAATATGGTCGGAACCCGCGTCATCTGCAGATGAGTCGATTCGCAAAGAATTCGAACAGGCAATTGCAAGCATTGATTATTTAAAAAAATACCTGACATGATAAAGATCGCTCTGATCGGGGCCGGTGGAAAAATGGGTTGCCGGCTTACCGATAATTTTTTGAAGTGTAAAGATTATGACGTTTCGTACGTGGAAGTAAGCGAAAAGGGCATCGATAACCTGCGGCAACGCGGTGTTGGTACAACCGACGCTAAGAAAGCGATTCCAGATGCGGATGTATTGATACTTGCTGTGCCGGATGTGGCAATCGGAGCAATCTCGAGAGACACCATTCCTTTGATGAAGTCTGGTTCACTTGTGATGACGCTGGACCCTGCGGCTCCGCTTGACGGTGTCATCCATCATCGTGATGATCTTGGCTATGTAGTTGCACATCCTTGTCATCCAACGATTTTCAACTGGGAGCCTACCGAACATGCGTTTCGCGACTTCTACGGAGGTATTTCAGCGAAACAGTCGATTCTCACCGCACTCATGTCAGGACCGGAAGAGCATTTCATGCTCGGTGAAAAAGTTGCCCGCGATATGTATGCGCCGATTCATATATCACACCGTGTGACGCTCGAACAAATGGCCATTCTTGAACCCGCAATGGTAGAGACCCTTGCTCAAACATGCATGGAAGTAGTTAAAGAGGGGTTCGATAAGGTTGTAACGCTTGGGGTGCCGCGCGATGCGGCAAGGGACTTTGTCCTTGGCCATCTTCGCATACAGATCGCCGTTCTGTTCGGTGAGGTAAACGGTACCTTTTCAGACGCTGCATACAAGATCAGCAAACGGGCCAAACCAATATTGTTTCGCGAAAACTGGCAAAGAATATTCGAAATGGATGATATCCGCCAGCAGGTACGCGACATTACAAACAAGTGACTTCAACATTGCCATATGAAACAAAAACTTCTGATTTGTCTTATTGCCATCGCCCTCTGCTTCGATGTGACGGCTCAATTCAAAGTAAGCGCTGACAAGAAATACCTGGTGACCACAGCGGGCAAACCGTTCTTCTGGTTGGGAGACACTGCCTGGGAACTCTTTCACCGATTGAATAGAGAAGAAGCCGATCAATACCTGCAGGACCGTGCTCGCAAAGGTTTTACCGTGATACAGGCCGTGGTGCTTGCGGAACTCGATGGGATCCATACACCCAATCCTTATGGCGACAAACCTTTGCATGACAGCGACGTCACGAAACCCAACGAAGCATATTTTAAGCACGTCGATTACATCGTGCGCAAAGCCGAATCGTTGGGATTGACCATCGCAATGCTACCAAGCTGGGGTGATAAGTGGAACAAAAAGTGGGGCGCAGGCCCTGAGATCTTTACACCTGCGAATGCACGAACTTTCGGAGCGTATGTGGGTAAACGTTATAAGAACAACCGCATCATATGGGTGTTGGGTGGCGACAGGGACATTGACGACCCAACCGACACGGAAATCATCCGCGAAATGGCAAAAGGCCTGAAACAAGGCGATGGCGGCGCTCATCTCATGACGTTCCATCCTCAGGGTGGAAAGAGTTCGTCGGATTTTTTTAAAGACGATGAATGGATCGACTTTCATATGTCGCAAACAGGACATACATCCGAATCCAAAAACTATACGTTCAACGCGAAGCATCTGAACATGTCGCCGCTGAAGCCGCACCTCGATGGGGAACCGCGGTATGAGGATCATCCAAATCAGTTCAATCCCGGGAAATTCGGATGGATGGATGATTTTGATACACGCCAATGTGCTTACTGGAGTATGCTTTCCGGTGCATCTGGCCACACATACGGCAATCACAATATCTGGCAATTCTATACTGATAAAAGAAAGCCCATCTCATGGGCACGGACACATTGGAAAGTTGCGCTTACACATTCCGGTTCGATGCAGGTGGGCCTCATGAGAATGGTGTTCGAAAAAAGACCATGGCAACGACTTGTTCCGGATCAGAGTGTGATTGCAGGCGACAATCCGCAAACTTCAGAATACAAGGCCGCCGCTGTTTCCCAGGATGGCGATTTCATGATGGTTTACCTTCCTTACGGACGAAAGACAACCATCAATACAAGTAAGCTCAAGGGACAAACCTTAAAAGGATGGTGGTTCAATCCGCGTGACGGCAGAACATTGGCTATTGGAGAGTTTGCGAACAGCGGTGATAAAGAATTCGCACCACATTCGGAAGGAAGAGGAAGCGACTGGCTGTTGATAATTGATGATGCTTCTAAGAATTACGCAGACCCGAAAGTAAAATGAAAAACCTGCGGTTTGCGGTATTTGGCACCGGGTTTTGGTCGAACTATCAGATCGCTGCCTGGAAAGAATTGCCCGGTGTTGAACTTGTGGCTTTGTATAATCGCACGAAATCGAAAGCCATGCAGGTCGCACAACGATTCGGTGTTGCTTCTGTTTATGACGACGCAGAGGAGTTGTTTGCAAAGGAACAAATTGACTTTGTCGACATCATCACCGATGTGGATACACACGCAAGCTTCACGAAGCTTGCTGCACGAAGCGGAGTGGATGTAATTTGCCAGAAACCTATGGCGTCTTCACTTCGCGAAGCGCGCGAAATGGTTCAAGTATGCAGGGACGCAGATGTCCAGTTGTTCGTCCATGAAAATTTCAGATGGCAGTCGCCAATCCGCGCATTGAAGCAGGAATTGGATAAAGGAACGATCGGTTTGCCATTCAAGGGCCGCGTATCGTTTTGTTCAGCCTTCCCCGTTTTTGAAAACCAACCATTCCTTGCAACACTCGATCATTTCATCATCACGGATGTTGGGTCACATGTACTTGATATTTGCAGGTTCCTGTTCGGAGAAGCAAAATCAGTGTACTGCCTCACTAAACGCGTAAATGCGTCGATACAAGGCGAAGACGTAGCGAACGTGATGCTTGAAATGAAAAATGGTCTGCATTGCTTTGCCGAAATGTCGTACGCGTCGTTGCTCGAAAAGGAAGCTTTTCCGCAAACACTTGTGCTTATCGAAGGCGAAAGGGGATCCTTACATCTCACCAACGATTTTGAGCTGAAGATCACAACCAAAAGCGGCACGACTTCAAAAAACATATATCCACCCTTTTATACATGGGCCGATCCGGATTATGCCGTTGTTCATTCCAGCATCGTCGATTGCAACAGGGATTTGTTGTTGGGCTTACACGGAAACAGTGCCGAAACAACGGGTGCTGACAACATGAAAACGGTGGAGCTCGTGTGGGCGTGCTACGAATCAGCAGAGAAGGGAATCAAAATCGTTCTGAATGATTGAGATCGTCGACATATCGAAATCATTCCCGGGAGTCAAAGCATTGCAAAACGTTTCGATAACATTTCGAAAAGGAGAGGTGCATGCGATTTGTGGAGAGAATGGCGCCGGGAAAACCACCCTGATGAATATTTTGTCCGGCAACCTGATGCCGGATGCAGGCAGAATTGTCGTCGACGGCCATGAAATGGTTATCGATAGTATTTCTTCAGCGCAGCAACTCGGTATATCGATCGTACACCAGGAACGATCACTTGTAGATTCATTATCCGTTGCTGAAAACCTGTTTCCCGACCGTCAGCCCGTCACATCATGGGGTTTTATAAGTCGCAAGAAACTGTTTGCAGACGCGCGTACATTGCTTACTACTCTGAACATTACGAATGTTGATCCTGCTGTTCCGGTTGCACGACTGCCGGCATCTACCAGGCAAATGATCGAGATCGCACGTGCCATCGCTCAGAAACCTTCGGTGTTGATTCTGGACGAACCCACCGCGTCACTGACTTCATCCGAATCAAACACATTGTTCGAGATTATAGGACAGCTAAGAAGTAAGAATGTTTGCATCATTTACATTTCCCATCGAATGCATGAGATCATGCAGATTGCAGACAGGGTAAGTGTTTTAAAGGACGGTCGCTTTCAGGGCACGGTGGATCCTGACACCGCGTCGATAGATGACATTATCAGGATGATGGTTGGACGAGACCTCGATCAGGTAACCTCACGTTCATCCACAACCGAAAACATACTGCTTGAAGCGGCAAATGTTTCCGGTAGAGGGTATTCAGATGTCAGCTTCAAAGTTCAGCAGGGCGAAATCTTTGGCATTGCCGGACTGCCCGGTTCCGGACGATCCGAACTGCTTGAGGGTTTGTTCGGACACGAACCGATCCATTCAGGCATCATCCGTGTTAATGGAAAAGATGTGGTGTTGAATAGTTCGCGTTCTGCGATTCGCCAAGGGATAGCCTATGTACCGGACGACAGGAAGTCGTCTGGACTGTTTCTTGATTTCGACGTGTCTGAAAATATTGCAAGTACACATCTCACCAAACCGATCTATAGCAAAAGGAGATCCATTGAACGCGCAGCGAAATACATTGATGTTTTATCGATTCGAACGCCGGGGCATAAGACAAAGTTGAGAAACCTTAGTGGTGGCAACCAACAGAAAGTGGTGCTGGCAAAGTGGTTGTCGAACGACCCTTCGGTGTTGATAGTAAATGAGCCTACTCATGGCATTGATGTAGGTGCGAAGGCGGAAATCTACCGTTTGCTTGGCGAGCTGACGGCCACAGGCAAAAGCGTAATTCTTGTGTCCGGAGATCTGCCGGAACTGTTGCGACTGTGCAACAGGATTGCAGTAATGTACCAGGGCAGGATATTGAGAATCATGAACCGTGAAGAAGCGACAGAAGAAAATATAACAACACTGGCTTCCGGAATTATTAATTAGACTATCCATGATCAAAGAAAAAATGCAGGACAGGGTTTTTTCACTCGCGGCCGCCATTGTGGTGCTGTCGATCATTCTCACGATCGCGTATCCGGGCCGGTTTGCAACTGTCGACAATTTTTCACAGGTACTTCTTAATCTTTCCATCGACACTATAGTTGCAGTCGGTATGATGATACTGATGATCTCAGGCATGTTCGACCTTTCCGTTGGTTCGGTTGTGGCATTTTCGGGAGGCATGGCGGGGTATCTCATGTATTATCATCAGGTCCATTTCTTTCCTGCTGTGCTTGCGGGTATAGCAGGTTCATTTGTGATAGGCTGGTTGAATGGTGTGCTGATTGCGAGGGTAGGTATCAACCCAATGATCCAGACGCTCGCAATGATGGGTATCGTTCGGGGTTTTGCGTTGATGCTAAGCGGCGCCGGAATTCAGAATTTTCCGTACGAGTTTCGATACATCGGTCAGTCAAAGTTGCTCGGACTTCAGGCGCCCGTGTGGTATATGGCATCCATCGTCGTGGGCGGCGCGTTCCTCGTAGAACGACTTACATTCTTCCGGCGTTACTATTTCATCGGCGGAAACGAACGAGCGGCAAGGCTTTCAGGAATACCCGTGGAGAAAATGAAAATATGGGCTTTCATAATTTCAGCAACACTCGCGGGCATCGCCGGGATTCTTTTGTCGTCGCGTTTAGGAGCGGCATTGTCAACATCCGGACGTGGTCTTGAACTTCGTGTGATCACGGCCGTTATACTCGGCGGAGCGAGCCTTTCCGGCGGCTACGGCAAAATCTGGGGAGCTTTTCTCGGCGCACTGTTCATGGCTCTTATCAACAACATGCTCATCATCGGCCGGGTTTCCGGATATTGGCAGGAAGTAATTCTGGGAAGTATCCTGATACTTGCTGTTGGACTGGATCAATGGCTTCTGAAAAAACTTTCAAAGTGAAACGTATGAGACTTACCGTATTCTTCTGTTTGCTGCTCGCAGCAGCATGCGAACCACCGCCGCGCGATGTAGAACTTGCATATTCAGGCAGTGCCACTGCGGATAAGTTCATTACCTCCGACGAAGTATCTCCCAACGAAGAATACGTGATGGTGACGACGGCGATCAACCTTCCATTGTATGTGAACCACGATCAAAAGGCATTCAAGGAATGGGGACAAAAAATGGGCGTCAGAACATCAATACTCGGTCCGGCAGAATGGGACGTACCGTCGCAGATTGCAACGATTGAACAGGTAATACCTGGCAAGCCTGCGGGGTTATTGATCAATGGCACGGATCCCGGGATCGCACAAGCGATTCGCGCCGCGGTGGAAGCAGGTATTCCGACCGTTGTGTATGATTCAGAGATACCGGGTTCCGGACGAAATTGTTTTATCGGAAGCGACTGGTATGAAATGGGAAGATTGCAAGGCGAACGGATGGCAACACTCATCAACGGAAACGGAAAGGTTGCCTGCATGGGAATACTCGGGATGGAAAATATGGAAGCGGGCTTTCGAGGTTTCCAGGATGCGATCGGAAAATTCAAGGATATCGAATTCATCGGCAAATACGACGACAAAGCGAACGTAGAAATCGCAGCAAGGCTCGCCGCTGATCTTATCTCTGCGCATCCCGATCTGGCCGGTCTTGCAGGCTTTGACTCCAACTCCGGACCCGGTATGGCGCTGTCGGTAAAGGAATCGGGCAAGGTCGGCAAGATAAGGATCACAACGGTTGACGCCGAGCCAGAGCATCTCAAACTTGTACAGGAAGGAGTGATCGACTATCTGGTAGGGCAAAAGCGCGAATTGTTTACCTGGCTGGGTGCACAATTCTTGTTTGATATGCGCCACAAGACCGTTCCACTCAGCGCCAACGACGCAAAGGCCGGAGTGATTCCAATCCCTCGCACCGTCATCACCGGTTCGATAGAGATCGACAAATCAAATGTAGGTGCATTCATTGCCAACACTCGTGAAAACAAGTAATGTGAGTTCAAGGGAGATTGAAATAGATGTAACGCCCATCCCTGGCCGAGAACTAACCGCCGGGAAAATATCGTGTTGGTATGAAAACGCTTCACTTCGTTACCTGAGGGTGGGAGACACGGAAGTCGTGCGAATGATCTACTTCGCCCTTCGAGATCATGAATGGAACACTGTTCCATATACCATTACCCGCGAGAATATCATTTCAGACAGTTCGTCGTTTTCGATCGATCTGCAACTGTCGATTGAAAGCGACGACATCAGCTACGAGGTGTCGATGTTGATCGAAGGCACGGCGGCGAATGAAATACATGTCAATGCAAACGGCATCGCTGGTTCGCGATTCAAAAAGAATCGTATCGGCCTGTGTGTCCATCATCCATTAGCAGAGTGTATGGGTAAACCGGCACGCGTCGTGCACACAACCGGCGCAGAAGAATTAACGGCATTTCCGCAGTTTGTGAGTCCGTTGCAACCCTTCCTCGACGTAAGCTCCATCGGATGGCAACCCTCAGAACATGTACATGCAAGATTGGATTTCGGTGGCGAAACTTTTGAGACAGAGGATCAGCGAAACTGGTCCGACGCTTCGTTCAAAACTTATTCTACTCCGCTACACCAACCTTTTCCCATCGTTGTAGATCCGAATGATTCGTTCTCTCACAGCATTCGTCTGCAAGTTAAAATTGATGAATCACATGCAACGGGTGCTTTATCTCAATCGGAACCAAATCCGAGAACTTTGCCTGGTGTGGGCCTTTCACGAGAGTACGGTTCAGTTCCGTTAACGGACCTTCAATTCGTTCACCTTAAAAAGCTGAAGATCGATTTTTACCGGGTTGAACTGTTGTTGGATGACGAAGACTGGAAGCATGAACTAAGCAATGCGATCCATGAGGCAGAGATTCTTGAAACGATGGTCGCACTCGCTATTTTTTATTCACAAGACACACAGCTATCGGGGGTCGTTTCCGAGCTTCGTCCTCACATATATCGGATTGAATCTGTATTAGTGCTCCAAACAACTTCTGTTTGTACAACAACGTTTGCAATGCAGAATTTTTATCCGGAGGTAAAAGGACTCTCTTCATCCATCAGAACGGGTTACGGGACAAACGGCCACTTTGCTGAACTCAATCGGAATATGCCATCGACCCATGATTTCGATTTTCTCGCATTTACCCTTCACCCGCAGGTACATGCGAACGACAGCCGGACACTGATTGAGAATCTCGAATCGTTACCGCATATGATCGATACACTACGATCGCAGATGCCCAATCATCCGGTTCGGATTTTCCCGGCGTCGTTCAGTAAAATATCTTTCACCACTAAGGGGTCGCAGGTGTTTGAAGATTCAAGGCTGAGAACAGGGTTTGGCGCGATGTGGTTGCTTCATTTTCTTTATCAGGCCAGTGGCGCGAGATCAGTCGGGTTGCTGGTGCCAACTACTCAATTACTTGCCGGTGATCACGGTAATAGTTCTCCTGTGTTCGACGTTCTCTCCGATCTGAAAACTTTGCAAGCGCAGCTGATTGGCATTGGTGAGGGCGCGATAGTAATTGAGGGGCCTGCAGCACCGCGTACTTACTACACGATCAACGATCAATTCGGCTATCGTTGGCCGTCGACCTGACAGTGCATGATACATTGATGTAATGGTAGTATATTTTACATTCTTAATGCCCAATTGAACGGGCGAATCAATCTCTTTATCAGAATCGCTTAGCCATATGAAACTATACTTATCAACTATTCTTTTCCTGGCTACTTCGGTGTCGGGTGTCGGGCAGTTGCGCGTCGATTCGCTCAGATGCGAGTTTGAAAGAAGCCCACTTAACATTGATGTCTCAAGTCCACGATTCAGCTGGCAATTGGTGTCCGACCGGGCAAATACATTTCAATCGTCGTATCATCTGCAGGTTGCACGCTCGGAGGGCGACCTGCGTTCTGGATCCAACCTTGTTCTGAACTCGGGTCAGATGAAAGGAGCCTCCAATTTTTTGATTGAGTACAACGGTTCACCTCTCACTTCCTTTACGCGCTACTATTGGCGCGTCAAAGCCACGGATCGCGAAGGAAGAGAATCAGAATGGAGTCCAATTGCAGTATTTGAAACCGCAATGCTTGACACGAACGATTGGAAAGCGAAATGGATCGGTGATGGTCGGCCGCAGTTTACGCGCGACGAAGATTTTTATAAGGACGACAGAATGCCACTGTTCAAGAAATCGTTTGTTGCGAAAAAGGCCGTCGCAAGAGCAAGGATATATGTCGCGGGGATTGGTTATCATGAGGCATTTCTGAACGGGAAAAAGATTGGCAATAATATTCTCGATCCTGGTTGGACCACTTTCGGTAAACAGGTATTGTATGTGACGCATGATATCACACCTTCGATACGAAAGGGCAACAATCTGGTTTCTGTGATGCTCGGCAACGGCTGGTACAATCCTTTGCCGATACGTTTGTTTGGCAGGTTCAATCTGCGCGATGTGCAGGAAACCGGTCGTCCGCGCCTGCGCGCACAGCTGCTGCTTGAATACACAGACGGATCGCGCGAATGGATCAATACAGATGAGTCGTGGCTAACCGCTCCGGGACCCGTGATTCGAAACAATGTATACCTCGGTGAATACTATGACGCACGGCTGGAAAACAACAGTTTCTATTCAGCCGACAATGCAGGATGGACGCCCGCCGTTCCAACAGCAGGACCATCCGGTGTGTTAAGTGCACAAATGCAGCCACCTGTGCGCATCACCGCACGATTCAAACCGGTACGCATAACCGAAATTGAAGGCAACAAGTTTATAGTTGACCTCGGAAAAAACTTTGCCGGTGTTGCGAGGATCCGTGTGAAAGGGCCGGCGGGAAAAGTTATCCGCATCAAATATGGAGAAGACATTCACCCCGACGGAACATTAAACTATCTGACAACAGTAGCCGGCCAGATTAAAAAGATTTTCAATCTCAAAGGCGGACCCGGCGCGCCGGAAACCGCATGGCAGGAAGATGTTTACATACTCAAAGGCAAGGGAACCGAAGAATGGCATCCACGATTCACGTTTCATGGGTTCCGGTATCTTGAAGTAACAGGCTGGCCCGGTAAACTTACCCCCGATGACATCGAAGGATTGAGAATGAACTCCGACCTTCCGTTGTCAGGAACCTTTTCGTGTTCGAATGATTCGCTAAATCTCCTGCTCGATGTAGTAAAACGTACATTTCTGAGCAATGTTTTCAGCGTCCAATCGGACTGTCCAGGTCGTGAAAAGATGGGTTACGGAGCGGATATTGTAAGTACTGCGGAAGCATTCATGTACAACTTCGACATGGCAACGTTTTATCGCAAGACCGTTCGCGATTACGCAAACGACCAGCAACCCGACGGTGGTATCACAGAAATAGCACCATATACCGGTATTGCCGACCGCGGTTACGGAGGGCATTCAGGTCCACTCGGATGGCAGCTTGTATTTCCATTTCTTCAAAAGAAATTATACGAATTCTATGGTGACAAACGCATCATCGAGCAACACTACCCTGCGATAGTTCGCCAGATGGATTTTTTGCAATTAAAAGCGGTCGAAGGATTGTTTCACTGGGATATCAGCGATCACGAAGCTCTTGACCCCAGACCTGAAGCATTCACGGCCTCTGCGTTTTACTATCATCATGCAGCACTAGCTGCAGAATTTGCGGGCATACTTGATAAGAAGGACGATTCAACAAAATATGCACAACTCGCAAAACGAATCAAGGGACTGATCACAGCAAAATACCATCTGCCAAACACCGGACAATTTGATAATGGCACGCAAAGCGCGCAATTGTTTGCATTGTGGTACGGATTCGCTCCCGACAGAAAAGCATCGCTCGAAAAACTTCGCTCGGAGTTTGAACGACATAATTGGCATGTTTCAACCGGTATCTATTCCACAAAATTCATGTTCGATATTTTGCGGGAAGAAAACCTCAACGACTGGTCGTACAAAATTGCAACACAGCAAAGTTTTCCCGGATGGATGTTCATGATCAATCGTGGAGCAACGACACTTTGGGAAACATGGAAATATCCCGATAACGCTCCCTCGCAAAATCATCCGATGTTTGGATCTGTAACAGAATGGATGTATCGGTCCATCCTCGGGATCAATCCTGCAGGCCCCGGTTTCAGTGCAACCGTAATCAAACCGCAGCCAACCGGTAACCTTACATGGGCGAAAGGCGGATATCGTTCGATGAATGGCGTGATCGAAGTTGATTGGAAACGGACCGATGCAAATTTTGTAATGAAAGTGATCGTGCCGGCAAACACAAGTGCTGAAATATGGATACCTGGAAATACTGTCACCGAATCCGGAAAAGAAATCAACGGCCAGAAGGGAATTAAATTCATTCGTGCTGATTCAAACTATCAGGTTTTCCGGTCAGGGTCAGGAACGTTTGAATTTGCCAGCAATTTTTAGAAATTGAAAGAGCGCATACACTACATAGTTATCATGTTCGATGTCGAATGACTGTGTTGCAGACCTCAAGCGGGGTTTGCAAGCCTCATTGCATTTTTTTTTCGGCGAGAATCTCGTTTTGCATGATGACCGAGCGACATAAATTTCTATATTTAAACTTCCGACTGCCTAAATTGTTCACGTGATTAAGACCTTTGTTATCGCCTTATCCGCCTGCCTGCTAACTGTCTGCGTCATTGCTCAACAAGGTTCGCTCGCATCCGAAGATGGTTCTGACTTTCCTTTCGAATACAACAAAGCGCATTACTTTTTATACCAGGGAAACGAATATCATGAATACATGTTTTCCTTCGAAGGCGGAGGACATCCATATTTTGATTCGTCAGGGTTTCGGTCAGGATCTGCAAATTACTACGGTCTCGATTTCAAGTCGATTCCATTGAAGTACGACCTCGTTCAGGATGTACTTGTATTGCGGCATTATACCGGGTATTCGATGAAACTTCATCCATCACGGCTCGCCTCGTTCAGGATCGGTACGGCAAGTTTTATACATCTTAGGGATTCCACAACTGCCGGGGCTCCCGCTGCCGGATATTACCAGGTGTTGCACGACGACGTAGTGAAGGTTTTCGCAAAAAAAGCGAAGAACATACAAGAGGACGTTTACGAAAACTCCATTCACAGAACCGTCTTTGCCAAGAATCGCTATTACATTTTTTCAGCCGGTCAGTATCATCAGGTTACCAATTCAAAGTCGTTGCTGAACGTGTTCGGCGACAAGCGGCAACAGGTAAGGCAACATTTGAGCTCATCCAAAATCAAATACAGAAGAAATCCGGAGCTCGCGATCATCGCTGCAGCAAAGGAGTATTCGAGATTGTCGAAATAATATGAAATCTGCAGCATTTGTGTTCATACTGCTCGCGGCAGTGAGCCTTGTCCGGGGCCAGGAAACAGAACGGTTTTCCGTTTCACTTTCACAGGCACCTTTATCAGAACTGGCAAAGCAACTCGAGTCGTCCGGCCGCTACCGGTTTTATTACAATCCGTCTGAAACGGACAGCATTCTTATAACTGTAAGCGCACAAAATGAGACGCTGTCAGAGATCCTCACCAAAGCTTTTGCGAATTCAGAGCTGCGATTCTCCATCGACAATGAAAACAATGTTTTTTTGCTAAAGGGAAAGACGATCAGTTTTGCAAGACAGGCAACGCGACCTGACGCGCCGTTTATAGATACTGCAACACGTGTGGTGCGTGCAAAACGTGAACGCGGAAAGACGCCTGAGTTTACGGCAGCCTACGAAAACAAATTGTATTCTATCGGCGCTGACAATCCATCATCGGGTTCGAGCGCCACTCTCGCCGGATATATTCTTGACGACAAAACCGGCGAACCTCTTCCCGGCGTTTCCATATTTATCAATTCACCAAGGATTGGCGTCGCAAGCGATCAATTCGGATATTATTCGCTCACCTTGCCGAAAGGTCGTCACACACTGAATATCCAAAGTATGGGTCGGCGCGACACGCGCAGGATCATTGAAATCGTTGGAAGCGGAAAACTGGATATTGAACTTCGCGAACAGGTGCTGTCTTTGAAGGAAGTAGTGATCTCCGCTACCAAAGCGGCAAACGTTACATCTACACAAATGGGAGTGGAGCGGCTTGCAATTAAAACAATCAAACAGGTTCCAACAGTTTTCGGTGAGGCGGATGTATTGAGGGTAGTATTGACGCTTCCGGGTGTAAAATCGGTGGGTGAAGCAAGCACAGGTTTCAATGTGCGCGGCGGTGCAGCGGATCAAAACCTCATTTTGTTCAACGATGCCACTATCTATAATCCGGCTCACTTTTTCGGATTCTTTTCGGCATTCAATCCGGAAATCGTAAAAGACGTCGAGCTCTATAAAAGCAGCATTCCCGCTCACCTTGGAGGTCGTTTGTCATCGGTTCTTGAGATCAACAGCCGCGACGGCAACAAAAAGAAAATCAGTGGTTCGGCAGGTCTTGGATTGCTGACAAGCCGATTCAATATCGAGGGACCACTCAAAAAAGATAAATCGTCATTCCTTCTCGGAGGCAGAACCACATACGCCAACTGGATGCTGGGAATTTTACCGGACGAATACAAAAACAGCAGGGCTTCTTTCCAGGACATCAACCTTCACCTCAACCACGAATTCGACAAGAAGAACTCAGTGTATTTCACCGGTTATTACAGCAAGGACAGGTTCAACCTAAACAGCGATACGACGTATGGTTACGGCAACATGAACTTCAACGTCAAGTGGAAACACATTTTCAACAACAAACTGAACGGCTGGGTCTCCGCAGGTATCGATAAATATGATTATCGCGTTTCGAGTGACGAAGGCAAACTCAATGATTTTGCTCTCACCTTCGACATCAAGCAGTTGAATCTTCGTACGAACCTTACTTATTACCTGAATGCAGCACACACCATCGATGTTGGGTTCAGTGGTATCAGGTACATGGTCAATCCCGGCGACTTCGTGGGTATCGGAACGCAGTCTGCAGTAATTCCGAAACATGTGGCGGCCGAGCATGCCCTTGAATCAGCGTTGTACATATCCGACCGATTTGTGGTAAGTCCGAAGATCTCACTGAACCTTGGATTGAGGTATAGTTTATTTAATTATCTCGGTCCTCAACAGGTATACCAGTATGCTCCCGGCCTGCCGAAAACAGAGTCGACCAGAACAGACAGTACGGATTTCAAAAGCGGTGATTTCATCAACAGCTATCATGGTCCTGAAATACGAGTATCAGGAAGGTACCTTGTTACTCCTGACTTTTCCGTGAAGGCGGGATATACGACGACGAGGCAGTATATCCATATGATGTCTAACACAACATCCATTGCGCCTACGGACATCTGGAAATTAAGTGATCCGAACATCCGTCCGCAATTTGGTGAACAGGTTTCAGTTGGACTGTATAAAAATTTCAAGTCGAATACCATCGAGACGTCGCTTGAAGTGTATTACAAGAAGATCACAGACTATCTGGATTACCGCAGTGGCGCGCTGCTGGTGATGAACGACAATATTGAAACCGACGTACTGAATACGAAAGGCAAGGCGTACGGCGCAGAACTGATGATAAAGAAGCTCACCGGGAAACTTAACGGTTGGATCAGCTATACCTACTCACGTACGCTGCTTCGTACAGACAATCCCGCCGACGGTGAAATCATCAACAAGGGCGAGTGGTACCCAAGCAACTACGACAAGCCACATGATGTAACGATGATCGGAAACTACCGCTTCTCGCACAGGTTCAGCGTTTCATTAACTGCGACATACAGTACTGGCCGTCCGATAACGCTACCGATCGGAAGGTATTTCTATGGCAACTCGCAACGTGTATTGTACTCGGATAGAAATGCTTACCGCATTCCGGATTATTTCCGCACCGATTTTTCAATGAACATCGAAGGCAATCACAGAGTGAAGCAGAAAACGCATAACTCCTGGACGATCGGTGTGTACAATTTCACTGGAAGGAAAAATCCGTACTCGGTGTTTTTTGTTTCTGAAGACGGTAAACTTAATGGATACAAACTGTCGGTGTTCGGCAGTGCTATCCCATTCGTGAACTATAACATTCGCTTCTGATAATGAAATTATCAATCACCATATTTATTCTCTTTGCCTTTATGTCGATCATGGCATGCAAGGAGAAGTACGACATCAAGGTACGCAAGACGGAAGTAAACATCCTTGTAATTGAAGGAACACTTAATGGCGGTGTTGGAGGAACATTTTTGCAATTGTCCCGAACAGTTCCCCTTGAAGATTCGCAATTCATCAAACCCGAACTGAATGCCAAAGTCGATGTACAGGCTGAGAACAGCGGAGAATTCTACACGTTGAATGAGATAGGCCCGGGATATTACTTCAACGAGTCTACGCCACTCAATGCCAACACGAAGTACCGATTGAAGATTGAAACAACCGATGGTAAATCATACGTGTCGGATTATGTGCCGGTGCTGCAAACGCCGCCGATTGACAGCGTTCACTGGAAGCGCGAAAATGAGGACATCAATATTTATGTGGATACACACGATCCCACGAACAGTACGAAATATTATCGTTGGACATATGGAGAATGCTGGCATATCAGGTCGTATTATCCTTCGAGTCACACGTATGAAGATGGCGTTTTTACTCCGCGACCCTCACCTTTTGACGTCTACGATTGTTGGAGATATGACTCGGCTACAAATGTGGTCATCAATAACACTGCATCTTATTCAAACGATGTTATTCAAAGGATGCCGATCATGAGGATACCCAACGGCAGTGAAAAGATCAGTGTTCAGTATAGTATTTTGGTGAGGCAGCACGCGCTTACAAAAGACGCGTATGAATATTGGGAGAGAGTCAAGAAGAATACGGAGCAGATCGGAACCATCTTCGATCCGCAGCCCTCGATAAATACCACGAATATCAGGTGCGAAAATGACACTACCCAGGTGGTGATCGGATACGTAAGTGCATGCAAGACGCAGGCACAACGCATCTTTATTAAGCTTCAGGATGTTCGACCTTGGGCCTACCGGGAGTTTTGCGAAATCAAGGAAGTGCCGCCGGACAGCATTGACATTTACTTTGGAAGCCGGGGATATTTGGTAGTTGGACAAGGCCAGCCGGGAATCTGGTACGGATCCACAGAGCCCTGTGTTGACTGCACTATTCGCGGTGTTCCCGTTAAACCTTCATTCTGGCCATAGTTAAAACGCTTTCAGAAGCAATGAATTTTGTGAAATCAGTTCGTGTTCTACTCTTCCTTTTCGTAGCCGCTGCTCTCGTTCCCCAATATGGTCGATCTCAACCTGCAGCGAAGTCTGCGTCGATCCATTCAACGAGTCTGACTGCATCTGATTCCGGCTCACGCAAGTTTTTCGCGCATACCGACAAACTGCAATATGCCGCCGGTGAAGTGGTTTGGTTCAAAATATATCAGCTTCGCCGAGATTCAATGGCAGTGAGGCACGATACAGCGGTGGTTTATTGCCAGCTTGTTGACAGAACCGGCCGGGTGGTAGTTCAGGCGGTTCAGAAACTTGTGCGTGGAGCCGCAAGCGGATCGTGGATGTTGCCTTTCAATCTTTCGACGGGCGCATACGATTTGCGGGTGTATACGCAGGACCAGAATAGTAATGGCCCGGTGTTCGAAAAGACACTCACCATCGTTTCACCGGTACAGGAAAGGGAAGCCGTTGCTGCAGGCAGAAAATCTTATTTTATGTCGTTCTTTCCTGAAGGGGGCGATTGGATTGCCGGTATCGAAACGGTTATAGGATTCAAGATCACCGATGAAAAGGGGAGAGCTGCCGACATGCAGGGCACGATCGTCCGCAACGGCAGGGATACGATCGGGGCCTTTTCCACACATAAATTCGGACTGGGTCGGTTCCGGCTTACAGCAACTTCTTCTGATGTGTTCGCTGCAGTTATTCAATTGCCGGATGGCAGTCAGCAGTCGTTCCAATTGCCGGCTGTTGCAAATGCCGGATATTCCATGCGGGTAACGCGCGCCGGACCGGGCGCTCGTGTAACGGTGATGAGTAACCGAAGGTTGCTCACCGGATTGCATCTTGTTGTTCGCAACGGCGGCAGGCAGATTTTTTCGGCTCCTCTTACGGGCAACGACGATTCGAGCTTTGCTCAGATACCGGAATCGGCCTTGGCGGAAGGCACATCCGCGATCACGGTACTTACGTCCGCTAATGAACCGGCAGGCGAGCGCCTGGTATTCAGGAAACCCTCCACCTTGCATACATGGACAGTGCGAACTGCTGATAAGTTTTCAACAAGGCAGGCTGTGGATCTGGATCTCAACTTTGCAAATTTTTCTGGTAAAGCGTTGAAGGCTGATGCCAGCGTCTCGGTTTATCTGGCAGATAAATCGGCTGACCAAACTTCGAACATTGCCTTTTACAATTATTTGCAGTGTGAATTGAAGGGACAGGTGGAATCACCGGATTATTACTTCACCGGATCAGGACCGGAATACGACGAGGCGGTGGAAAATCTGCTGCTTACGCATGGATGGAGGAGGTTTGAGAAGCAGGCATCGAAAGTTTCATTTGCGGATCGCACAAAAGTTGAGCAGGGCACGCAGGTTGTTCGTGTGAAAGTTACGAACTCAACTAACGGCGTGGTCGGCGCGGGTATTATGTGCTATCTGTCAGTTCCTTCTCGCAGACTTCAATTCTACACTTCGGTCACCGATGAACAGGGGATCGCGGACTTTTATGTGAAGAATCTGTATGGCCGCAACGAATTGATCATTCAAACAGATCCGCGCAAGGACAGTGTGTACAAATTCGAACTGCTGGATCCTTTGCCTCTTCAGAATGACGGTGACACATCAAAAAGGAAATTTTCTTCCGAAGCAAGTTTTACGATCGCGGATGCGTATCGTCGCACTGCCCAGATCCAAAATAATTTTCTCGCAGATAAGATCAACCAGGGAATTCTCGAGCCGATAGACTCGACTCCTTTCTTTCTTCGGCCCGTGAAAACATACCTGACCGATGAGTTCACACGGTTTCAAACAATGGAAGAGGTGTTGCGCGAGTACGTGGTGGAAGTTGTTGTGCGTCGTCGCGAGGCGCAACTTCAGCTGGAAATTGTCAATGCGTTGCGGAAGGAGTTTTTACCGAACCCGTTGCTGATGATTGACGGAGTTCCTGTATTCGGCAGTGATAAGATCCTGCGGTATGATCCCCTGAAAATTCAAAAAATCGATGTAGTCGACACCCGGTATTTTTACGGGCCCTCGCTTTTCCCGGGGATTGTGAATTTCACCAGTTATGAAGGAAATCTGCCGGACTTCGAATTGAATCCATTTGCATTGGTCGTTGATCACAACGGCATCGAATACCAACGTCAATTTTATCACCCTCAATATGAAACTGCGGATCAGCTGAATTCGAGGGTGCCGGATTTTCGCAACGTCCTTACATGGGAGCCGAACCTGGCAACGAATGACGATGGAAAGGCGAAGCTGAGGTTTTATACTTCGGACCAGCCCGGAACCTACAGGGTAGATGTGCAGGGCATCGCTGCGGATGGATCGGTTGGCAGCGGCACTGCCTGGTTTGTTGTTGAGAAACGATCGTTTTAAGTAATCGTATAATTCAAGCGAAGCAATTACGGGGATCGAATTCCCTTGAGCGATAACTGTTGCATCGCATCTTCATAAAACAGCAAGAGCTGATCGCCTGTTAATCCAATGTGCTGCAGCGATCGGCCACGGAGCTTTCTGCTAAGTATTGAGCCTGCGTATTTCGGTCCATTCAATGAATAGATGTCAAAGATGTAGTGAGATTTGAAGTCCGCATCGCTCAGATCCGAGTTTTGTACTCCGGACACAATTACCAACAGGTTATCGTCGGCGCAAGCGAGGATATTTGCCACCGGCACGTTTTGCCGCATCACAAGTTTTCCTTCCTCAGGTATCGAGTCTTGCAGGATGTGAAGGTCAGCGGCTGGGTTAATAGTGTTTATGGTTCGAATGGAGCGAAGCGTTGTGTCGATCATCGCAAACTTGTTTTTGAAGGAAAACACGAACAGTAGTTTTTCTGCACTTGCGTCTGCGATCAGTTTGCCGTCGTTTTCGAAGAGATTGAAATTGTCCGATACGATTAGCTGCTTCTCGCCTTCGGCTTTGTAGCGAACCACGGATTGAGTTTTTTTGACACCGTCGGCACGGCGATAAAAAAAACCGCGGGACGGAAGATATGCGCAAGTGGTAAAGTCTACAGGCGTGTCGATTCTTAACACCATGTCATGGAACGAAGCTTTAAATGCAGAAGGCGTAACTCCTTCACGGATATAGATGAATGGCGAATCCACGAATGTGCGCATGTAGCGCCAGTATGCCGAGGCGGTGTTGCGGCTGTCGAGTGTCACAACTTTCTTTGCGAGGGTTGTTCGGTCTACCGTCATGACTCTGGCAGGAGCGAATACGTTTGAAAGAAAGATGTTTGAGGCTGTAAAACCCGCCAGGTAATATCCTTCATCGCCCAGAAGCACTATTGTGTCAGATTGTGCATCAAAGCTTAACCATGTTCGCACGAACCCGGTTGTATGTTGTGTTCGTATTGAAGCAGCTGTAAACAAAATCAGAACCGGAAGTAAGCCGGCAATCGATAGCAGTAAAAGCCATCTTGCCAGACTGCCGGTTCTGCCCGTTTGTTGTGCGCGTTCCATCAATACTTGTTCAAGGGCACGAGGCAATTGAATGAAGTTGACAACGCATACAGCCGTTTGTTTGAGTATGTACAGATGCGCGGACCGTCCGGATCACATATATCGCGATATACGCAGTCGCCGGTTTGCGATGGAATGTCCACCTTCCTGCTGTATCCGTTGATTGGAGCGAACTTTGTGCGATAGCCGCTGCCGATGCCCGCAACAAACAGTACTGTTACGAGGAGAATTCTTGTTTTTTTCATGTTCTTCCGCTGATAAAGCGTTTTGGTTGTATTATCCCTACTCTCTTACAGGTTTTCGGAATCCCTGGATTATTGCAATAAACTTTTTTGAGTCTGTTCTATTCGGCCATTCGATGCAAATGGCTGCCAATGCGAGGCTCGTGAGGATGACATTAACGAAGAGATGTGCCCGCCAGCTTAGTCGTTCGAGTATGCCGCCACAAGAGCATGGGAGCTCGGACTGAGATACCAGCAGGATCGCGATGTAACCTGTAAAACACAGCATCAGTGAATACGCCGCCATGAAGCCGGCTGGTCGAAGCAAAGGCACCGCAAGCAAAACAGCAATGACGATCTCGATTGAAGGAATGAAATACGAAAGAAATGTGGCCACCGGTTCAAGAAGCGTCGACTGAGAAAGCTGAATGCTGAATTTCTGGTATGCAAACAGTTTGCTGCTCGCTGTGTACAGAAAAAGGAGGATGAAAAGGACGCTGAGAATTTCCAGTGCGAGACGATGGATCCAATACTTCATCAACAATTGTTTCATAACTCAATGCCTCGACTCAAATTTCCGCAATGGAGCATTGTTGTCCTAATCAAAGGACTTTGTTGGCGGGAGTAAAATGTTTGAGGGTGGTAATCAGGTATGATGAACATACCGAAATACAAATAATGACCTATTCGTCATTAATGACGAATCCTATTCTCTCCATTTTGCCGCGATGGGGCAGATCAGGGACTCTAAACTCTTACGGAAAATTGCGTTGACCATTAAGGAGCTGCGTGAAGAGAAGGGAGTTTCGCAGGAAGAGGTATACAACGACATTAATATACACATCGGAAGAATTGAAACGGCGAGAGCAAACGTAACGATATCAACTCTGGCAGAGTTGTGCCGGTACTTTCGTATTCGTTTGTCTGAGTTTTTGAAGAGGGTAGAAGAGAGAAGCTGAAGTCAGAGATCCATTCGGATGCCGATCGCCAGAGACCTCAAGGGCGGGAGCCCCTTGTTGGAAGTCGTTTCAGGATCGAAACCGTTATAGCGAGTCCAGGTAAAAAGATTACGTCCCATCAATTCAAGTGACATCTCTGGTACACTGTTTTCTTTTCCACGTATTGTATACGCAACCGACACATCCTTTATTCTTACAAACGAGGCATTCGTAATCGACTGATCACTTTCTATGAATTTTTTGTAGGACTGGCGTGATTCTTCAGAATTGCTGGATTGTTGCCGAATCGTACTTCCTGAGTTACCTATGGCTACATATGCAGGATGATTCTGCAAGGGCGCGCCGGGCTGTTCATCGAATAATGAGGCAACGGACCTTGTATACTGATGTGCAAATACAAGAAGTATGGCAAACCGCCATCGTTCCGATACAAACATGTTGTCAATTGCTCCATACATAAGTGGATCGAGATCAATTGATTTAATTTTGTCCTTCTCGTCAATGATACCATTGCCGTCATTGTCTGCGAATCTGTATCGACCCGTTTGCGGATCTATGTCACGCAGTTCATAAAACGTTCGGGCACCGAGTGGTTGTCCAACTTCAAGGATTCGCGAAAATTCCGATTCAGCGAGGCCAGGGAAGCTATTGAGTTTAGATGAAGGAATAGTGATGTTTATGGAAGTCGACCAACTCAAATTGCGAATTACTTTCGCATTTACTTCGCAGCCGATCTCAAGCCCGGAATTGCTGAATCTTGCAGGAAGTGCATTGCTCACGGAAGCAAAGCCTGTTATCAGCGATCCGTTTTTGCCTAGCAGATACTGCCTGCTTTTGTTGTAGTAATATGAGGCGGCGACCAGCACTTTGTTCCGAAACAATCCAAGTTCCACTGCTGCTTCCGCTTTGGTTGTTTTACCCCAGCGATACTTCCTCGTATGTACGCCTTCCTGTCGAACCGGACTCCCAGATGCAGATCCGGGGGAGCGCGACCGATCGTCATGGTATCCCGGTATATTGAGATGATCGTTGCCCGTGACACCTATTCCAGATCGGAACTTCACCAATGAAATCGTTTCGCTGTTTTCCGTTCCTGATTCAAACACTTTCCATGCAACGGCGGCGGATCCAAATTGTGCAAACCTCGAAGCGGGAGCAATGTTGGACGATCCGTCGCGTCTCATCGTCATGTTCACGGCAAATTTGTTGTTGAACACAATCTGAGACCTCATGTATGCCGACAAGTAATGATATCGAAGGTTTGAATGTTCGGTCGTTTCAAGTTTTGATGCAAGCAACGGCGTATGCATCAAAGATTCTTGCGGAAATCCGAACCCGTATTGTGAATGCGCCGACAGCCGGTGATGCTGCACTGCAACTCCCGCAAGCGCCTCAATTCTGATACGCTGACTGCGGAATGTATATTCGACCCGCGGTTCGAATGCATTGAGGCGTTGACGTGCAAATGAGAATACTGCGTCTGATTCCACATACCTGCGCAGTTCAGGATGCACCGACGATTCCGGAAATACAGCAACCGACCTGCTGACCAACCCTTGTGTTCCGGCGTTCAACGCCAGGTTGAAACTTCGATTGATCCGAAAATCCATGCGCGTGCCGATCAATAGATGACCCGCCGTGGCCTTATAACGTTGCCGTATAAACGAAAATGGGTTCACCCAGTTTGGAGGTCCCCATTCAATTTCTCCGTTCCTACGAAATGGGGCAGGTGCATTCGGAGGTAGCGTGATCGCTTCCGCAGTAAGATCCCTGTTCATCATATCCGAATTGTCTGACACAGCGATCACAAAGGCCGACCAGCGAAACCTTTTCCATGTTCGCGAAATATTCGTGTACAGCGATCGCTTTTGATATTCGTTCTCTCCCGGCATCACCGTATTCTGTTTTTCAGACCCGAGAGACGCATTGAGCTGTGTTGTGTTGTCTGTAAATGAAATTCCGAGATCGCTTTGGTGTAATCGGGCAGCCTTGCCAATCAGCTTTTGTTGCCAGTCTGTTTCATCGTTTCCCGCCCACCCCGTAATGTCAACGTCCCGCCCGGGTTCGGCAACGAGTCCATCGTTGACCAGAGCCTGGCGCCGCATGGCGATATATTCCTCTTTGCCCAGCACTTCTATTTTTCGCGGCACCCATGAAATGCCAGAGTTCAGGCGAAGTCCGATCCGCAAGCCGGGCGTTCGGGCCTGCTTCGTTGTGATAAGAATGACTCCATTGCATCCTCTCGACCCGTAAAGTGCCGTAGCATCGCCGTCTTTAAGTACATCGATTCGTTCTATGTCTGACGCATTGATCAGATTCAACCAGCTGATCCCGTTGGGAAACAACGTGCCGCTCGTGAGTTTTGATGTCAGTGACTCATTGGTGCATGGAATGCCGTTGATGATGATCAGCGCATTTGAGTTTCCCGACAAACTATTTCTTCCCCTGATCTGAAATCCGTATCCTCCGCCGGGAATACCTGTGTGTTGTGTGATCCTGAGTCCGGGCACCCGCCCCTGTACCGACTCAAGGAAATTGCTCCTGATCGTATGATCGGTGATGTCTCCGGAAACAGTTGAAACATTTCCCGTATTCAGCCTGCGTGTCGTTGTATAATATCCTTTCACAACAGCATCGTCAAGGGTGTCCGACATCGTCTCAAGAACGACCTCCAGGTCCAATTCGCGTTCAACTAATATTGTCCTCGATTGATACCCAACACTGCTGAATGTAAGTTTACCGGCTCCTGCCGATTCAAAGTGAAACCTGCCCGAGTCGTCGGTTCTTACGAACATGGGGTGATTTTCATGGCGAACAGTAGCAAAAGGAACCGGATTTCCGCGTGAATCAATGACAACCCCTCTCAAAACTTGTCCTGAGCGTTTCGCACCGGCCACAAATACAACGTAGGCACCCTCCCGGATGTAGAGCGGACAACGTTCACCAAGTACCGACCTGATGGCGCTGTCCAGAGAAGTATTCGCAAGCGTTATGGTTACCGGAACCTTATCGTCGATCGTTTCTGAACTGTAAATAAAATTTACTCCCGATTGCTGCCCCATTTCCCGCAGAACAAGTTTCAACGGCTGCTGATGTACCGACAGATTAATCTTCTGACCGGTGCCGTTTTCCGGAAAGAAAATCAGTGAAGCAACGGTAATGCATGCCTGCATGCCGAATCGAACAGTCATCCGTGATTCTTCAAATGTTCAGTAAATAAAACCACGCTCTATTGTTAGTCGCGGGAAACAACAATAGTCGAATCCGATTGCCGAAAGCGAATGCCCGCTGCTTTTTCGAGCATCTGCAGAATTTCTTTCAGGCCCATCCGTCGCGAAAACGTGCCGTTAATCTTTGCATCCAACGGTTCAGTCAACTTAAACTCCGTTCCATACCATCTTTCAAGCTCTGCAAGAACAACAGGTACCGGAGCATCAACGAAACGGAATTCATTGTTCATCCATCCGGTTGTTGCCAGTGTATCGCGGGCAGAAGAAATTACAAGATGATTCCTGCGGTCAATCACTGCGAACTGCATTGGACGAAGAGTGCCGACACTGTCGCCCACGCGCAGGGAGATCGCCCCCTGAAGCAACAATATACTCGACAACGAATCGGCTCGGTATGCCTTTACATTGAACCTTGTTCCGGTTACAACAATCTCCATACCGGCTGTATGGATCGAAACCTTTCTTCCGGCCTGCGGATTGAACGCAAAATGGGCTTCACCATCCAGATCGAATTGCAGTTCCGGTCCTTTAAGTTCAGATGGATACTGAATCGTGGTGCCTGCGTTCACATGCATCTCGCTCCCCTCAGGAAATACAACACGGAAAAACGACTGCGAACCTGTCACCAGGTTTTGCTTCGTAGAATTTCCTGTTTCCAACGCCGTCGAATAAATAATATCACCCGACCTAACCACCACTTCTGTTCCGCCCGATGTCTGCAAAACCGTGTCCGTCGCTGCATCCAGCGCTATTGACTTACCCTCCCCAACAGATAAGCTTGTTGCGGACAACGGTTTAACAATTTCGTTTGAAGGCTGCCCGTTGGTTTCGCTGGTGTCCTTCCTTGTCAAGAGGTACAATAATGCGGCAACCGAAGTCAAAACTAATATGGCAACCGGCCAAAGCAATGGTGAAAATCGTTTGGATGGGCGTATTTTAACGTCGGCAGGCGACAACGAATTTCGTATGCGTATCAGCGTGAGTTCGGTGTCATAATCCTTTAGCATCGCTGTCTTATAAAATCCATTCGCTTCATCCGTCAATTCCTCAAACAACTGCATATTATCATCGCTCGCGGCAACCCAGTCGTCAAGCTCTGCCTGCTCCGCCTCTGTTAATGTGCTTCGGATAAATCCGCCAACGAGGTAAGCAACCCGCATCGCCTGCTGATTCTTGCTGTTGTCGAGTAAATCGTTCATTTCTGTCAATTGAACTTTCAAAATTTACCATTTCCCGCAAAAAGCTCAAAAAATTCACCGTAAATGATAATCGCCTGCCGATAATCACCTTCATCAAATTCCCTTTATCTGTGTATTTTTCACGCTGAATCATAACCAAAGCGACACGAAATCAAGATGGAAAAAATTTATCTCAGCGACGCAGGTCCAAAAGTTTCACCGGCGATCTATGGCTTCTACCGCTGGACCGACGAACAGGAAATTTCCGTCGCGGCCATGGACAAGATCATCGGCCTCTGCCTTGATCTCGGCATCAACACCTTCGACCATGCAGATTATTATGGCGATTACCAGTGTGAATCCCTCTTCGGACAGGTGATCAAACAAAAAAAAGTCAAACGCGAGAACCTTGTACTGTTCTCAAAGTGCGGACTCCGCGTCCCGCATCCATCTCAACCCGGTATCCGCATTAAGCACTACGACAGCTCCAGCAGCTTTATAGTTGAAAGCGTCGAGAGGTCTTTGCGCAATCTGCAAACCGACTATCTCGATATATTTTTACTCGACCATCTCGATCCCATCGCGAACCTCGAAGAAACTGCAATAACACTGCAGCACCTGAAAGAAACCGGCAAGGTCAAAAACATCGGTGTGGCCAACTTCTCTGTGTTTCAGCACCAGCTGCTTGCATCTTATCTGAAAATTCCCATCGTCACCAACCATATCGAACTCAGCCTCCTCAACACGCTCGCACTCGACAACGGCCAGATCGATTATATCAAACAACGATACATGCGCCCTCTGGCATCCGCACCACTGGCAGCCGGCAGAATATCGAACGGAACCGACCCTGTTGCCGTCAAAATGCGAAACAGGCTTTCAGAAATCAGCGGCAGGTACAACTCCGACATCGAGTCGATCGCGGTTGCATGGTTATTGAAACTCGGAGCACTTCCTCTCATCGGTACCACCGAAGAACAGCGAATCCGGAATATCGTTGCCGCATTTCAGATCAACCTCGATCACCAGGACTGGTATGAACTATATGAATTGGGAAGAGGAGCCTAGCTTTTTTTCGCTTTTGCCTTTTTACTTTTAACTTGTACCGATTGCTGCTATGGACTTACTGTTAAGAGACAAACTCATCATCGTCAGCGGAGGAGCCAAAGGGATTGGCGAGGGAATCACCCGAGTCCTCGCCCTCGAAGGTGCGATACCCTTCATCGTCGGACGAAACGAAACGGACAATAAAGCCCTCTGCGAACAATTGACCGCATCTGGAAGAAAAGCCGATTACGTCACCTGTGAACTTTCAGTGCCCGCACAATGCGAGATTGCCGTGCAAACCGCTTACAAAAAGTATGGACGGATCGACGGGCTCGTCAATAACGCAGGCATCAACGATGGAGTCGGTCTCGAATCAGGAAACTACGAACGCTTCATGCAATCGTTGCACAACAACCTTGTGCACTATTATCTGCTTGCGCATCATGCCCTGCCTTATATGAAGCAATCCGGCGGAGCAATCGTTAACATCAGTTCAAAGACCGCTGAAACAGGCCAGGGTAATACATCGGCGTATGCCGCTGCAAATGGCGGCCGCAACGCCCTGACCCGCGAATGGGCTGTGGAATTGTTGAAATACAACATCAGGGTGAACGCTGTGATCGTCGCGGAATCCTGGACGCCGCTATATGAAAAATGGATAAGCACATTCCCTGATCCCGACGCGAAGCTTCGCACCATCACCGATAAGATACCCCTTGGAAAACGCATGACGCTTACGGAAGAAATCGCCAACACCGTTGCGTTTCTTTTGTCGGAAAAGTCTTCACATACAACAGGACAATTGATCCATGTAGATGGTGGTTATGTGCACCTCGACCGGGCAATTACCTGATAATGTTCATCATCAATGAAGAGAAGAGCCATTCAAATACATCCCGATGACAACGTTGCTGTGGCCCTTTCGCCACTTCAGCCGGGCGAATCCGTACCCGTGGGGTCCGATGATTTTCTGATTGCAGAACCCATCGCCCCCAAACACAAGTTCACTCTTACAAGTCTTGATCCCGGTGACCCGGTTTACATGTATGGCGTTCTTGTTGGCAAAGCAACAAAGCCCATAGAGAAAGGCGGACTTCTCGCGGTGTCAAACGTGAAACATGCCACGAACGAGTATTCGATTCGCGAACGCCACACCAGCTGGCTAATGCCGGATGTAACGAAATGGAAAGATAGAACCTTTAATGGATTTCACAGGTCCGACGGCTCCGTTGGCACCGCCAATTACTGGATCGTCGTACCTCTCGTTTTCTGCGAAAACCGCAACGTCGATGTTATCCGTGAAGCGTTCATGAAAGAACTCGGGTATCAGCAAAATACGACCTCGTACCAGTCGCTCGTCAGGTCACTGGCCGGACTCTACCGGTCAGGCATAACCGAAGACCAGATAGCCGCTGCTGCTCTCCGCGACGTTGTGCTGAACGAAAAGCCGCAACGTCTGTTCCCCAATGTTGATGGCATCAAGTTTCTCAATCATACGATGGGATGTGGCGGCACGCGATCGGATGCACGTGCATTGTGCGGGTTACTTGCCGGATATATTACTCATCCAAATGTTGCGGGTGCCACCGTACTCAGTCTCGGTTGTCAGAATGCGCAGTTTGAAATCCTTGAAGAAGAGATCAAACTCAGGGATCCCAACTTTGACCGGCCGTTTTATTTCCTCGAGCAACAGAAGATCGGCCTTGAAACCGACCTGCTTCGCGAGGCAATCATTCAAACATTTACCGGACTTATTCGGGCAAACGAAAATAAACGCAAGCCTGCGCCGATTTCAAAAATTTGTATGGGGCTCGAATGCGGCGGATCAGATGGTTTCTCGGGCATATCTGCAAACCCGGCCGTTGGTTATGCGTCCGATCTTTTGGTCGCACTCGGTGGAACCGTTATACTGTCTGAGTTTCCGGAGCTCTGCGGCGTTGAACAGGAATTGTCGGACCGCTGCGTTGATGAATCATTGGCGCGCAGGCTCGGCTCGCTGATGCAGACGTACAACGAACGTGCAAAGGCTGTTGGTTCCGGTTTCGATGCAAACCCATCACCCGGAAACATCAAAGACGGACTGATCACTGATGCAATCAAATCTGCGGGCGCCGCAAAGAAAGGCGGTACCTCGCCCATCACCGATGTACTTGATTACCCGGAAAAAGCTACAAAGCCTGGGTTGAATCTGCTTTGCACGCCCGGCAGCGATGTCGAATCGACCACTGCCGAAGTAGGGTCCGGAGCAAATGTTGTACTGTTTACCACCGGTCTTGGTACGCCGACAGGCAATCCGATTGCACCGGTTGTGAAAATTTCTACCAATACCCCCATGTTCAATAAAATGAAGGACATCATTGATATCGACACCGGCACCATTATAGATGGAGTCGAAACGATTGAACAGGCAGGGGAGAGAATACTTGAATATGTGATCGCAGTTGCGGAAGGACGCATCGTTCCGAAAGCTGTGGCTCTCGAACACGACGATTTTATTCCATGGAAAAGGGGCGTATCGTTATAAAAAGCAATAGAAATTGAAATATCATCACGTCTCTATTCTCGCTGTAACTGTTTTTCTGCTTGCTTCCTGCGGCGAAGGGGGATCGGTTCCGCCACGACAACAATTCGCGAAAGGCACATTCGGATTCGATTCCGAATTCCTAAGCGATCACCTGAATAACACGATTGAGCTAAGCGATTCTTCAGGATCTGCGCGTATTCTGGTGTCCGGCGACTATCAGGGAAGGGTAATGACAAGCACCGCAAGCGGCGATAGCGGCAACAGCTATGGCTGGATCAACTATGACCTTATTTCTTCAAAAAAAATACTCGGAAATTTCAATCCGGTTGGTGGAGAAGAAAGGCTGTGGCTCGGCCCCGAAGGCGGACAGTTCTCTCTATACTTCAAGCCCGGCGACTCGATGAACATTGCAGCCTGGCAGGTGCCGGCAATCATCGACACCGTGGCTTACAAAGTGATTGAAACAACGCAAAGTTCCGCAACCTTTTCCGCAACTGCTGCGCTTCGCAATTACTCCGGCTCCAATTTCAAATTCAACATCGTTAGAAAAGTTTCGTTGATACCAAGGAAACTTGTAGAAAACCGGCTATCGACAAAATTCGATTCTACACTGAAGGTTGTCGCGTATGAAACCGACAACCGCCTAACAAACACCGGCGATTCTCAGTGGACAAAGAAAACCGGCCTCATATCCATCTGGTTGCTTGGCATGCTTACTCCCGGTGATTCGGCCGCGGTAGTCGTTCCCTTCGCCGGCCGCAAAGCAGCGGCATCATTGGTTTCCGACGACTACTTCGGAAAAGTGCCCGCAGAACGACTAAAATTTTCAGACAGTGTTTTATTTCTGCAATGCGACGGCAAGCATCGCAGCAAGATCGGGTTGCCTCCGCAGATCGCGAAGCCCATTGCTGTTAGTGTGGACCTCCAAAAAAATTTGCTCACCTTCATTGTATTTGAAATTGATAAAGGAGGCGCGTATGTGAATTCGAAGTGGGAAATGCAGAAAGACCCTTACTCAGGCGACGTGCTGAATGCATACAATGATGGACCGCTGGCGGATGGATCGCAACTCGGGCCGTTCTATGAACTTGAATCGTCTTCCGCTGCACGCGAACTTTCTCCAGGTGAAACACAACAATACAGGCAGATCACCTGCCATGTCGAAGGAAACAGGGAGCAACTCTCGGATTTGCTTGTGACCCTAACCGGGGCCGCGATCGATTCTATTCCATTTTTCAATAGAACAAACAAATGAAGATTTATAAAACAGGCGACGGACTACTTCTGTCGGATGATGGGTCGGTTTTCAGAATCGATGCCACGTTTGACGATCTCCTGAATCAACCAGATTTGTATGCGCATCTAAAACAGTTGTCGGGAACTGCACAACGCATCAGTAATGACGAGTTCCGCAAGGCAATCGAAACCTCGCTGCTGGCGCCGATCGGAAGCCAGGAAGTGTGGGCCGCAGGTGTCACCTACCTGAGAAGCCGCGACGCAAGAATGGAGGAATCAAAGGAATCGGGCGGCGCGACGTTTTACGACAAAGTATACGAAGCCGAACGTCCGGAATTGTTTTTCAAATCAATGCCGCACCGGGTGGTAGGTAGTGGCCAGGCGGTGTTCATCCGGCGCGATTCGACGTGGAACGTTCCGGAGCCGGAACTAACGTTAATGATTAACCGATTTGGCACGATCGTCGGGTATACGATAGGGAATGACATGAGCTCAAGAAGTATCGAAGGCGAGAACCCTTTGTATCTTCCACAGGCGAAAATGTACGAACGAAGTGCTTCTATCGGACCGTGCATTTATGTTCCGGATGGACCGATTACCCGTGATACCGTCATTTCGATGGAAATCTTTCGCGGCGAGAAAAAAGTATTTTACGATTCGGTTCAGATCGATCGCATCAAGCGCAGCTTCGCGGAACTTGCCGAGTTCCTCTACCGCGAATTCGATTTTCCGGCAGGTTGCTTTCTGATGACAGGAACCTGTCTTGTTCCTCCTGATGATTTCACACTTGCTGAAAACGACCGCGTCGAAATTTCTATCGACGGCATAGGCACACTGATCAATACCATCGCCTTTTTTCATAAACCCAATCATAAAAAACCTGAAAATGCAAACGACATCCGGCTCAGCCATTAACCGCAACAACAGCGTGGCGATAGCGCTTGTCATCAGTTTGTTTTTTCTCTGGGCGCTTACTTCGAACCTGCTTCCCTCGATGATTCCTCATCTGAAAAAGGCGTGCAGGTTAAACGACTTCCAGTCGGCCTTCATCGACTCAGCGTATTGGATAGCTTATTTCGTTGTCGCAATCCCGGCTTCGATCGTGATACGAAGGTTTAACTATAAAACCGGAATCATCTGTGGCCTTTTGATTGCGACAGCCGGTGCATTGCTTTTTTATCCCGCTGCCGAAAGCAGAACGTTTGGATTTTTCTTGTTTGCATTGTTTCTTGTTGCCTCTGGCATGACGTTTCTTGAAACAGCCGCGAATCCTTATATGACGGTGATCGGCGATCCGGAAACTTCGTCGCAACGACTGAACTTCGCCCAGGCATTTAACGGACTCGGTGCGTTCATCGCAGCGTTTTTTTTAAGCAAAATGATTCTTTCGGGAAAGGAATATGACGAAACGGCGATTGCCGCAATGTCGTCCGGCGAACTCGAATCGTACCTGCGCTTCGAGGCGGACAGAGTCAAACTTCCTTACCTCGGCATAGCAGCGGTACTTGCCTTTGTCGCCATCCTGTTCATGACGGTGAAGATCCCGGACGTGAAGGATCCGGACAGCAACAAGGCATTCAATCTGGATTTTTCGGTGTTTCGTCGTTCTCACTTTTCACTCGGTGTTCTTGCGCAATTTTTTTATGTGGGCGCGCAGGTCTGTGTTTCAAGCTTCTTCATTCGTTATGCCGGTTATAGCGCAGGCATCAATGAATTGGCGGCAACCGATTACCTCGGTTACCTGTTGCTCTGTTTCATGGTCGGCCGGTATGTTGGTACCTTCCTGATGTTGAAGATTCCTCCGCAGGTTCTTCTTGCGGTGTACAGTGTTATCAATATTGTGTTGCTGTCGTATTGTGTTTTCTATGGCGGCCTCAATTCGCTGTTTGCGCTGATGGCCGTCGAATTCTTCATGTCGATCATGTTCCCAACGATATTCGCACTTTCAATCAAGGATCTCGGCAGGCAAACCAAGATCGCCTCTTCGTTCCTCGTGATGTCTATTGTGGGCGGCGCGATCATACCCCTGGCGCTCGGATATATTTCCAGACACGTAAATATCCAGGTAGCTTATGCAGTGCCTCTGATTTGTTTCTTTGTAACATTTTATTATGGCTGGCGCGGATACAGGGTACAACATAAAGTCGACGAAGCGCAGACCGCCCTCGCCTGATTCATCGATCTTAACTCAATTTCATATGAAACGATTGCTAACGTGCATGAACAAACGAAAATCTTTTTCGTTGCTTCTATTAATGGTATCTGTGCTTCCGGGACTCGCGCAAAAGAAAAGTACTTTCAATGGACTTGACATGAACCTCGGCAATCTTTACCGTTTGTCCGATGCGAAAACCCGATCCATCAGTCCCGAAAACTTCACGGGCGAAAAAGGTAAGGGCGGGATGGCGACGCTGGAAACCGGAAATGCTGCTCATGCGGCGCGTGAACTCGGGCAGGGGTGGAAGGTTAACCCATACATCCACATCAAGCCGGGACAAACCTACACGCTGGCCGAGATCACAGGACCTGGCGCGATACAACATATTTGGATGACTCCAACCGGCAACTGGCGGTACTCAATCATCAGGATTTATTGGGATGACGAAAAGGAACCATCCGTTGAGGCGCCTGTGGGCGACTTCTTTTGCATGGGCTGGGGGGTCTTCGATCCTTTGTCGTCGCTTGCGGTTGCAGTAAACCCGGGTAGCGCATTCAATTGTTACTGGGTGATGCCGTTCCGGAGAAAATGTAAGATCACAATGGAGAACATCAACACCGAGCAGATGACATTGTATTACCAGATAGACTACACTCTCACAGAAGTACCGGAAGATGCCGCTTATTTTCATGCGCAGTTCCGCCGGGTCAATCCTGTTCCCTATAAGGAAGTTTATACTATCGTCGACGGCATCCGCGGCAAGGGTCATTACGTCGGAACATACATGGCATGGGGTGTAACGAACAACGGATGGTGGGGAGAAGGGGAGATCAAGTTTTACCTTGACGGCGACACGCAATTTCCAACAATCAACGGAACCGGAACGGAGGACTACTTCTGCGGATCGTATAATTTTGAAAACAAAGTTACCAGGCAGTATCAGACGTATACCACTGCATATGCAGGACTTTCGCAGGTGATCCGTCCGGACGGAGTTTACAATTCACAACAGCGTTTTGGCATGTATCGATGGCATATCGTAGATCCGGTGCGGTTCGAAAAGGATTTGAGAATAACGATCCAGGACCTTGGCTGGAGAGCGAACGGTGCATACCTGCCACAACGTTCCAATATTGCGTCTGTGGCATACTGGTACCAGACCGAACCGCATAACCCGTTTCCGAAACTGCCGGAGAAGCATGAGCTGGATGTGAATTGAGTGGTGGGCTATGAGCTATGAGCTTTGAGCTATGAGCTATGAGCTTTGGGCTATCAGCTGTCAGCTATCAGTTGGCAGCATTGTTTTTTTCGAAGCTTCGGTCTGTTTCTGTATTTCGGTTGACAGGCTCAGACCCAGATATCGAAGTTCGTGTTGGATTCCAGTTTGAACGGTTGAGGATGAAAGCAGGTGCATGAGATTTCCCCAGGCAGAAGTCTTATACGATACCAATTCCAGCTCAACTTCCGTTGAAGACTTATTTCCTTCGAATCGAACAATTCTTCGCACCAACGACGAATCGTCCTCGATTTCTATTGAAGTCATATTTGGTGCCATTTCGATCTTGCCGACGAATTGCGTTTTTCTGCCCTTTGAAAGCAACTGACCAACAAACGCAATTCTACTCTCATGGGCTGACGCGATATTCACTTCTGATAAACCGCGTATCCATTTTCGAAGATTGTCAGGATCAGAGAGGAATTTCGAAAACTCCTGCTCCAGAACGAGCATCGTTCTTGTTTCCCTGACCTTCACCTTCGACTGAAGGCTCCAAATTTGTCCAACATAAAGCAGTAGAGCTGAGATGCTGATTGCGACCATCATTGCGTTGATTGCTGATGGTGCGAAAGTTCGGATATGCCGCGGGGAGTGCTAAAGGCAAGCGGTGCTATCCGCCAGTATTGAACCAGTTCACGGGTCGATTCGACTTTTTTTGTATTCCGCCGGCCTCACACCCGTGAATTTTTTGAAGTTCATGAGAAACGCCGTCTTCGACCGAAAGCCTGCTTCGACACCAATGCCGGTGATAGAAAGATGTTCGAATTCCTTTTCCACCAGCATTCTCTTAACCTCTTCTACCCGGTACTTATTGATGAAGTCGAAAAAGCTTTGACCGAATTGAGTGTTCAACACCTCAGTAAGATGGTTCTTTGAAATACCAATCTTCTCCGAAAGCGACTGGAGTGAGAGGCTGTTATCAAGATACGGCTTATGTTCCTCCATATACTTTGCAAGCGCATCGGCCAGTTGCATACGATCCGCGTCTTTTAGCCCCGATCGTTGGTATTTTGTTTTTCCAGAAGTCAATTTTTCGATCGTCTCTTCAACTTTCATCGTCAATTGCAAAAACTGGGGTCGAAAAATGATTCGGTAGCTCGTCAGATAAATGGTGAAAGCAATCAGAACCTGCACAACAAGATAGAAGTTGGCCGCGGCCTGCAAACCGAATATCAGCAGATGAGTTAAAATGAATGACGCGATGTACGTGACGGTAATTAGTTGCACGAATCGGCGTATCCACCGAAGGTCGTCGTTGAATTGCAATTGACCGCTTCCGGCAACGAGGTTCTCTTTTCGACGCAGCACCGATAACGCGCGAAAGTTGTACATCAGCATCTGCGCAACGGTGAGTTCGAACAGCACGAACATCGTCAGTTCGCTCAATTCCGATTCGACGGAGCGCCCGGTGAGGATCATCCACGACATGAATATGATCCCGGCAGCAAATGGTACAAAATGCAGGGCGGTGCGCAGCGATTTTGTTACCTGCGAGCCGGTGATCTGTCTCACAAAAAAGTACAAGAGAGGTCCGTACAGGAAATTGAAAGATTGAATGAGTGAAAGCAACAATTTTGAAGCGGTTCCGAACTGATGTTGCTCAACGTAGGGTTCAGTAAGGCCTACAGAATAAACGAAGATGTACAGGGCCAGAAATTGATGGCCGCCCTCCTCATATTTTTTTGAATAAAGGATCAACGAAAGCAGTATCCCCTGTACTGCTCCCAGGAAGGAAATCAGATGAAAGAGTTCGGAGTTCATGAAAACGCCACACCAAGTTATCGAAGCTACGCAGGCTTCTGAAGAGAAAAGTGTATGTGGAGAAATGAATTGATAACCGGGCGCCCGACAAAACCGAAAATTTTTTTCAACAGTTAGGATGCTGATCATGACAAGTATCTTCGGCGAATCAATCGTTGTCAATACATTTACAACCCATGCAGCCTACCCTGGCATCGTCACCAACAATGAAACAGATTGAAAGGATACTCGCTCATAAAATTGTTGCGATCATTCGCGGCTTGCCCGCCAACCAGATCATCAGAACTGTTGAAGCACTCCACGAGGGCGGCATCAGGATCGTCGAGGTTACGCTCAATTCGCCATCTGCACTTGAACAGATTCAATTATTGAAAAGGCATTTTGGAACGTCAATGATGGTGGGTGCCGGAACCGTACTCGATGTTCCAGGAGCGGCGGGGGCAATTTCTGCGGGAGCCGCATTCCTTGTTTCGCCCGGTTATGACGTGGAGGTAATTCGTTATGCGAATGACCATCATGTTGTTTCAGTGCCGGGAGGATATACGGCCACCGAGATACTGAATGCGTTTCGTGCGGGCGGCGATATCATTAAAATTTTTCCTGTTTCGGGAGCCGAATACATAAAAAACCTGATCGCACCCCTCGACCATATTCCAATGATGCCGACCGGCGGGATCAATGCTGGTAACATTCGCAGTTTCGCCGAAGCAGGTGCCGTGGCATTCGGTATCGGTAGCGCTCTTGTTCACAAGACGGATACTTACGATGATCATTATTTTCACAGTATCAGAGAAAAAGCTTCAAAACTCCTCAATGCGTTGGAAAAAAACACTGTAAAAGGATCCGACTGATAAACTTAAATCCGCAGGTAAACATGACGATCAATCATTAAAAAAGCCGGAACCTTACGGCTCCGGCTGCTTGCTCTCATGCACCATTCAAGAAATCTTTCAACTCTTCACTATCTTTCTGATGCTCTTTGCCACAGTATGGTTCTTCTTCTTTCCTCTCAATAAAAATGCTACAACTGCAGTGGTAACAAGTCCTGCAACCGCAACTTTCTGAATGAACTCTTTCTTATTATACTTCCATTCAGCTCCCCATCCGCGCTCTGCGAAGATGTTGGGTACGTAGCCTCTCTTCAGATCGTCCACTATCCCTTCAACCGCGTTGACACGGTCGGCAAGGATCAACGTCATCCATCGCGCTGAACTTGCTTCACTGAACTTGTACGCAAAGCGACGCAATTGTCCGCTTACTCCGCTGGGGGGTGTAGACGTACCGAACACACGTGTGATACCGGGTCGCTCGATGGATTGTAATATTTCAACGTTCACCGGTTGCTGCTCGGCCTTTTCATAATTGATTCGCTGATGGTCTGAACCGTCTGCGTGTTTCATCGGGTAAGTGGGATCGTTTTCTGGATTCGCATCCACTCCCCAACCGTTGATATTCTTGTCGCCTTCGGCGATCTTTCTATCCATTCCTGGAATTGCTGATATTTCCATAAACTGATTTTTTACGCCACGCGGGCAAGTGGTGGAATCAAAACGGGTTTAATACATTCATCACGTTTTGCAGAGAAGATGTGATACCCTTCCGCAACTTCTTCGAGCGGAATCCGATGGGTGATCAATTCTTTAGGATTTAGTCTTCCCGACATTACATGATCTATCAATTTAGGCATCAAACGTTTCACCGATGCCTGATTGGCACGGATGGTGATGCCTTTGTTCACAACATTGCCTATCGGTACGAGGTTCCATGTTGGTCCGTATACACCTACGATGGATACGATGCCACCTTTCTTCACCGAATTGATCGCCCAGAAAAGTGCGGTTGCCGAACCCGCTTGCAATAAAGTCTTGCGTCCGGTGATTGTTTGCAGCGCGCTTCCTGAGGCCTCGCATCCCACCGCGTCGATACAAACATCGGCGCCGAACCAGTCGGTAGTTTTCTTGATGAAAACAACGGGGTCCTTCATCGACCGGAAGTTGTAGGCCTCGCAATTCGCAAACTTTCTTGCGAAATCTAACCTGTATTCAAGCTCATCGATGATGATCACACGACCGGCGCCAAAAAGCCAGGAGCATTTTGCTGCCATCAGTCCGATGGGCCCTGCACCAAACACCACGACCGTGTCTCCTTTTTGTATACCGCCCATTTCTGCGGCCTGATATCCGGTGGGAGTAACATCCGTCAACAACACGGCATCTTCAATGTGCATTCCCTCTGGAATGATGGTCGGGCCAATGTCTGCGTATGGCACCCGAACATATTCGGCCTGGCCGCCATCGTATCCGCCGGCGGTATGAGAATAACCGAAGATGCCGCCAACAGCGGTTGCTTCGGGGTTCGATTCGTGGCAATTGCCGAACAGTTCCTGCTTGCAGAACGGGCATGAGCCACATGCAATATTGAAAGGAACCATCACATGGTCGCCCGGTTTGAGATTATGTATATCAGCACCGACCTCTTCGACGATCCCTGTGAATTCATGTCCGAAGGTCATGCCTACACGAGTATCAGGTACCAGTCCATGATACAAATGAAGGTCGGATCCACAGATACAGCTTCTTGTGACACGCACGATCGCGTCGCGAGGATGGAGTATTTCGGGATAAGGTCTGTTGAAATCTGCACGGACCCTGAATGGCCCCCGATAATTCATTGCGAGCATAATAACCGTTTTAAATTCACAATCTGATTAATGCTTTGCATTCAATGGCTACAGGGCAGAGGGCTTAATCGTTAGCATAAAAAAGGTGCCTTCCGCTATGGGTCAAACGAATCGTTTCTTTTCGTTCCCAATATGTTGTCGGCGAAGGAAATTTCTGTTGTAAGAAGGTTAAATATGTGGAACGGAAGCCTCACAAGGACCTTACGCAGCAGTTGTCGTTAGCGATTTGATGAGTTAAAAACGCTGTCGCGTGACAAGAGTTAAATTGCTGTTCTCAAAAACTACAACATGATGAAAACAATGACGCTCGTTTTTCTTCTGTTTGCAACGGCAACCATTGCAATGGGTCAAAGTACTTCTGAAGATGCGGCAGTACGAAGCACACTTGAGGACTATATGAGCGGCGACGGCAATCGCATGGAAAAGGCGTTCCATCCGTCTGCAACCATGAAGTACATCGATGCGAAATCAAATCAGTTTACGGATGTACCGATCGCGGACTTTATCGCGAGAGTCAAAGCAAATACCAGTAAGATGGACAGAAAGATTGAAATCGTGTCGATGAACGTTGAAGGCAACGCGGCTCAGGCGAAAATCAGGATCGAGACCGATAAGGTGATCATGCATGATTATATGAATCTGCTGAAGGTGGATGGCAACTGGAAGATCGTTAGTAAGATATTTAGCAGGCAGGCGAAGTAGTTGACGGTTGACAGTCGACCGTTGACGGTTGACAGTTGAAGGCTCAGCTATTTTTTTCATCTACCCGTTCGGCGAGTTTCTCGTCGTCGATTCCTTCGGGAATGAAAAACAACAACGGCGGCACAACAAAGCATGCGTATGCGACGTACACGTTCACAAATGACAATGGGATAGCGACAAGGTAAATCACCGCACCGATCACTGCCTTTTTTCTTCCTTTCAGAAACACCTTGTGCACCTGGTTGGTGAGAGCCTTGTCCTGGTCCTTATGAAGCAGCGATTTCCGCAAACTATGCTGGCGCATGACAATGAGGCTGCCGGTCGCCAGAAACATCACTGCACCATAGATGACCGGCGACCATGGCACGTCAAAATGCGTTCCGACTATACCGGTCGCAAACGGAATAAGGCTCACGAAAAAAAGGAAGACGAAATTTTGCCAGACCAGATAGTCGTCTGTCGATTTGAGCAGCAGGAACAGATGATGGTGGTTGAACCAGAAGATCCCAATCATCATAAAGCTGAACACGTAGGCAATAAAGTATGGGAGCGACTTCTTGAGATATTCAATCAGTTTCGGCGAAGAACCTTCTTCCTCGAAATGCGGCACTTTCAGTTCGAGCACCATGATCGTAATGATGATTGCGATCACGCCGTCACTGAAGGCTTCGAGTCGGTTGGTAGTGATGGTCATTCTTTGGTTTTGTATATCACCTGAATGGTTTTACAAGAGTTGCGCCACGGAACCGACATTTGAAGCAGGCCCTCTGGCGTTAAGGTAAAGTCTTATTTTTGAAGAAGCTCACTGCGTCTTCACCACATGCGGAAAAATCTAGCGATTGGACTCTTCGTTCTTGTCAGTATCGGATCTTCCGGCCAGGACAGTTTAAGCAATTACCGTAAAGATTTCGAGTTTTTCATGTCGACGATTCAGGAGGATTATTGTTATTGGGACAAGAAGACCACTGATTGGACGAAGGTCAGGAGCACGTTTGCGCCGATAGTTGATACAATATCATCAACGACCAGTTTCATTTTGACGCTTGAGAAAGTGTTCAATGAAATCTACGACCATCATGCCTCGCTCTCCAGCAATACTGCACTGTCGCAGCGGCTGGTTCCGTCGGGTACCGACCTTTGGGCCGAATATGTGAATGGAAAGCCACTGATTATCGAAGTACGACAGGGGTTCGGAGCATGGCTGTCGGGTTTAAAGGCAGGAATGGAAGTCACCGCTATCAACAATGAAACCATTGATTCACTCGTCAACAAACATATGCCTTCTGCACTTCGCGCACCGGATGTTGAAGCAAAAAATTACATTCTCCGAACACTGCTGGCGGGAAAGTTTATCGACGACAGGAAGATTACAGTCAAAGACGGCGATACTGTGAGAACTTTTTATCCTGACCGGCCGGACCACTTGCTTCGTAAGCATGAGTATACTGGTTTAACCGAGTCGCGGATTCTCGACCGCACCGTTGGATATATACGCATCAACAATTGTTTGTGGGACAATGCTCTGATTCCGGTTTTCGATTCGGTTCTTGCGACAATGTCGCGAACGAGAGCCCTGATTCTTGATCTCCGCGAAACGCCGAGCGGTGGCAACACTACCGTTGCTCGGTCGATCATCGGATCTTTTATTGAAAAGGAAGCCTTTTATCAAAAACATGAACTGACAGCCGAAGAAAGAATCTATGGTGTAAAAAGAAGCTGGAAAGAAATCGTAAGTCCACGGAAGCATATCTACAAAAAGCCACTTGTGATACTTGCAAATCACTGGACCGGTTCAGTAGGAGAGGCGATAGTGATTGCATTCGATGGGCTGAAACGCGGACACATTATCGGAACGACACTGGCACGATTGAATGGAGCCATCTATTCGTATCAAA
>JAESFU010000207.1_pt1 | contig 68022 bp, 44 predicted proteins | sample 9269461 | NCBI WGS metagenome assembly JAESFU01 (sample SAMN14502556, study PRJNA617107) | algae metagenome | isolation source: Stenomitos rutilans HA7619-LM2 and co-occurring heterotrophs from cave walls | place: USA: Waikapalae cave, Hawaii | collected 2009-07-28
CTGGGCAATGGTCTACTGATCACGCTGTTCCGCCTGCCGGCGATCATCGTGACGCTCGGGACGCTCAGCCTCTATCGCGGACTGACCTTCATCATCTCCAACGCCAAGCAGATCGACCGGCAGTGGATTCCGTCGGAGCTAAAGGCGCTGTCGCAGACCTCGCCGATCTTCGGCATTCCGTGGACCATCTTCATCGCTTTCGGCGTGGCGCTGCTGACCTGGTGGTTCGCCATGCATACCCGTGTCGGCCGGCAGATCTTCGCGCTCGGCTCCAACCCGGTCGCGGCGCCGCTGCGCGGCATCAAGGTGACTGAGGTGACGCTGCTGGTGTTCGCCATTTCCGGCGCACTGTCGGGCCTCGCCGGCATCCTCTACGCCAGCCGCTGGGGCTTCGTTAATCCGTCCAATACCGGCTCGGGCTTCGAGTTCCAGGTGATTGCCGCGGTGGTGATTGGCGGCGCCTCGATCAATGGCGGCGTGGGCACGGTGCTCGGCACCGTGCTGGGCGTCCTCCTCCTCGGCTGTGTCTCCGCCGCATTGCCGCTGCTCGGCATTCCCGGCACATCGCAGGCGGCCATCTACGGCGTCGTCATCCTCGTGGCGCTGGTCATCGACCGCACCGTGCGCCAGCAGGGCATCCTCAGCCTCAAGCGTGCGAGGGCCCGGGCATGAGCACTCCGGTGAGCACTATCGACACCTCGCCCGCACCGCAGGATGCCGCCCCGGCACGGCCGCGCTGGCAGACGCTGCTGATCCGCCCCGAGACGATGACCTTCATCCTGCTGGTCGTCGGCATCTTCGCCGGCAGCCTGCTGTCGCCGTTCTTTCTCGACATCAACTACATCCTGCGCAGCTTCACCATCTACTCCGAGCTGGCGATCGTCGCGCTGGTGCTGACCATGGTGATCATTGCCGGCGAGATCGACCTGTCGCCCGCGGCCAACATGGCGCTCTCGGCCTGCGTGTTCGCCTGGGCCCAGGCGTCCGGTGTGCCGATCCCGTTTGCCATCATCATCGGGCTCGCCTCTGGCCTCGCCATGGGCGCGCTCAACGCCTACATGGTCATCGGCCTGCAGCTGCCCTCAATCATCGTCACCATCGGTACGCTGACCTTCTATCGCGGCCTCGCCCAGGTGCTGGCCGGCGACAAGTCGATCCGCGTGCCCGAGTGGTTCATCGGTATCGACAAGATCATGATCGCCGGGATTCCGCTGCCGGTGGCACTGTTCGTGCTGCTGGCGATCATCCTCGGCATCGTGCTCGGCGGCACGATTTTCGGCCGCCAGATCTACCAGATCGGCACCAACGAAGTGGCGGCGCGCCATGCCGGCATCCGCAGTGCCCGCATCAAGGCCGGATTGTTCCTGCTGGTGGGCGTCGTCTCGGCCGCCGCCGGCATCATGACCGCCTCGCGGCTGGGCTCGGTGCGCTACGACATCGCGCTCGGCGGCGAATTGCAGATGGTGCTGATGGCCATGCTGGGCGGCACCTACATCTTCGGCGGCCGCGGCACCATTCTCGGCACCTTCCTCGCGGCCTGGCTGCTGGTCATCGTCTCGACCGGCATGATCGTCGCCAACGTGCTGCCGGCGGTGCAGCTCGTCGTGCTGGGCAGCCTGCTGATCGTCGCAATCATCGCCACCAATTTCATCTATTCCCGCACCCAGAGGTGACGGGGGACTATCGCCGGACAAGCCCGGCACAACAGGAGGAACGCATGCTTACCAAAACTCTCGCCGGGCTCGCTCTCGGCCTGCTGCTCGGGACCAGCGCCATGGCGCAGGATCCGCTGTCGATCGTCTATATCGGCAAGAACACGGGCAACCCGTATTTCGACTCGATCACCGGCGGCTTCGTCGATGCATGTGCGTCGCTCGGTTGCGAGTTCGAGTTCGTGGCCCCGGCGACCGCCGAAGCCACTTCGCAGATCCCGTTCATCGAAGCGCAGATCCAGCGCGGCGTCGACGTGATCGCCATCGCTCCGAACAGCCCGGACGCACTGAACCAGGTGCTCGACTCGGCCAAGGCCGCCGGCATCCTGGTGCTCACCGTGAACGGCGACCTGACCGGTAACGAAAGCCACCGCGACGCCACCATCCTGCCGGTCAATTTCGACATCGTCGGCAAGGACCAGGTCGAAATGGTCGGCTCGCTCATCGGCTATGAAGGCGAGATCGCCATCCTCTCGGCGACGACCGAAGCTCCCGACCAAAACAAGTGGATCGTGGGCATGAACGAGACGCTGGCCAACGACGCCAAGTACGCCAACATGAAGCTCGTGGCGACCGTCTACGGCGACGACCAGCCCGAGAAGTCGACGACCGAAATGGAAGCGCTGCTCTCCAACTTCCCCAACCTCAAGGGCGTGATTGCTCCGACCACCGTGGGTATCGCGGCGGCCGCGCAGGTGGTGCAGAGCCGTGGCATTGCCTCGACCGTGCATGTGACGGGTCTGGGCCTGCCGAGCGAAATGCGTGACTTCGTCAAGGACGGCACCGTCACCGCTTTCCAGCTCTGGTCGCCGTACAATGAAGGCTGGCTCGCTGCCCACTTCGCCAAGGGCGTCAAGGAAGGCACGATCAAGAACGAAGTCGGCGCCACCTTTGAGGTGCCGAACCTGGGGACGATCACCATCAACCCCAACAACTCGATCAACACGCAGGCCGAGCTGACCACGTTCAACGCCGAGAATATCGACAGCTTCAACTTCTGAGGTTGAACGATTGATGGCGGGGCCGGGCCTTGGTGCCCGGCCCTTCCGCACGCTCGGTGTCATCCCTGCGCAGGCAGGGATCCAAGGTACGGCCAGCGCCAGCCGAGAGTTGGATCCCTGCCTTCGCAGGGATGACAGCCGGTGGGTGGGGCAAAGACGTGCCAGACCAACAGGCAGGAGAGAGCAAAATGGAACGCGTCGCCTTCAAGATGAAGCTCTTTCCCGGTCGCGAGGCCGAGTACAAGCAGCGCCATGACGACATCTGGCCCGAACTGGCCGAACTGCTCGTCGCCTTCGGCATCCGCGACTACTCGATCTGGCACGATCCCGAGACCGATATCCTGTTCGGTACGCACCTGAAGACCGACAAGAACCGGCTGGATGAACTGTTCGAGCAGCCGGTGATGAAGAAGTGGTTCGTGATGCAGACCGACATCATGGACACCAATCCCGACAAGACCCCGGTCCAGATCCCCCTCGTCAACATGTTCCAGCTGGACTGACCGTCCCCTGGCCGCGCGGATACCGAGCCCATGAACACCTACGATTTCGACAACCGCGTTGCCATCATCACCGGCGGCGGACAGGGCATCGGCCTAACCGTGGCCGAGCGCATGCTGCAGCACGGTGGCTCGGTCGCCATCTGGGACCGCGACCAGAAGCTGCTCGACGCGCTGACCGAGAAGTACGGCACGGGCGGCAAGGTGATCGCCGTGAACGCCGACATCGGCAACATCGCCTCGGTCGAAGCGGCGGTGAAAACCGTGCTCGATCGCTTCGGCAAGATCGACATCCTCGTCAACAATGCCGCTATCGTCGGCCCGAACGCCAACACCTGGGAATACCCCGTGCAGGCCTTCGAGGACGTGGTGCATATCGGCCTCGTCGGCACCTTCTATGTCTGCCGCACCGTGGTGCCGCACATGATCGCCGCCGGCTATGGCCGCATCGTCAATCTGAGCTCGGTCGCCGGCAAGGAAGGCAATCCGGGAGCGCCGGCCTACTCTTCGACCAAGGCGGGCGTCCTAGCGCTGACCAAGTCGCTCGGCAAGGAGTTGGCGAAGTACAATATCGCAGTGAACGCCGTGACCCCGGCCGTCGCCAAGACCACCATGGCGCTGAGCCAGGCGCCGGATTTCCTGCAGATGATCCTGTCGAAAATCCCGCGCGGCCGCATGCTGGAGCTGAGCGAGGCCGCCTCGATGATCTGCTGGCTGGCAACCGAAGAGAACAGCTTTACCACCGCCTCGACCTTCGACCTGTCGGGCGGCCGCGCAACTTACTGATCGTTCCAGCCACCTGCGACTAACGCCGCATGGGCATCGCTGTCGCTGCCGCTAGAGTGGCGGCAAGTGCGGCCTCCGTCCGTGCGTTTCAGCGATATTCGGGCGTTCTGGGAGGGGCGGATGGATCGCACCAGTTTCCGCGGCATTTTCGTCATCGTCACCACCCCGTTTACCGACGACCACCGGCTCGATGAGGCCGGGCTCGAGCGGACGATGGACTTCTGCCTCGCGGCCGGGGTGCATGGCGTCGTCGCCAATGCGCTCGCCAGCGAGGGCGGGTACCTGAGCGAGACCGAGCGAAAGCGCGCCGCCGAGATCGTCGTCGGCAAGGTGAAGGGCAAGGTGCCGTCGATTGTCGCCGTCTCGGCGCCGCACCATAGTATTGCCGCTGACTACGCGCGGCACGCGGAGCACATCGACGCCGACGCCGTGATGTCGCTGCCGCCGACGCTCCACCCGGCATCACCCGCCGAGATCAAGGCGCACTATCGCGCCATCGCTGCCGCGACCTCGCTGCCGCTGGTGCTGCAGAATGTCGTCGGCCAAGGCGCGAGTTCGATGAGCGCGGCGCTGCTCGCCGAACTCGCCCGCGAAATCCCGACGGCCCGGTTCGTCAAGGAAGAGTCCGGTTATCCGGCGCAGACCGTCGGCGAGATCATCCGCCTCGGCGGCGACAGCATCGAAGGTGTGATGGGCGGCAAGGCCGGCAAGACCCTGATGGAGGAAGTCCGCCACGGCGTCTCCGGCACCATGCCGGCCTGCGAGATCGCCGATGTGCATGTGGCGCTCTGGAACGCCATCGAGGCGAAGGACGACAAGCGCGCTCGCGACATCTTCCGCCGCCTGCTGCCGCTGCTCGACATGGAGAGCAACTACGGCATGCCGCTGATGAAAGAGGTGCTGAAGATGCGCGGCGTGATCGGCAGCGCTGCCGTCCGCCAGTCCGGCTTCCGCGCGCTCGACGATGCGGCGCGGGCCGAGGCCGCGACCATCATGGACGACCTCAAGGACCTGATGCTGCCCCAATACGCGCACCGGCGCTGATCACCGCATTCGGAGGAGACCAATGACCCCCATCGACACCCAGATCGGTCGCGCCCAGAACGCGATCAACAGCTATTCGAGCCCGTCTGAACTGCGCATCACCGACATGCGCCTCGCCGTGGTCGCAGCCAACTACGACTATCCGATCCTCAAGATCGACACGAACCAGGGCGTGTATGGCCTCGGCGAAGTGCGCGATGCCGGCCATGCCGTGAATGCGCTGCAGTTCAAGTCGATGTTGCTCGGCCAGAACCCCTGCAATGTCGACATGATCTTCCGCGCCATCAAGCGCTTCGGCAACTGGGGCCGCGAGGGTGGCGGCGTTTCGGGCATCGAAATCGCGCTGATGGACCTGATCGGCAAGGTCTACGGCGTGCCGTGCTGGCAGCTGCTTGGCGGCAAGTATCGCGACAAGGTCCGGCTGTATGGCGACACCCCGACCCCAGACAATCCGACCCCCGAGGATTTCGTCGCGGCGGTAAAGGGGCGGCGGGCGCGCGGGCTCACCTGGATCAAGTTCGACCTGCGCCCATCCCTGTTCGAGACCGGCGACGCCCCGCTGATCGGCCATGACGCACCGCACGAAACCGACTTCGACATGGGCAAGTGGTTCAAGACCCCGATGGCCGGCCGCGGCGTCAAGCTGACCGACAAGACCATCGAGCGCGCCGCGCATGTGGTGTCGGAAGTGCGCAAGGCCGTCGGCAATGACGTGCAGATCTGCGTCGACCATTTCGGCGAGGGCTACCTCACCGCCGACGAGGTGATCCGTCTCGGCAAAGCGCTCGAGCCCTACGATCTCGCCTGGATGGAAGACCCGGTGTCGCGCTTCGACATCCCGGGACACAAGCATGTCTCCGACGCGCTGCTGACCCCGATCGCCGCCGGCGAGGACTGGTACCTGCGCGACGGCTTCCGCGAGGCGATCCGCACGCGTGCGGTGGATATCGTCCACCCGGACCTGCTGACGTCGGGCGGGCTGATGGAGACCAAGCGCATCTCCGACGATGCAGAGGAGGAGGGCATCCCGACCGCGCTCCACTGTGCCGGCTCGCCCATCGGCTTCATGGCGAACATCCACACGGCCGCCGCCATCTCGAGCTTCCTCGCCTGCGAGCATCACGGCCTCGACCTGCCCTTCTGGGAAGGGCTGGTGGATATGCCGGCGGACTACATGAAGGACGGCTTCGTCACCGTGCCGGACAAGCCGGGCCTCGGCGTCGATCTCAATCTCGAGGCGGTGGAGGCGGGCCTGCGCACGCCGGGGACGATGTTCCTGCCGACCGAGGAGTGGAACACGCCCAAGCTTGGGTTCTGGCGGCCGGATGATCGGTGGCCGGAGTAGCGGCTGCCGGTGCGGGGGGCGCCTACCAATCGCCACAAGCACCGTCATGCCCGGGCTCGACCCGGGCACCCATGCATAGCCGAAGCGTCCTATGGGTCCTCGGGTCAAGCCCGAGGATGACGACCGAGAGTCTTGTGGTGGGTAGCTGACAGGCGCTGGGCCTCACCAGCCCAGCACGTGCCCCTCGAGATCGGTGAGTTCCACCGGGAACGGCTCCACGTCGCGGCCGCCGATCGCGTCGACCAGTTGCTCCACCGGGCGCATCGCCGTGCTGTCTAGCGCCACGAGCCCGGCTGTGATGCCGGCATCGCGCCATTCGACCGAGAGGCACCGCCAGAGCTGGTGCGCGGCGGCGCGGAACGGCCGTTCGAGATAGCGCCCGGCGGCGTCCGGAACTTCCATGCGTGCGTCGGCGCGGCTGAGCAGCACCAGGCGGCCCTGCGCCTCGGCGAGCTGCGGCTTCAAAAGGGCCGCGAGGCTGAACGGCAGGTAGGTCAGCCGGTGCATGGCCGGGCCCATGCTGGCACGATCAAGCGTTGCGACCGGACCGCGGGCCGGCTCGAAATCGTCGGCGACGACGAGGAGGTCGAGCGGGCCCACTGCCGCGATCTGCGGCGCGAGCTCCTGCGCCAGATCCACGGTCACAACCTCAGCGCCGCTCGCGCGGTACCAGTCGACGAGGCTCGTGGCGGTGGGGCCGGTTCCGGCAATGACGACGTTCACCATGGCACATCCGATCCGTCGAACCCGACGACGCGACCGCTATCGGCCAGCGTCATCTTCGAGACTTCCTTGAGCATGCCGGCGACGCTGACGCTCGCCTCCATGCCGCGTCCTTCGCTCATCTCGGTCTTGACGAGGCCCGGGCGCAGCAGCACGCAGCTGATCCCCTCCGGCCGCCACTCGTCGGCGAGCGAGCGCCAGGTGGCGTTGAGCGCGCTCTTGGACGCGCGGTAGCAATATTGCGTGCCCCAGTCATTGGCCGAGATCGAGCTCATGAGGCTCGACATCGCCATGGCGAGCTTCTTGTCGCTGGCGGCAATGTTCGGCTTCAGCGCCCGGATCAGCAACAGCACGCCGAAGAGGTTGGTATCGAGGACGCTCAGCATCTCGGCGGCGCTGATTGCCTCGATCGGCAGATGCAGGTCGCCCGAAATGCCGGCATTGGCGATCACCGCATCGAGCGGCACGCCGTCGAGTTTGCTGGCCAGAGCCGCGATCGAGTCATCGCTCGTTATGTCGAGGAGGTGCGCCTTGGCGCCGGCAGCACTGAGATCGGCAAGGCCGGCATCGTTGCGGGCTGTGGCATGCACATCCCAGCCAGCAGCCACGAACTGGGTGACGAACTCGCGGCCGATGCCGCGGGTGGCACCCGCAATAAGGATGGAAGACGTCATCAGGAGCGCTTGGAACCGAGGAGATATTCGATGATGGCGTCCTTCACGTTGTCCAGATGCTTGCCCATGATCTGGCGTGACAGCTCGGGATCGCTGCCCATCACCGCATCGATGATGCTGTGATGCTCGGAGGCGCCGGTGAGGAGGCGCTTGGGGATGCGCGACGTGTTGAACAGATGCGTGCGCCGGCGCAGGTCGCGGATCGTCTGCGCCACGAGCGGATTGCCGGCGGCATCGGCGATCACGCCATGCACGAGGTCGTCGACGGCCCAGTGCTGGGCCGGTGTCGGATGCTCGATCTCGACCAGTTCGTCGATGGCCTTCAAGACGCGCTCGGCGACATCGGCCGGGATATGCCCGGTAGCGCGCCCGGCAGCCTCGACTTCGAGGATGCGGCGCATATCGAGGATGAAGACGAAATTCTCGATGCCGACATGGCTCACCACCGGGGCGCGGCCATGCGAGCGGGTGATCAGCTGCTCGGCTTCGAGCCGGCTCAGCGCCTCGCGCAGCGGCGTGCGCGACATGCTGAGGAGCTCGGCGAGCTTGCGCTCCTGCAGCACCGTGCCCGGCGCGATGCGGCCGCCCAGGATCATCTCCATGATGCGATTGTAGGCATGCTCGGCGAGGCTGGTGGTCTCTTCGCCGGCCTGATCGGCCAGCGCGTCGCCAGCCAAATCGGAATAGGTCATAACGGCCCCCTTTGAGGCGTGGTACACCAGCACCATACCAAGGTCAACCGCTCATCCCGCCCAGCGTTTCCGGGTCGTTATGCAGAATGACACTTCCACGACATTCATTCGTGTGCCATTGGTATTCCAGTGGCACACTACCCAGGAGACCAACCGTGACTGTCCAGCCGTGGCGCGCAACCTGCATCCAGATGAAGAGCGACGTGGCGAGCGACGCACCGGACAAGGCCTCGGCCTGGGCCATCATCAACAAGAATATCTCGCACGCCATCGAGCTGATCGATGAGGCCTGCAACAGCGACACGCCGCCCAAGCTGGTCGTACTTCCAGAATTCGTCTTCCAGGGACCGCCGCGCGCGACGCCGGTGAGCGTCTGGATCGAAAAGGCCTGCGCCACCATTCCCGGCCCGATCACCGATCGCCTCGCCGAAGTGGCGAAGGCACGTGGGATCTACATCGCCGGCAATCATTTCGAGGTCGATCCGCGCTGGCCGGATCGCTACTTTAACGCGTCTTTCCTGCTCGACCCCAAGGGTGAGGTGATCCTGCGCTACCGCCGCATCAACACCGCCTCTTGGACCAGCCCGCACGACATCCTCGATCTCTACCGCGATGCCTATGGCGAGGACGGCATCTTCCCGGTGGTCGATACCGAGCTCGGCCGGCTTGCCATCTTCCCCTGCGGCGAGGTCAACATCCCCGAACTCAGCCGCGTGTTCATGCTGCGTGGCGCCGAGGTGATCCTCCACCCGCACAACGGTCCGGTGACCGCCCCGAGCGAAGCGGCCAAGACCTGCCGCGCCGCCGAGAACATGTGCTACCTGATCAGCGCCAACGTCGCCGGCGGCATCGGTTTCTCGGCCGACGGCAAGGAACTGGGTGGCCACTCCAAGATCGTCGACTATCTCGGCAATGACGCGGCCGCCGATTTCACCTCGACCGAGAATGTCGCGGTGAGCGCGATGATCGATGTCGAGGCGCTGCGCAAGGCGCGCCAGGACAAGGGCATGGGCAACATGCTGATGCGCTCGCGTTTCGAGATGTATCGCGACTACTACGCCAAGGCCGACTTCTACCCGGCAAATGGCCTCGCCGGCGGCGCCTTCGAGACCTATCCCGAGCTGACCCGCATCCAGGACCAGGCCCTCGCCAACATGGCCAAGGCGGGCGTGCTCCGCTGATGCGCAAGGGATCGGGGGCGAGCGGAGCAAAAGCCGGTACGTCCCTGATCCAGGGACGCTACCTACTGCTCGGGGCGATCGACGACAACTCGGTCGAAACGCTGGAGAACGGGGCGATCCTGCAGGTCGACGGCAGGATCGCCGAGATCGGGCCCTTCGCCGAGCTCTCGGCGAAGTATCCGGGCGTCGAGATCGTCGGCGGCCCGGGCATGCTGGTGACGCCCGGTTTCGTCAACACCCACCACCATGTCGGCGTGACGCCGGTGCAGCTCGGTAGCCCCGACCTGCCGCTCGAGCTGTGGCTCACGCACCAGTGGCGCCACAAGTCGCCCGACCCCTATCTCGATACGCTCTACTCCGCCTTCGAGCTCGTCGCCTCCGGCGTCACCGCCGTCCAGCACCTGGGCCGCATGATGCCGGCGCCGGTCAGCGGCTGGCAGGATTCCGCCGGTGCCGTGGTCGAGGCCTATCGCGACCTCGGCATGCGCGTCAGCATGGCCACCTGCACGCGCGACCAGCATCGGTTGGTCTACGAGGATGACGATGTCTTCGTCGCCACCCTGCCCGCCGAAATGCAGGATGAGACGACTGCTTTCCTCAAGCGCTCGCACTTCCGGCTCGAGGATTTCGAGACCGAGTACCTGCAACCGATGATCGAGCGCTTCGGCGTCGACAGCGATCCGCTGGTGCGGCTGTGGCTGGCGCCGATCAATCTCGAACGCGCTTCGGACAGGATGCTGACGCTCACCAGCGAGCTGGCCCAGAAATACGGGATGGGCATCCATCTCCATCTGGCGGAGACGGTCTATCAGAAGGAATTCTCGCTCCGCCGCTTCGGCAAGAGTTCGGTCGCCCATCTCGCCGATATCGGCTTTCTCGGGCCGCACCTGACGCTCGGCCATGGCACCTGGTTGAACGAAGCCGACCTCGACCTGATCCACCGGCACGGCGTCTGCATCTGTCACAATGCCAGCTCCAACCTGCGGCTCAGGAGCGGCATCGCGCCCGTGAACGAGCTGGTGCGCCGGAACATCCCGGTGGCGCTCGGAATCGACGAGGCGGGGCTGAACGATGACCGCGACATGCTGCAGGAAATGCGGCTGGTAAAGCACCTGCACGCCGAGCCGGGCCTGTTCAATGCACCGCTAACGCCTGCCCAGATCTTCCGCATGGCCACCGAGAATGGCGCCCGTGCGACCGGGTTCGGCGCAGAGATCGGGCGGCTGGCCGTCGGCAAGCGTGCCGATATTGTGGTCATCGACTACGACGCGATCAGCATTCCGCACCTCTCGCCGGACACCGATCCGGTGGCGGCGCTCATTTATCGGGCAAAGACGCAACACGTTCACGCAACCATGATCGAGGGGCGGGTGGTCTATCGCGACGGCGAGTTCACCTACGTCGACCGTGCCGCGACCCTTGCGGCGCTGTCGGAAGACCTCGCTCGCACCCCCACCGAGGCCGAGATCAAGCGCGGCGAGCTTTCCCGCAAGCTGCTGCCGCACCTCAAGGAATTCTATCGCGACTGGCCTTTGCCGTCCGGCGAGCCCTGGTATCGCCTCAACGGCAGATAGCGAATACCTGACTACGCATATCTACTTTTAAGCCTGCGAATTCAGTGCGTTAGCCCCTCAGTGCATGCGTGCTGTGCGCTGTGCCGCATGGCCACGCGCGAGCGGATATGCACAAATAAGCGGCAGTGAAAACGCTTGCCCACAATAGCTGCAAAAGGCCGTTGACTCGCGATATTCCCGTGGCATACCGTCTGAATGCCAACTGGATTTTGGCTGACACGGGGATGGAAATGAAACACCTGAAAAAGAGCGCGCTCTCGCTGGCTGGCGTCGCTCTGCTGAGCGCGCTGATGGCTTCCGCGGCCTACGCGCAGGAACTGCAGAAGATCACTATTCGCCTGGCCTTCATTCCGGGCGGCATCGATGCGCCCTTCTTCGTCGCAAAGAGCAAGGGCTACTTCGAGGCCGAAGGTCTCGATGTGACGATCATGGACGGCACGGGTTCGACCGACACCATCCAGGCCGTCGGCAACGGTTCGGTGCAGATGGGTAACGCCGGTCTCGGCGCCCTCGCCCAGGCTGCCGCGCAGGCCAAGTTCGACAACATCACCGCCGTCTTCGGCCTGGTGCAGAAGGACCCGTCCTCGATCATCTCGCTCAAGGGCTCGGGCATTCTCACGCCCAAGGATCTCGAGGGCAAGAAGTTCGCCACCGAAGCCGGCAACTTCTCCGACGGCATGATCGGCGCCTTCGCCGCCGTGAACGGCGTCGACCTCGACAAGGTGCAGGTCGTCATCACCGACGCCGACCGCCAGGCCCTGCTGAAGGGCGACGTCGACTTCATCAACGGCTGGGCCAACCCCGATGGCGACAAGGTCGCCGAGTTCGCCGAGATCGAGCCCCCGATGCTATTCGCCGACTATGGCGTGAACCTGCTCGGCTCCTCGGTCATCGTCCGCAAGGACTGGCTGGCCGAGAACGGTGAAGCCGTGAAGGGTTACCTCCGCGCCCTGACCAAGGCCCATGCCGACGTGCTGGCCAACCCGACCGAAGCCCTGGACCTGTTCATGGAGAACCGTCCGGACGCCGACCGCGAGGCCATCGGCAAGGAGATCGAGGTGATGGAGAAGTACCGTCACACCGCGCTCACCGAGGGCAAGCCCTTCGGCTACATCGACCCGGCCGACGTCGTGCAGACGATCTCGCTGCTCGAGACCTATGCCGGCATCCCGACCGGCTGGTCGACCCCCGAGATGGTCTACACCGACGCTTACCTCCCGGCAGCCGAGTAATCTCCTGCCCACCGGGCGCCGCCTGTCCCTCGGCGGCGCCCGGATCTTTCTCTCCGACGATTGGAATTCTCACGATGGATCTGGGACTGCGCGGCAAGGGCGCCCTAGTTTTGGGAGCGAGCCAGGGGCTTGGCCTCGGCGTAGCGCGAGCCCTCCTGGCCGAAGGCGCCAGCGTCGCCATCTCCGCCCGCTCCGTCGAAACGCTCGACCAGGTGCGCGCCGAACTGCCCGCCGATCAGCGTGACCGCTGCTTCCCGATCCCGGCCGACCTTGGCGCCCCCGATGCGGCCGCCTCGATCGCTGCGGCGGCCCGCAGCGCCCTCGGCACTGTCGATATCCTCGTCAACAATTCTGGCGGTCCGCCGACCGGCCTGCCGAGCACCGTCGCCGTCGACGAAGTGCAGCGCCAGTTCGACAAGATGGTCACCCCGCTGCTGGCGCTGACCCTCGATCTCGTACCCGACATGCGCAAGCGCGGCTGGGGTCGCATCCTCACCATCGCCTCGTCCGGCGTGGTGCAGCCGATCCCGCACCTGCCGATTTCCAACAGCCTGCGCTCGGCCCTCGTGGGCTTCATGAAGACGCTGGCCGGCGAAGTGGCCAAGGACGGCGTCACCGTCAACATTCTCGCGCCCGGCCGCATCGCCACGGCGCGCACCCAGTCCATCGACGCCGCGGCCGCGAGCCGCGCCGGCAAGACCGAGGAAGCGATCGCGCAGGAATCTGCCGCGACCATCCCGGCGGGCCGCTACGGCACGGTGGAAGAATTCGGCGCAGTCGCGGCGTTCCTTGCCGGCGCGGGCGCCAGCTACGTCACCGGTTCGATCATCCGCGTCGATGGCGGCGCAATCCGCTCGATCTAGGGCGTCTACGAAGGTTCTGCAGGGGAAAAGGGCATGAATGACATGAGCATGAACGTGGAGACCGCCACAGCGGTCAAACCGCATATCCGGATCTCCCGCGTCTCCAAGACCTTCAAGACCCGCAAGGGCGATGTCCACGCGCTGAACGACATCGACCTCAACATCAAGCGTGGCGAGTTCGTCTCGATCCTCGGACCCTCCGGCTGCGGCAAGAGCACCCTGCTGATGCTGCTCGCAGGGCTCACGCCCTACACCAAGGGGCGCATCGAAGTCGGCGACAAGGTGATCAGCGGCCCGAACCCGGAAGGCGGCATCGTCTTCCAGCAGGACGTGCTGCTCGAATGGCGCTCGGCGCTGCAGAACATCATGATGCAGGCCGAGATCCGCAAGATGCCGCTCGAGCCGGCACGCGAACGCGCCCGTGAACTGCTCAAGATGGTGTCGCTAGAGGATTTCGAGGGCGCCTTCCCCAAGGAACTCTCGGGCGGCATGCGCCAGCGCGTCTCGATCTGCCGTGCCCTCCTCCACAAGCCGCCGCTGCTGCTGATGGACGAGCCCTTCGGCGCACTCGACGCCATGACCCGCGACCAGCTGCAGCTCGACCTGCTGCGCCTGTGCAAGGCCAACGACATGACGGTGTTCTTCATCACCCACTCGATCTCGGAGGCCGTATTCCTCTCCGACCGCGTGGTGGTGATGTCGCCGCGCCCCGGCCGGGTCGAGCGCATCATCGATATCGACCTGCCGCGTCCCCGCCGCCTCGCCCTGCGCGAGGAACCCAAGTTCAACGCATACACTCGCGAACTGACCGACATCTTCAAGGGTCTCGGCGTCTTCCGGGAAGAGGTGTGAAATGGCTGCCATTACCGAAACCGAACCGGTCGCCGTTCCGGCCAAGCCGCGCTCTCCCTTCGCCTTCCTGCGCAAGATCTCACCGGCCTTCTGGACGCTGCTCGTCCTGATCGCCTTCTGGGAACTGGCGGTGCACCTGTCGGGCGTGCCGATCTACATCCTGCCGGCCCCCTCGCACATCGTCGAGGAAATCGCCGAGATCTGGCCGCGCCTGCTCGTCAATGGCGGCGTGACGCTCAGTGAAGTGCTGATCGGCTTCTGCTTCTCGATCATGGTAGGCGTGCCGCTCGCGGTGCTGATCACCTATTCGCGCTTTGCCGAGCGGGCCATCTACCCGATCATCGTCGCCTCCCAGACCATCCCGAAGGTCGCTATCGCGCCGCTGCTGATGGCCTGGTTCGGCTATGGCCTCACGCCCAAGATCGTCATCGTGGTGCTGCTGAGCTTCTTCCCGATCGTCATCAACTCGGTGGTCGGGCTCAAGGCATCCTCGGCCGAAATGCTCTACCTCGCCCAGTCCATGGGCGCGTCCGGCTGGCAGACCTTCTGGAAGTTCCGCATGCCGCAGGCCCTGCCCTATATCTTCGCCGGCCTGAAGCTTGCGACCGTGCTGTCGGTCATCGGCGCCGTCGTTGCCGAGTTCATCGGTGCCGACCAGGGCCTGGGCTACGTGATCACGGTGGCTGGCTCCACCTTCGACATCACCCGCCAGTTTGCCGCGATCATTGCGATCTCGCTGATCGGCATGCTCTTCTTCGCCGTCATCGAAACCGTCGAACGCTTCGTGATCCCGTGGAAGCAGTCGCCGGTCATCGCCAGCGAATAACAACAACAATGCGGGCCCGGCTGATGCCGCGGCCCGCTCCTGATTTTATCTCCGAGGAGAAGACTATGTCCCACCGGCTGGATGAAACCGCCTCGGGCGTCTACGTGATCGCCGTAACGCCCTTCACCGACAGCGGCCAGATCGACGAAGCCAGCATCGACAGCGTGGTGGAATTCTACCTCGAGAAGGGCGTCACCGGGATGACCATCCTGGGCATGATGGGCGAAAGCCATAAGCTCAGCATGGAGGAGAGCCGCGCGGTGATGAACCGCTACCTCTCGCGCATCGACGGTCGCATTCCGACTGTGGTCGGCGTCTCCAATCCCGGCACCGATCCTCTCATCAGCTTTGCCCAGGAAGCCATGGATGCCGGCGCCGCCGGCGTGATGGTGGCCCCGGTGAACACGCTGAAGACCGAGGAACAGATCTACGGCTATTTCTCCGCCGTGCTCGATCGCCTCGGCGACACTCCCGTCGTGCTGCAGGACTATCCCTTCATCACCAACGTGCACATCTCGGTCGATACGCTGAAGCGCCTGTTCGACCGTTATGACAGCATCAAGATGCTCAAGCACGAGGACTGGCCGGGCCACACCAAGCTCTCGCGCCTGCGCGCCCTGCCCGGCCGCCAGGTGTCGATCCTCGTCGGCAATGGCGGCCTCTACCTGCCGCAGGAACTGGCGCGTGGCGCCAATGGCGCGATGACCGGCTTTGCCTATCCCGAAATGCTGGTCGAGGTCTGTGCGGCCTATGCCAAGGGCAATGCCGAGCGCGCCGAGGACATCTTCGACATGTACCTGCCGCTACTGCGCCACGAGGCCCAGCCCGTGGTTGGCATTGCGCTCCGCAAGGAAACGCTGCGCCGCCGCGGCGCCATCGCGTCGGCCCATGTCCGCCACCCCGGCCCGCGGCTTTCGGCCGACGACCACAAGGAGCTCGACAAGCTGATCGAGCGCCTGCAACGCCGCCTCGCCGCCGAGCCGATCCTGGCCGCAGCCTCCTGATGCGCCTCGAAGGGCTCCCGCCTCCACCCAGGCCGGCCGGTGCCTACCGGCCGATCATGCTGGTTGGCGACATGGCGTTCCTCTCGGGCTTCGGCCCGCGCAATGCCGACGGCACCCCACTGGTGGGGATGGTCGGCCGCGACCTCGATCTCGCGGCGGCCCAGGCGGCCGCGCGCAATATCGGCGAGACAATCCTCTCGGTGCTGCAGGAAACCCTCGGCGACCTGGATCGGGTTCGGCAGGTGGTGCGGATCACCGGCATGATCGCCTGCCCACCGGATTTCACCATGCACCCAAAGGTGCTCGATGGCTGCTCGCTGTTGCTGGCCGAAGTGCTGGGCGAGCGCGGCCAGCACGCACGCATGGCCTACGGCGTGAGCTCGCTGCCGAATGGGTCGCCGGTGGCGGTAGATTGCGTGTGCCAGGTGGTGGTTTAGGGTGGAGTGTCTGGCTCCACCGGGTTCCCCGACCCCAATACTCTCAGTCGTCATCCCCGGGCTTGACCCGGGGACCCATGCGATGGAGCGGGTTTGCTCCTCGGCGAGGAAGGCGTTGCCGCCTAGCAGCGCCGGTGAGCTTTGACAGATCGAGTGGGTCCCCGGGTCAAGCCCGGGGATGACGACTGAGGGGATGGTGCCCTCAGATATCCAGCACCAGCTTCCCGCTCGAACAGCCCGAGCAGCAGACCATGATCAGCTCGTTGCTGGCCCGTTCGCGCGAGGATAGCACGTTATCCATGTGCTCGGGCACACCCGCCAGCACACGCGTTTCGCATGAGCCGCAGACGCCTTCCTTGCACGAATGCGAGACGTAGACGTCGTTCTTCAGCAGCACGTCGAGGATGGTCTCGCCGATCGGCACGTGGAACGTCTGACCACGGCGCTTGAGCTCCACGTCGAAGGCCATGGTCGGCTTCGACTTGGCGCCGACGAAGTGCTCGATATGAACATTGTCCTCGGGCCGCCAGCCGGCGGACGCGCGGAACGTCTCGATCATCTTGCCGGGGCCACAGCAGTAGAGATGCGCGACCTTAGGAATGGTAGAGGCGACCTTGAGCAGCGGGAACACCCGGCCGGCCTCGGCATCGAAATGGAAATGCACCCGGCCCGGCCCGGCGGCTTCCAGCGCCTCGAGCTCGGGGATGAAGGCCGCCGTCTCGCGCGAGCGCGCGGCGTAGTAGAGTTTCCACGGCCTGCCCAGCGCTTCGAGCTGGCGGATCATGGCGAGGATCGGCGTGATGCCGATGCCGCCGGCAAAGAACGCGCTCTGCTCGGCATCCTCGATCAGGTGGAACGTGTTGTGCGGCGGATCGACCTGCAGCACGTCGCCGACCTTGAGCTGCTCGACAACATAGGCCGAACCACCGCGGCTCGCCGCATCACGGTTGACGCCGATGATGTAGCGGTCGGTCGTCTCCGGCCCGTTGGTCAGCGAATAGGAGCGGCTGAGATCGCCGGGCAGCTTCAGGTTGATATGCGAGCCTGCGGTAAAGGGCGGCAGCGGCGAGCCGTCGGCCGAGACCAGCTCCACCTTGCGGATCGTCTCGGCGACCATGCTGATCGCATCGACCCTGAGGGTGAGCTGCTTCTGCTCGGTCAGGGTGGGCCCATGCCCATCCCCGACCCAGTCGGCGGTATCCGGCACGAGGCCCGCGTCGGACGCCATGGTGAAATCCTCGCTCATTATTCGGCGGCGTTCAGCTTAGGCCGGTAGCCCTTGATCTCGGCCATCTTCTCTTCGTAGCCCTCGAGCCAATCCGTGCCGTAGGGGACGACGATGTCGCCGCCGCGGGCATCCTTGGCCAGTTCAGGCTGGTCGACGATGGCCGGCAGCTTGCCGGTGGCGCGATATTCCTTGGCCGCGTCGAGCATGACGCGACGGGTGAGGATGACCATGCGGTCGGAGGCGGCGAGGTGCTCCATTTCGCGGTCGACGATGGCGCCCATCGATTCCTGGATCATCTGGTCCTGCAGCGGGATGCCGACAACGCCGGTATAGCTCTCGCCCGAACGCTGCCACTCGCGGTCGATGCCGTAATCGTTGGTCCGGTCCTTGACCGGGCGCCAGCGGCCCTTCCAGTCGGTGGTGGTCGGCAGGTACTCGAGCGGACGGGCGAGGCCCTTCACTTCCGTGCCGTCCTTGTACATCAGCTTCTTCTTGCCGCCGCCCGAGGCGCGGCGCAGGTCGATGTTGAAGATCATGGTCGACTCGTCGTCGATCGGCACCCAGGCATTGGCGGTGACGTTGTCGTCGAGCTCGCCCGACGGGTAGGTGACCCAGAACGGGAACACGTAGCTGGCGAAGCGATGGTGCTCGGTGCCTTCGTAGGCATTGCGCTGGGCCGAGTACATCGTGCCGAACGGCATCACCGAGACGTTGATCTTGGGCGCCTTCTCGATGACCGTGAAGACTTCCGGATTGGAGAGATCGAGCTTTTCGCCATCGACGCCACCGACGTGCAGGAACCCCAGGTGCGACGTATCGATGTCGCCTTCCAGCGCCTGCATGTAGTTGCAGTCGCGGTGGGTGAGCGCGATGTTACGATCATCCGGCTCGCCGTGGATTGCCTCGAGGTCCGGAAGCTCCGGCGGGTTTTCCTGCCGCTCGCCCATATAGGCGAAGACGATGCCGCCCGATTCCTTGACGCGGTAGGCGATGGCCGGGGTGCCGGCCGGGTACTTCGACTTGTCTTCGAGGTTCGGCTGGTCGAGGCACTTGCCGGTCACGTCGAACTTCCAGCCGTGATAGGCGCAGCGGATGCCGCCCAGCTCGTTGCGGCCGAAGAACAGCGAGGCGCAGCGGTGCGGGCACCGGTGATCGAACACGCCGACGCGGCCTTCGGTGTCGCGGAACGCGACGAGCTTCTCGCCCAGGATCATCAGGCGCACCGGGTCGCCATCGGCCTTGAGCTCGGAGCTGAGGCAGACCGGCAGCCAGAACTGACGGAAGAAATCGCCCATCAGCGTACCTTTGCCGACGCGGCTGAGTTCCTGGTTTTCTTCTGCGGTGATCATGGCAATTAACTCCTAGTGTGCGGGTGCGGCGACGGGCTCAGGGGCGCCGGCCGGAAGGGGTTCGAGGATGCCGGCGCGCTCCATGTTGGCGCGCGAAATGGCAATGGCCGCCTTGGTCTCCTTGACGTCGGCCATCGGGGCATCGAGGAAGTAGTTGGGCGGGTAGAACTTCGCCGTCTCGTAGAACGGCACATACATCTCGTAGCGCGCGCGCAGCAGCGTGTTGTCGAGCCCGGTATCGGTACGGCGATCGCGGCGCAGCTGCTCGATATCGATCATCGCCGTGACGCCGATGCTCTCGGTCGCGCTCTCCTGGTAGGCGAGCGTCTTGCCGTGGTGATCGAGGATGTGCGACCGACCACCAAGGATGGTGTTGTCGGGCGAGAAGCCGATGAACTCGGCGACGTTGCCCGAGATCAGGTAGGTCATGTTCTCGGTGGCGCGGCAGAGCTTTGCCGCTTCCTGGCGTTCGGAGAATTTCGAGTTGGTCGGGTGGAGGATCACTTCGGCGCCCTGCATCATCATGACGCGAGCGACCTCCGGAATGGTGATCTCGCCGCACGGAATGACGCAGAGCTTGCCGAGCTCGGTGTCGACGACCGGGAACTGCTTCTCCTTGGGCGTCACCGCGAGATAGGCGCTCATGAAATCATGCACCGACGGGAAGGCAGCGGTGTTGAGCCGGCGGTAGTTGAGGATCACCTCGCCAGTGCGATCGATGATGAAGCTCGAATTGAAGTAGCGGCCCGGCCACTCGGTCGGCGCTTCGAACATGTTGCCGCAGATGAAGATGCCGCGCTCTTTCGCCAGCTTCTGCAGCGGCGCCGTCAGCGGGCCGGGGATCGGCGAGCAGGCCCGCGCGATCCACTCGCGCACTCCCATGTGCAGCGGCGGGCCCTGCATGGCGAATTCGGGGAACACCACCAGGTCCGGCTTTTCGTCGCTATCGCAGGCCTGTTCTATCAGGCTGATCAGGCGCTCGGTATTGCGCTGGATGACGGCCTTGGCCGCGGCATCGTCCGGGGCCTGGGAAGCCCGCTCGCTGCGCATCTGTATGCTCGTTGCCCGCCAGGGACGAATGGCCATCGCTCGCTACTCCAATCGCTTGCACGCCAGTGGTATACCACTTACATTAGCGAAGTCCGGACGGATTGCAAGCTCCCTCGCCAGCGAATCTGCCGAACTGTTGGGCAACGCCTGCGAATGCTCGTTTTCGCGGCGCCCGGCGGAGGCTAAATGCAGGGGATACCAGTGATATCCCGCATGTGTTCCTTAACCCGCTCGCCTATATGAGGGCGATTGCAAGTGGAGAGCCTGATGGGCGAAGTAGTGGATGCGGTCGAGGCGGACGACGATTTGGCGTTCCTCGGCGGAGACAACGGCACCAAGCCGAATCTCACAGAGCAGGTCTACGAGCAACTGATCGGTTTGCTGATCGCCGGCGAATTGCGGCCGGGCGACGTGATCACCGAGCGGCGCATGGCCGAGCGGCTGAACGCCTCGCGCACCCCGATCCGCGAAGCGCTGGGCCGACTCGAGTCGGAAGGGCTGGTCTACAAGCAGCCCAGCCGCGGCGTGACCGTGAGCCCGTTCTCCACCGAGGCCTTCGTCGATATCCTCAACGTGCGCCAGTTGCTCGAGGCGGAGGCCGCCTATCTCGCGGCCGGCAAGATCCCGGCGGAACGGATCGCCGCCATCCGCGACGCGCTGCTGGAACTCGCCAAGAATTCGAGGCCGACCCTGAGCGAAATCTGGGCAGTGGACGACCTGCTGCATGGCGAGATTGCCGATGCCGCCGGCAATGCGCTGATGGCCGCGCTGATCCGCGACCTGCGCCGCCGCACGCACGTCTTCAATGCCTACCGCAACCCGACGACGCCGCGCTTTTCCGCCGACGAGAACCTGAAACTGCTCGATGCCGTGGCCAGCAAGGACCGCGACGGCGCCCGCACGGCGATGAGCGCCCATATCGAGACGGTGAAGCTGGCGATTATCGAACGGCTGTCGGGCGTGCGGTAAGGATTGACCGGTCAGCGCCAGAAGCACTGGGTGTCATCCCTGCGAAGGCTGGGATCCAGGTTGCCGCTGGCGCAGGTGGTGAGATGGATCCCTGCCTTCGCAGGGATAACAGTCTGTGGAGCAGGCAGGATCCTGCCCCCCAGGACTACCCCCGCCGCACGTACCTGCCCCAACCGGCCGGCGCGGTGACCGACGAGCCGTCCCAGGCGAGTTTGCCGCGCACCCAGGTCGCCGACGGCGTCGCCGCGAAGGTTTCGCCGTCATAGGCGCTCCAGCCCGGCCCATCCGGGTTGGCCTTCGAGTCGTAGGCGCCGGACACCGGCTGCAGGACCGCGATGTCGGCATCGAAACCGGGGGCGAGCTGGCCCTTCTTGCCGAGCCCGAAGAATTTCGCCGGCCGCTCTGCCAGCCACTCGGCGCTCATCTCTGCAGCTTTGTCCTCGCCATGACGCGCCGCCGCGTCGGTGAAGAACACCGGCAGCAGCGCTTCGAGCCCGGGCATGCCGGCCGCGACATCAAAGATCGATGCATTGGTCTTGCGCTCGATCGGCCAGGCGCTGTGATCGGACGACACGAAGGTGCAGTCTCCCCGCTCCAGCACCTGCCACAATGCCTCGCGTCGCCCGGCCCGGATCGGCGGGTTGACCTTCAGCGGGCCACCCAGCCGCGGCATGTCGATATCGGCGTCGAAGTGGAGATAGTGGACGCACATCTCGGCGGTCGCCGGTTGGCCGGACTCGCGGAAGCGGCGGGTCATGTCGAACCCGTCCGGCGTCGAGATATGGACGATGTGGAGCGGCGTGGTGACGCCCGCGCCGAGCGCGAGGAACGTCGCCGTGGCGGAAAGCTCGGCAACCTCGGGGCGGCTGGGACTGTGGTCCTCGGGCCGGGTCCGGCCCGCTGCCTTGAACTCGGCGGCGAGCCTGCGGACGATCTCCTGGTCCTCGTTGTGGAGCCCGAGCGGCAGGCCTGTGCCCTCGAGCATTTCGATCAGCGCCCGCGTCGCGCCGCTGCCGATGCGGGGAAAGCGATGTGGATGCGCTTCGAACGAGGAGATCTTGAACGCGCACACCCCGCCCGCGACCAGCGCCCGGACATCGGCCTCGACCGGCTCGGCCGGTACGGTGCCATAGAGCGCGACGTCGCACACGGAAAGCTCGTTCACCGCCGCGACCTTGGCGGCGAGGAGGTCGCCGTTCACGATCGGGTCGGGCTCGTCATAGGGCATGTCGACGATGGTGGTGACGCCGCCGATCACCGCTGCCTTGCTCGTCGGCGCCATGCCGGCAAAGCCGATCTGGCTGCCCGCATGGGTCTGGCCATCAACCGCGCCCGGCAGGAGATAGGCCGAGCCGTAGTCGAAGACCTCCTTGGCCGCCGGCCGTTCGCCCGAACCGATACCGGCGATGCGCTCGCCCGCGACCGCGATCCACCCGTTCTCGAGGATGCCTGTGGGCGTGACGACCCGGCCAGTGATCAGGCGCTCATACATGGCCGGCTCCTCGTTCGAACGTTTGGCGTGCAATTGGCATTCACTTGGTGTACCAATCGCTCGCGAGTTTGAAAAGCCTTGGCGTCACCGCCCAAATCCTCAGGACCCAAACCTCCGGACCAACGATGATCTACGACCTGACAATCCTCTCGCTGCTGCCCAACACGCTGGGCGCGGTGCTGCCGATCCTGCCCAAGACCTATGAGAGCTTTTCCTCGACTGGAAAGGTGCTCGGCGCCTTCTCCTGCGAGTTCGGCGTGCTCAATCGCTTCGCCTTCCTCACCGCCTATGAGAGCGTCGAGGCGCTGACGGCCGAGCGCGCTCGCCTGATGCAGACCGAGGACGCCTATGGCATCGCGCCCTACCTCGGCGGCGTGAACAGCACCGCCTTCAAGCCGCTCTTCTTCATGGGTGACATCGAGACAGGTTCGTTCGGCCCGTTCTACGAATTCCGCACCTACAGCATCGCTGCGCAGGGCCTGCCCGAGACGGCTGAGGCGTGGAGCAAGGTGGTGCCCCGCCGCAACGAGATTTCCAAGGTGCTGACCGTCATGGCCTCGATCGAGGAAGGCCCGACCAAGATGGTGCACATCTACCCGTATGCGAATATCGCCGATCGCCAGGCCGCCCGCGCCCAGGCGAGCAAGGAAGGCATCTGGCCACCTCCGGGTGGTTCGGGCAAGCTCACCGCGCTGCAGAACGAGCTGTTCGTGGCAACGGCGTATTCGGATCTGAAGTAATTCATTGCCGGTGGGGGGCACAGCAGATGCGCTCCCCTCCAGCTGTCATCCCTGCGAAGGCAGGGATCCATATTGCCGCTGGCGCCAGCCGAGAGTTTGACCCCTGCCTTCGCAGGGGTGACAGCCGGTGAAATGGCCTATCCCTGCGCCATCCGCTTCAACCGCTCCATCGCCATCAACACCCGCTCAGGCGTTGCCGGCGTGTCGAGCCGCGGCGCGAAGCGGTAGTCCGCGACGCTCGCGACCGCCATGCCGATCGCCGCGAAGACCGAGTTGGCCAGCATGATCGGCGGCTCGCCCACCGCCTTCGAACGATTGACCGTCGGAGCCTCATTGGCCGACCATTCCGCGATATCGACATTGAGGATGCGCGGCCGGTCCGACGCCACCGGAATCTTGTAGGTCGAGGGCGCGTGGGTGCGGAGCCGCCCCTCTCCGTCCCACCACAGTTCCTCGGTCGTCAGCCAGCCCATCCCCTGGATGAAGCCGCCCTCGATCTGCCCGATATCGATCTCGCGATTCACCGAGCGGCCGACATCCTGGAGGATGTCGGTGCGGAGCACCACATACTCGCCGGTCAGCGTATCCACCTCGACCTCGGAGCAGGACGCCCCGAAGGTGAAATAGCCATAGGGGTGGCCCTTGCCGGCCGCGCGGTCCCAGTGGATATGCGGCACCTTGTAGAAGCCGGTGGCCGAGAGCGGCACCCGCGCCGCATAGGCCGCTTCGGTGAAATGGTGCCAGGTCACGACTTCGCGCCCGATCCGCACTGTCTCGTGCTCGAAACTCACCTCGTCCTCATGCACCCGCCACTCCTCGCAGGCGAAAGCGACGAGATCGCGCTTGATGCGTTGCGCCGCATCGACCGCGGCGGCGCCATTGAGGTCGGTGCCGGTCGAACCCGAAGTCGGCGAGGCGTTCGGCACCTTGTCGGTGGCCGAGGCGGTGTGCCGGACACGGGCGAGAGGCAGGCCGAATTCGGCGGCGACCAGTTGGGCCACCTTGGTGTTGAGCCCCTGCCCCATCTCGGTGCCGCCATGGTTCAGGTGGATCGACCCATCGCGATAGATCACCAGCAGCGCCGCACCCTGGTTCATCGATTTCTTGCTGTATCCGATGCCGTATTTGATCGGCGACAGCGCGATGCCGCGCTTGATGAAGCCCGGCTGGCGGTTGGCCGCGATGACCTCGGCGCGCCGCTGCTGGTAGTCGCTGCTCGCTTCGAGTTCCGCCGTGATCCGGGCCATGATGTTGCCGCGGATCGGCTGGCCGAAATGCGTCGTGTTCCTCTGGTCGCCATCATAGAAGTTGCGCTTGGCGATCTCGAGCGGATCCTTACCCAGCGCATAGGCGATCTCCTCGATCACCCGTTCCGCCGCGATAATCGCCTGCGGCCCGCCATAGCCACGGAACGCCGTGTTGGAGACGGTGTGCGTGCGGTAGAGCTTCGAGTGCGCATGCACGGCCGGATAGTAATAGGCATTGTCGACATGCATCACCGCCCGGTCGGCGACGCCGCGCGACAGGTCGAGCGAGTGACCGCAGCGCGCCTTGAGTGCCATCCGCACCCCGCCGATCCGACCCTCGTCGTCGAAGCCGACCGTGTAGTCGATATCGAACTCGTGGCGCTTGCCGGTGATCACCATGTCGTCGTCTCGGTCCGGCCGGCACTTCACTGCCCGCCGGAGCTTTCGCGCCGCCAGCGCCGCGACGGCGCCGAACAGCGTGCCCTGCGTTTCCTTGCCACCGAAGGCCCCGCCCATGCGCCGGCAATGGACGCGGACGCCATTGGCCTCGAGCCCCAGAATGCGCGCCACCACTTCCTGCACGTCACCCGGATGCTGGGTCGCGGTATAGAGCAGTACCTCGCCATCCTCGCCCGGAATGGCGAGCGACACCTGCCCCTCGAGATAGAAGTGCTCCTGCCCGCCGATGGCGATCGAGCCGTCGATCACGTGTTCGGCCCGCGCCAGCGCCCCGTCGATATCGCCGCGCGCGATCGTCAGCCCCGGTCCGACCGTCGCCCCGCCACCAGCAATCGCGTCGTCCACATAGATATGCGGCGCCGCCACGTCATACTCGACTACCGCCAGCTTCGCCGCCCGCCGGGCCGCCTCGCGGGTCACACCGATCACGGCGAAGATCGGCTGGCTGTGATAGTTCGCACGTCCGGAGCAGAAAAGCGTGTCGTCATTCGTGCCGGCCGGGCTGATATCGTTGATCCCCGGAATATCGGCGGCGGTGAGCACGCCCACCACGCCCGGCGCCGCCCGAACCGCGTCGAGGTCCAATGCGACAATCGCCGCATTGGCGTGCGCGGCGAGCCCCAGATAGGCGTGCAGCGTGTTGATCGGCTCGACGATGTCATCGACATACTCGGCAAGCCCGGCGACGTGCTTGTGCGCGGATTCGTGCACCACCGCCTCGGCCTCGGCGAGCCCGACAGTTCCGGCACCACCAGTCCTCAGCAGATCATCCATTGGCCATCAACGTCATTTCGATGCCTGACGGTATACGACCGGTCTACCACTGGCAATGGACACGCGGCTTTCTTGCGCGCCGGCCGTCGTGAACGAGTTCTTTAGAATAACCGCTAAGTAGAACCGCGCAGCCATCACGATTCCAATCTTGTTAATCCCCGCCTCGTTAGATCGGCCAATCACTAGTGCCAGCTGTGGGGCAAATGGTGCGGGTACTGATCATCGATGACTCGAGGTCGAGTCTGGCTTATTTGCGCGACGTCGTTGGCGCTCTCGGCGTCGACGTGGAATGCCGGCTGCGCCCGCGCGAGGCCCTGGCGCTCGCCGCAACTATCCGGTTCGACCTCGTCCTCGTCGATCACATCATGCCCGAAATGGACGGCATGGAACTGACCCGGCTGCTGCGCGCCGAGGATGCCTATCGTCTCGTCCCCATCGTCATGGTCACCTCCGACAACAACGCAGCGCTGCGTGTCGCCGCGATCGATGCCGGCGCTACCGACTTCGTCTCCAAACCCTTCGATCCCACCGAGCTGCAAGCCCGTGTTCGCAACCTGCTCGCGCTGCGCCGCGCCCAGGTGGAGATCGCCGACCGCGCCGAATGGCTGGCGCGTGAAGTGGAGAACGCCACGCGCGACCTCGTGGCGCGCGAGGAAGAAATCATCTGGCGCCTGGCGCGTGCCATCGAGTATCGCGACGGCGACACCGGCGGCCACGTCTCGCGCGTCGCCCAGGTCTCGGCGCTGCTCGCGAGCGCCATCGGCCTCTCCGCCGAACGCTGCCGCATGATCTACCTGGCCGCACCGCTCCACGACATCGGCAAGATCGGCATAGCCGACGCGATCCTGAGCAAGCCCGGCAAGCTCACGCCGGATGAGCTGCGCGTGATGCGCGAGCACGTTTCGATCGGCGCGCGCATTCTCGAGAACGGCTCATCCGACGTGATCCGTACTGCCGAACTCATCGCCCAGAGCCATCACGAGCGCTGGGACGGTACCGGCTATCCCGATCGCCTGTCCGGGACCGACATCCCGATCGAAGCCCGCATCGTCGCCATCGCCGACGTCTTCGACGCCCTCTGCTCGGAACGTCCGTACAAGAAGGCGTGGCCGATCGCCGAGGCCTATCGCGAGATCGTCTCGCTTGCCGGCAGCCATTTCGACCCTGCAGTTGTTGCAGCGTTCGAAGCCAAGTGGTCCGAGATCGAGGCGCTTGTCGCCGGCCAGGCCGAAACCGAGCGTCTCGCCGGCTGATCCCTCCCGCAAAGGGAACTCCCTTTGTCCAGAATATTCGTGCTCGTGCACTTGCGCTGCCGGGCGCGCCGGGCACCGACCGGAATTGATACAACCACGCTGACCTATCGTTGCTGGCCTCAACCAGTAGTCGAGCAGCAAACCCAATCCTCCTCGACTCGCCACAAGCATTCGCGGACCTGACCAGAGTCGCTCGACGACTCGATCTGAGTCACGGTCACCGTGAGTATGAATCGGAATCAACCAATATATACTTGTGTAGAACTGGTAATCGCAAAAATACCAAATACTCCGCAGCGGTAAGCAGAGTTTAACTGATAACGTTGCACAGTGCTCACGCTTAGGGGCAACAGCAATTTCCGAGTGGACGCGGAGAGACTGTTCAGCGGCAGGATGGCAGGCAATGCCGTTCCGCTGCGCCGGTCGCCACGTCCCTATCCACGAATTTTGAACGCAGAAGCATAGTTCTCGGGGCCAGAAGGAACCCAAATGTCGATTACTTCGCACCCGCTCCATTTGAGCGGCGACCTGTCGTTGCGCGCAATTGCCGGATTGCAGACCGACCTGCAGCGCGCCGTGAACGATCATCCAGCGATATTGGTAGAGACCGCTGCGGTCGAAAGCATCGACATCGCCGCCATCCAGCTTCTCATTTCAGCAGCGCGCACCGCTGCCGCGAACGGCAAGACGCTGGGCCTCGTCGCCGAGGCCGACAGCGCCGTCGGGCGCGCCCTCGTCGCGGCCGGCCTGTTTGCCGCCGATGGCCGCGCGCTCGTTCCCACGCTTTCCCATTGGACCATCACGCGCGAGGCGGCATGAGCAAGACCATCCTCACCATCGACGATTCCGCCTCCATCCGGCAGATGGTCGCCATGACGCTGAAGAGCGCGGGCCTGACCGTGCTCGAAGCCGGCAACGGCCTCGAAGGCTACGAGAAGGCGACGACCAATACCGTGCATGCGGTCGTCACCGACCTCAACATGCCGGTGATGAACGGTCTCGAATTCCTCAAGAAGTTCCGCCAGCACCCGGCCGGCAAGGGCGTCCCGGTGATCCTGCTTACCACCGAGTCCGACGAGGAACTGAAGCGGCAGGCGCGTGAAAGCGGCGCCACCGGCTGGATCGTAAAACCGTTCAAGCAGGACCAGCTGCTGGCCGTGGTCAAGAAGGTGACCGGCGCATGAGCTCCGATCCGACCGAGACCTTCCGCCAGGAAGCGCGCGAACTGCTCGAGCAGCTCGAGCAGGGCCTGCTCGACCTCGAGCACAATCCCGCCGACGCCGACCTGGTCAACGCCGTCTTCCGTGCGCTCCACACCATCAAGGGCTCTGGCGCGATGTTCGGCTTTACCGACGTCGCCGCCTTCGTCCACGAGTTCGAGACGGCCTTCGACAAGGTGCGCAAGGGCCTCTCGCCGATCACGCCCGAGCTGGTCGCTGTCGCGCTCGACGCCAAGGACCATGTCCACGCCCTGATCGAAGCGCCCGAGACCGCCGAAGGCGCCGGCGAGCCGATCCTCGTCGCGCTCCGCCACATCGTGGAAGGCAGCAAGCCCGCAGCGCCCGCCGCCGCTCCGGCCGCAGTCGAGGCCGCCCCTGTCGCGGCCGCGGCCGAAGCCACCGGCCGCTGGCGCATCACCTTCCGCCTCCCCGCCGATGCCCTCGTGCACGGCACCAACCCGATGCTCCTCCTCGGCGAGATCGCCGACCTCGGTCCGTGCGAAGTCGTCGCGCTGGTCGACACCATCCCGACGCTCGACGTCATCGACCCCGAATCCTGCCTCATGGGCTGGCAGGTCGACCTGACCCACCCCGATCCCAAGGAGGCGCTGGACGACGTCTTCCTGTTCCTGATGGACGGGATGCAGCTGTCGATCACTCCGCTCGCCGCCGATGCGGTTGCCGTGGCACCGATCGTCGAAGCGGTTTCGCCAGAGCCCGAACTGGTCATCGACCTGCCCGAACCCACTCCCGAGCCTGTGGTCGCCCGGGAGCCGATTGCTCCGCCGGCCAGGGCCGAAAAGACCGAGAAGGCCGAAAAGCCGGAGTCCGCCGCCGCGACCTCGCTGCGCGTCCCCGCCGAACGGCTGGACGAGCTGATGGACAAGGTCGGCGAACTGGTGATCGCCCAGGCGCGGCTGTCGCAGCTCGCCGCAATCAGCGCCGATGCCAATCTGAAGACCGTCGCAGAGGAACTGGAGCGCCTGAGCTCGGGCCTCCGCGACACCACGATGGGCATCCGCATGGTGCCGATCGGCTCGATCTTCTCGCGCTTCCGCCGCCTCGTCCACGATCTCAGCCGCGACCTCGGCAAGGAGATCGAGTTCATCACCACCGGCGAGGAAACCGAACTCGACAAGACCATGATCGAGCGCCTCGCCGATCCGCTGGTCCACCTGATCCGCAACTCGGTCGACCACGGGCTCGAGAACGCCGACAAGCGCCTCGCTGCCGGCAAGTCTGCCCGCGGCACGGTCCGGCTCTCCGCCGTCTATGCCGGTGCTGAAGTTGCGATTTCGGTGACCGATGACGGCGCCGGCCTCAACGCCGCCCGTATCCGCGCCAAGGCCGAGGAACAGGGGATCATCACCCCCGAAACGCGGCTCACCGACCAGGAACTCTACCAACTGATCTTTGCGCCCGGCTTCTCGACGGCCAAGGAAGTCACCTCGCTCTCTGGTCGCGGTGTCGGCATGGATGTGGTCAAGCGCACCATCGACGGCCTGCGCGGCAAGATCGAGCTCACCACCAGGCCGGGCGAGGGCTCGACCTTCACCCTGCGCCTGCCGCTCACCCTCGCCATCATCGAGGGCATGCTGATCCGCGTCGGCAATGGCCGCTACTCAATCCCGCTGTCGGCGGTCGAGGAGTGCGTCGAGCTGCCGGCGGAAGTCGCGACCCACTCGCGTGGCCGTAACTTCCTCGATATCCGCGGCAGCCTCGTGCCCTTCCTGAGGCTGCGCGACCTGTTCGGCATCCCGGGCGAGCCCGATGCGCACCAGAAGGTGGTCATCATCTCCTCCGGCGAGGGTCGCACCGGTCTCGTCGTCGACCAGATCATCGGCAACAACCAGACCGTCATCAAGCAGCTGAGCAAGCTCCACTCGGGCCTAGAGACCTTCTCGGGCGCCACCATCCTCGGCGATGGCGCGGTGGCTCTCATCCTCGATACCTCCCGCCTCGTCTCCTACGGCCAGGCGCATGAGGAAAAGTTCCGCTCGAGCCCCGCAAGGATCGCCGCATGACCGCGTTCACCGAACCCATGCGCGCGCTGACGCTGCGCCTCGACGACGAGCTCTTCGCCATCAAGGCCGAGAGCGTCCGCGAGATCCTCGATCTCGTGCCGGTCACCGAAGTGCCCAATGCCTCGCCCTTTGCGGCAGGCCTCATCAACGTGCGCGGCCGCGTCGTGCCGCTCACCAACCTCAAGGTCGCGTTCGGCATGCCTGAGCGAGAAGCCGACCAGGACACCCGCATCGTCGTCATCGAGACCGCGATCGAGGATGAGCCGAGCGTCGTCGGCATCCTCGCCGACAAGGTGTTCGACGTCACCGACATCGAACCCGCCGCCATCGAGGAAGCCCCGCGCGTCGGCATGCGCTGGCGCCCCGACTATGTGCGCGGCATCGGCAAGCGCCGGGGGGAATTCATCATCATCCCCGACATGCATCGGATTTTCGAAATCGAGGGCCGCAGTGGCGGCTCCTCGTCTAGTGCAGCAGAAGAAAGGGCCGCATCGTGAGACTGACTATCAAGACTAAACTGGCGGCGGTCTTCGGTGCCATTACCGTTATTTCCGGCGTGAGCATGTTCACCGCGCTGCAGAGCCTCGACCGGCTCAACCAGTCGCTCGAAACCATCGTCAACGTCCGCGCGGCCAATACCATCGACCTGATGGAGCTGCAGTGGCACCTCGAGTCGCTCGGCTCGCGGCTGCGCGCCATGATCATCAGCGACGACGATGCCGAAATCTCCGGCTACGTCACCGCGAACGCCGAGGAAGGCACGCAGATCGAAGAACTGCGCGCCAAGCTCGACGGCAACATCAAGGATCCCGAGGTCCGCTCGCTTTTCACCGCCTTTGTTGACCAGCTCGGCCAGTACATGACCGCCTCGGCCGAGGCCCAGCGCCTCGCCGGCCTCAACACCGACACCCGCGCCTTTGCCGTCACCACCAGCGAGGGCAGCGGCGCGCTCGGCAAGGTCGAAGAGACCATGACCGCCCTCGTCGGCGCGCTCTCGACCAAGGTGTCGGCCGGCGATGTCACGGCTTTCCCGGCCTTCAAGGCCTCGTCGGAAGCCTTCATGACCATCACCGACGTGTTCCGCCAGCAGCGCAACGTGCTGCTTGCCTCCTCGCTCCCGTCCAAGCAGGACGAGTGGTACGCCGACTACAAGGGCGGCATCGAAGCGCTGACTGAGCTGTTCCCGACGCTCGAGCGCACCGTACCGGTGTCCGAACGTCCGCTGCTCGACGCCGCTCATGCCGCCTATGACGACCTCGTCCTCGCCATGGACAAGGCCGTGGAGATCTCGATCCAGCGCGGCGACTACAACGCGCTCCAGGCCTCGACTGCCGCGACGGAACTCCGCCGCACTGCCGATGCCACCATCAGCGACATGGTTGCCCGCAACCGCGGCCTGCTCAACTCGGCCGATGACGAAGCCAACCAGCTCTACGACAGCTCGATGATGATGCTGATCGGCCTGCTCATCGGTTCGGTCCTCATCGCCGCCCTCGCCGCCCTCTGGATCATCGTCTCGATCTCCCGCTCGCTCGGCGCCGCCCTCGGCCTCGCCAACTCGGTTGCCGGTGGCGACCTGAGCGCGGAAGCCAAGGTCAAGTCGAACGACGAGATCAAGGACGTCGTCGACGCCCTCAACGCCATGACCAAGAAGCTCCGCGAAGTGGTCGGCGAAGTGACCGCCGCCGCCCGCAACGTCGCCTCGGGCAGCCAGGAACTCTCGGCTACCGCCGAGCAGCTGAGCCAGGGTGCGACCGAACAGGCAAGCTCGACCGAGGAGGCTTCCGCCTCGATGGAAGAGATGGCCGCGACGATCAAGCAGTCGGCCGACAATGCCAGCCAGACCGAAAAGATCGCCCGCCAGTCGGCCGCCGACGCCAGCTCCTCGGGTGAAGCCGTGGGCAATGCCGTCAACGCCATGCAGACGATCGCCGAAAAGATCATGGTGGTGCAGGAGATCGCCCGCCAGACCGACCTGCTCGCCCTCAACGCCGCGGTGGAAGCCGCCCGTGCCGGCGAACATGGCCGCGGTTTCGCGGTGGTGGCATCGGAAGTGCGCAAGCTCGCCGAACGCAGCCAGGCTGCCGCCGCCGAAATCTCGACCCTCTCGGTCGATACCGTGAAGGCCGCCCGCTCTGCCGGCGACATGCTGCAGAAGCTGGTGCCCGACATCCGCCGCACCGCCGAACTGGTGGAAGAGATCACCGCCGGCAGTCGCGAGCAGAATGCCGGTGCCGCCCAGATCAACACGGCCATCCAGCAGCTCGACAAGGTCACCCAGCAGAACACGTCGGCGGCGGAAGAAATGTCCGCCACGTCGGAGGAGCTGGCCAGCCAGGCCGAGCAGCTGCAGTCCGCGATCAGCTTCTTCCGCATCGATGCGACGCAGCAGTTCGCCGTCGCTCAGCCCGCCAACGATCGCGCTCCGGCTCGCGCCGCCGCCATCCGCGAGGAAATCCTGGTCAAGGCCCCGCACATGAAGCGCAAGGCTCCGGCCCGCGCCGCTTCCGGTGGCGGCTTCGATCTCGACCTCGACGACATGGGCGATGACCTCGACAGCGAGTTCTCGCGCCGCGGCGCCGCCTGACCCGACACGTGACCACCGGACCGCGGGATGTCCCCGCGGTCCGCACTACCCATCATCGCCGGTTGGGACCGGCAGCATCGCTTGGGGGATACTTTGAGACTTACGATCAAACTGAAACTCGCCGCGACATTTGTCGGCATCATCGGCATCAGCGCCGTCAGCATGTTCATCGCGCTGCAGAGCCTCAACAACATGGACGAAGCCTTCACCGGCGCCATGGAGCACAACGTCAAGCGCATCGAGATCGCGTCCGGCCTCGAGCGCGACCTGCTCGAATTCGCCCGCGACGAGCATGACCTCATGCTCGCTTCGACGCCGGCGGACACCGCCGAACTTACCGCCAACCTCGATCGTCTCGTCGGCGAAATCCAGGCCGGCGCCGCCGACCTTCACGAGCGTTCGAGCGCAGCCGGACAGCCGCTGGTCGAGACCTTCTCGCGTGACTTCGAGGAATATCTCGTCGAGCACGCCGAAATCCGCCGCCTCGCCGTCGCCGGACTCGATGCCGAAGCCTACGCGCTGGCGACCGGCAAGGCCGCCGAAGTGCTGCACGAAGCCGAAGCCGCGCTCGAGGAAGTCGTCTCGCTGAACAACGCCCAGCTCGCCGAAGCCACCGAGCACGCCCACGAGCTCTCGGCCAACTCGAGCATGCTCGGCATCGCGCTGATGATCGGCTCGCTGATCGTCGCCGCCGGCGCCGCCACCTGGATCATCCTCGGCATCTCCAAGGGCCTCGCCCGCGTCACCGCCGCGGTGAACGCCGTGGCCATCGGCGATCTCGACCAGACCATCGTGGTCAAGACCGATGACGAAATCCGCGACCTCGTCACCAAGGTCAACGAGATGACCGGGAACCTGCGCGCCACCGCCGCCATCGCCGATCGCATCGCCGACGGCGACCTGACGGTCGAGCCCAAGCCGCTCTCCGACAAGGACACGCTCGGTCTCGCCCTCCAGCGCATGGTCGAAAAGCTCCGCGACGTGATCACCGAAGCGATCAGCTCGGCCAACAACGTCTCGGCCGGCAGCCAGGAACTCTCGGCTACGGCCGAGCAGCTGAGCCAGGGTGCCACCGAGCAGGCAAGCTCGACCGAAGAGGCATCCGCCTCGATGGAAGAGATGGCCGCGACCATCAAGCAGTCGGCCGACAATGCCGCCCAGACCGAAAAGATCGCCCGGCAGTCCGCTGCCGATGCGATCGCTTCCGGTGAGGCCGTCAACGACGCCGTCTCGGCCATGCAGACCATCGCGCAGAAGATCATGGTGGTGCAGGAGATCGCCCGCCAGACCGACCTCCTCGCCCTCAACGCCGCGGTCGAAGCCGCCCGTGCCGGCGAACATGGCCGTGGCTTCGCGGTCGTCGCCTCCGAGGTGAGAAAGCTCGCCGAACGCAGCCAGGCTGCCGCCGCCGAGATTTCGACCCTCTCCGACACCACGGTGAAAACCGCCCAGTCGGCCGGCGAGATGCTGACGCGCCTCGTTCCCGACATCAAGCGCACGGCCGAACTGGTGGAAGAGATCACCGCCGGCGCCCGCGAGCAGAATGCCGGCGCCGCCCAGATCAACACCGCCATCCAGCAGCTCGACAAGGTCACCCAGCAGAACACGTCCGCGGCGGAGGAAATGTCCGCCACGTCCGAAGAGCTGGCCAGCCAGGCCGAGCAGTTGCAGATCGCGATCAGCTACTTCCGCATCGAGAATGTGGCTGCCGCTGCCGAAGCGCCCGTCGCCGCCCCGCGCAAGGCCGCGGCGAAGCCGAATCTGCGCAGCGAAATCCTCGCCAAGGCCCCGCACATGGCGGCCCGCAAACCGGCATCGCGTCCGGCGACCGGCGGCGGTTTCGATCTCGACCTCGATGACGCCGGCGATGAGCTCGATGCCGAGTTCACCCGCCGGGGTGCCGCCTAAGGAGCATCTGACTTGGCCGAAAAATCCCAATACGTGACCCTTGGCGTGGACGGCGAACTCTTCGCCGCCCCCGTCGAGAAGGTGCAGGAAATCCTCGAGATGCGGCCGGTCGCGCGCCTGCCGCAGGCGCCGCCGAACCTGCTCGGCATGACCGACGTGCGCGGCGAGGGCATCCCCGTGCTCGACCTGCGCCTGACCCTCGGCCTGCCCGAGGCGGACGACACCGAGAACACCCGCATCGTGGTGCTCAACGTCAATGGCGCCACCGCGCCGATGACGCTGGGGCTACGCACCGACCGGGTCTTCGAGGTCACCGTCCTCGATGCCGACGAACTCGATCCGCCGCCATCGGTCTCCGGCCAGTGGCGGGCCAGGACGGTCGCCGGCATCGGCCGCCGCAACGGCCAGTTCGTCACCGTGCTCGATCTCGACCGCCTGTTGGGCGGTTTTGCCGACGCGGCCTGACCCGCTCTACCGACCGCCAGCCAGCTTAGGATAGACCCTTGCCTAGCCTCGCCCTCAAGACCCAGGCCGCCCTCGCTGACGACGGCGAAGACCATCTCAGCGCCCTCGATTTCGGGCGCATCGCCAAGCTCATCGAGGGCAAGGCCGGCATCAAGCTGCCCCCCGGCAAGCGCCTGATGGTCGAGGGCCGGCTGCGCAAGCGCCTGCGCGTGCTCGGCCTCGCCGATTTCGCCAGCTACTCGAACCTGCTGTTCAAGCAGGATGGTCTCGATCGCGAGCTGACCCACCTCATCGACGCCGTCACCACCAACAAGACCGACTTCTTCCGCGAAGCCGAGCACTTCGATTTCCTGGTCTCGACCATGGTGCCGCTGCTGATCAAGGCGCGCGGCGAGCGCAACCCGCTGCTCAAGGTCTGGAGCGCTGCGAGCTCGACCGGCGCCGAGGCCTATACCCTCGCCATGGTGCTCGACGACATGGCGGCCCAGCGCCACGACTTCCGCTTTGCGATCCTGGGCACCGACATCTCGACCCAGGTGCTCGCCCAGGGTCGCCGCGCCGTCTACCCCGCCGAAATGATCGCGCCCGTACCGCCGCAGATGCAGGGCCGCTACGTCATGCATTCGCGCCGCCCCGGGGCCCGACGCGAAGTACGCATGGCGCCCGAACTCCGCCGCTACGTCCGCTTCGCCCATCTCAACCTGATGGAAGAGAGCTACCCCTTCGATCGCGACGTCGACATCGTCTTCCTGCGCAATGTGCTGATCTACTTCGAGAAGGCGGACCAGGAAGCCGTGGTGGCGCGCCTGCTGACGCACATCCGCCCCGGCGGCTACCTCGTCCTCGGCCATTCCGAGTCGATGATCGGCACCACCCACGCCGTCCGGCAGGTCGCCCCTGCCGTGTTCCAGAAGCTCTGAGGAGGACCGGATGTCCGAAGACCGCAAGATCCGGGTGCTCATCGTCGACGATTCCGCCGCCGTGCGCACGACGCTGAGCGATATCATCTCCTCCGATCCGGCCCTCGAAGTGATGGCGACGGCCGCCGATCCCTACATCGCGGTCGAGCGTATCCGCGTCGAAGTGCCGGACGTCATCTTCCTCGATATCGAACTGCCCCGCATGGACGGCATCACGTTCCTGAAGAAGATGATGTCGCAGCGGCCGATCCCGGTCGTCATCTGCTCCTCGCATGCCTCCGAAGGCAGCGACACGCTGATCAAGGCGCTCGAAGCCGGTGCCGTCGATGTGGTGCCCAAGCCGCGCGTTGATACTGCGCAGGCCCTCCACGACTCGCGCGCCCGCATCTGTTCGGCCGCCCGCAGCGCCGCCGAGGCGCGGCTCAAGGGCCGTGCCGTCAAGCCGCCGGCGCCTCAGCTGCATGTCGAGGCCAAGCTCACCGCCGACGCCGTGATCCCGCCGCGCTCCGCCGCCCGCGCCGCCTCGGCGCTCAACACGATGCCTGAGACCCAGCCGATCGTCTGCATCGGCGCCTCCACCGGTGGCACCGAGGCCCTGCGCGACGTTCTCGTCGAGCTTCCCGCCGATGCTCCGGCGACCATCATCGTCCAGCACATGCCAGAGCGCTTCACCGCCGCTTTCGCCAAGCGCCTCGACAGCCTCTGCCAGGTGCGGGTCAAGGAAGCCGAGGATGGCGACGTGCTCGAAGCCGGCCTCGTGCTGATCGCACCCGGCGGCCATCACATGACGCTGCAGCGCACCGGCACGCGCTACACCGTCAACATCGTCGATGGCCCGCACGTCTCGCGCCACCGTCCCTCGGTCGACGTCATGTTCCGCTCCGCCGCCTACGCCGCCGGCCGCAACGCGCTCGGGATCATCCTCACCGGCATGGGCGACGACGGCGCGCGCGGCATGCTCGAGATGAAACAGGCCGGCGCCACCACCTTCGCCCAGGACGAGGAAAGCTCGATCGTCTTCGGCATGCCCAAGGAAGCCATCGCGCTCGGCGCCGCCGACAAGGTGCTGCCGCTGAAGCGCGTCGCCAACGAAATCGGCAACTACGTGTCGCGACTGGAACGGGTCCGCTGATGGAAGCTCTCGCCGAACTCTCGCCCAACGAATCCGCACCGGACACCCGGCTGGCCGACCTCGCCGAGGCGCTGGCCCGCCCGCGCGAGGCCATCGACGATGCCTTCGTCAGCGTCGGCGGACGCCTCGCCGAATGTGCCAACATCCTCAGCGGCCTCACCGAGCTGTTCGAGGCGCTGCCCACCATGCTGCGCGGCCAGGGCCTCGCCGGGGCGACCGATCGCCTCGACGTCGTCGGCCGCCGCGCCGAAGCCATTTCGGCCGCACTCGGCACCGAGCAGCAGGATGTGATCCGCCTTGTCGCCGTTGTCGCGTCCGCCGGTCGCCCGATCGAAGAGCTGCGCCGCACCGTCAAGATGATGGGTATCGTCGCCGTCAATGCTCGCGTCGTTGCCGCCGGCATCGCCGACGAGATGGACGATTTCGACGTCTTCACCACCGACATTGCCCAGCTCTCGGACTCCGCCGCCAAGACCATCGCCACCTTCCACCGCACCTATGTCGAGCTGACCGAAGTGGTGCATGAAGCGGCCGAAACGCGCGGCCAGTTCGAGGCGACCCATGCCGGCACGCTGAGCAAGCTCGCCGGCGAACTCGATGCCGGCCTCGCCGTCGTCGCTGCCGACCGCGCCCGCTCGATCGAAGCCAGCGCCGAGACCGGTCGCGTCTCCCGCGCCATCGCCGATCGCGTCGGCGCCGCCGTGATGGCACTGCAGGTTGGCGACGCCACCCGCCAGCGCATCGAGCATGTCGAGGCCGCGCTCGGTGATCTCGCAGCTGCCGAGCCCGCCATCGTGCCGCCGGTCGCCGAACTCCAGCGCCTGCAATTGGTCGATGCCCGCGAAACCCTCGTCACCGAGATGGCCTCGGGCGAAGCCGCGCTCACCGAACTCTCGCATGACGCCATGGCCATCGCCGCCCAGGTCGGCGCCACCGCCGGTTCGGGCGCGGAAAGCTCGGGCCTCACCAAGCTTCATGGTGCCGTCATCGCCGCCGTGCGTGTGCTGCGCGATTGCGAAGCCGAGCGCGAAAAGCTCGACAAGGTCGCGACCGCCGTGGCGACGACCGTGCGCGTCCTGCTCGATCACGTCGAGGCCGTGCAGGAAATCGAGTCCAAGATGCGCCTCGTCAGCCTCAATGCGGCCGTGCGCTGCGCCCAGCTCGGGCCGCGCGGCCGCGCCCTCGATGTCATCTCGCAGCAGCTGCGCGCCCTGACCGGTGAAACCGTCGTCTCCGCCCACGAGGCCGTGGAAAAGCTGAACGAAGCGGCGAGTGTCGCCTCCGCTTTCACCTCGTCGGCCGGTGGTGCCGCCGCAGGCCGCGTCGGCGACCTCGAACGCGAAGCGACCGCCGCTCTCGGCATGCTCGAAACCATCGCCCAGCGTATGGAAATGGCCCTCGCCGCCCTCCGCCGCGATGCCCCGCTGGTCGCCCGTCGCCTCGGCGAAGCCGTCGACGATCTCTCCCGTCACGACGTGATCTCGGAAGCCGTCAGCGACGTCGAGCTCAGCCTCGCCGAGCTCGCCGACGGTCATCCGCTCGCTCCCGAGCCGGCGGCCGAGCTGCTCGCGGCGCTCCGCCCGCGCTACACCATGGATGCCGAGCGCCGCATCCATGACGCCTTCTCCGGCATCGAGCCACCGGCCGTTATCGAAGCAGACACCGGCACCGATCTCGACGACCTGTTGTTCTAGCCGGCCAGCGGGTTTCTTCCCGTCCAACCATTTACTATGGTGCCCCGGCATCGGGCGGGAGGAGATCGACGGTGGCCAATCCCCTTTTCTACAGCAAGGTCGTGCCGCTCAACACCCAGGCGCATCGCGAGCTCCGCCTTGTCGCGCTCGACCAGCCCTTCGGCTATGCCGTGCACGCCAATCTCATGCCGGCGCTGTTGGAAGAATTCTCGGCCGCCGCCCCGTTCATGCCGGTCGCCTTCCTCCCCGGCGCGCAGATCCCGGCGCCGGTCTTCGTCACCGGCCTCAAGCCCGGGCAGAACCTCTTCGTCGGCGCGGACGGCAAGTGGACTGGCGGCTATCTCCCGGCCTATCTCCGCCGCTATCCCTTCATCATGGGCGACGTGCCCAAGGGTGACCCGATCCTCTGCATCGACGAGCCGTTCGAGGGCTTTTCGACCAAGGAGGGGGAGCGGCTGTTCTCGCCGACTGGTGAAGCCCAGGCGGTGGTCAACAACGCCCTGACGCTCGCCGAGACCTATCGCGTCTCTGCCAAGCGCGCCGAGGAGTTCGCCTCGACCCTCCAGCGCCTCAATCTCTTCCGCTCGGTGACCCTCGACGCCAAGGCGCCCGGCGGCGCCTCGACCGTCGTCCACGGGTTGCTCGTCGTCGACGAGAACGCCTTCGATGCGCTCTCCGACAACGACCTGCTCGAGCTCCACCGCAAGCAGTTCCTGCGCCCGATCTTTGCCCATCTCCACAGCCTTGGCGCCGTTGCAAAGCTCGGCGACATGCTGCGCGCCACCGAGGAAGAGACCGCCGCCTGACAGCGCTCTACTTCGCGTGAAATTCGCATCGAACTGGCGGCAAAAAATGGTGCAAACGCGCATAGACTTCCGCACCTGATACTGCTTACCTCAGCCTGCGGTTTGTTGGGGGACTACTGCTGTTGCGGCTAATTTTACTTCCTTCGGCTGGGCGCTCCGCTCAGCCGGTTAGTGCTCGTCAAAGTGCCGGAATCCGGGCGTTGGCGCTGGCCGCCATGCTCGCGGTCGTGCCCGGGCATGCTGTGGCGACCGCCCAGGAACAGCCCCCCGCATCCGAATCAACTGCAACGGCTCCCCTCCCGCCCATCGTCGCCGACGGCTTCCGTTCGGCCAAGTTCGGCATGACCGAGGACGAGGTGACGGCCGCCATCAAGGCCGACTTCGACATCGAGGGTGACGCGGTCGTTCCCGGCGTCAACAGCGCCGAACGCACCCAGTTGCTCACCATCCTCGTCGACAACCTGCTGCCCGAGGGCGGCAAGGCGCAGGTCTCCTACGTCTTCGGCTACCAGAGCAAGAACCTGATCCAGGTCGGTGTCTCCTGGAACGCCCAGATCGACCCCACGGTCGACGCCGCAAAACTCTACGCCAATGGCGACGTACTCACCGCCTATTTCACCGGCGCCGGCTACGACCCCGCCTCGGTGCGCAGCGGCTTCGTGCTCGATAACGGTATCCTGCTGTTCCGCGGCGAGGACGCCGACAGGCACGCCACCATCCTGATCCTGCAGGGCGAATATAGCGGTGGCGGCGATACCCAACGCATCCTCACGCCCACCGGCCTGGCCTTGCTCTACGCCGCCGACTCCGAACAGCCCGACATCTTCAAGATCGAACCGGGCAAGTTCTGATGCGCCAGCGCCGGATCCCCCGCAGAGTGGTGATGCCGGCCCGGCCCTTCGAACGTGTGCGCGCCTCGAGCCTGATGGGCTCGTCGAGCCCGGTGGTGATCGCGCTCGTCGCCACCATCGTCGGCACCGGTCTCGCGCATGGCCAGGCGGTCAATCTCGGCAATGGCGGCAACAACATCGTCGCCGATGGTCGCACCCGCACCCAGATCGAGGTGAACGGCGCCCACACCGTCATCACCACCAAGACCGTCTCCAACAATACCGGCTTCAACTCCTTCTCGACCTTCGAGCAGGCCGCCGGTACGCGCGTCGATCTCTACGTGCCCGATGGCGCGGGGAACCTGCTCAACATCGTCCGCGACGGCCGGGTCGTCATCAATGGCGTCCTCAACGGCTACAAGGACGGCGAGATCGGCGGCAATATCTACTTCTCGGACTCGCACGGCTTCGTCGTCGGCGCCGAGGGCGTGGTCAATGTCGGCTCGCTCACCGTCAACACCCCGACCGCCGACTTCCTCGAAGGTGTGATCGCCGCCGACGGCACGATCAACAACCTCGCCGCCACCCAGCTGATGAGCGGCAATATCCCGCTCTCCTCCGACGGCGTCATCGCCATTGCCGGCCGCATCAACGCCAAGGGCGGCATCACGCTGCAGGGCCACGAGGTGAGCCTCACCGGAGGCGGCGTGACGCTGGATGGCGCCGCCATCGGCCAGCTAGACATGTTCGCCTCGACCGTGAACGCCGAAGGCCTCGTCCAGGGCGGCGCGCTCGTCTCCAATGGCGGCACCATCTCGATCGTCGCGACCGACAAGGCGCGGATCGGCGGCACCATCGATGCCGGCGCCAAAGGCTCGGGCAAGGGCGGCACGATCAAGCTGAGCGCCGACGACATCGAGATCGATGGCGCGGCCCGCCTCACCGCCGACGGCAAGGTCGAGGGCGGCGGCGGCACCATCGAAGTCGTCGCCGTCGACCGGCTCGTCGTCGAGGACGGCGCCTATTTCGGCGCGCATGGCGCGGGCACCGGCATGGGCGGCTTCGTCGAGCTCAGCGGCCACACCGCGATCATCGGCTCGATCGGCATCGGCCTCGGCTCCGACCAGGGCGCCGCCGGCACGCTGCTGTTCGATCCGTGGGACCTCTATATCGGCGGCGTGCCATCCGGCTCCGGCGCATCGGACGACTATTCGGCCTCGCCCAGCATCGTCAGCAATGGCGCCAATGTCCTGCTGCAGGCCGACAACTCGATCACCGTCAGCTCCGGTGGCTCGATCAACACCACCAGCGCCACCGGCAATGCCGGTACGATCACGCTGGAATCGCGCCTCATCACCATTGCCGACAACGCCACGCTGAACGCCGCCGCCACCGGCAGCTTCCTTGCCGGCGACATCACCCTGACGGCCACCGCCGAGGGCACCGCGCTGTCGCCCACCGCGATCTCGGGCATTACCATCGGCTCCGAAGGCGGCGCCGGCCCGACCATCACGGGCAAGAACGTCACCTTCGAAGCGACCTCCGAGGTCGGCTCGGGCATCGCGCTCTTCGACAACCCAACCGCGACGGCGACCATCGACATCAATGGCGGCACGATCACCGCCACGGATGCCTTCACCGCGTCGGCCACCGCCTCGACCACCAGCAGCATCGGTTTCCTGCCGCTCGGCATTATCCTCACCGATGTCGATGCCTCGGTGGATGTCGGCGGCAGCACCTCGATCACCGCCGGCAGCGCCGAGCTCACGGCCGCTGCGACCGTCGTCTCCGAAATCCAGACCATGTCCTGGGCCCCGCCCTCGACCCCCGGCGATGCGGCGATCGCGGTCTCGACCATCGACTCCAATGCGAGCGTCAGCGTCGGCGACGATGCGAGCCTCACCATCGCCGGCGCGCTCAATCTCAGCGCCGAGAACGACGTCACCATGGTGGCGAACGCCACCCCTGCGACGGCCGCTTTCGGCCTCAGCCTTGCGGTCGGTGTCATCGATGTCGGCACCTCGGCGACCATTGGCGGCAATGCCGCGGTGAACACCGGCAGCCTCGGGCTCGCCGCGACCACCGCCGTCAGTTCCGAGATCACCGCCGCAGCCTCCGAGGATGGCGGCGGCGCGCCCCAACAGAGCAGCGAAGCCAAGACCTTCCTCGAGGACGACCGCTACGCCGCCGGCACCTCGACCAGCGATGGCGGCGTCTCGGCAGTCGGTGGCTTCGCCATCTCCGACATCACCTCGACGACGCTCGCCAGCATCGACACCACCGGCACGGTGGAGGCGGCCGACGACATCACGCTCGCCGCGCAAACGGAAAACTCCGCTGCGGTCGTCGCCGATGGCACCACCGGTGAAGCCGCGACCGGCGTCGGCGTCGCGGTCGGCATCAACCTCGCCCATATCAGCAATGACGCGCTGATCAGCAGCGCCGTCACCGCCGGCGCGCTCGATGTCAGCGCCACCATGGGCGGCGACGGCAATGTGTTCAGCACCGAGGCGACCTCGGGCGCCGGAGCGTCGGATGTCGGCGTCGCCGGCTCGCTCGCCACCAACCTGATCGACACCCAGAGCACGGCGCGCATCACCGCCGGTACCGTGACCATCACCGGCGGCGGCGACGTGTCGCTCAGCGCCGAGAACGCCACCGAAAGCAGCGCCAGCGCGCTGCCGGCCGAGGGCGGCGCCACCGGCGACACGCTCGGTATCGGCGCCTCGGTCGCGACCAGCATCATCGCCAATCGTTCGACCGCCGAACTCGCCGATGGCGCCGGCCTCGAAGGCGCAGGCGCCGTATCGCTCGCCGCGGCCGGCACGTTCTCGACCACCACGGAAGCCGAAGCCGGTTCGGCGGGCGGTATCTCGCTCACGCCCGTGCTCGGCCTGTCGCTGGTCAACAACACCACGACCGCCCGCCTCGGCACCGGCGCAACGCTCGAAGCCGACTCGGTCGAGCTCTCGGCCATCCAGGTCGCCTCCACCGAAACCAGCGCCTCGGGCGACGCGGCCGGCAGCAAGGCGGCGATCGGCGCCGCCCTGGCCCTCGCCATCGTCACCGACCAGGCAAGCGCGACGACGGCCCGCAACATCACCGCCACCGGCGATGTCGCGTTCACCTCTATGGGCGCCTCGTCCTCGGTCCTCACCGCCCATGCCAGCGCCTCGGGCGGCGAGCCCGCCGACGACGAGGGCGAGCCCACGGGCGGAGACGGCACGGTCGACGACAAGGTCGATACCCAGCTCGAGACAGGCCAGACCAAGCAGCAGAGCGCCAATGTCGGCGACAGCAAGCAGCAGGCCCAGACCAGCTCGGACGTCAGCAACAAGGACCAGCGCTCGGCCTCGACCAGCGAGGGCAAGGTCTCGGTCGCGGCCGCCGTCGGCGTCAACGTCCAGACGGCCTCCTCGACCGCCGTCGTCCCCGACGCTGTCGCGATCACGGCGGGCGGCACGCTGACCCTGCGCAGTGCCGCCAATGCGGCGGGCGAGATCACCGCCGATGGCGCGGCCGTCGGCGAAGGCGAGCCCTCGCAGGTCGGCATCGGCGCGGCGGTTGCGGTCAACAAGGTCGCGAGCACCAATCTCGCCCAGCTCGGCACCGCCACGCACACCGTCGGCGGCCTCGAGATCACCGCCGACAAGCTCGATGTCGCGGCCTTCGCCGATGACGACACCAGCACCGCGACGCTCGCCGACAGCTACCTCGCCTCCGCCACGTCCGGCGCCGGCGGCAGCAAGGTCGGCATCGCCGGCTCGCTCGGGCTGAACCTGACCGACACCGAGAGCGCCGCGCTCATCTCCGACGATGCCGTGGTCAACATGACCGGCACCGGCGGCATCTCGCTTACGGCCGACAATCAGATCGAGGCCAAGAGCGAGGCCCTGCCGGTCGATGACGGCGCCTCGGGCGGCAAGGTCGGCATCGGTGTCTCGGCCGCCATCAACATCATCGCCAACCGCTCGATCGCTGAGATCGGCGACGATGTCGTAATCGCCCTCGATGCCTCGCGCACCACCGCGCCCGACATCACCCTTAGCGCCAGCGGCAACTTCACCACCGAAGCCGCCGCCCAGGCCGGCGCGGCGGGCGGCATTTCGCTGACCCCGGCGCTCGGCCTCTCGATGGTCAGCAACGCGACGACCGCGCAGCTCGGCGCGGGTGGGGTGCTGAACGTCGGCTCGATCGAGATTTCGGCTACCCAGGAAGCCGCGACCACCACCTCTGCTGCCGCCGCTGCGCAGGGCAGCACCGCTGCGGTCGGCGCCGCGCTCGCCCTGGCTATGGTCAATGACGATGTGATCGCCGCCACCGCGCGCTCGATCAGCGCCGATGGCGATGTCACCTTCTCGGCGGCCGGCAAATCGAGCAGCACGCTCAGCGCCGAAGCCAGCGCCTCGGGCGCCGCGCCGGCCGAAGAGGATGGCGAGAACCAGCCCGAGGACGAGAGCGTCGATAGCAAGGTCGACAACCAGTACAGCTCCGCCAATGACCGCCAGAGCGCCTCCAATGTCGGCAGCTCCAGCCAGCAGACCAAGACCACCTCCGACACCGGCAATTCCTCGACCCGCTCCGCCAAGACCAGCGAGGGCAAGGTCGCCGTTGCTGCGGCGGTCAGCGTCAACGTCGCGAGCTCGAACGTCACCGCCGTCGTCCCCGACGCGGTCGCGATCACCGCCGGCGGCCACCTCACTGTCGCTTCCGCCAACACCATGGCCGCCGACCTGTCCGCCGACGGTTCAGCTGTCGGCGCGGCCGGCCAGCAGGCCCAGATCGCCATCGGCGCGGCCGTCTCGGTCAATGTCGCCGACAAGACCAATACCGCGACGCTCGGCAGCAACACGCACGAGGCGGATGGTGTCACCGTCTCGGCGACCCAGTTTGGCGATCCGCTCGCGCCCGATGTCGACTCCTACTCGGTCGCCGCCACCTCCGGCGCGGGTGGCAGCAATGTCGGCATTGCCGGCGCGCTTGCGCTCAACATCGTCGACATCAACACCAATGCCAGCATCTCGAGCGGCGCCGTGGTCGATGCCAGCAGCGGCGCCTCCGAGATCATCGCCGACCAGCAGGCCGAGGCCACAGCCAGCGCCAAGCCGAGCGGCAATGGCGCGAGCGGCGGCAAGGTGGGCATCGGCGCGTCGGTCGCGCTCAACCTCATCACCGAGAACACCACCGCGCAGTTGACCGACGGCGCAACCTTCACCAATGGCGGCGGCCTCGCGGTCAGCGCTGCGAGCGCTCTCGACACCACCACCGAAGCAGAAGCCGGGGCGACGGGCGGCATCGCCATCGATGCCGTCGTCGCCATGGCCATGCTCGACCAGACCGTCACGGCCCGTATCGGCACCGGCAACGGCCTCGACCAGACCGGCGCCATCTCGATCTCGGCGACCAGCGGCGGCTCGCATCAGGCCTCGGCCAAGGGCGACACGAAGTCGGGCAGTGTCGGCGTCGGGGCGGCGGTCGCAGTCATCGTCGGCGGCGGCGATGCCGATGGCGATCTCGACAATACCTCCGTCACCTCGGCCACCCTCGCCCGCGACGTCACCGCCGCGTCCCTCGCGATCACTGCCGAGTCCGAGCGCATCTACCAGGCCGACGCGACCGCAACGGCCGGTGGCGGCAAGAACACCACGTCGACCGCCACCTCCGGTGGCTCGACCACCAGCACGCAGACGCTCGACAAGACCAAGAATTCCCAGCAGGGCACCACCGGCGGCAAGGTGGCGATCGCTGCCGCCGCCGGCGTCGCCGCCGCACAGGACGTGGTGTCGGCGACCCTCGGCGACGTCACCGTCTCGACCACCGGCGACGTCGAAGTCGCGGCCACCAACAGCATCGAGATGGCGGCTTCCGGCAGCGGTGCCGCCAGCAAGAGCCAGGTCGGGGTCGGCGTGGGTGTCGGCCTCGGCATCATCAACAACACCACCACCGCGACCATCGCCGATGGTGCGACCATCGCCCAGTCGGGCAGCGTCACGGTCGCTGCCACCAGTGCCGAAAACACCGGCAGCGAGCTCGCGGACAAGGTCACCGCGCTCGCCATTGCCGGCGCCTCCTCGCAGAAGGTCAGCGTCGCCGGCGCGCTCGCGGTCGGCATCTCGACGTCGGACGCCCTCGCTTCGATCGGCGATGGCGCCTCGATCACCAGCAGCGGCGACGTTGCGGTCACTGTCGACAATACCAGCCGGCTCTCGGCCAAGTCGCTGGCCGGCGCCTATACGAGCGGCAATGTCGGCGTCGGCGCGTCCATCGCCACCGTCTATTCAGACCACGACCTGACCGCGGCCATCGGCGCGGGCACCACTGTCGATGCCGACGGGATCACCGTCTCGGCGCTCGACCATAAGTTCGTCGGCACGCCCTTCACCATCGACTGGGAAGACCTGGGCTCGGTCAAGGACAATATCCTGACCGGCGCGATCTTCGGGGCCGGCAATTACTACACCGAGGCCTTCGGCGGCGCGATGGCGACGGGCGGCGTTGCCGTACAGGGCTCGTTCGCAGTTATGGTCTTCTCCGACGACGTCAACGCGTCGGTCGGCAAGAGCCTGAGCGACACAACCGACACGACGACCACGACGCTCAATGCCGGCGGCGCCGTCGAGATCGCCGCCGCCTCCGATTTCGACGCCAAGGCCATTGCGGGCGGCGTCGGTGTCGGCCAGAGCGCCGGTGTCGGCATTTCGAGCTCGGTGCTGACCAGCGAAGGCACCACGCGTGCGCTCCTCGCCGACAATGCCGACGTCGCCTCCTCGAGCAGCTTCGCCGCCACCGCCGATGCCACGCAGGACATGAAGGTCGTCGCTATCAGCGCCGCCGGCGGCAACACGGCCGGCGTCGCCGGTGTCGCGACCGCCATCAGCTTTGCCAACACGGTCGAAGCGCTGCTGGGGTCGAAGACCAATGTGACCTCGGCCGGCGGCGTGACCCTGCGCGCCACCAACGACCTCACCACCTTCAGCCTCGCCGGTGGCGCGGCCGGTGGTGGCACGGCCGGCATCGGCGCGGCCGTTTCCGTGCTGCTCGTCGACAATGTCACCCGCGCCGCGGTGGCCGGCGCAACGAGCAGCGCTGATGCGGTCACCATCGATGCCGGCGGCCTCGTCTCGGTTACCGCCGAGAGCACCGAGGACGACCTCACCATTGCCGCCGGTGGCGGCGCGGCCGGCACGGTCGGCGCCGGTGCGGGCGTCGCGGTCGGCGTCATCGAACACACCACCATCGCCGAGATCGGCGACTATGCAGAAGTCACCGCCGGCGACCTCGAAGTCGAAGCCACGGGCTCGGTCAGCGCCATCACGGCTGCGGTCGGCCTCGGCGTGGGCGGCACCGCGGGCGGCGCGGGCACCGCCTCCGCATACACGGTCACCGATACGACCACGGCGCGGATCGGCGAGAACGCCACCGTCCTCTCGACCGCCAACGCCGCCGTGTTGGCGGACGACGATGTCGATATCTCCTTCATCTCCGGCGCCGTGAGCGGCAGCGGCACGGGCGCGGTCGGCGCCGCCGCCTCGGTCGCAATCGTTTCGACCACGACGCACGCGACGATCGATGATGGCGCCAGCGTCACTGCGCTCGGCAATGGCGGTGCGGTCAACTACATCACCGGCTACACCCCGGCCCTCGCCGGCACCACCGGCGATTTCGCCGCCCAGACGCCGTCCGACTATTCCTCCGGCGCCTCGAGCTCGAGCAGCGAAGTGCTGACGGCCGACGCCGCCCGCCAGCAGGGCCTCGGCCTCCTCGGCATGGGCCGCAGCTCGAGCCCCACGACGGCCAGCGGCTACGGTGTCATCGTCAACGCCACCGGCGAAACCTCGGTCCAGTCGCTCGCCGTGGGCGCGGCGATCAGCGGCGTCGGCGCAGTCACCGTTTCGGCCAATGTGCCGATCATCACCACCGATATTGCGGCCAGCATCGGCGACGATGCGCAGATCAATGTCGACGACAATACGGGCGCCGGCGCGAACCAGTCGGTCGTCGTTGCGGCGGCCGGCGACATCTACCGCATCGGCCTGGCCGGCGCGCTCGCCGGCAGCACGGTCGGCATCGGCGGCGGCGTCGATACGGCCATCGTCAGCCCCACCATTTCCGCCGCCATCGGCGACAACGCCACCGTCACCGCGAAACGCGACGTCATCGTCAGCGCCCGCAGCCGCACCGATCTCGTCGGCGCCGCGGCGGCAGTAGGCGGCGGCGTCACCGTCGGCCTCGCCGGCGGTGTCGCGGTCTTCTCGCTCGAGTCCGACACCTCCGCCACCATCGGCGAAGGCGCCGAGGTCACGGCCGACGGCAATGTCGTCGTGCTCGCCGACGACATCACCCGCACCGCCGCCATCGCCGGCTCGCTCGCCATCGGTGCGACGGGTGGCGGCGTCGGCGCCAGCGCTGGCGTCACGCTGATCACCAAGCACACCGAAGCCTCGATTGCCGACGATGCCGTGGTCACCGCGCACGGGCTCGGCGGCACCGTCGCCATCTACGATGGCACCAACTTCACCACCACGCGCAACGCCACCGGCATCATCGTCCTCGCCAATTCCAACGAGAGCCTCTTCACCCTCGGCATTGCCGGCGGTGGCGGCCTCTTCGCCGGTGTCGCGGGCTCCGTCTCGGTGCAGCTCCTCGATATTGCGACCAGTGCCTCGATCGGTGATGCGACGGTCACCTCGAGCAATGCCGTCTCCGGCACGCCCGATGTCGTCGTCGTTGCCCGCGACAGCTCCAGCATCGCCGCCATCGACGGCGGCCTTGCGATCGGCGCGGGTGCCTTTGCCGGCGCGGTCGATGTCGGCATTCTCAAAAACACGACTTCGGCCTCGATCGCCGATGGCGCGACCATCACCAGCGAAGGCCGCGTCGATGTGGCGGGCCTGCAGAACACCTCCACCGACTCGATCGTTGTCAGCGCCGGCGGCGGCATTGTCGGCGTTGCGGCCGGCGTCTCGGTCTATTCGATCGGCGATGGCATCGACCCCAATGGCGAAGGCAACGACCAGCTCACCGACGACGGCGATGTCGGCGGCATGGTGCAGGGCCAGCTCGACAACAACACGGTCAGCAACCTCCTCGCCGGCTCCAGCAATTCGCATGTCGCCGACATGGCGAGCGACGTCGCGACCGCCCGCGCCGGCATCGAAGTCGCGAGCGCGCTGACCGCATCCGCACCGATCCCGGCCGGCACCTCGGCCTCGGTTGGCTCGGCCACCATCACTGCTGGCGGCGCCATTTCCATCCGCTCGCGCGACGCCATCGACACCAGCACTGTCGCCGGCGCGCTTGGCGTAGGTGCGGTCGGCCTCGGCGCCGGCGTCAGCATCGTCACGGTCGACACCACCAACACCGCGCAGCTTTCGGGCAGCTCCACCGTCACCGGCGGCGCGCTGAACGTCACGGCCAACTCGAACCACACCTTCGACGCCGACAGCAAAGCCGGCGCCCTGGCCCTCGCCGCGGCGGCGCAGGCGGCCATCGCGCTCGTCACCGACAACTCGGAGACGCACGCGCTGATCGGCGGCAACACCATCGTCACCTCCGGCGCAGTCAACGTCACCGCCACCTCGCAGCGCACCGGCAGTGCCGAAGCCGATGGCGTGTCGCTCGCCCTCACTGCCGCCGCCGGCGTCTCCTATGCCGCGGTGAATTTCGGTGGTGAAGTCACCACCGATCTCGATGGCACCACCATCGGCAGCTCCGGCGCCAAGGCCGGAGCCGTCACTGTCAGCGCCACCAGCACTGACACCGCCACCGCCTCGACCACCGCCGCGTCCGGCGGCATCGGCGGGGCGCTGGCCGGCTCGCTCGCCGATACGGATCTGGGCGTCACCGTCGCGACCTCCGCCGATTCAGCCCGCATCTACAGCGCCGCCGCCGTCAGCCTCGGCGCGCAGTCGGGCGGCAAGGCGAGCTCCACCGCCGATGGCTATGCCGTCGGCGCCCTCGCGGCCGGCGGCTCGGTGGCCCATGCCGATATCGACGAGACCGTCACCGCAAGCATCGGCGGGGGCTCGATCCTCGATGCCGCCTCGATCGCCCTCAACGCCATCGTCGCTCCCGCCGGCACCGATCCCGCCGCCTCGGCTGCCGCGAGCGGCTCGGCCGGCGCCCTGGTCGGCATCACCGCAACCGAGGCCGAGGCCACCAACGGCTCGTCGGCCGTGGCACTCGCGCAGGCCAGTACGCTCCAGGCCACCGGCACCATCGCCATCGGCTCGTCGGTCGAAACCCGGCAATATGCCAATGCCAGCGGCTTCACCGTCGGCATCATCGCGGCCGGCTTCAACTCCTCCTCGGCGACCTCGAACACGCTGAGCACGGCGCGCCTGCTCGATATGGTCAGTGTCTCGGGCGGCGGCGTGCAGCTCGGCGCCACCGGGTCGGACAGCAACTTCGCCGACGCCACCTCGGGCAGCGGCGGCCTCATCTCGGGGGCCGCCGCCGATGCGGCGACTTCGAGCACCAGCACCACCCGCGCCGCAATCGACACCAGCTCGCTCGCCGCGCAATACACCGTCGCCGCCATCGGCGGCACGGTTACCGTCAACGCCGATCACGACGCGATCTTCGGCGGCACGGTCAACAGCACGCAGGCCTCGGTCGTCGGAGCCTCGGGCTCGAGCCTCGACCACAGCGTCAACAGCACGGTCGATGCGCATCTGGGCGATTACGCCAAGCTCCGCTCGCGCAACCTGGCGCTCGCCGCCAGCAACGACATCGTCAACTACTTCAACGGCGAAAACGCCGGCAACACCGCGACCTTCAACCCCGACAATGGCGGCTGGAACGTCGATTCCGGCTCGGGTGGCCTGCTCAACCTGCCGGCCGGCGGCATCGAGGTCGATCTCCTCCAGAACACCACCGCCACCATCGGTAAGCAGGCTGACATCCACCTGCTGGCGCCCGCCTCTGGCCTTTCGGCGCTTACCGTCACCGCGCACAACACCGCGCTGTCGCACCAGAAGGCCAAGCTCGATTCCGGCGGCGCCATCGCGCTTGCCGATGTCGATATCGATATCGACGCCATCGCCAATGCCACCGTGGCCGTCGGCCAGCTCAGCGACGTCATCGTTGATGTCGGCGATATCGGCATGGCAGCCTGGAGCGAGGCCGATCTCGGCGCCCGCGCGGCTGCCACCACCTATGGCCTCGCCGGCGCGCCCTCGGGCGATTCCTACGCCACCTTCACCACCACGAACGCCGCCAATATCGGCCAGAACGTGCGGCTCGAAGCGAGCAAGGGGATCGAGCCGGCCGACGGCATCACCAAGCCGACCAACGGGACCGTCTCGATCTCGGCCGGCACCGGCCTCGATGGCACGCTCGCCGATATCGACGTCCACACCACGGTCGACCTCTACAACAAGACCGCGATCCCGATCGACACGACGCCGGATGCCCGCTCGAACGTTGCGAGCAATTCCAGCGTCTTCATCGACACCTCGAACGGCACCTATCCGGACCCGACCGCGACCTACGGCGTCAACGCCGCCGGCGACATCACCATCCGCGCCAGCAAGGGCAGCATCGACGCAACGGCGGTCGGCACCGGAAAGGACATCTACCTCGAAGCCCTTGCGGCAGCCGCGAGCGCGATCTCCAACGTCTTCGGCGGCGGCGATATCAGCTTCGATCACCATGGCGGCTCGACCAGCGTCACCGGCCAGGGCCTCGTCACCATCAACGGCCTCGTCGACACCGGCATTCGCCGCCACCAGACGCTGACGCTCAACTACAGCCACGACAATACCTGCGTCGGCGCCTGTGTCGTCGCGTCCGGCAACATGGGCTACGACATCACCGGGCCCAACGATGTCGGCACCGACATCCTCGCCCGCATGAGCGAACTCAAGGCGCTGTCGAGCCAGTACAGCAGCGACCCGGTCGCCCACGCCGCCTACCAGAGCGAGATCCGATTCCTCGAAAAGAAGCTGGTGGCGCTCGGCCTCGGCGAGTTCGTCAACGGCGTTTTCGTTGCCGGTGCCTATGCCGGCCCCTCGCCCAAGGACACCGCGCTCGCCGCCGTGGCGCAGAGCCAGACCAACATCAGCTCGGTCACCAACGCACTGACCAACAGCACCGGCACCGTGGTCGTCGCCGATACGGTGCAGCTGGGCGATATCTTTGCCGGCAGCTACGACAACGCGACCTACGGCATCTCGACCAATGCCACCGCGGTGCGGACATCGATCTCGCAGATGTCCAAGCACGCCAATCTCTACGCCAACAACGCGACCTACAAATCCACCTATGACGGGCTCGCCGCGCTGATCACCGCCGGACAGGCAGCCGCGACCCAGGTCGATACGCTCACCGCGCAGAACGCGACGCTGCAGGACGATGTCGATACGCTCACCGCGACGCTCGCCACCAAGCAGACCGCCTATGCCAACGCGCTGATCGCCAACCAGACGTCGCAGGCCGCAACGCTTGCGTCGGAAATCGCGACCACCAAGTCCTCGATCGCCAGCAAGCTCAACCTGATCAAGGCCAACAACACGAGCCTTGCCACCCAGTCGAGCCTTGCTAGCAGCAAGGCAACAGACCTGCAGACAGCGCTCAACTCGCTGCTCACTCAGGCCCGCGACACCGGCAATAGCGGCGACAATACGCGCTACACCGCCCTCACCGCGAGCAATGCCGACCCCTCGCTCAATGGCGCGCTAACCAATGTGAACCGCGCCATCACCGACGCGACCTCCGGCCTCACGGTCAACAACACCTCGCTCCAGGCCTTCCTCACCTCCTCGAACGGCGTCATCAACGCGCTTAACGCCGCGACCTCGGGGGCCGGCACCATTGGCGGCAACAATTCGCTCGACCAGTACGTGCTGCTGCTCGCCAGTCTGGCGAACGACCTCTCGATCAACACCCACAATGCCCAGACGGCCTCGAGCGCATCGGATGTGCCGCAGGCCTACGCCGTCGAAGTGCACGACACGCTGGCGCGGTTGGGCAATATCGCCATCGTCGCCGATGCACTGGTGGGCTCGGGCGGCATTGCGGCGCCGGGCGATGCCAAGATCATCGTCACCAACAACACCGCCAATACGCTGCGCCTCGGCAACCTGATCGTTCCGTCCGACGATGCCGGGCGGGTGCGCTTCAACGGCGTGATGGTCACCGACAACGCCTCGATCAACGCCATCAACGCCGCCGCCGCCAGCGCCGGCTTCGCCTCGGTGATCACCGCCGCGAGCTCGAGCCGCGGCGAGGTGACGATCAACTCCAACTACAATGGCGAGTCGGTCGCCTATTACGATCCGTCGAGCAGCTTCAACTACCTGAAGACGCCGCACGTCGCGCCCGACATCATCCTGACGTCCGGCAAGGTCATCAACAACCTGACCGGCGCGGTGAACATCACCAGCGCCTCGGGCAATATCTACATCAACGGTGCCATCAGCGCCGGCTCGGTCAACATCCTCGCCAAGAACGGCGATTTCGTTTCGAGCTACGTCAACGGCTTCAACCACATTGGCGGCGACCCGGCGGGCTTCAACAGCGCGACCAACGCCGCCGAAGCCGGCAAGGGCATCACCGCCAATGGCGCGGTGAACATCTCGGCGCGCTACCTCAACATCAACAGCACCATCCAGAGCGGCATTGCCGACTGGGTGCTGAACATCGGCAACGATCCGCTGCTGACCACCACCGATCCGGCCTCGATCGGCGTGCAGCAGAGCGTCCTCAACACCGCGCTCGCGACCTACAAGTCGGCTGTGACCGCCGCGATTGCCGGTGGCGGCGGCGCGCCCCCCGCGCGCGTAACCCTGCCCGGCTATCCCGGCGTGATCCTCAATATGGGCCCGGTGGGCCTGTTGAGCACCGAGGTCGCGGGGCTCCAGACCGCGATCAACAGCTACCTCGCCGCGCCCACGGGTTCGCCGCTCCGCACCGTCACCATTGGTGGCGTCAGCCAGCAGATCAACATCAAGGATTACCTGTCGCCGCAGGTTACCGGCCAGCTCGAGTTCAGCGTCGCCACCGCCGAGACGTACCTCGCCGCCAATTCCGGCGCGCAGGGCGTCTACAGCGTCGTCAGCCCGTCGAGCAATATCGGCGTCTCTTACGATGCCAAGAATGAGCAGTATGTCGTCGACGGCACCAGCGTGCACGGCGGCTATATCCAGCTCTTCGGCCAGATCATGAACACCGCCTCGAGCGGCGGCCAGCTCAACGTGCTCGATGGCTTCGGCACCATCAACATCACCAATACCGGCAATATCCCGGTGGTGCTGCAGACCCTCAGCGCCGGCGACGATCCCAACGGCAATGGCCGCGGCACGGCCGGCGTCATCGACATCATGGATGTCACCGGCGTCAACACGACGAACGCGGCCAACCCGATCGTCAGCGCCAAGCACACCGTCTACACGCGCGACTACGATCCGACCTCGGGCGCCTCGGGCATCGTCAGGATCGCGACGCAGCTTGGCACGCTCGACAATGTCACCGGCGATTTCGTCGCCAGCGGCGGCATCACCAACACCACCGGCACCAACCGCACCGCGACCTACGCTCCGACCTCGGGCCAGCGCTACGTCTGGACCACCGGCACCTATTACGACAACACCACCAACATGAGCGTCAACCAGACCCAGCTGTTCGGGTCCTCGACGCTCACGGTCAGCAGCTCGACCCACTTCGACGGCGTCGACGGCCCGCACACGCTCAACACCTATCGCCTGCTCGACGGCACCTATGTCACCACAGCGTCGACCCAGACCGGCAATAGCGGCATCATCCAGACCAATAGCGGCATCGTGCTGGTGGCGGCGCCGACCACGGTGTCGAACTCGTCGGTGACGGGCACCCAGCTCATCACCTCGACCTACGCCTACATGAACGAGCAGACCGGCCCGACCGAGACCGGCCGCCATCGCGACTGTAACTGGTGGACGCTCTGCATCGCGTCCGACGTCACGATCTATTACACGATCAACCAGAAATACACGGTCGTCTCGACCAACTCGCTCAAGGCCGATAACGGCATCGCCATCAACTTCATCGGCTCCGATACCGGCGCCATCAACGTGAAGTCCGAAGGCGACCTGATCGTCACCAACAACGTCGCCGCCGCCAATGGCGACGTGACCTTCTGCGCCGGCTCGGTCACCTGCAACACCTCCTCGGGCACCGCCTCGATCATCGAGGGCAACCTCGCCGGCCAGATCACCGGCAAGAACGTGACGCTGAAGGCCGATGGTTCCGTGGGCGGCGTCACCTGGACCAACCCGCCGTCCAACCAGGTCGCCCCGACGACGCCCGCCATCGCCGTCAACCTCACCGGCGGCAGCTTCAGCGCCGCGGCGGCCAATGGCGTCGTCTCGGTCGCCTCGCGTGGCGACCTCAACATCGGCACCGTCACCGCCGCCGGGAGCGTCTTGGCCGGCAATGGCGCGGTGAACCTCGTCGCCAACGGCTCGATCAAGGCCGCCAGCGGCTCGTCCTCCATCCAGGCGCCGCGCGTCTCGCTCACGGCGTTGAACGGCTCGATCGGCTCGACTGCTGCCGGCCAGCTGCTGTTCGTGAACACCGGCTTTTCGACCGATCCCTCGCTCCGCCGCTTCGGCGATCCGGCGCTCGACAACACGCTCGACCCCAACCCCTATCTCGGCCTCTCGGCCACCGCTGGCGGCGATATCGGCATCCAGTCGACGGCGTGGTCCGGCAATGCCGACGGCACCATGCTCGTCGACAAGGTGCTCTCCATCGGCGGCAATGTCCGGCTAAAGTCGACCGGCTTCATCCTCGACAACAACCCGGTCGAAACCGTCGACTCGCGCACCTATGCGCAGCTCCTCAGCTACTGGGACACGCTGGGCCTGCTCGAGGGCAGCGAAGCCAATGCCGACAAGCAGGAACTGACGATCAAGGCCTTCGAGAATTCGCAGACCCAGGCCTACCAGCAATACTGGCGCATCCGGCAGACCCAGGCCGATGGCGGCGCTGCCTACGACGCGAACTACGTCTACTCGCTCGATCCGACCAGCGCGCAGTACCGCGCCCTGCTAGAGGCCTATAACGGCGACACCACCGAGATCGACGATTTCGAGACGGCCCAGACCGCCCTCTACCACCAGCTCAACGGCACGGTCGGCGCCCTCACCACCACCTATGTGGCGAGCTACGCCTACGAGGCCAGCGACACCGAAAAGACCAATCTCACCGATGGCGCCGAGTGGACCGAGCGCGAGCTCGCCTTCTCGCTCTCGCCCGGCGCGCTGAAGACCGTCACCGCCACCAACCCGGTGATCAAGGATCCCAACGTCGCCGGCCGCACGGTCACGCTGGAAGCGACCAAGGGCATCGGCGAAACCATCGGCGCCGGCACCGCCACCCCGGGCGTCCAGATCGCCGGCAACCTCGATCCTTCGGCCCTCACCATCGAGCAGAAGGTGGCACTGGCCTCGGCCGAGCGCACCGATATCGTCCTCAACATCACCTATAATGGCTCGGTGGTGGACGTGCCGGCCTGGCTCGATTTCGACGACCTGACGCCGACCCAGCAGGCGGCGCTGCTCGCCGCCGCCGACCACGAGACCTTCAACGACGCCGACATCACCATCACCGTGCTGTCCAAGCGCCCGTTGAACTTCAACGCCACCACCGGCGTCAACGTCGCCGTCACCGATGATCCGACCAGCGATCCCGACGACGATACCGGCAAGGCGTATCTCGCCTCGCGCACCGACGCGCTGCTCGGCCAGATCGCGGTCAAGGGCGAAACCCGCATCAAGACCATCGGCTCGATCGGCAATGCCGCGGGCTCATCGGTCTCGACCGGCAACCTCATCCTCGAGGCCGCGCAGGGCTCGGTCGGCACCTCCGGCACGCCGCTGAACCTGACGCTGCCATCGAGCTCGACCTTTACCGCGCGCGCCCAGAACGGCGTCTTCGTCAATCTGACCGGCGACGCGCTGATCGACACCGTCTACTCGCCCGGCGAGATCAGCATCGCGGCCACCGGCTCGCTCCTCAACGCCAACAGCGACAAGCTGATCAATATCCTCGGCAGCAAGGTCGCCCTCTCGGCCGCCTCGGGCACCATCGGCTCGGTCGGCCAGGCGCTGAATGTCGGCAATGGCACCGGCGGCTCGATCACCGCCTCGGCCGCCGGCCTCATCCACCTCTATGGCACGGCCACCAACGCCTTCGTCGTCAAGTCGCTGACCAGCACCAATGGCAGCGTGGTGATCGAAAGCGACGGCCGCGTGCTCGGCGCCGCCGATGACGCGATCCCCGCCCACATCACCGCCACCTCGGCCGGCGCCAGCGTCACCATCACCGCCGCCCTCGGCATCGGCGATCGCACCCCGGCCAATGCCGAACTCGATACGCCTGCCTCCGACGAGCCCTATCCGCTGCGCATCCTCAGCAGCAACATCGCGCTGTCCGCCGCCAAGGGCGACATCTACGCCGACCTCCTGAGCGATCCGGTCACTGTCTCCGGCATTGCCGACGATGGCAGCATCTACCTCACCGCAGCCGGCGATTTCCACGGCACCCTGCTGCAGGCACTGAAGGGCACCGTCAGCGTCGCGGCCGAAGGCGATATCACCATAGACGTGCTGCGCGCCCTGCGCGTCGCCTTCGATACCGGCGGCAAGCTGAGCCTCCACGGCATCGAAGTGGCCGAGGAAGCCGAGTTCCACGCCAACGAACTCGATATCTCGCTGAAGCAGGTTCCGGCCGGCCCCAACCCGCTGAAGCTCACCCTGACCGGCCACAAGGGTGGCGTCGGCACGCTCGCGCACGTCGTGGTCGATGCCCCGTTCGGCCTCGTCATTCCGGACCTGAAATTCATCGACAGCGAGATCACCACCACGGCGCGCGCCGTGAAGATCCTCGAGGCTTACGTCCCCGGCTCGATGACGCTCGAAACGCCGTTCACCACGGTGGTGGCCAACAATCGCAGCCCGGCGCCCGAAAAGGCCGGCAACGTCCAGATGTACGCGCCGGATTTTGCCTTCACCCTTGACCTCAACGGCCGGCACACCACCACCGATGCCTATGTCGTCCGCTACGACGCCGACCAGCAGGTCACCCAGATCATCGACGGCGAGCGCTATGACGGGGTGAGCCTCGCGCGCGACACTGTGCGAATAATGTATCGCGACGAGCTTACAAACCAGCCGCTCTATGTCATCGTGAAGATCGACGGACAGGAGGGCGAAGAGTTGCCGCCGGGTACCGAGTTCGTCGTCATCGACGGTGTCGCCTATCCGGTCATCATGCCGATGGACCCGCCGGCGGTGCAGCTGAGCCAGTTGAGCGGACAATTGGGCCTGGAGTAACAGGTGGGGGTTGCGGCGAGATCGCTGAGCGCGCGGGCACTGCTCGCGCTGGCCCTGGGGCTTGCGCCCCTGTGGGCAAGTTCGGCTGTCCTCGCGCAGGCCGATCCCGCCTCCACCATCCTCCGCCAGACCGAAGAGCAGGCCCGGGCCCTCGCAGCCGAGCCGCCACCGGACACTGCCGCCGTCGTTACCGAAGACTCGGGCACCGCCGAATTGCCGCCGGCCGGCGGACCGACCGTGCTGCTGAAGACGGTCACCTTCGATCCTCCGTCAGTGTTCTTCACGCCCGAGGAGCTCGACGCGATCCTCTCGCGCTATGTCGGCCAGCGCCTCGATTTCCGCGGCATCTCCACCCTCGTCCGCGACGTCAACGACCTCTATGCGGCAAAGGGCGTCGTCACCGCCGGCGCCGTGCTGCCGCCGCAGGACCTGACCTCGGGCAACCTCACCATCCAGCTGGTCGAGGGGCGCCAGGGCGTCGTCTCGATTGTGGGCGAGCACCGCACCGACAACGACTTCCTCCTCGAGCACGTGACGCTGACCCGCGGCGACGGCATTGTCGACGTGCCGCAGGCCGCCAGGGACATCACCTGGTTCAACAAGACCCACCAGGCCCAGATGAGCCTGCTGCTCCGCCCCGGCGCCACATTCGGCCTCACCGACCTGACGCTTGGCATCACCGAGCCGGCTGCCAACTCCCTGCAATTCTTCCTCGACAACGAGGGCGTCGCCTCGACCGGCGAGATCGAGATGGGCGCCAGCTACCAGGCCTATGGCCTGCTCGGCCGCGACGACCGGCTGATGGTCTATGCCACCGCCTCGCTCGGCAGCCTCGCCGGCACCATGACCTACGACGTGCCGATCACGACCTCCGGCACGCGCCTGTCGCTGAGCCAGACGCTGTCCAGCATCAAAGTCATCGACGGGCCGAGCGAGCCGCTCGACGTCACCGGCGATTCCAGCGCCACCACGCTCACCCTGTCGCAGCCCTTCTATGCCGATACGGACTGGACGGTGCTCGGCCTCGCCGCTTTCTCCTACGGCGAGTCGCACTCATACGCGGCCGACGTGCCGCTGGTCGACACGTCGACCTCGAAGGCCTCGCTCGGCTTCTCGATCGGCTACAGCAAGGACGGCAACTCCTTCGCCGTGCAGCCACAGCTGATCTACGTCTATGCCGACGACTACCTGTTCGATGAGAACCGCGACCTGTGGATCGGCACGGCCTTCGCCAATGGCGTGCTGCAATTGCCCGGCGAGCTGTCGCTGGTCGGTCGCGCGGCCCTGCAATACACCGAACAGGATCTGCTGCCCGGCAGCCTGCTGTTCCAGATCGGCGGCCCCAACACCGTGCGCGGTTATCCGTCGGATGGCGTTGCCGGCGATACCGGCTATTACCTGCAGGCCGAGCTGCATCGCGAGATTCCGGTACCCAAGGGAAGCCTCGAAGGCTACGTCTTCGCCGACTACGGCCAGGTGTTTTCGACCTTCCCGGAGATCACCACCCTGGGCTCGGTCGGCGCTGGCCTCACCTACCTGCCGGGCGACAACGTGACGCTCGATTTCGCCTTCGCCATACCGGTCATCGACACGGTGCCGGATCAGGCCGCTCTCACCGTTTACGCCCGCGTCACCGCACAGCCCTTCTAGGTCAGGATCACGGCTCGTTCTGGTCGGGCATCCGCCCACCGAGCGCGAGCGTGAGTTCGCGCGCGGTCTCGGCCAGCAGCTTGCCGAGCACCGGCAGGCGTTCCGCCCCTATCCGCTGCGCCAGGCCCGACACCGAAATGGCGCACAGCGCCTCCCCATGCTGGTTGTAGACGACCGATGCCACGCAGCGCAGGCCCGGCACGAACTCCTCGTCATCGACCGCATAGCCCGCCGCCCGCACCGAAGTGAGTTGCCGCTGCAGGTCCTCGCCGCGCGTCAGCGAGGTCGCGGTGACCTTACGCATCCCATGGCTCGAAACGATGGCGTCGACATCGGCCGGCGCATAGGTCGCAAGGATCGCCTTGCCCATGCCCGACGACACCATCGGCACCCGCCCGCCGACGCGGGTGATGGCTCGCATGATCTCGCGGCTCTCGACCTGGCTCAGCACCACCACTTCGCCATCGTCGATCACCCCCAGGTTCGCCGTCTCGCGCGTCAGGTCGCGCAATCGCCTGAGATAGGGCAGCGCCGGCGCCACGAAATTGCGCTGCCGCACGAAGGTCGAGCCCACCGTGAACGCCGTCCGGCCCACATGCCACATGCTGTCGGACTGGTCGAACTGCACGAATTTCTGCCGTTCGAGCGTCGTCAGCAGCCGGTGCACGGTCGACGTGGATAGCCCGGTGCGCTGGGCAACCTCGGTCAGCCGGCAGCCCTCTTCGTCCTGCCCCAGCACCTCGAGGATCGCCATGGCGCGCTCGACGGATTGCACGCCGCCGGTGCGCGCGGGTTTTGTCGGCCTGGTGGGATCGTCCTGCATGCTGCAACCTTAGCAGCGTCGCGCTTCCCCCGCCACGACCCCGCGATCCCTCCGTTCGCCAAGTGACTGCAATTCATCATGAATTACAATCACTAGACGCACAACAGCGCACAATTGATTCAAGCTTGTGTCGGTATCGAATGCTCGCACGTTTCCCCTGAGCTAGCTTATGTGTGTTACTGTCACCCCTAACATCTGCACGTTATTACTTCACAGGACTGCCCGGATAGTTAAGTCCTGGCCTTTCCAAGGAGGGTGCAATGGCGAAGAATTTGGGATCAATCGACGGCCTGAGCGACGAACTCGAGTTTGAGAACATCAATGAAGGGGTGTTCTCCAGCGAACGCGGCGACTCGATGGGCGACTTCGAGGAGTTCAGCACCGACGAGGGCGAGCTCGAGGGCGAGGGCCTGTTCGAGGACTTCTCCGACTTCGAGGATTTCAGCGGCGAAAGCTACGAGACCGAGCAGTTTGGTGACCAGTTTGGTGACCAGTTCGGCGATCCCGAGGGCGACCAGTTCTCGCTCGGCTCGGTTTGGCGGGCTGCCAAGAAGGCCGCCAAGGTCGTGGCTCCGCTCGCCAAGCGCTTCGCGCCGCAGATCGGCACCCTGATTGGTGGCGCACTCGGCGGTCCCGCCGGCGCTGCCATCGGCGGCAAGCTCGGCTCGGTGGTCCGCTCGATGGAAGCCGAGGACGAGGGCGAAACCGAAGACGAGATGAACGCGATTGCCCGCGTGGCCCCGACCGACGACCAGCTGTCCGAGGCAATGGCCACCGCCGCTTCGCATGCCAATGCGGGTGACGCCATGGCCCTGGGCTCGGCGATCACTATCACCATCGCCAGCCGCGCCCCGATCGCCGTCAAGACGGTGACACCGGTGCTCGCCAAGGCCAGTGCCGACGTTGCGCGCCGCCTCGTTGCCAGCCGCGACCCGCGTGCTCGCATGCTGCTGCGCACCTTGCCGACCATCCAGCGCCGCACCATCGCGACCCTGACGCGCAAGGCCCAGAGCGGTCGGGCGGTGACGCCGCGTACCGCCGTGCGCGTGATGGCAAAACACGCCGGCCGCACGCTCACCAGCCCGACCGCGATCGCACGCGCCCTGGCTGGCAACGCCGCCAAGAAGCGGCAGCTCGACCGGCGCGCCATCTCGCGCGCCGAGCGCTTCTACTGATCGGGGGCGAGGCGGCCATGTACGCGGACGCGCACATCCATGTCGGTGGCCGGAACGGCGGGACTGCACCCGCCGCCGGCAGGCTGGGCCGCTACGGCCGGCCGACGCTCCAGCATGCTGCGCGCATCCTTGCCCGCCTCGTCGCCCAGCAGTCGCCGCGACAAATCCTCCAGTTGCGGCGACCCGGTACCGCCCGCGAGGCGATCGCCCGGCAGGCCCTGCTGCGTGGAGCGCGACAGGCCGTGCTGGCACCCCGCCAGCTCGACGCAGCCAGCCGCCGCATCGCCGCTCGCCTGTGGGCCGATACGCGCATCCGCGCGCAGCTGCTCGGCTTGATCGATCGGCCCCGGCCGGCGGGCAACCGCGAGGGCGAGCAGTTCGACGTCAAGCGCATGTGGCGCAACAAGATCCAGACGGGCCTCCTCCAGACACGCGAGATCAAGCGTCGCGTCGCCCGCGGCACCGCCGCCGAGGAGCGCCGTCGCCAGACGCGGGCTCGCCTGGCGCGGGTTGCGCACGGCATGTTCTCGCGCAGCGTCACGCCTGCGACCATCAATGCGATACGCGCCCGCCGCGGCATGCCGCCCGTCGGCACGCTCGCCTACTCTGCCTATGTCCGCTTCGCCACCAGCCAGTTCCTGGCCGTGCTGATGAGCCTGCTGGACGGCCCGCAGACCGGCGAACCCGGCTCGACCGTGGTCGCCGCCACCGCCTCCACGGCCGTGGCGACCGGCCTACGACGCACTGGCCTCGTCCATCAGGACGACGTGCCGCTCGTTGCCCAGGGCATGAACTTCGCCATCAGCAACCAGCAGGAAATCCAGTTCATCATCGGCGTCATCCGCGCCTACCTTCGCTCTCGTGGGCTGCACGAGGCCGAGCACTCGGCGGAGGGCTGGTCGTGAGTACCGAAGCCGTCACGCTCGACCAGGTGCCGGCAGCCAAGGGCCGTGCGCCGGCGCGCGGCCCGGTCCGCGCCCTGAACGCCTTCGCGCTGCGGACCGCCGTCAATGCGCAGCGCTTCAGTTCTGGTCTCCGGCCCTTCCGTGACGACGAGTTCGGCAGCGGCCCAGCCTCGCCGAGCCGCGCCCATGTGCAGGCGGTGAATGCCCTCGTTGCGGCAGCGCGCAATCCCCTCGGAGGCGACAACAGGCGTCTCGCCGCCCTGTGCGACCGCATCGACGCAGCCGGCGATGCCGGCATATCTCTGATGCTGCGCCTCAAGGAGCGCAACCAGGCGCTCGCCGGCGAAGCCGAGAAGATCTGGGAGTTCTACCTCAATCTTTTCGGCCAGCGCACCGGCCCCTTTGCCGGCTGGCTGATGGGCATCGATCGCATCGCGCTCGATTGCTACCAGGCCGTCTACCTCGGCCTGGGCAAGGCGCGGTCCATCCCCTCGCCGGCGCCATTCGCCTACATGGAGGCCGGTTTTGGCCCGGCAACCTATCGTCGCGGCGTAAAACTCTCCAAGCTCGGGCAGCGCGAGAACCCGTTCCCCCTGGTCAAGGTGCCCTATCACCGCCTGATCAACCCCTGGACGCTCGGTGCCGTCCCGCACGAGGTCGCGCACAACCTGCAGAACGATCTCGGCCTCTGGGAGCTCATGCCCCGCCGCATCCTGGGCGCCTTCAAGCGCAAGGGCCTGCCGGAACGAAATGCCCGCGTCTGGGCGCAATGGCATAAGGAATCCTACGCAGATGTGTGCGGGACACTGCTTATCGGTCCCGCCTATGTCGGCTCCCTGATGGACGTCGTCGGTCGCTCGCGACCCCAGACCGCGGCCTACTCCGACGACGCCGTGCATCCGACCCCGATCATCCGCGTCCCGCTCAATGTCCGGCTGCTCGAGCGCATGGGCTTCGGCCCCGATGCCACCGCTTTCCGCGGCGCCTGGGACAAGCTCTACCCCGCCTCCGCCTGGCGCCTCATTCCAGCCTGGATGCGCGAGCGCCTGCCCGAGCAGATCGACGCCATGCTCGACGCTCTGTGTTTCGAGCCGTTCGATGAATATGGCGGCAAGCCGCTGGTCGACGTGATACGCTTCCAGCCACGGCACGTAGGGCTGGTACGCGAAGCGGCGGCGCGGCTCGAGACGGGCACCAGCACGGGCGTCCTCCCGGAACGATTCCTGATCGCAGCAGCGCGCATCGCGCTTGTCCGCCGGCGCGCGGCGCCGGAACGCATTCATCGCAGCTTCTATGAGACGTTGGGGAGGTAGCGACCATGTCCGCGAAGTATCCATCTACCAGTGCAAGCCCACCGAAGACCTCACACGCAGATCCCTACGACGACCTGCGAACCGCGGTCGCGGCAGTGGCGACACCCCTGCGCGAAGCACAACGCGTGCTTGCACGGCTGGAGCCTGCCCCCGAGCAGGTGATCAAGGACCTGGGCGATGGCATCCACGCCGCCTGCGCCTACCTCGATGCGACCGAGCTTGCGCTCGCCACGGATGTCGCCCGCGCCATTCCTGTCGTCCTCGAGTTCGGGACCTTCGTTCACGAAGGCTTCGACGCCAGCGACAAGATGGAAGAGCTGGTGCAGGTGGGCTTGACCCATTCCACGCTCCAGACCGATGTCCAGCAGCTGGAAGTACATCTGGGCAGGGTTCGCGAAGCGGCTGGCCAGCTCATGCAGGTGATCCACGGCCATGTCGCCAGGCACTATGCGGCGGCCTATCCGAGCGGCGCCAGAGCAAGGGCCGGTGTTGCGGCCAACGCGCCGGTTCCCTCGATCGCCTCGACTCCGGGCCCGGCACAGGCCGCGCCGGCCCAGGCGCCGACGCCTGCGGCGGCAGGCGCACCTGCCGCGCCTGCGGCACCTGCCGCACCTGCCGCGCGACCCAAGCGACCACTTGGGGCAATCGCTGCCGGCGCCAGGACCGCAGCAGCCGCCGCTGGCGGCTCGGGTGGCGGCCCACGACCGCCCCGATCCGGAGGATCGGGCGGTGGCGGATCAGGCGGTGGCCCGAACCCGCCGCCTTCGGGCGGTGGTGGATCGGGCGGTGGCCCGAACCCGCCGCCATCAGGCGGATCGGGCGGCGGCTCCCGGCCGTCGCGATCGCGCGGTTCGGGGGGCCGATTCCTGTCGTCGGGCGGGTCCGGAACCGGAGGTGGGGCGACGTCCGTGCCGCTCTCCAGCGAACTCGTCGACACCCTGCAGGGCCTCGCCGTGATGCTCGCTGCCAACCAAACCGGCCGACCGGCTGAAACCAGCCGCGGCGCCGGCAGCTACGAGGCAGTCGGCGACCAGATGGTAGCCACTCTCGATGCCTTCGGCCTGCCGCATGATGGCGTGCAGCTAGGCCACGAGGAGAACGCACAGTATGCTCGCAACCGGCTGATCGAGGGACTTAGGCGTAACTTTGCCAGCAAGGACCGGGACGGCTTCAAGGTCTATTACCGCGTCGACGACCCCACGCCGGCCAACGCGCCGGCCAGCAGTTCGCAACTGCTGCGCGGCGGCGCGCTTGTTCATGCCGAACTGTTCGGCGCCGAGGCCAACGCCTATCTCTCCACGCTCGATCGGTTGCAGCCGCGGACCCGTTTCGCCAATGCCATCGGCGTCTTCGATCCCGCCATGATGCGGCGGCAGATCAAGGACGAACTGATGCGCCTCGTGGCCACGATCCGCGAGCCGCTCGGCGTCAACGAGGCGCAGGCCCATTTCCAGCTCCAGCGCGTGATCACGACGACGATCGAGTATCTGGAACTGGCCGAGATCCTCGTCCTCTCACTCCCCGGCCAACCCCGCACCGGCCTCACCGCCGACGCCCAGGTCATGCTGCAGTTCGTCACTGACTTCGACAGCGGTGTCCTGCTCGCCGCCCCGACATCGGTTGTGCGCAACGAAGAGCTGCTCGGCGACGTCGTGGAGCTGGTCCGCCTGGCGCTGGCCATGCATTCGCGCATCGACGCGGTCGGTGCCGGTGGGCAGAAGGGAACGCGTGCGGCGCAGCTCGAACAGGCGCTGACGGCAGCCCTCGCTTCGGCAGCCAATTTCGACGCATTGCTCGTCCGCAGTGGCACCAGCCTGCTCGAACAGGACCTGCAGTCCGTCGAGGTGCCGGCACCGCATGGAAACGGCAACACCCGGGTTTCGCTGCGACAGTTCCTCGATTGGGTCCAGTTCACGGCCGAGCCGTTTACCCGGGCGGACAACCGCGCAGCGACGCTGCTGCGGGAGGATCTTGCCATCCTGCAGCTCGAGCTGGACGCCCTGGTGACGGCGGCCGGGAAGTTCCTCCAGCTCGGCAATATGCAGCAGTTCTCGGTCCGCCTGCCGGCACCGAAACGGCAGCTGCAGGAACTGCAATACCTGCTCCAGCAGGCGGCCTTGGCCGCCGCCGATCTCAACAAGTAGTACAGCGCCCGGCAACAGGAGGGACGTGCCATGGCCGACCAGAATCCCCAGAACCTGGGCGAGCTGACCGATCTGTTGGGTCGCCTGCAGCAGTTGCGCTCGCAGATGGTTCGCGATGCCCGTGACGAGCTGGCCAAGACGCCAGCCCAGGCCGAGCTCATCAACCAGTACATCTCCGAGGCGGAGACGGTGCTCTACGATGCGCTCAAGCGCATGCCCGGGCAGCCCGAGGACGACAACGGCATGAGCCGGATGATCGGCTTGGGCAGTTCGATCGCCTCGACGCTGAACGAGACCCGTCCGGCGCCGCTGGTCCCTGCCTATGACGACCAGATCAGCCGCGAGCGGCTGACCGCGGTGGGCGATCTCTACTATATCTATCAACATGAGAGAGCAGGTGTTTTCAGGGCGATCCTGAAGCTTCAGCAGCTCTTCCACTCGGGCGAGATCCGCCTCTCCGACGGGCCCGGCGCGCTGTCGCTCTACCAGTATGATCGCAAGCGCGTCCTGCGCTACACCCAGCGCGAACGCCGCGCCGCCTATCGCAAGGTCTTCGGCTACACCGAAGTGGTGCCACCCACCGGCGCCGAACCGAACACCGCCTTCCACGCCTTGCTCACCAACTTCTGCCAGCACGTCTCGCGCTTCTTCGAGGACAAGCGCGTCTCCGAAGTGCTGCGGCCCGATGGCGGCAGGGAGACGTTTGGCAGCATGGCCGTCGTCCGACGTTCCGGCCTCGACCTGCGGCACAACCTCAAGCAGGTGTCCTACGGCCACGTGGCGGTGCTGCGCAGCGAAGTCATGGTGCTGCTGCAGGAGGCCTTCGACATCCTCGGCTCCGACGACGTCATCAACCTGTTCGGCGCCGACAATGCCTGGGATGTGCTCGAGGAAATCCAGAAGCGCTATCTGCGCGAGATCCCCGTCACCTCGCAGCGCAGCCGGATGGCCATCACCGGCCGGGAAATCCTGCGCTGGCTGTCGGAGGACTACCTGCTGTCGACCGTGCGCATCGACTTCGAGTCGCTGCTCGAGGCCATCGTCGATGCCTGCGACGACTGGCTTACCAGCGCCGAGTCCGTCGGCTTGCGGAACACCGGCAGTG
>JAESFU010000208.1_pt1 | contig 67964 bp, 59 predicted proteins | sample 9269461 | NCBI WGS metagenome assembly JAESFU01 (sample SAMN14502556, study PRJNA617107) | algae metagenome | isolation source: Stenomitos rutilans HA7619-LM2 and co-occurring heterotrophs from cave walls | place: USA: Waikapalae cave, Hawaii | collected 2009-07-28
AAAATTTCACGTTGTTCCTTACTCACGCTAATTTTGATGTTAGAAGTACGTCCACGCATAAGCTATCCAGAGTCTTTAGGATGATCCTATCGATTTCCGACCCCCTTCAACAACGAGTTGTACTAAGGATCGTGGATTTAATAAAACCGCATTTTGTAGGATGTGTTAAGCGATAGCCGTAACGCATCAATCCCTGAAACGATGGTTACGCTGCGCTAACACATCCTACTTAAGCAATCGGAGTTATTAAATCCACCATCCTTAGCAGGCAGTGGCCAGCCTTTCTTCTTATCCCTCATCCTTTAGCCCTACTCCCCATCATGCAAACCCAATGGCAGTTTCTTTTGCAAAACTTGGGCGATTGGCGAGGGTCATTTACTCGCCTTTCCTTCACTGGAGAGCTACGGGAAGAAATACCCACGATCGTGTCGTTAGAGGGCTTAAACGACAATCAAACCATTCGCCAAATTATCCGGCGCTATGCTGCGAACGTCAACACGAAGGAAGATGCGTCTCTTCAAACTAGTGACCCAATCGACGAAAAAGTTCTGATTTACAGTTCGCTAGGGCGAGGGACACTGTTTTTTGACGATGGAGCCTTTTCTCAAGGGTCTATCCAGTTCGCGCCTTTTTCAGACTTTGGTGCTGAGTTGGGGCTAATTGCAGGCGACCGCCGTTTGCGGCTAGTGCAACTGTTCGATCGCGAGAGCACCCTTCATCAACTAACGCTCATTCGGGAGCAGCGGGCCGGAAGCGATGCAGCCGAACGTCCGCCCTTAACGCTGGATGATCTTCTTGGTGAATGGCAGGGAGAAGCTGTAACGCTGTATCCTGATTGGCAATCGCCCACAACCTATCTGACGCACTTAAAGCTCAGCCGCAGCGATGAAAACCAGGTAGAGCAACAATTAACTTTTGGTGAGGGTGCAGGAACGACCCTGCGATCGACCGCGATCGTGAATGGTTCTCGCCTCCAATTTGAGCAAGGGACTTTACCTGTGCAAGTGCTGCTTCTACCAGACGGAGCGTCTGCAACCAGCCCTGTTCGCATTCAAACCAAGCAGCCCTTTTTTCTGGAGGTTGGATGGCTCCTCCAGCCGGGTCTCCGTCAACGCATGATTCGCCGCTACGACCAGCAGGGAGCTTGGAGCAGCCTCACTCTAGTGACAGAGCGAAAGCTAGTCTGATAGCAACCGTCATCAATTGAGATGTCCACGGGCTTAAGACTTGCTGCGAGGAAAGAGATAGCTCAGGGTCAAAACGCCTGATCCAACGAGAGCAGCAATCACGAACAGTGCCAGCGGTAAAGAAAGCATAGCGAATTACGGTGTTGCAACTAGCTATCACATTATCGGCAGGATTTGACAGACTTGTGACTGCCCTATCTCAGCCTGTTGACAAAAATTTGCTAGCCCGTTTGGCGTGAGTACAAACAGAAAGCGTGTTGCTGAAACACTGAAACAGCGCAGGCAACAGGGTGCGATCGAGGTTGCGGTGGGTGTGTTTCCGCATCCACCCCAGCAAACTCAGTACAAGCCACTGTTTGAAGAGCGCTTTGTCGGTATTGCCCGTCAAGCGCATCCAGCGTTAGAGCAGAGCACCATAAGCCTGGAAAGCTTTACAAAGCTGTCTCACGCGCTGACAACCTTGCGTCGAGATCGTGTGGGAGCGATTGATCGGGTCTTACACGAGCAGCATCTAGAGCAACGCATTGCTTAATAAAGCGTGACTCAGTCGTCACGGCATGGCTGCATCGCCTTCATTGAACGATGGATGAGGCGACAGGGCCAGAGACAGGCCCCGCAAAGGCTGACGGCAGCGATCGCGGTAAATGTTTGCCACTGTTCTCCCGGTTGATCGGTTGCATCTGGAGTGCAGGATTCGGTGCGATCAGTCGAGTTTAACGACGAGTGCGAGAGTTGACTGGCTGCATGCACTCCTTCGATTGCGGCTCCGATCGCATAAGCCGCCGCGGCAATGCCTAACCAGTGATGCATAGTGTTGTGCCCTTAAGCTGCAATGTGTGAAGCGTGTTAGGAGGGCTGAACTGATACTTAGAGTTAATGGCTACCCTGATTAACAGAGTTTCTGTCTTCAGCAAGATCACGAATGAGCGGCAGTTTAGATTGAATGTAGGTGTCGAGGCTGCTGGTGTCTTGAGCATCGATCAACTGCTGGGCTTTGAACCGCTTAAGGAGAAACTGCACGAGGTCAGAGTCTTCAAATTGCAGCAATGTGCTGACTTGAGTTGACTCCACTAAAGCCCAAAGCTGTCGCATCATGTTGGGAGTGACCATCACCGTGAACCTCTTAAGCTTTTCTTTATATTTACATGGTTTTTTGGCTTGCGCCTGCTTCTTTCCTCAAACTTTATGTATCGATACATCGCAAGAATGTATCCAGAGATACTTTGATAAAGGAAGCGTACCTGTCGTAGTTAGTTGTAGAGCGCATACAGCTCTTTCGCTTCGCCACAAGATGAGCCTCTTGTAACAGTCAGGCGATTGCGCAAGCCTCTTTTCAGTTCTAACGTTTCTCTGCGGGCTGGACTGCTGCGCTCGCTACAGATGGCAAGCCTCGTTCGAGTTGAGTCAATGCGGCAAATCCTCTGAAGGTCTGTACGATTTGGCCTGACTTTGAGTAAATAGCATCGGGTTTGGTCATTAATTTAGGCGCTATTCTTTTGTCAGCTCAAAGAGTCGCGTTCGATTTAGCTCAGGGGACAGATACGACAACAAGTCTTTGATGTTTAAGATGCGCTTTGCTAATCTCTATTCGACGGTGAAACCAGGATATTAGATCGGGTCTGAGGATTGGTATGCGCCCTTATCTTGTTTGGCTTTTGGCGATCGCGTGTGGTACGACGGTTGCCAACCTTTACTATAACCAGCCCTTGCTCGCGTTAATTGCCCGCAACTTTCAAGTTACGGATCAAGCCGCAGGATTTATTCCTATGGCAACGCAGGTGGGTTACGCACTGGGTATTTTGCTGTTTGTACCGCTGGGTGATCTCCTGGAGCGGCGCAAACTCATTGTTACCATGCTGGGCCTCACGGCATTAGCGTTGGGACTGGCGGCAATATCGCTCAATTTAACGTCGCTGACTATAGCAAGCTTTGCAATCGGAATGAGTACGATCGCGTCTCACGTCATGATTCCCTTCGCGGCTCAACTAACCGATCCTAAGGAGCGCGGCAGAGTCATTGGCACAATCATGGGCGGTCTGCTGATTGGCATTTTAGCAGCGCGAGTGGTGAGCGGCTTCATCGGTGCGGCTCTGGATTGGAGAGCGATGTACTGGATCGCCAGTGGACTGACCCTGGCGCTAGCGGTTCTGCTCTGGCGGGTGTTACCTCAAAGTCAACCCGCGTTGCATCTCTCGTATGCAAAGTTGATGCAGTCTCTATTCCACATTGTGCGAGAGCAACCTGTTTTGCGAGACGTAGCCGCGATCGGAGCCTTGTCATTTGGTGCCTTCAGCGCCTTTTGGAGTACCCTGGTCTTCCTGCTGGAGCAGCCGCCTTACCATTACGGCAGCGCGCTTACAGGACTCTTTGGGCTAGTGGGGATCGTTGGAGCTGCTGCTGCACCTGTTGTTGGTCGAATGGCCGATCGCAAAAGTCCGAAGCTCACAGCAACCATTGGCGTAATCATCACAACATTATCTTTTGTGCTCTTTTGGGTATGGGGGCACGTGCTTTGGGGCTTGATTGTGGGGGTCATACTGCTAGATTTGGGCGTGCAAACGACTCAAATTTCTAATCAGGCCCAAGTTTACAGCCTGCCAGAAGACATTCACAGTCGCTTAAATGCCCTTTACATCATGTTTTACTTCGTTGGAGGGGCGATCGGATCGCTTTTGGGTGCTTACAGTTGGAGTTACGGGCAATGGCAGGGCGTTTGTGCCGTTAGTTTACTGTTACTAACAGGTGCTCTAGCCGTGTCTTGGAAAGGGCAATAGTAACGCCGCCTTCGCACGCAGCCAACAAAGTGAACACCCACAAAGATGCTTTTACGAAACTGGCTTTTTTACAAAACTGACTTTGATGAATCTGGGTTTGATGAATCTAGCAAGCAAAAGGAGATCGATCGATGAGTGACACGATTGGCTTTGTAGGATTAGGCAGCATGGGCTTGCCTCTGGCGATCAACTTGCTGGAATCAGGCTATGAGCTACGGGTTTACAACCGCACAGCAGCCAAAGCACAGTCGCTAGTGGAGAAGGGCGCGATCGCGGTTGATGCTCCAGCCGATGTAGTAGAACCTGGAGGCGTTGTCATCAGCATTCTGTCAAATGACCAGGCGTTAGAAGAGGTTGTACTGGGTGAACAGGGACTTTTAAGCCGTTTGGCAGCCGACAGTATCCACCTTTCTATGAGTACAGTGGCACCCACAACGGCGCAGAAGCTGGCGGCACAGCACACTCAGCAAGGTGCACATTACCTCGCAGCACCCGTCTTTGGTCGCCCCGATGCGGTCGCTGCTAGAAAACTGTGGATCACCTTAGCAGGAAACGACGTTGCCAAAGCGCGAGTCCGTCCGCTGCTAGAAACGGTGGGGCAAGGGGTTTTTGACTTTGGAAACGAGGCGGGTGCTGCCAATGTGGTCAAGCTGGCAGGCAACTTTCTCATCATTTCAGCGATCGAAGCAATGGCAGAAGCCTTTACCCTGGCAGAAAAGAATGGGGTCGATCGCACTCAGATCGCTAATCTTTTTGGGCAAACCCTCTTCGCCTGCCCCATCTACCAAAACTACGGACGCATGATTGCCCAGCAGCAATACGAACCCGCAGGCTTCAAACTCGCTTTAGGTTTAAAAGATGTCACCCTGGCATTGCAGACTGCCAACGCTAGCCAAATGCCCCTGCCCCTTGCCAGCCTGTTGCACGATCGCTTAATTGCCGCAGTGGCAAACGGCAAAGGCGACATTGACTGGACAGGGCTTGCGCTCACAATCTCTGAAGAAGCAGGGTTGAAAAGGGGGAGCGGCGAGGGATGAGTTTTCAACAGTCGCGAAGTGTTTTCGTATCAGCCTCAGATTGTTCCCGGAAATCGGGTTGCAGTCTCGGCACCATAACGGCACGTAGCCTCATTAGCAAGGTTGAACAACGGCTTCTCTCATGTCTCGCGCATAGGAGGAGTTGTTTTAAGCATGGAACGTGGGAAAGGACAAGCGGTGTCTTCCCACAGTTAGACTATGACGCTGATGGGAATCGCCCTTCTAATAGAGATAACTAGACGCTTGATTTTTTAACGTGAGTCATGAATGAGGGCTGGCTACTGCAGCGATCGCCAATGGCACTGCGTCAGTAGACTACGCCTGTAAGAAGGAGCATTAACATGACTCAAGCACTCAACCATAAGAAAATTGCCATCCTCATTGCTGATGGCTTTGAGCAAGTGGAAATGACTGAACCCAGGAAAGCGCTGGATGAAGCAGGCGCACAGACTTTCATCATCTCACCTAACGACGACACTGTTCAGGGCTGGAATCACTTCGATAAGGGCGACACATTCCCTGTAGATGTACCAGTAAACAGTGCCAATCCGGCTGAGTATGATGCGCTGCTGCTACCAGGCGGTGTTGCAAATCCTGACCAGCTTCGCGTGAATGAGAAAGCCGTTCAGTTTATCCAGTCCTTCTTTAAGGCTGGTAAGCCAGTCGCCGCTATCTGTCACGCGCCCTGGACGTTGATTGAGGCGGAAATCGTGAAAGGTCGCCAAATCACATCCTGGCCCTCGCTCCAAACTGACTTGAGAAATGCAGGTGCCCAATGGGTGGATCAAGAAGTCGTGACAGACAACGGGTTGGTTACTAGCCGCAAACCCCAGGATATTCCAGCATTTAACCGCGCGATCGTGGCAGCCTTTGCTGTCGATCGTCAGCAAGAACAACAGCTCTCCTCTGTACGTTAGCGACAGCTTACTTTTCCCATACAGTGCGCCGCTTTATGAGGAAACGGTCTAGGATAAAGGGTCTAACGTCTTCCTACACCCCAAACCCTACACCCTAACTCCGCTCAAACAGGCTACATCACTCATTGAGGCTAAGACGAAACCGCGTAATGCACTAATTGAGCCAGCTTGCGGCGCATCGTTTCCAGCCCTAACCCCTCGCTGGCAGAAATAAAGATTGCCTGGGGATACTCTTCTCGCGCCAGTTCCAGGCGATCGCCGTCCACCTGATCAATCTTGTTAAACGCCAGCAGTGCTGGCCCCGGCGAAACAGGCATCGCCGACAAAATCTTCATTACCGATCGAATCTGGCTTTGCCATGCAGGATGGGAAAGATCCACCACATGCAATAGCGCTTCAGCTTCCGTGACTTCTTCAAGCGTGGCGCGAAAGGCATCCATCAACGAAGGCGGCAAATCGTGGATAAAGCCTACGGTGTCAGTCAGCAGAAGGGTAATTGGTTCTTCGGTCACGGCATCTGGCACCACCAAACGTCGTGTGGTTGGGTCTAGCGTGGCAAACAGTTGGTCGGCGGCATAGACTTCGGCACTCGTCAAAACGTTCAGTAACGTAGACTTACCTGCATTCGTGTACCCCACCACGGCGACCGACGGCACCTCTTCATGCTGTCGCCGTTGCCGCATCCGCGATCGGTGGGCTTGGAGTTGATCTACTTCCTGCTGCAAGCGCGTAATGCGTCGCTGAATGGCTCGCCGCTCGGTTTCTAGCTTTGTTTCCCCTGGGCCCCGCGTTCCAATACCACCCCCTAACCGAGACATGGCCTGTCCACGTCCTGCCAGTCGCGGCAGCATGTATTCCAACTGAGCCAGTTCGACTTGAAGCTTCCCAGCTCCTGATTGCGCGCGCTGAGCAAAGATATCGAGAATCACCTCGGTGCGATCAACAACTCGAATGCCAATCAGCGTCTCCAAATTTCTCACCTGGGCTGGCGAAAGGTCGCGATCAAACACAACCAGATTCGCTCCCACCGACTGTGCCGCCAGCGCAATTTCTTGCACTTTCCCTTCGCCAACTACGGTTTGATGGTGAGGCTGGGGACGCTTTTGCTGAAGCGTTTGCAGCACGGTACCACCTGCTGCCTCAACCAGTCGCTCTAATTCCGTTAATCCATCTTGGAAGTGTTGAGAGGCTCGGTTATCCGTAATCAAGCCGACCAATAACACTTGATCATGGTCGCGATCGACCTGCCGCGCGGTATAGTCTCGTCGGAACTCCTCTTCAAGTCCTTCGACAAGATTCAGGAAGTCCTGATTAGTCAGCACATCCAGGCTTAGTGGCGGCGTTACTGTCCACGCAGTTTCAGGATGCGGCACCAAATGCGCCAGGTAAGTTTCTTTCACATACCCGGTTGCGCCCCCCCCACGACGCTCAAAACCACCACCAGTTAGGGTCAAAGTTACTAAAGCATCTAGCCGTTGCATTGCCATCGCGGTCAACGCAGAATCACTCGGCGGTTCGAATTTTAGCTGGGTTGAAAGACAGCGAATTCCACAAAGCCGCTCAGCACCATAGCGAGGTAGTTCTAGTGGCGGAATTTGGGTTTGACGTGGAGTACCCACCCCAACCCGCATCACTTGACCACGTCGGTTGATGTAGGCGCAAACAGGCTGACTTAACTCAGTGCTAACCGCTGCTAAACGCTGAGCAAATTCGGGCGTTGTAATGCGATCGCCTGGCAACCGCTGGTGATATAACCGCTGCAACTGCTTGATCTGACTGGCTTTTAAGCCCTGGAGATTTCCGTAAACCGTTTCGATAGAGGCAACTAGCCAAACGCAACTACATCCATTTTAGTCAATTGCGTGACCGTCGGGATCTTCCCTTGAACGTCCCGACAGATGCAATATTCCGATACCTAAGCTGTAACAGGTGTTTTACCTTTTCGCTTCTGGGTTGTGGTCTCCGTTGTACCCGGTTCAGAGGCAGAGGCACTGTCCTCAGACGGCCCCTCTTCATCATCAAGACCACGGACAATATCCAAATCAATATCCAGAACAGACATTTCCAGGCCAGCGCGGGGCTTGTTGTCGCTGTTAGAAATGTAGGGTGTCGGCTCAACGCTTCCTGTGCAGATGATCAGCGATCCTTTTTTAAGAAATGACAGCTTCCGCCAGGCAGCGGAGCTTTCCCAGATGTTTAACGAAACTGTAAACGAATCATCACGATTCCGTGTTTTGCGGATATACAGCGTTGCTTTAGCAACCTTTGCCTTTTCGCCATTGCGCAGATCAACCGTCTTAATCTCTGCGTCTGCTGCTAAATTACCACTAACAATCCATTTGTTTAAGCCCACACTCGACATATTTCTCTCCCAAGGATGCCGTTTTCTAAAGAATTCCCCGCTCAATAAAAAATAGAACAGGACGTCAACAAAAAATAGAACAGGAATCCTCAAGACGACATGGCTGATACTCCTTCTCACTTCCCCTATCGACTGATTCGTACTAGCAAAATACCGCCAAACACCAAACCGATGAGTGTTGGTAGCCAGCCTGCCAAAAAAGACGACAGGATATCGAATTGGTAGAGCGCTTCGCAAATGCTGATAAAGAGGTAGTAGGACACAATCAGCACCAGACTGATGCCAAAGCTGGTGCCCCTGCCAACCCCGCGACGGGGCTGGGTGCCTAATGTTGCTCCCACTAGCCCAAACACCAGACAGGCGAAGGGAAACGCCATTTTTTGATCAACGCGCAGAGTGAGTTTGCGAATTTCCTTCTGATTCCCTGTCTGGTTAATGAGGCTCAAGTATTCCTGAATTTGGGCGATATTCATTTCGCCAGGATCGAGAGAGGTTTGAGCAATGTCGAGGGGAGTACGTGGCAGTTGAATCTGTTGCTGCTCAAAGCGGATGATATTACGATAGGAGCCGTCCGGTGCAACGACGTAGATGGTGCCGTTGAAGAAATCCCAGGTCTTTTGGTCGGTGTTCCAGAGCGCTGCTTCGGATGCCACGATCTGGTTTAAGCCATCCTGTGAGAAATCAAGAATGGTCAGCCCTTTCATCCGCTTGCCATCGAACTGTTTGGCATAAAAAATGCGAGAGAGGGCTTTATCGCGGCTGCCGTCTGGCTGCTTGAAATCCCGAAATTCCTGATACAGGATATTCTTTTCTCGAAACGATGGCTCTTTTTTGTTGAGGGCTGCATCCAGCGTTTGTGATGCCTGCCGATTGGCAGCAGGTACGATCGCTTCGTTAAACGCAAAGGTAATGCCTGTGACCAGTAACCCCATCAGAATCGCCGGAGTAATCAGCCGATAAATGCTAACCCCACAGCTCCGGAGTGCAATAAGTTCGCTGTCACTCGAAAGCCGTCCATACACAGTTAAGCAGGACAGCAACATCGACATGGGAAACGACAATCCCACGAAGTAGGGCAACTTGAGGAAAAAGACCTGAGCCGCGATCGAGACTGGCAAACCTGCTTCCGTCACCCGTCGCACTAGATCGAACAACACGCCGATCGCCACCCCAATTGACGAAAACGCCACCACCCCAAACAAAAAGGGCATCACTAACTCATTAGCGATATAGCGATCCATCACCGAAATCCCAGGTATGGGCAAACCAAAAGATTTTAAGGGCGGTGGATTTGCTGGAGTGATTGAAGCCATAGAGGGAAGGCAGAAGGTAAAAGGTAAAAGTGGGGAGTGGAGTGGAGAGTGAAAATCAAAAGCTGAAGGCTGAAGGTAGAAGGTAAAAGTGGGGAGTAGGGAGTAGGGTGAAAATCAAAGGCTGAACGCTGAACGCTTCATCAACTCAAAACTCAAAACTCTCCTTCCCCCCTCACACCTCACCTCTAAGGCTGAAAGGCATCACCCAGATAATACTGCCGCACTAACGGGTTGCTGTAGAGTTCTTCGGAACTGCCAGACGCCAAGATTTGTCCATCGCGCATGATGTAAGCACGATCGGTGATTGCCAGTGTTTCCCGGACGTTGTGATCGGTAATCAGAATGCCAATCTGACGATCGCGCAAGGTAGCAACAATCTGCTGAATTTCGGCAACAGCGATCGGGTCAACTCCCGCAAACGGTTCATCCAGGAGCAAAAACTTTGGGCCATTGCGTCCCGCCGCCAGCGCTCTTGCTAGCTCAGTCCGCCGCCGCTCACCCCCCGATACTTGGGCACCTAGCGTATGAGCAACTTTTTCGAGTCGGAATTCCTTGAGCAAATAGCCCAAGCGATCGCGCCATTCATGCCGAGGCACGTGGGATTGCTCCATGACCAGCAAAATATTTTCCTGCACGGTCAAATAGCGAAAAATGCTGGCTTCTTGCGCTAAATAGCCAATCCCTAACCGTGCGCGTCGATGCAAAGGCAGTGTTGTGATTTCGCTATCGTTCAACCAAACGCGCCCTTGATTGGGTTTCTCTAACCCTGTAGCGATATAAAACGTCGTCGTTTTGCCAGCGCCATTTGGCCCCAACAGTCCAACGACTTCGCCCTGAGACACCGAAAGACTGACGCGGCTGACGACAACCCGCGCTCCGTAGGATTTATGAACGTTTTCAAGCGCGATCTTCAACCGTCCACTCCTGGCTGTGCTGAGCAAAAAACACAAAGCTGACGACGATCTTATCGTGTATCAGCAGTTGCTGTCTCAGCGCGAACCGGGAGACGATGGGTTAGAAAGCGGTGGAGCCAAATCTGTCTGCGAGCGCGGCAACGGAGGAACCGCAGGCGTAAACTCTGACTGAGGGTTAAAGGGCGCAGCATTAGGGGTTGGCGTTGGGGTTGGCGTCGCATCTGGAACAAGGTAGATAGACTCGACTTGCTTAGGCGCGTCTGGCAGTGCCACAAATTTACCTTCGTCAATCAGATACGTGACGGTTTCGCCTCGGAGACTATTACCTTGTTGCAAAACGTACACATTCCCACTCAGCACAATCCGGCGCTCCCGGCTGAAGTATTGCGCCTGAGCAGACGTTGCCTGGATTTGGCGAGCGGGGTAGTTGATTTGCACATTGCCGCGTGCTGTAATGACACCCGTTTTAGAGTTTGCTTCCTGGATGTCCGATCGCAGAGTGAGCGATCGGCCCGCTTCGGTTTGGGCATTCGCAGGACGATGGAACAGGAGAAACGACGCAGGGCCCTCTAACAGCAGAAGGGTCGTTAGAATGGATGGAACGATCGCGGCTAATTTCAGTCGCTTTAAAGTGATATGAGGTGGGCGGAGAGAAGACATCATGGGGCGGGTAACTCAGCGTGATGGCAAAAATGACGATGAACGAGACATGACAGCGCTGACAGATGCTTTAGAGGATGTCTGAGAAGTGTCAGAGACGCTGCCTTCGCCCCCTTAATCCCCCAATTCTGGGGGACTTCCACCTCAGAACCCCTCAAATTTGGGGGCAAGGGGGGCGGTTCGGGTAGGCATTCATACCTTTTAAGACATCCTCTTAGGTAGTTTACCCAATCCTACTGAGCCTAAAGCCAATCCTGTAGAGTGGCAAGCTTGCATCCAGATGGGGCACTCAATGCAGCTTTCATTTAAGCATTGAATTGAACAATCCTCTTGATTTTATGACTGCTATTAGCGCGCGAAGTTGCCGTCCGATCGCGGTTCTAACCCGACAAACTGGCTCACGCTAGCTCCGCGCAGCTACAACGAAGTTCGACCGCTGTTAAATGAATACGATCGCCCATCTTGTAGCATTTAGGACTTACGCAAAAGCGGTCATCTTTCGCCCCCTAGCCCCCAATTTTGGGGGAACCGTCTCAATCAAAGCCCCCAAGATTGGGGGTTTGGGGGCAAATGCGTAAGTCCTAGCATTATTGCTGCACAGTAGCTCTCGTCGGGTTGCAGCAACGTACCGTTTTGTTGAGCATGCTTGATATACCTCCCGCTCAAGAAGTATTTAACGACTAAAGGCCCAGCAATTCTTAGCGTCTGTTTGGCGGGGAAGTTTGTAGGGTATACCATGAGAGCCTATAACCGTTGAGCTGCGATCGTTAAAGGCAGCTTCTATCAGCATTGAAGGCATAGATTCATGACAAAACGACGCGTCGGGCTATTGTTTGGGGGCTGTTCCGGTGAGCATGAGGTTTCGATCGCTTCAGCACGCGCCATCGCTCAGGCATTCAGCACCAGCCCAAACGAAACAGATTACACCCTGTTATCGTTTTATATTCAAAAAAATGGTCAGTGGTGCGATGGCGCGATCGCCCAACAGGTGTTGTCATCAGGCCAGCCGCTTCTATCAAATCACCAGCCTGGTGCCTCATCTACGCGCTGGCTTTTGCCTCCAACGGTTGCCGATGTAGACGTTTGGTTTCCGATCCTGCATGGCCCCAACGGTGAAGATGGTACGGTTCAGGGGCTCCTACAGCTGATGCAGGTGCCCTTCGTTGGTTCTGGCATTCTGGGGTCAGCGATTGGGATGGACAAACTCGCCATGAAAATGGTGTTTGCCCAAGCTGGATTACCTCAGGTCAACTACAGAGCCGTCAGCCGCGCACAGGTGCAGTTAGCCTCTATCAATCCAAAGCTGTGTGATGAGCTTGAAGCCGCACTCGCTTACCCCTGTTTTGTCAAACCTGCTAATCTAGGCTCCTCCGTTGGCATCTCTAAGGTGAGAACGCGTGCCCAACTTGAAGCCGCTCTAGACAGTGCTGCTAGCTACGATCGCCGCCTCATTGTCGAAGCAGGTGTGGCTGCCCGCGAGTTAGAGTGTGCCGTTCTCGGTAACGATCAACCCGCCGCTTCGGTTGTGGGTGAAATCACATACCAAAGCGATTTTTATGACTACGAAACCAAATACACCGAAGGTAAAGCGGCTTGGATTATCCCTGCCGACTTACCAGAGTCAATCGCTACTCAAATACAAGCAATGGCAGTCCAAGCATTTAGCGCGATCGATGCGGCTGGCATTGCACGAGTAGACTTCTTCTACGTTGAAGCAACCGGAGACATCTTTATCAACGAAATCAACACTATGCCAGGATTTACCGCTACCAGCATGTATCCCCAACTTTGGGCGGCAAGCGGCATCACCTTTCCCGCGCTCGTCGATCGCCTGGTTCAACTTGCCTTTGATCGCCACGCCTAGTATCCTATTGCAGCTTGCTCGCTTGAACCAGCAAAATGGTGGCGGATCGCCCCTCTACTTCAGTCCTCAACCACCGCTTACTGGGGGAATGAGGACGACCTCGTCTCCATCATGCATCACCGTATCGGATGCTACAAACTGAAAATTAATGCCAAATCGCGTTAAGTCGTGCCATTGTGCTAATTGTGGATGCTCAGCAATGAGGCGATCGCGCACTGTAGCAACCGTTGCGCCGTAATCAACATCCATTTGCAGTTCTGAACCGCAAGCTTCTTGATACGCCGCGAAGAGCTTGACGGTGATCGTAATGGTAGGCATAGGCATGAAGCTAGAGAAAAAACGTATAGCAGTGAGCAGTCTGATGAAGGGTACTCTAAACCCTCTTTACAATCTACAACTTTACTTGCCCAGCACCTTTTCAAGCTACCTGAGATGGTCATCTAGTCAAGCAGCAAAGCAGTGTGTCGCAATAGGCACAAACTTTAGCTCTTCAAGTGAGTAAAGCATCCTCATAAAGGTGTATATTTCTCACCCAAACGGGCGACTTCAAAGAAAAGAATAAATCTTTTGTAAAGACAAGCACATGAGCTGATAGTCGTTATTGGCTAATCTACTATTGGAGCTAAGCATTCTGAGCAAACAGGGAGCAACATCGGTATGTACCGATCGCTCTTTTAATTCATCTGACGATCAAAAATTGGTACAGGGCTTAATATTGCTCTGCTTCAAATGATTTTTCTGTAAAGCCGTTCAGCGATGACCGTTCAGCCTTGGTGCCTCATTCTATATTGTATTTGTCACAGCTTACTCTGAGACAAGCATCTTACTGGTAGAAAAAGTCTCAAACACAAAATCGTCTTACGGATTTTACATACGTTTTACGTTTTTAACAGTCTTCAAGCGCATTTTGAGATTTGAGAATGTTCTGTTTTTAATCATCAACGTTTCTGTAAAGTAAATGTTTTTTGATTTAGAAATTTAGTTGAACGCGTTGAACAACTTCATTTCAATAAGCTGACAAGCAGGCTTAGGCTCCATCTATTAAATCCGAAGAACATGACTGGAAATTCTTTAGGCTCTATTCTTCTGAAAAAACGCTTGATTACTCAGAGCCAGCTCGAACAAGCCCTGCGGAAGCAGCGCCAGCAAGCCAAAGCGTGCGGCTGGCAGTTATTAGGAGAAATTCTCGTGGACGATCGAGTCATTAGCAGACGCGCTTTGGAGAACGCACTTGCGACGCAAGCACAGCTTAACGAAGTTCACAGTTTGCAGGCTGATTTTGAGCCTAGTCAGATTGATATTCTCAACGTTTCGATCGATAATATGTCGATGCATGAACTGCTCGATCAGCTTCATAACGGTGTCGTACTAACCCCAAACGTTGACCATGTTATGAAGCTACAAAAAGATCCAGACTTTCTCAGAGCTTATGCCCTTGCTGACTATAGAGTTTGTGATAGCCAGGTCTTGATGTACGCATCTAAATTCTTAGGCACTCCATTCAAAGAGAAGGTTTCAGGCTCCGATCTCTTCCCAAGATTCTGTGAGTTTCATCAATACAACGACGGCATAACCGTCTTCTTGCTTGGTGGCGCTAAGGGCGTTGCAGCACAGGCGAAGAATAATATTAATGAGAGGCTTGATCGAGAAATCGTGATCGGCGCTCATTCGCCGTCTTTTGGTTTTGAGAAAGACGAACAGGAATGCCTGGAAATCGTTGAAATGATTAATCAATCTAAAGCGACCGTTTTAGCGGTTGGCGTCGGTGCGCCAAAGCAAGAAAAGTGGATTTATAAGTACAAGCACAAGCTGCCCCACGTCAAAATTTTCATGGCAGTCGGAGCGACGCTCGATTTTGAGGCGGGTGTTCTTAAGCGTTCGCCAAAATGGATGAGTGACTTGGGCATCGAGTGGCTGTTCCGCATTTATTGTGATCCACAGCGACTTTGGAAGCGCTATCTTGTTGAGGATTTGCCATTTTTCTGGCTACTGTTACAGCAAAAGTTTGGCCTCTACACGCCACCTCGCTTTGAAACGCTCGATCGACGGCATGTACCAGTGAATGTGAAGGTCACTGTTAATCGTTTGCTGAGAAAGCGTGCCACGACGAAAGTGTAAACGACAACCCCTCACAGCAGCCTTATTTCACCCTTCTCTAAGGAAGGTCGCTGCTTAAAGCCAGCTATGGGCTGCGGTTGTCCTTTTTGAGAGTCAGATTGTTAGATATACAGCGCTTTTGCCCATGTGCATACTTTTTGGTACGTGCCGACTCATATCTGCATAGGGTGATAGAATCACAGTCAAGCTAGGGGTGTTTGCTGCGGCAGGCTGAGATAGTCCCTTAGAACCTGAGCTTGGGTAATGCCAGCGGAGGGAAGCTGTTTATCTGAGGAATCGAATATGCGGACAGAATGGGTCGCCAAGCGTCGTGGACAAAGCAATGTGTCCCAGATGTACTTTGCTCGTCAGGGCTTGCTTACAGAAGAGATGCAGTACGTGACGCAGCGGGAGCAGTTGCCACCAGCGCTAATTCTAGATGAGGTGGCGCGAGGGCGTATGATTATCCCTGCCAATATTAACCATCCTAATTTGGAGCCAATGGCGATCGGCATCGCCTCAAAATGCAAAGTCAATGCGAACATTGGCGCTTCTCCTAATTCGTCTAATCTGCAAGAAGAGGTAGACAAACTGCTTCTAGCCGTGAAATATGGTGCCGATACGGTGATGGACTTATCAACAGGTGGCGGCGATCTCGATGAAATTCGCACAGCCATCATCCGGGCTTCATCGGTACCGATCGGAACGGTGCCTATTTATCAGGCACTAGAGAGCGTACATGGCACGATCGAAAAACTAACGCCCGACGACTTCCTGCACATCATCGAAAAGCATGCTCAGCAGGGCGTTGATTACATGACCATTCATGCGGGAATTTTGATTGAGCACTTACCCTTAGTGCGTGATCGCATTACAGGCATTGTGTCTCGCGGGGGTGGCATTATTGCTCGTTGGATGCTGCACCATCACAAACAGAATCCTCTTTATACCCACTTCCAGGACATCATCGAAATTTTCAAGCGTTATGATGTCTCCTTTAGCCTGGGCGACTCGCTCCGTCCTGGTTGCACGCATGATGCGTCTGATGCTGCACAGTTGGCAGAGCTTAAAACACTGGGACAACTCACCCGCAAAGCCTGGGAGCATGATGTGCAGGTAATGGTAGAAGGCCCTGGTCACGTGCCAATGGATCAGATTGAGTTCAATGTGCGAAAGCAGATGGAGGAATGCTCAGAAGCGCCCTTTTACGTTCTGGGGCCACTTGTGACGGACATTGCGCCTGGGTATGACCACATTACGTCGGCGATCGGTGCAGCAATGGCTGGTTGGTACGGTACAGCAATGCTGTGCTACGTCACACCAAAAGAGCATTTGGGTCTGCCCAATGCCGAAGATGTTCGCAATGGCTTGATTGCTTACAAGATTGCGGCTCATGCGGCAGATATTGCACGACATCGACCAGGCGCACGCGATCGCGATGATGAACTTTCCCAAGCCCGCTACAACTTTGATTGGAATCGCCAGTTTGAGCTATCGCTCGATCCTGAGCGTGCGAAGGAGTATCACGACGAAACTCTGCCAGCCGATATTTATAAAACGGCTGAGTTCTGCTCGATGTGTGGCCCAAAGTTCTGCCCAATGCAGACAAAGGTCGATGCTGACGCTCTTACAGAACTGGAGAAGTTCTTAGCAAAGGACTCTATTGTCTCTGTTTAACCTTGGGTGCAGTCAGTAGGGGTTTCCTGATCATACTGAGGCTCTCTCAAAGCAGTCAGCGGTCAGCTTTTAGCCCATTAAGCAGGCTCAGTTTCATGCCGTTCGGTTACTTAGCACGTTAATTTTTAAGTACTGTAGTGGTTTAATGCATCCCTACAACCAAGAGCAGGGATTCAGATGTGAACCCCTGCTCTTGAGTGTTAATAGAAGCGGTTTTTGTAGAAGAAGGCGATCGCTGATGAGCGTCATTGCCGGCCTGCTTAGTCTGCTGATACAGCATTGACATCAACCGTTTTTGCCTCTGGTTTGAACCCTGGCTCTGCTGTGCTAGCTGTTTGAACAGGGCCTTCATCTTTTTGACCTTTTAGCCGCTCTAGTGCCCAGGTAGACAACTCAGCAACTAAAAGAGTGGCAATCAAGCCATCATCAATCCACCCAATGATGGGAATAAAGTCTGGGGAAATATCAAAGGGGCTGATGAGGTAAAGCAATGAACCGCCAATAATCCACCAGCGGTACTTAGGGTTCCGAATAACATTACGATACCAGTCTGTGATCGAGTCTTTCATCAACGTGTCTCCTCTCGTTACATTTAAATCTTGGCAGATTGCTCACGATAGTTCCGGTGTGGATAACCTCCCGTATGTGGGAGGGCATCAGTACGGTGTCTTAAAGAAGGAATGGTAAGGGACAGAAATGTACCTTTAGATAGTTGCTTGTGTGAGTCGAAAGATCGTTGACCCTTTAGGGCTCGCGCAGTTGTCCCCTTAAATCCCCCCATCCTGGGGGACTTTGAGTTCTTGCTCCCTCAAAGTTGGGGGCCAGGGGGCAGTTTTGCAAGAATTTGCGTAAGTTCTAACCCTTTTTAGAGCCAGTAGGGGCATTCGTTCGATCGCCTTTTGTCAACTTGAAGCGTAGCTCCAAAAAGTGCAACATTTCGCATCATTTTGACTGAAGTTTCATCTGTCTGCTTGAATGAGGTTCTAAATCTCTAAAATTAAGTAGCTCTAGCTTAAGAGGCAGGACTGGGCAGAAATCCTAAGATCGGGAACGTAAGGGGAGTAGAACACACTGTGAATGTTGCGGAAATCTTTCAAAAGGGTGGGGTAACGATTTTGCCCTTGCTTTTTCTCTCAATTTTGGCCCTCAGCGTCATTATTGAGCGGGTTTGGTTTTGGACGAATGTGCTGCTTAAGGAGCGTGAGATTGTCAATCGGGTGCTGGATGCAGCCAGAAGAGACTGGGCCACCGCTAAAGAAATTGCTCGGCAAGCGCACGAACAGCCGATCGGTCGCTTTCTTTACAGCCCCTTGCAGCTTGAGAATGCAGATCCGGAGATGTTTCGTCTAGCGCTTGAGGCAACAGCCGATGACGAATTAGCGGCAATGCGTCGAGGCGATAAAGTGTTGGAGGCTGTGATTGCGTTGGCCCCGCTGTTAGGTTTGTTGGGCACAGTCATCGGCTTGATTATTTCCCTAGGATCAATCCGCCTGGGTGATTTGGGCACGGCTTCAACCTCAGGAGTGACAGCTGGGATTGGGGAAGCACTGATTGCAACTGCTAGTGGATTAGTCGTGGCGATTTTTAGCTTGGCGTTTTATCGACTGTTTCAAGGCTTTCTATTTAACCAAGTTAGAGTTTTCCGCAAAGCTGGTAATGATCTGGAGCTTCTGTATCGGCAGCATTGGTCGCAGAAAACTGGTAGTCAGCTCTAATGCGATCGTGCGTAGTACTGCACCCAGGCATAAAGTCCAACACCGTGCGTAGTCATGGTTAAGATGTCACGACATTAATGATGGTGATGAATAGTGTTGATGCGTTTTGAGGGCTGGAGTAATGAAAATTAATCTTGATTCGCCTCCTGAAGATGTCCAGATTCAGATCATTCCGCTGATTGACGTCATCTTTTGCATTCTGACGTTTTTTATTCTGGCGGCACTGCAACTGACTCGACAGCAGGGCATTGAAATCGATCTGCCAAAAGCAAGTACGGGCGCAACTCAGATGCGGCAAATGTTAGTTGTGACTGTGAGCGCCACTGGTCAGACGTTTGTGAACAAACAGTTTGTCGATCGCGCCCAGCTTTTTCAACAGCTTCAGGATTATCACCAAAAAAATCCCGATGGTTTGCTGGTACTCAATGCTTCACAGACCGCGTTTTATAACGATGTGGTGCAAATTTTGGATGTGATGCGGCAGGTCGGGGGCGATCGGGTGGCGCTGGCAACTCAACCAATCGAGACGAACCAAACGCCTGGCTTGGCTCCGAATCCGACCATTAGCCCCACGCTTAGCCCCACGATCATGCCTCCTGCGTCCGATCCCTTTAACATTTTTGGTGCACCCAGTCCTAGCCAAACGTCTAACCCAGGACTTTTGCAGTCTCCACCAGCATCAGGTCAACCGTCTAATGTTGTTCCCTCTAATTCCTCTGGGCCGAAAACTAGCCCTTAACTAGGCACAGCTATTCTTACTGAATGACCAGAACGCAATAATACTAAATATGAGCGTCTGATCATCTTGCCCTCAATCTGTACCTTTGTGCCGAATACTGAATCTTACTCTTGGCACAAGAGTTAATTAGGTTGCCTTCAGTACTGTTAGGTATCGGTAAGTCAACAAGCCTTGCCGTGCAAGACGAACTGAGAGGTAATGCTAATGAGTAACGATGTTAGACGAACCCATGATCCCGACGCAAATCCTGATCCGATTACAGGTCAACCAGGTGCCCATCCTGTTGGTACTGGGGTTGGTGCTGGCGCAGCGGGCGCGGCTGGTGCTGCGATCGGTGGTGCCGTTGGTGGCCCAGTCGGTGCTGTCGTTGGCGCTGTCGTTGGTGCAGTTGGCGGTGGCTTAGCCGGGAAGAGCGCTGCTGAACGTGTGAACCCTACGTTTGAAGATGAATACTGGCGTGGAAATTACGCTTCACGCCCTTATGTAGAGCCAGACTACGATTACACCGATTATGAGCCAGCTTACCGCACCGGGTATGAGGGTTACTCATCCCATTATGACCAGGGTGTGACCTATGATCAGGCTGAACCCGCCTTGCGCCAACGCTACGAATCGCAGCATGGTGGCCGTCTGGCTTGGGAGAAAGCTAAGCATGCCACTCGTGATGCGTGGGATCGCGTCGAGCGTGCTTTGCCAGGTGATGCAGACCATGATGGCAAGTAGCAAGTGACGGCACTGCTATCACTTCTAGAATCCTTTTGAAGATGACCAAGCCCAAGTGGCTTGGTCATTTTTAATGGATGTGTGAGGCGATCGTTGTGGTAGGTCCATCGTTAGACACTTTGTGAACTGCCTACCCCAAACATCCAAATACAGGTCTCGCTCGTATTCTCAGTTAGCGCAACTGAAAACCGCTTGTTGTTACAGGCATGCCTCATTGTGAACCTCGTGGCGATATAGTTTCTGAACGGTCGCATTACTATGGACAGTGCACGAGTAGACGAAATTTTATAATTTCTTTATCCTGTGTTGTGTCGATGCATTACTCTTTCGAGTCTGGTGGAGAACCAACTGATGGCGATTTCTCAAGTCAAGCGTCAAACTCTTAAGGGCTTCAATTGGCAAACATTTCGTCCTCGCGTCGCAACACTGGTGCTTTTAGGAATACTTGCGTGTACGGCTGGCGTTTGTGCGGCCTGGTTTGTACAGGAGGGAAGCATTAACCATCTTTTTGCTCGCCTTAACTGGCTGCAAGAGTCTCCCCCACTGTGGTTGGCCGTGCCGATGGTGGCTGTGCAGTATCTCCTAGCACCAACGGTCATTCTGTTGCTGGTAGCGCTGGTGGTGATGAAGGTTTCTCCAGAACCGCGTCGCTGGTCACGAACGATCGTGGTCGGTATTTTGCTGGCGTTAACCATTCGCTATATTGCTTGGCGATCGCTGGCAACGTTGAATTTGGCCGATCCGTTGAACGGTGTGTTCAGCTTGGGACTTTTTGGGCTGGAAATGTTGATGCTCGCCAGCGGGATTATTCAGCTTTTTTTGATGCTGCGGGTGAAGGATCGCCGCCGAGAAGCGAACCGTAATGCTGATGCCGTGCTGGAAGGGGCATTCATCCCTTCGGTAGCTATTTTTGTGCCGACTTACAATGAACCTGTCTTTATTCTGCGACGGACAATTATTGGCTGTCAGGCATTGGATTATCCTCATAAGCAAGTCTATCTGCTGGATGATACTTGCCGACCGGAGGTTCAAATGCTGGCAGCAGAGTTGGGCTGTGACTACGTTGCGCGTCCAGACAACCGCTACGCCAAAGCTGGTAATTTGAATCACGCGATCGCGCTAACCGCTGGCTCTGAAGCAACGAAAAGTGACCTGATCGTCGTGTTTGATGCTGACTTTGTGCCTACTCGCAACTTCCTAACGCGCACTGTTGGTTTTTTCCAGAATGAGCAGGTTGCTCTGGTGCAAACGCCTCAGAGCTTTTACAACCCCGATCCGATCGCCCGTAATTTGGGTTTAGAAGACATCCTGACACCTGAAGAAGAAGTTTTTTATCGGCAGATTCAGCCGATTCGAGACGGGGCTGGGAGCGTAATTTGCTCGGGCACGTCGTTTGTGGTGCGGCGGAGTGCGCTGGAAGCCACAGGTGGTTTTGTCACCGATTCGCTTAGCGAAGATTACTTTACGGGCATTCGACTTGCAGCGCAGGGCTATAAGTTGCTGTACTTGGATGAGAAATTGAGTGCAGGCTTAGCCGCCGACAATATGTCTGCTCATGCAACGCAGCGATTACGGTGGGCGCGCGGTACACTTCAGGCATTTTTTATCGAAGCAAATCCGCTGACCATTCCCGGACTTAGCCCATTACAGCGTCTGGCTCATTTGGAAGGCTTGCTGCACTGGTTTACCAGCCTTTCTCGCGTGGGTTATTTGATTGCGCCCTTGGCCTTTTCCTTTTTAGGGGTCATCCCCATACGGGCAACGCCTGAAGAATTGATGTATTTCTTCCTGCCTTACTACGTGGTGCAGTTGACGTTTTTCTCCTGGCTAAACCATCATTCTCGATCGGCCCTGCTATCGGATATCTATTCACTGGTGCTGACTTTTCCGCTAGCGTTCACCGTTATTCAAGTGATGCTGAGTCCCTTTTCCAAGGGCTTTAGCGTCACGCCGAAGGGCACTGCTAGCGATCGCTACTCCTTCAACTGGCACCTGGCGCTACCGCTGATTGGGCTGTTTATCCTCACGGCTGTCAGCCTATGGCGCAATCTAGGTTTATGCATGTTCACGGGCTGGTCGGCTGATTTAACGCCCGAATTGAAAGGCTTGGGGCTTGGCTGGCTCTGGAGCAGCTACAACCTGATGATGATTGGTATCGCGCTTTTGATTTTATTGGATGTTCCCAAACCCGATGCTAATGACTGGTTTGACCTTCGACGCACCGTGCGCTTGTGTTTTGCCCCCACGATCGGGCTAACGCGACTGCCCCGACCTCAAAATCATCACGCTATAAGTGAGGATGTCAGCGCAAAAAACTCCGCTGCGATCACCGGGGAGACAACAGAGGCATGGTGGCAACAGCGAGAACGAAGCACAGCTAGTACCTTATTTGCACCCTCTGCCCGTGCGTTGCTAAGCACATCACCAAAGCGAGAGGGGCCGCCCGTGTCGCTCACTCTATGGGGTGTGACGACCATGATGTCTGAAGGGGGAGCCGAAGTAGCGCTTACACAGGCGAGCTTTCCCACACTGGCTCCAGGGGAAACATTACCCGTGTCGCTGGAGTTCATGGAAGTTGACTTAAAGCTGCAAGGTGTGGCTGTGCGCAGTGGGGTGAGAGACGAGTTTCCAACCGTGAGAATTCTGTTTGAGCGGTTGAACCTGCAACAGCAACGCTGTTTAGTGGAGATGCTGTACTGCCGTCCGGGGCAATGGAAGCGCCGCAAAACACCGGGAGAATTGCAGTCGTTGCTGCTGCTGTTTCGGATTCTGCTGAAGCCAAGAGTACTGTTCGATCGCGCGATAGATGTGCGGGCGATCGCAGTCGCTAAAGGCTAGAGTGTAATCAATCGCACAAGCATAACCGTGTTTTCGATGAGCATTTGGTAGGCTTTAACGAAACCATTTTGATTCTATATGGCGATCGAAGCAGCGGCAAATCAGTGATCCCGCTTATCCTGGTTGAGACAGTATGGCAGTAGAATAATTGCCGTTGTGTAAAATCAGGTCAAATCGAAAACTTCGTGCCACATACTTTCATCGCTCTGAGTGAGTCTGCTGAGATAGACTCAACGCTTCACGTCACAGATCTGCCATTTACCTTACAAGATCTCAAAGCAAGTATTCCTGCTTATTGTTTTGAACCCTCTCTTGGTCGATCGCTTGCTTACTTTTTTTGGGATGTTGGTGTTATTGCAGCACTTTATGCGATCGCTCACGCCATCAATGCCTGGTGGTTTTTTCCACTTTTCTGGCTGATGCAAGGCACCATGTTTTGGGCGCTTTTTGTCGTTGGGCATGATTGTGGTCATGGCTCTTTTTCACGGCACAGATGGTTAAATAGTCTCGTCGGGCACCTTTGCCACACGCCGATTCTAGTGCCTTACCACGGCTGGCGCATTAGCCACCGGACGCATCACAGCAACACGGGCAATCTGGACACAGACGAAAGCTGGTACCCCGTATCGCAGTCCAAGTATGTTCAAATGCCCTGGTATGAGAAGCTCTTTCGCTTTTATGTGCCGTTGTTGGCCTATCCGGTGTACTTATTCCGTCGCTCAACCGATCGCAAAGGTTCGCACTTTCACCCAGCCAGCGCGCTTTTTCGTCCGTCCGAAAAGTGGGATGTGTTGACCAGTACCGCCCTTTGGCTCCTCATGATCGGCTTCTTGGGTGAACTAGCCTACGTTTACGGCTGGCTATTTTTGGTGCAGTACTATCTCGTGCCTTATCTTGTCTTTGTGGTCTGGCTCGATCTGGTGACGTTTTTGCACCATACAGAGCAGGAGATTCCTTGGTATCGCGGGAAGGATTGGTTTTTCTTGAAGGGTGCGCTTTCGACCATCGATCGCGACTACGGCTTCTTCAATCCCATTCACCATAATATCGGGACGCATGTAGCTCACCACATCTTCCTCTCCATGCCTCATTACCATCTCAAAGCAGCGACAACTGCGCTCAAACCTGTTTTGGGAGCCTACTACCGCACATCAGATGAACCAATTTGGAAAAGCTTCATCCGGTCTTACCAGATGTGCCGCTTTGTGCCAAATACGGGATCGCAGGTTTACTACCAACCCTCGAAACAACAGCTTTAAGGTTGAATAATCGAGGTCAGCGATCGCGCAGTGCTATTCAGTAGGGCGCGATCGCTGATACAAAGCAGAAATATGCGGTTGGTGTAAACTTTCCATAGCGCAAGCGTTGAAATATGACGAGTCATCAACCAGAACCCACTACCCAACAGTTGCTTACGGCCCTCTTGCAATCAGGGGTACAGCAACAACACAGTCTTGAAGTTTTGACAGATCAGATCGGACATCTGACAGAACAACAGCAACACAGCCTGGATAGGCTCACCACACGCATCGAGCAACAGGGGGAACAACAGCAACACAGCCTGGATAGGCTCACCACACGCATCGAGCAACAGGGGGAACAACAGCAGCGCAGCCTGGATAGGCTCACCACTCACATTGAGCAACAGGGAGAGCAACAGCAACACAGCCTAGATAGGCTCACCATGCGCATTGAGCATCTGGGGGAAAAGATTGATACGCTAGCCGAGGTTGTCACCAGCGGTTTTTCGGAACTAAAAGCCATTACTCGAGAACAGTCAGAAGCTGCAAAACAGCAGGCGGAGAGTATTTCACGTCTTGCTGCTACTGTGGAGCGGCAGGCCCAGATTGTAGAGCGTTTATTACCACGCGAACCTGAACAATAATTGTTTGCTATTTACGCTAGTGGTCTGTCAAGACTTATTTTGTGAGTTTCTCACTTACAAAATAACAACCTTCACTAAACCCAAAGCACAAAATCAAAACTGACGAACCACTAGGGAGCTACGCGTGCAAATTATTAAACGCAACGCCGAACTGAGAGTAGACGATAGCCTGATGCGGCTGTATATAGCGACTCCCAAGCCAGCAGGTCATTATCCAGGCATTGTGTTCTATAGCGATATTTACCAGCTTGGTGGTGCTATGACGCGGCTGGTCGATCGCTTGGCCGGGTATGGGTACGTCGTGGCGGCCCCCGAAATTTTTCATCGGCTTGAACCTGTAGGAACAGTGATTGAACCAGATGATTTAGGCCGTATGCGCGGGAACGATGCCGCACGACGCACGGCGATCGCTGAATATGATGCCGATGCGTGTGCGGTGATTGACTTTCTCAAGCAAGATCCTACCGTTTTGCCAGACTACATCGGCACGATGGGCTTTTGCATTGGGGGACATCTCGCGTTTCGGACGGCCTTTCAGCCAGAGATCAAAGCAGCGGCGTGTTGCTACCCGACGGGCATTCACAGCGGCAAACTGGGTAAAGGCGTTGCGGATACCCTTCAACGCATGAAGGAAATCAGTGGGTCGGTGCTGCTGATCTTTGGGACGCTGGATTCACATGTGCCAGAAGACGGGCGACAGACGATCGCCGAAGCGCTCAACCAGACAACGATCGCTCACACAACACGACTATACGAAGCCGAGCATACATTCATGCGTGACGATGGGTATCGCTACGATCCCGTTGCGGCTGATGCTGCCTGGTCAGAGGTGACAGCTTTTTTCAAACAAAGCTTTGGCTAGATTGCATTACCGAATTTTGGCTTCAAACGATCGACAGAAATCTTGCACACCCGTTTTAACCACAAAAATTGCCACAGGCGTAGCGAGTTTAAGTGGCAGCATAGTGTGTTCAGTCAGGGTTAATAGTAAGTTACCCGTCAACCCATCTTCCAGGCTCTCCTTCAGGTCAGCACGACAAAGAATGTGCCGCCACTGCTTTGCGACCCCTTCGATCCAACGATCGTTCGTGTCGGGTTCCTGCCCTACTTGAATTGCTAGCGCGATCGACGCATCTTCCAAATCACCTTCGCAGTCTTCAATTTCGTTAAGAGCAGCCAGCGCATCAGGGTAAGCTGCCAAATCTACCCGGAATTGCTCAATTTCGTCGGGTGTTACAGTAATACTCATACAGCAGCAAGGTACAGAAGCCACGATCGTATCACTTCGTAGTCTTCTAGGTGTACCTTGCAGACGCTTACACGATCGCCTACAACAAATCGCCTACAACAAACCACTACAACCCAACGAGTTCACGCGACTCTAAGCCAGTAAGCTTTTGGGCGATCGTCAACCGGGTTTCAAGCTTGGCAACGCTGAATTCATTGCGTAGATGCTCTAGCCGCGCTAGGGCGTTTGCCTTTTCGGTAGAAAGACGGTTCAGCGCATCCAGGGCGCGTTGATACTCCTGATTCACTTGCAGCACTTCAAAACGGCGTGCCTTACGCTGATTGTCATTTTTGAGTCCGGTTTCAAAAGCGACCACCATTTCGGCATTACCTTCCAGCCGAGCAAGGTGCTGACGAACCTCGCCAATCTGATATTCAAATTCATTCACAGCTTGGGCCGCTTGTGCGATCGCACTGGGATATTGACTGAGACTAAGTTTCATAAAATAATCCTCAAAAAAGCATAAAGAGCAATGGGTGTTAATCACCCTGTTTCATCGTCATCAGTCTTGCTTATGACTTCATTCCTCAGCGTGCACGTACTGCCCAGGCAAACCGCTTTAACGGTAAACCTTGATGCCTCAAGCAACCAGTTCTGCACGCTGGGGTAGCTGAGTACGAGGGGATACGGCTGGAGCAGAAGCCTGCTTCATCGGCTCGGCTGCAACCTTTTCTAACACTTTGACTTCGATACTGACGGCAATGAGGTAAGAGCCAGGATCTCCCCCTACTTCCTGGGCAATGAGATCAGCTAAAGCGGGGTGATCAGCCGTGATGGGGTCACGCAGTGTGCGTCGATCCCAGTCGTATTTGGCATTTGGATCAAGGCTGAGAATGTAGTGCTTAGTCATGGGCGTAAGTGTTGATAGTATATATGTACTATTTTAGTGGGTTTATCCCTATGCCGCAAGTGTCCTCTAAGCGGCGATCGCGCTTCTCTCAATCCTTTGATGGGAAGGCGTTTGACTATTGGATGAACGCCGAGTTCTGTCGCTCTGCCGCTCCCAATACGCTAATGTCCTTGCCAGGTCACTGTGTCCGCGCAACCGAATTTCGTAAGCTTGCGGCATAATACGGCTGCGACGGATTTGAAAGCTGGCACCTATGCTGGCAAGCTTTTGGGCAAACGTTTGCGCTTGCTTGAGGTGATCAAACCCGAAGTAGCAGACTGTAGGAGAAAACGCTCGAAAGGGCGATCGCACAACCAGCACTCTAGGCGCTAAATACTGCCCCACTCGACCCTGCTGCAAGGAAAAGAAACGACCAATTTGCATCACATACCCCCGCGCTTGCTTACTACGATCGTAGTGAAAAAGCACTACAGTTGGGTGCTGCGATCGTGGGGGAAAACCGTCTCCCCACGGCTTAAACACCGTTGCGGCGCACCTTATCCAGCACTACAGCAATCACAATGACTAGCCCAATCACCAGCGTTTGCATAAAGGACGACACCCCGACCATATTGAGCGAATTTGACAGCATTCCTAGAATGAGTACGCCATAAAACGCATTCAACATGCTGCCCATGCCTCCTGTGAGCGCCACGCCACCAACCACGACGGCTGCAAGAGATTGTAATTCCAGTCCAGTTGCCGCTAAGGGTTGTGCAGCACTCACCCAGGCTGTCAGCACAACGGCAGCAACACCTGCTGTGGTACCTGTGAAGGTGTAGATCAGCAGCGTTTGAACTCGAACATTGATGCCGGAGTTGAAAGCCGCTCTGGTATTGGAGCCGATCGCATAGACATAGCGTCCAAACACGGTATGCCGTAGCAGCACGTGACCCAGAAGGAGCGTTGCGATCGCAATCAGCGCGGGCGTAGGGATGCCAAACACATTGCTGAAGCCGAAAATATCGCTCAGTGCGCTTGGCACATCATAAAGCGGCAAACCACCTGTAGCAATGAGCGCCAACCCTCTAGCCACCGACAGCATCCCCAGCGTGACAATGAAGGGAGACACGCCAAAGACAGTAATGATACAGCCATTTATAAAGCCAAAACCCGCCCCGGTGAGCAGCATCATCAGAACGCCGATCGCTAAACCTGCTTTGTTCATGACGATGACCCCATACACCCCGCTAAGTGCCAGCACCGCCGCCAAAGACAGATCCAGCCCGCCGCTTATCACTGCCAACGCTTGACCCACCGAAATAACCATCAGCGTTGCCAGTTGCCGACTCAAATTCACCAGGTTATCGCTCGACCAAAACCGAGGTTCAATCAACCCAGTGGCGATCGCCAAAACAAGAATGAAGAGGGGTAAAGCAAATTCGTTGAGCTTGAACCGGAAGCGTTGCGTAAGATTCATGGTCAGAACGGACAGATACGTTACTACACGCCGTGAGCACGATGAAAGAGCGTTTGAGGTACCCTAAGACATAGAAGCTTTATTCCTTCATGCTTTTGCCTAAAACGTTGGCTAGGACTCGTTCTTCATCGTTAAGGGTAGGGTTAATGACTTCATCGACGATCGCCCCTTCATACATCGAATACACACGGTTGCAGAGCAGGAGGGTTTCGACGAGATCGCTGGAGAGAAGCAGGAAACTGGCACCACGATCGGCAAGATCTTTCATCTGGCGATACAGTTCAAGGCGGGTGCCCATATCAATGCCTGCGGTGGGATCTTCCATCACCAGAAGACGTGAGGCGCGGACGATCGCGCGTCCAAACAAGATTTTTTGCTGATTGCCACCGCTGAGATGGGTAATTGGCTCTTCGATCGAAGTGTAGCGAACCTGTAGCTGCTCTAGCTGTTGGGTCGTATGCAAGCGCTCTTGAGCGGTAGACAAAAGCCCCCGTTTGGCAAAGGCTTCTAGATTAGAAAGGTTGAGGTTTTCGCAGATGGAACGTTCTGCGAGGATGCCTGCTTCTTTACGATCGGCGGGTAGAAAGCCCACGCCTTGAGCTAAAGCGGCTCCCGGATGGCGAGGTGCGTAGTGTTGCCCTGCTAGCGTCATGGTGCCGTGCAAAGGTTTAGCTAGTCCGGCGATCGTGCGTCCTACACTTTCTCGTCCGCAGCCCACGATGCCGTAGATGCCGGCAATTTCGCCTGGTGCGATTTGCAGGTGAATGTTCTGACAGGTTTTGGTTGCTAAATTTTCGACCGTTAAAAGCGGTTGATCTGCTGCGTAGGACGCTCGCGCCACCACCATTGACAACTGTCGTCCTGTCAGCATTTCCAGCAAGACGGACTCTGTTAAAGCTGGAGTGACAGCAGCTGTGGTTTTAACGGCACCATCGAGCATGGCGCTCACACGGGTGCCGATTTCCAACACTTCGCGCAGATGGTGAGTGACATAGAGGATAGACACCCCGCGCTGTTTCAGAGTTTGCAGCGTTTGGAATAGAAAGCGTTTTTCGCGATCGGTTAGCGTAGCAGTGGGTTCGTCCATAATGACCAGACGCGGTTGCTGTACCAGCGCTTTGGCAATTTCCAGCAATTGCTTTTGGGCAATAGTGAGCGATCGCACGGGTGCCTCTAGCGGCAGATCAAGCGCCAGCGTTTCAAACACTGCCTGACAGCGCTGCCGTTCCTGCGATCGACGGAGCCACGCTAGGGGATGGCTGCCTTCCTGCCCTAAAAACAGGTTGTCGAGGACGGTAAGATCAGGTGCTAGCGACAATTCCTGAAACACCATTGCGATGCCCAGATGTCGAGCGGCTTGCACAGTGCGGCTGTGGATTGGTTTGCCATTTAGCTGCATTGTGCCTGCATCCAATCTATGCACACCCGCGATGATTTTTGCTAGGGTGGATTTTCCAGCGCCGTTCTCACCCAGCAGGACGTGAATTTCGCCAGCCTGAAGGGTGAGTGTTGCGCCGTTGAGCGCCTGCGTGGTGCCAAACCATTTTGAAACCCCTTCAACCTGGAGGAGTGCGGGTTTTGATGGATGGTCTGGGGCGATCGTCATTGGGCGGCGGCTTGGGCAGAGGCAGGAGGTTGCCATCCTGTAGGCGGCTGGTCGTAGGTGCTCAGGTTATAGGAGGGCAGTTTGTCTGCCGTGAGTTCAAACATGGGAATCAAGAACTGCGGGTAGGGGATGGGGTCGCCTTTTTTTAGATTGGGCATGGGGTCGCCATTGAGTAGCCGGATCGTGTATTGAACGAGCGATCGTCCAATCAAAATGCCTGGCTCTGAAACCACCATTGCAATGTGCCCATCCTTAATCAAGTCAACGGTTTTAGCCGTTACCGCAGAGGTGACAACTTTTGTTTCGCGATTCATGCGCTTGGTTGCCAGCCCTGCTCCTGTGCCCAATCCGCCTGCTGCGGCGTAGATGTACTTGGCTTCGGGATATTTGATCATCATGTCCGATGCTTGGGATTGCCCATCTTCAATAGTGATGTCGCCTGCGAAAGTATTGCCCACAAGCTTCATACCGGGACAGTCCTTCGCACCAGCCTGCACGCCATCAAAGCGCAGTTTGTTCCAGGCAGGGCCTTTGGGGCCGGGCAGTGCAATCACTTCTGCTTTGGCATCTTGCTTGCAGATATAGCTGGCGATCGTTTTGCCAATCTCAATCTCGTCCATCGTGACACCCAGCGAAACCAGCTTGCTGTTCACTGGCACCCCAGCAGCAATGACTTTAATACCCTTATCCGTCAGCCGTTTGACCACCTGATCGTAGCCATCAAAATCAGCAGCACCCAAAATAATGGCATCCACCTTCAGCGCTTCCAGTGCCTCCAGTTGAGCGATTTGCTCCGACGTTTTGCCATAGCCACCAGCCGCTAAAACTCGTACAATCTCGACTTTAGACTGTTTAGCTTCATCAACTAGCCCATAGACCATGCCTTTCCAGTAGTCGTCTGCCAGTTGCACCACAGCGATACCGATGCGGTAGGGTTTCTTTGCCGTTGCGGGTTCGACGACTCCACGCAGGCGATCGACCGTTTCGGCGCTGGGTGAGGCGATCGACCGGTCTGTTTTAGTGGCGTCTGTCGTCGTGGCAGACGGTTTTTGAGTACAACCTGCCGCCAGGAGCGTACTCACCAGGGCAACAGGAAGTGCCGTCTTCAAAAGTGCCGTCTTCAAGCGGTACTGCATTTGTTTGCTCACAACACGTTTTCTCACAACAATAGGTTCAAAGCGGACAGGCCCACGTCATGCTTCTGACGTTAGCCAACAGTCGTCATCTCCAATTTTTGGCGGGTGTGCCACTCCTGTAGTAGCGCCTCTGAATCAACCACCAGCCCTAAATGCAACGAAATAACCAGTAGCGCACCGTGTTCCGCCTCCTCGGAAAAGCCTGCCACGATGTCACGAGGCACCAGCACACGAAAATCTCGATTGGCAGCATCAAAAGCGGTGCTCAAGACACAAGCATCCGTGAAGGTGCCCGTTAGCACGACATTATCGACATCTAAATTGCGAAGTAGAAACTCCAAATCGGTAGGGTAGAAGCCACTGAGCCGTTTTTTAGTCCGAATGTAGTAATCAGTTGGCGCAGTTTCTACCATCAAATCCAACCAGGGGGTACCTTCCCAACTGTGCTGATCCATCAACGGATTAGGCGGTAGATACAGTTCATAGAGGTAGCGCCAGTTTGCTTTGCCCGTTTTTTTGCGCGAAGCGACGTCATCAATGCCGCCGTGTCGCTGCCAGTGCTGCACCATGATTAATGGAATGTTGAGGTCACGGACGCGGCGATGAAACGCGTTGTGTGCTTCGATTTTGGCGATCGCGCGTGGGGCTGGACAGGTAGACTCTAACTCTAAATGACCCCGATGCATGTCGATACAGAGCACGGCTGTCCGCTCTGGGTTGAGCCATGAGTCAAAGGCAGAGGTCAACGGTGTGCGATCGCGATTGTGGGTATAGCAATACATTTCAGTCTTCATCAAAGCGCTCTCTTATGATTCGGTACTAACAAACTGGCACTGGAGCTTACTCCTTCTGCCGCACTGGAATTCTGATGGTAAATTTTGTGCCTTGTCCGGGTGTGGAACTGCACTCCAGTTGACCACAGTGTTTGTCCACCACAATTTGATAGCTAATGGCTAAACCCATCCCCGTGCCTTTGCCAATCGGTTTTGTCGTGAAAAAGGGGTCGAAAAGTCGCGATCGTATCGTCTCAGTCATACCCACACCATTATCGGCAATGTGAATTTCAACCCAGTCCGGGTCTGCCATTGTCGTCTGTAGATGAATGTTTGGCGATAGATGACAGGTTGCGAAGGATGGGTTTGCCATCCCGGAGGCAAGAGGTTTTGACTCCTCATCTAACGCATCGATCGCGTTTGCCAGAATATTCATAAACACCTGATTGAGTTGACCAGCATAGCAGGCGATCGGAGGCAGGTCGCCATAGTCCTTAATGACCTGAATACCGGGTTTGCCTGCTCTCACTTTCAAGCGGCTTTGCAAAATTAGGAGTGTGTTGTCAATGCCTTCATGAATGTCAACCAATTTCATCTCTGCTTCGTCCAGGCGAGAGAAGTTGCGTAACGACAGCACAATCTGGCGAATCCGCTCAGACCCCATTCTTATGGAGGATACCACTTTGGGCAAATCTTCCATCAAAAAGTCCAAATCGATTTCATCGCTCGCTGCTTCCACTGCCGCCGTTGGGTGAGGATACTGCTGCTGATAGACCTGAATCAGTTTTAAGATGTCGTGAATATAATCGCTGACATGATTAAGGTTGCCGTGAATAAAGTTGACGGGGTTGTTGACTTCATGAGCAATGCCCGCTACTAACTGCCCCAGGCTGGACATTTTTTCACTGTGTACCAGTTGTGCCTGGGTTCGCCGCAGCGATCGCAGGGTTTCCTCCAATGCTTGCGTTTGCGCCCTCAACTGAGCTTCTGATTCACGCAATGCGTCCTCTGCCAGTTTGCGCTCGGTAATATCCTGCATCAGCGCGACAGTGTAGTCAACGCTACCATCTGGTTTACGCACACAACCCACTCCCAGGTGGGTACAAAGTGTCGTGCCATCCTTGCAGATGTAACGCTTATCCATGTCGTATTGCTCAATCTGCCCGGAGAGCATCTCGTTGAACAACTTACTGTCAAGCACGAGATCTTCTGCATTCGTTAACTCAGCCCAGGTTAAGCGAATCAGTTCGTCGCGCGAGTAGCCCAGCATTGCACACGCTTTATCGTTGACATCCAGCCAACCTTTTTCTGGTGACGTGATGGCAATGCCCAGTAGCGGCAGGTTGAAATAGCTGCGAAAGCGTTCTTCGCTCTTTTTCAGTAAGTCTGCTGCTTGCTGACGCTCCGTGATATCTGTGTGAACACCAATCCACTCTCGAATACGGCCATCTGGCTCCAGGACGGCTAACGCGCAAACGCTCATCTCTCGGTACTCACCGTCATATCGACGGAGGCGATATTCAGCTCTGTACAGCGATCGAGTCGCAATAGCCCGCGTCCAGGCGTGAGCAATTTGGGCGCGATCGTCTGGGTGAATTGCGCTCAGCCAGCCCCATCCTTGAAGTTCCTCGAACGACTGCCCTGTAAAAGCACTCCAACCGGGTTGTTCTGTAACAAACTCACCCTCTGCTTTCGTGTCCCAAATGATTTGAGACGTTGCCTCAAGCAGCGATCGATAGCGTTCTTCCCCCCGTTGCAGCACGTCTTGAGTCTGCTTACGTTCAGTAATGTTGCGCCCTCTCCAGAGGACAGAGTTGTTTGCGTAGGGCGTAATGTGCGCTTCAAAAAAAAGCTCTGCTGTGTCAAACGGCAGGCTGTAGATCAAACTAACCGTTTCACCTGTCCTTAACACCTGACGGATAGCATCGAGAAACGGAGCGGTATGCGCGGGCGGCAAAAACCTGTAGTGAGAGCGGTCTTCTACGCTTGAGTTTGACTGCTGTGAAAGGACGAGGCGCGTTGGCAAGATTCGCAAAGGGTGACCTTGTGCGTCGAAGACAAAGAGAAAATCGTCGATCGCTGCAAAGAGTGCCTGAAATTCTGCCGTTGAAGTCGGCAGGCCGATCTCCAGGTGCTCCAATGCAGTCTTCTGCTGCTCCATCTCGGTCAACCTTGTTTGAATCGAACAGTATGCCGGGGCATGTCACAGCCCATATTTACCACACCCTACTGATGAAGACCTCTGTCTATTCATCCCCACTTTGACTGAATGGCAACAGCCGCCGCACTAAGAATTTAGATGACTAAAGCACTCTGCAAGAACGTCATACCGATTTAAAGAATGACGGCTACAGATCAATCGGTGGGTAGGGGCAAGGCATTGCCTTGCCCCTAAAGGATGTGTCGCATTTTCAATTCAAATTGGTATCACATGCAATGTCCCTAGAGAGTCCGAACACGTCCAGTAGTGGCAATTTCAAGACAAAAGGCAGGAGAGATTTAACGCCTCCTGCCTTTCCGTCTACGGTGTCAGTTGTTTGACTTTCAGTTGTTTGACGCGGCCAATGCGCTATGGGTTGCCTCGGATCACACCGCGAGCGACAAGAGCACCCACTGTTTCCAGCTTAAAGCCCCACCCTTGCGGCAAATTATTGTCGCCGTCGTTTTGGCCCAAATCGACGTAGATGCGAGGTGGTACAAAATATGCGCGATCGCCCGCGCCAACCAGCATTTCATCGGCTTTTTGCATCACGGCGTCGATGGCGGCGTCGAACGCTGCTGCTGAGCTGTAGGACTGATCAAGCTGCTGGCTCACCAGAGCAACGAACTGACTTACCCCAATCACTTTTGGGTCGCTTGACGGTAAATCTTGCAGCCCTAATTGTTGCAGAAGGGCAGGCTCCATAAACTTAAAGAGCCTTGCCTGTGCGTCAATTAACTTTTCATTCCCAAACTTATCGCGGGGTAAAAGTGTGTGGTATGCACGACGGATCACCTGCGAAATCTTAAAGGGTGGGAAGGGTAAGCTATTGGGTGCGATCGTCTGTCCATTTCGCGTCATTAGCTCATCCAGTGGGGGTAAATCTTCTGGGACTGGCGGCATGGAGATGCTGAAGGCTTTGAACTCGGGATTTCCAGTTTTCGTGCTCAGTAGGTTTGCCTTCTTGTTATTTTGCAGTTCCTTGAGTTCCAAAATTTGCTTCGCCTTAAAGCTATCGCCATCCAGCAAACTGGTAATGGTCTTTAAGTTGAAGGGGTAGACTGGCGTATTCAAGCCAATAAACATGAACTCGGCACAATAGGTCTTATTGGCTGGATCGTTGAAAAAGGTTAGTGCGCGTGGATCGCCGACAGCCGCAAGTAAACCATTCTTCAAAAATTCCTTCAGAGTGGCGCGATCGGACACCCGTGTGGGATCACCACCGTTATAGTCTTTTGGAAACTGAGCAAAGGGATTAAGCAGTGCAAACCAGTTGATGATGGAGTTGGTGTAACCGCGTGCTTGTTCTGGCGTGACAAAGGCTGGGAAGACGAGGCGCTGTGCCACTGCCACATACCCATCTTTACCGTACAGGCCGCGATGGTAGTCATTTGGTTCATTGAAGGTGCCAAACGAATCAATCAGCTTGCCGGTCTTATCCAACCGCTGAGCGGGAACAATCGCGCCAGCATGATGGCCTTCATTTTTCATAAATGCTTCTTGAAAAAGTTCTGCACTTAGCGGGCTGCGGGTGTCGATCGGGGTGCCGTAGCGCTCTTTGTGCCACTGATAAGTACAGATCAACAACCCATCTCTTGCTAAAAATTTAGCAATATCGGCGTGACCAGAGACGGTATTGCCTGCTGGATCAGTCACGCTCACGGCATCTGTAATGCCGATATAACCAGGAACCGCGATCGTTGGCACGTCAATGGTGGTCGTGTCGTCGAGGATGACTTGCTTGGTAAACAGTCGCTTCAAATCTTCGACGGGCTTGCCCTTCCAATCACCTGTGAGCGCGTTGAAGCGGCTGATGTCGATCGCTTTTGGCTCTCGCAACGGCACAGTCGCAGTGCTCGTGGCGTTGGCTGGTCGTGTTGGTGTGGCTGCACTGGACGCGCTCGTAGAAGACCTTGCTCCAGCTGTGGTGGTGCTAGCAGAAGCGCTGGCAGGAGCAGCGGGCACTTGTTCCAATGGTTTTTGATCTGAAGGCATACGATAGACCTTGTGTAGTGGGCTGTAGAGAGCAGACTGCTGTGAGGCTAGCGGTTGCGCAACCCTTGACAGCAGTCTATTCTTTGCTAGAAGTATTTCTATCAATCTCTACAACAACGATCGCCACATTCCGGTCAACGGACTCCGCCAAAGACTGCAAGTTCAAAAAACTTGAAGAAACAGTCTACTTGTTGAAAGCCGATCGTTCGCAGCCATTCGCACTGCACCTCAACAGGGGCAAGGATATTCGCCTTTTTATCTTCTCGATAGACAAACGTTTGCCCAATTTCCTCGCGCGATCGTCGATCGCCCTGCGTTTGATGCCATTGGTAAATCGCATCAACCAGCGTGTCGTTAAACAACGCCTCAACCCAGGGGTCTGCTGAGGCCACGTGTTCGAGATTGAGGAAGCTGCCGCCTGAGCGCAAGTGGTGAAAGATCTCGCGGTATAGAGACTGCTTGCGATCGTCCGGCAAATGGTGAATGCAGTAGCCGGACACGATCGCGTCAAAGCTCCCTAGACCCGTTTGCCAGTCAGGCGTGTACAAGTCGGCCTGCATCAGGGTTACTCGATCGCCAAAGGGCTGCAAGCGCTGCTTTGCCTGTTCCAGCATTGGCTCTGAAAAGTCGATCGCGGTGATGTGTGCTGTGGGGTAGCGGGTGAGAACAGCCTGGGCGATCGCCCCATCACCGCAGCCCAAATCGGCAACCTGTGTGATGGGCATATGCAGCTGATCGAGTACACGCAGAGCAATGTTGATCTGCTCCGTTGCAAACGGAATAGCACCGCGTACACCCGTCAAAAAGCTTTCTGCCACGGCGCGGTTTTGCCAGATTTGATCAGTTCTCATGCTTAAGCGTCCTGCAAACTGGTAGCACTGAGGGGCACCATGCCTCCCGTCGTCGTCAGCCCTAACAGCATCGGTTCATTGGGTTGGATGAGTTTGCCTGTGAGCATACAGCGTTCTTCTTGACGTGCGGTGGCAGGAACCGTGACGCGAATTTCGGGCAGAGCTTGCAGCGGGTAGTCTCCCGATTTTTGCTGTACGTACTGCCAGAGGACATCACGAATAAGTGCCTGGTAGCCTTGATTGCCGGAGAGTTCTTTGAGTTTTTCTTTTAACTCCCGCTCCAGACGAATACTGGTGACTTCCATGTCAGTGGTGGCGGTGCGGGTAAGTGTATGCATTACGGGACTCCTTCTAATGGTGGACAGTTCGTAATACAAGTGTAGTATGTTGAGTCAGTTATGCAACCGATCGCTCAGACTACCCGCCCTAATTTGTGCCACTTACAGTATCAACCAGATCACGAAAACAGTTTGCGTAGCTTTTTGAGCGCCTGTTCAATCTCCGTTAACTCTTGCTCGTTTAGCTTGCCAAAGCGTTCTTTCAAGTAGGCAATGTGAGCCGGAAAAACCTTTTCAAACACGCGATCGCCCTCGGTCGTCAGCACAATCATGAAGCAGCGTCGGTTTTCGGGTGGCACTTCGCGGCGTACCAGTCCTTTGCGCTCCAGGCGATCAATGATGCCCGTTAACGTTCCTTTGGTGACGAGCGTTTTTTCGGCAAGCTGCCCCATCGTCATGCCTGCTGTGTTGCCCAGTGTACAGATCACGTCAAACTGAGGAGACGTTAAGTTTAGCTGACGAATATGATCTTCGTCATAAGCGCTAAAGGCTTGAAACGTCCGGGCAAGCTCCCGCATGACTGGCAGAAAGGGTTCCTGTGCAGCTTGTCGGGTGGCTGATTGTCGCGCTGCTGTGTCTTGAACGTCTGTCTGCGTCACTGGTCACCTCTAAAAACATGCTTTTCAGTGAGATTCATTAAACGATGTGCAGTTGAATACCTCGGCCCATTCAATATAGCTTATAGACAGTACTAGTGCAAACAAAAGGGCGAGACATCACTGCTTGAATCGCTTCTAGGTTCTCGTCTATTAAGGATAGAGCTGATACCAATTTGAATTGAAAATGCGACACATCCTGTAGGGGCAAGGCAATGCCTTGCCCCTACCCACCGATTGATCTGTAGCCGTCATTCTTTAAATCGGTATGAGCACCGAAGCTAGACAAGGCGGATTTCTTCAGCTAACTCATCTGCTTCAAAGAGCAGCGATCGCCTCCCGATTAGAAAGACGATCGCGCAATTACGAAGACTACGCGGCTTTCTTCTGGCGCATGGGGCGCTTGTAGGCGGATTTTTTCTTGCGTCCGACCGTTTGGGCTTCGCTGCTATCGGCTCCAAACTGGGCAATGACGGCATTTTTGGCTTCCAAAATGGTGTTATGAAACGCCCACTCAGCTAAACGAGCGGCATCCAGCGCTGCACGATACTGAGCCTTGAGCTGAGCTTCAAGCTGTTGTGATTGCCGCATCTCTGCCTGAGCCTGCTCAATCTGTGGGATAGAGGCTTCCTGGCGCTGAGGGGTATAGTCTGTGATGGTCTGCAAGCCCTGAAAGATGTCTTGATCGGCGTTCAGGATGCTGAGGCTGAGACGATTATTGGTGTTTTGCGTGAACATAATTGGGATTCCCTGATGATGGACGTGGAGAGGGTCAAGCTTCCCTTAACCCCAGACAAATTGGGTAGGGGAGCCAGGAGTTAGAAGTCAGGAGTTAGAAGGATGGCGACTTTTGGCTTCTGGCTCCCTTCTGCCCGCAGTGGGCTGGCGTTAAGTTGGTCGCGATAGGCTGAAGGTGCCCTGATCGCACTCTCGAACGCATCACTGTGGCGCTGGCTTTAAGGACTCTTCAAGCAAGTGCCAGAAAGAGGGGCGATCGAGTCACGAGATTTACCAGTACTTCATCTCGACGGGTCGATTCGTGCGATCGTCGGGGCAATTCAATTGATCGACGAGTCAATTCGTTCAATCGACGAGCCGATTGGTGCGATCGACGAGCCGATTGGTGCGATCGACAGGGCAATTCGTTCTCTTAGACCTCGGAGGTTTTGAAAACCTCCGAGGTCTGGGTGATTCGAGGGACACCTTGGAGATGTACAGGACAGCTAAGGTTGCCAGGGCTGGGCTTGGAGCGATAGGAAAGGGCAAGACGACTGACGTTCTCTCACAGCCACGGTTGCGGTTGGCAAGGGAACCGTACCCTGTAGGATAGAGGAAGCGTACTTGATCGGCTGAGCCTGATCTCGATTGGAACTCTATGACTGATTATCGTGCCAAAACGTTGAAGGAAGCCTTTCAACTCTGCGATGTCGATCCCCTGGTGGGTGCAGGGTTAGAGCGGTACTACGTCGATCTGGCACCCGTGCGTAAAACTGAAGCGATCGAAGGGATCAACACGAATTTAGAGTTTCAAGAAGCAGGAGATTTTTGCACGCTTCTCTTCACGGGACATCGAGGCTGCGGCAAAAGTACCGAGCTTCAACGCATTCGCCGCCAATGGGAACAAAATTACCGGGTGATTTACCTGGAAGCGAATGAAGAAACCGATATCAACGATGCCGAATATACCGACTTTTATTTGATTGTGATTAAGCAAGTCGAATTTGCCCTGCGAGAGATGGGGCTGAGTTTTGATGCGGGGTTGCTCACAAGCTTTGAAAAGTGGTTTATGGACGTGACTCAAGAAAATGAACAAACGATTGAGAGTTCCATTAATGTTCAGGCTGAGGCGAGTTTAGCAGGTGGCGCTCCTCTGATTGCCAAGCTACTCGTTAAGCTGCTGGCGCAAATCAAGGGATCGGATAAGCGAAAAACGGTGATTCGGCAAGTTTTGCAACAGGATATTTCGCGATTAAAAGCGGATGTCAACCTGCTGCTACGAGATGCGTATCAAAAAATTAAAGATCGCTATCCCAAAGGGTTTCTCGTTATTTTTGATAACCTCGATCGCGTTCCGCCTCAGGTTGGTAATCATTTATTTTTTGACTACGCGGCTCAGCTTCAAGAGTTAAATTGCACCATTATTTACACAGTGCCAATTTCCGTGTTGTGTTCGCCTAAAAACATCTTCAATACCTTTGGTGAACCCCATATCGTTTCGATGGTGAATGTCTATCAGTTGGTGCGCGATCGCTATGAGCTTGACGACAAGCTTGATGGACTGACGTGCCTAGCACGGATTATTGAGAAGCGGGTGGATGCTGCCCAGGTATTTGAGTCAGAAATTGAGATGATGAGCCTGGTGCAGGCAAGCGGGGGGCACGTGAGGCAGTTGATGCAAATGATGCGGAGCGCGTGTCAAACAGCCAGCACTCGTAAACACGCCAAAATTCAGGCAGAGGATGTGGAGTATGCTGCCAAGCAGCAGCAGTTTAACTTTGAGCGGTTTATTCCCGACGACCACTATCCGCTGCTGGCAAAGGTTTGTTTGACGAAGAATATTACCAAAGATGAGACGGGTCAGTTAATGCTGTTCAACACGTCTGTTTTGGAATACAACGGGCTGGATCGCTGGAATTTTCCCAATCCAGCCGTGCGCCGCAGCGAACTGTTTCAACGAGCACTGAGGGACATCTTGCCATCAAATGCCTGAGCTTTCCACGATCGATCGTCGTTCATTTCTGGAGCAGAATCAGCAGGAGTTTGCTGAACTGCTGACGTTTATTGATTTTGCTGAGGGACTGACGATCGGCTTCGTCGAGGTGAATCAAGAGCAGGAGAAAGGTATTTTAGTCGAGGCGTTGCGGGAGCATCTTGCCGATACAGCGATTCGTTTAGAGGTGTTGAATTTTTCTCAGGAGCGGGACTTGCGATTTTTGCGCGATGCCTTGATCCAGCGGCTGACGCGCACCGAAACGGGTAAAAAGTTGGTGCTGCTGATTCAAGGGTTGGAAGTGGCGATCGGCATGGATGGCGTGGGGGCATATCCGCCGCTTTTACAAGATTTGAACTTTGTGCGGGATGCCTATCGCCAGAGTGTGCCGCATCCCCTGCTGTTTGTGCTGCCCGATTATGCCATTACCCGGATTAGCCAGTACGCGCCTGATTTTTATGCCTGGCAGTCGGGCACCTTTCGGTTTAAGACCTCAACGCAGAATATTGAGCAGTTGCGGGTTGAGGCAGTTGAGCAGCCGTTACGCAGAATAGCATCGAGTGAGAATCAAGCCCAGATTCAGCAGCTACAGACGCTGTTGATGGAGCTTCGTCCGTCTGGGAAAGCGATCGCAACCCAGGACGTACACCTCTGTAGCGAGGTTTATTACAAGATTGGGTCGGCATACCTGACGCAGCAACAGCCAGAGAAGGCAAAAGATTATTTTCTAGAAGGTTTGAAGGTGATGGACAAGCATCCTGATCCAGTACTGATTCAAAGTCTGCACCGTAGGCTAGGCAATGCATACAAGCAGATGCGGCAATTTGAGAAGGCTGTTGCCACCTACGAAACAGCGCTGAAGCTTGCTCAAGCGCTAAATCAATCTGAACGGATTTCAATCGGCTTTGCCGATCTGGGGGATATCGCACTAGAGCAGCGGCAATTTGAGCAGGCGAGAGCGTTCTATCACCAAAGCTTAGCCATCAATGAAAGCCTGGGCGATCGCTACTCCCAAGCCAGCACCTACCACCAATTAGGCATCGTGGCACAGGAACTGCGCGAGTTTGAGGAGGCACGCCGCCACTACCAGCAGGCACTGCAACTCTACGCCGAGTTCAACGATCGCTACCGCCAAGCCAGCACCTACCACCAATTAGGCATCGTGGCACAGGAACTGCGCGAGTTTGAGGAGGCACGCCGCCACTACCAGCAGGCACTGCAACTCTACGCCGAGTTCAACGATCGCTACGAGCAAGCGGGTACCTACCACCAATTAGGCATCGTGGCAGAGGAACTGCGCGAGTTTGAGGAGGCACGCCGCCACTACCAGCAGGCACTGCAACTCTACGCCGAGTTCAACGATCGCTACGAACAAGCAGGCACTTACCACAACTTAGGCAGCGTGGCACAGGAGTTGCGCGAGTTTGAGGAGGCACGCCGCCACTACCAGCAGGCATTGCAACTCAAAATCGAGTTCAACGATCGCTACGAACAAGCAGGCACTTACCACAACTTAGGCAGCGTGGCACAGGAGTTGCGCGAGTTTGAGGAGGCACGCCGCCACTACCAGCAGGCATTGCAACTCAAAATCGAGTTCAACGATCGCTACTCCCAAGCCAGCACCTACCACCAACTAGGCATTGTGGCGCAGGAGTTGCGCGAGTTTGAGGAGGCACGCCGCCACTACCAGCAGGCACTGCAACTCTACGTCGAGTTCAACGATCGCTACAGCCAAGCAAGTACGTTTAATCAGCTAGGGTTGTTGACAGAGGCAGAAGGCGACCCGGCAGACGCGAGAACCTGGTTACAGCAGGCGTTGGAACTCTTTGTGGAATTTGGCGATGAATACCGTGCAGCGATCGTTCAGCGGAATCTCGATCGGCTTGAAGGGTCGGGGGAGTAGGGAATAGGGAATAGGGTGCCAAGCGGTGCGGGATGAAGGGCGATCGCCCCTGCTGTGACGCTGCAATTGAAGGGAGAGCGATCGGTGTGCGGGACGGACGAGTAGTGGGGTAGAGGGGCGATCGTGCCAGGATTTGCTAAGATTGACGCACCCAGTTTTCCACCCTGACAGCGTTACAGCAGCGTTTCTGGAGCTTCCTGCCATGACTCAAACTGCACCCAGTGCCCCCAAGTTAATGACCATGACGGAATATCTTGCCTATGACGATGGCACCGACACGCGCTACGAATTGGTGGATGGAGCATTAGTCGAGATGCCTACAGAATCTTTTGGAAATAGTAATATTGCCAAGTTTTTGCTGTTTGAGTTAGCTAAATATGTACCGCTATTGTTGGTTGCTTACAATACCGAGGTGGAAGTTTCGGGCAGAAGGGCGACCTGTCGTATTCCCGACCTTTTGTTACATACGGAAGAATCTGCTGCCGCTTTAGCTGAAACAACTCGTAATGTGATCACAAAGGATATGCCTCCACTCGCTTTAGTGGTTGAGGTCGTGTCACCTGGTACAGAAAATCGGGACGGAGACTACCGCTTCAAACACACAGAATATGCCGCACGAGGGATTGCGGAATACTGGATTATTGACCCCGAACAGCAGCAAGTAACCCTGTGCCTGTGGGTGAAGGGGCAATACGAAGACACAGTTTATACGGGCGATACGCCTCTGGCTTCAACAGTCATTCCTGGTTTTAAGCTGAGCGCTGCTCAAATGCTGGCGTTTGGACAAAATTAAGTATCCATTTGCAAACAACTGTAATTCACGAGCCTCAGCACTCGTTAGTAGGAGACAGCAGGGAGGTTTCCAACGCCTGCCCGATCGTCTTTATTTCTTCTAACAAGCTTTTGAGATGGGCGATCGTGGTGCGAGGATTCAGCAACGTGACCTTCAGATAGACAAAATCGCCAATCTGCGTTTGAGCAATGATGGCTTGTCCTGTTTGTATTAACTTCAGACGAATGGCTTGATTAATTTGATTGGATAACGCCGCTGTTGCCTGGTTTGAGGGCTGGCTTTGAGGAACGTAGCGAAACACAACTGCGTTGATAGTCGGCATTGTGACAAGCTCAAAGGCTGGGTCAACCTTTAATAAAGCAGCCATTTCTCGCGCGGTGTCGATCGTTGTCTCAATCATATCTGCAAAGGTTTTGCGACCCAGGCATTGCATTGACATAAAGAGTTTGAGTGCATCAAATCGCCGCGTCGTTTGTACCGATTTGACCACTAAATCGAGAATGTCCAACTGCTCATTTGTTTCGGGATTTAAATAATCAGCATGTAATTTCAGTAGATCAAAGTTGGTGCGTTCTTTAGTCAGAAAAGCGCCACAGCTAATGGGTTGGTAAAACAGCTTGTGGAAGTCGATCGTCAGTGAATCAGCCGCTGCAATGCCATCCAACAGATGACGATACGTATCACTCATGATTAAGGCTCCACCATAGGCTGCATCCACATGCAACCACAAATCATAGGCTTGAGCCAGTTGAGCGATGCCTGGTAGTGGGTCAATGCTGCCAAAATCAGTCGTGCCCGCTGTTGCCACAATCGCGATCGGACATAACCCTTCCTGCTGAAGTGCGATGATCTGCTGTTCCAGGTGGGATGGCGATAAGCGATAGTCGGCATCGGTTGGCACTGTAACAACAGCTTGATGCCCCAACCCTAGCAAAGCTGCCGATTGCCGCACCGTGAAGTGCGCCACATCAGAACACAAGATCCGAAACTGGGCGGCTTGAGGCGGTAATCCCTGTTCTTGAATTGACCATTGCAAGTGCTTTTTGGCATAGCGATCGCGGGCTAACAGCAATCCCATAAAGTTTGACTGGGTACCACCACTGGTAAACACCCCATCCGCTTGATGGTTAAACCCAAAGAGTTGACACAAGCCTTCGATGACAGATTGTTCTAAAAATGTGGCCGCCGGACTCTGATCCCACGAATCCATTGATTGGTTGGTGGCGCTAATCAACAGCTCTGCTGCCAGAGACGGTACCAGAGACGGGCAGTGCAAGTGTGCAATACAGGTTGGATGCGAAACATTGGCAGAATGTTGAATGACCAGTTCTCCAACTTGCTGCAACACATCGGACAAGGGATTGCCTTGTTCAGGACATAGCTCAAAATCAAATTCAGGAAACTTATACTGTTGCGGCATCAAGCCGCTGTAGGCTTGAGTGGATGACGCAAAATGTTGAATTAGGATCTCAGCAGCGTCTGCGATTGCAGCCTTGTAGCTGCTAATGCCATCGGCAGATTGATTCAGAAAAAAGTGGTCGAAACGGCGATCATGATCGAAGGTCATAGCACAGTAAATAAGACTGGTTAACAGACAAATTTCTAGTAGAGATGCGTTGCACAAACGTTTGATCGGGAGCATGTCACCTTTGCGCCCTCGCCCTACATCCCTCTCCCAGAGGAGAGAGACTTTGAGTCTTGCTCCCTTCTCCTTGAGGAGAAGGGCTGGGGATGAGGGCAGAAGCAGCAACTTGCGAAAGTGACATGCTCCCCGTTTGATCAAGTAAGAGAGCTAATAAGCTAAAACTTGGTGAAGCAACAAATAAGCCTGGTTGATGGAGAAATTGTTGCTTGGGTGGGCAGCAGCATAGATGGAAATAATACCGATTTAGAGAATGACAGCTACAGATCAATCGGTGGGTAGGGGCAAGGCAATGCCTTGCCCCTACAGGATGTGTCGCATTTTCAATTCAAATTGGTATAAGTTAAGAGCTGCCTTGTAGCGGAATGTATTTTAGAGACATCTAGCGCCTAAGCAGAGGCTTTGACAGCAGCATGAAAAATCTCAGCAATACTGTCAATTTGTTCAGGTGTCACGATGAGAGGTGATAGGAACCGAATGACGCTGCCATAACGGCCCCCAAGCTCTAAAATTAAGCCTCGATCGAAACAAGCCCGCTGAATTTCACGTGCAATCTGTGGATCGTTGGGGTACACACCTCGCCCACTGCATGGTTTGTCAGGATTAACCATTTCCACACCCAGCATTAATCCACGCCCACGCACATCTCCAATGCAATTATGTTCAGTTTGAATGTTTTGCAAGTGGGCTAAAAGGCGATCGCCCATAGTTTGTGCATGTGCGGCCAGTTTTTGCTCACGGATGTAGCGGATGCTTGCCAGCCCTGTAGCCATCGCTAATTGGTTGCCGCGAAACGTACCCGCATGAGCGCCAGCTTGCCAAACATCCAGAGATTTGTGGTAAACGATAACTGATAGGGGCAAGCCACCACCGATCGCTTTGGAAAGCAACAAGACATCGGGAATAATGTCACTATGCTCAAAGGCAAAGAGCTTTCCAGTTCTGCCCCACCCAGTCTGAATTTCATCCACAATCAGTGGAATCATGTGCTCTTGCGTGATTCGTCTAATTTCTCTCACCCACTCATCCGGTGCAGGAATGACACCGCCTTCTCCCTGCACCAACTCTAGAATCATGCCTGCGGGCTTCCCAACGCCACTTTCAGGATCACCAAGGATTGATTTAATATAGTGGCTACTGACCCAGCTTCCTTTTTCACCTCCCAAACCAAAAGGGCAGCGGTAGAGATAGGGGTACGGTAGAAACTGAACCTCTGGCATGAGAGCAGCGACATCGTGTTTCGGAGCTAAATTGCCCATCAGGCTTAACGCTCCATTGGTCATGCCGTGGTAAGCTCCATCAAACGACAGCATAGTACGCCGACCTGTTGCTGTTTTCACTAATTTAATAGCGGCTTCTGTAGCATCAGCACCGCTCGGTCCACAAAATTGAATTTTTGCGTTGTGAGCAAATTCGGCTGGTAAGCTCTGCCAAATTTCCTCAACAAATGCATCTTTGATAGGAGTAGTGATATCTAGTGTTTGCCAGGGTAAATTGCTGCTCAGTGCTACTTGCAGTGCTTCTATCACGATCGGGTGATTGTGTCCTAATGCCATTGTGCCTGCGGCGGACAAACAATCGAAATAAGACTTACCGTTTGTATCAGTGATGTAAATGCCCTTTGCTTCTTTGATTGCAATTGGAATGCGTCTGGGATAGCTGCGTGCATTCGATTCTCTTTCTTGCTGACGGTTCAGGTAATCAAGCGGCTCTTTCATTGCTTTGAAATGACGTAAAGATGCTGGATTAAATTAATGAGCAGATCTTCTCGAGCCTCTTTCATAAGCCACTGAAAGCTATATGCAAGTGATCAAGCTTTGGCTGATGACTTGCTTCTACAGCGATAGTGTCAAAGATGAAAACGGCTTATGTTGAATCATGTGCACCCCTAGAACTCACTCGAACTAACACTAAAATAGTTACCAAGCCTGAGCTTGGACTGTTACTAAGAAATCCTTTTTTAAAGGAAATTAAGGGTAGGATAATAGTTTAGTTGTGAGTAAAATTGCTGCGAATACGAAAATGCTTCAGCGGATGGTTAACGTTCTAAAAGCCCGCTTATTAATACAATCAGTACAGCAAGCAGAAAAATGGCTGGAGTTGAGAGTGGTCTATGATGCCTATTGATCACATACCAGTGCCAGTTGGCTATTGGCGGTTGAAATAAGTAGGAAAAAACCATTAATAGCGAGAGGCAATCATTTCCTTTTCTTCAAATTAAAGCTAAAGCGTCTAGAACGTCTGTAGATGCACTGCGAGGTACGTAATCTCGATGTCTCTGATGTCGGCGTTTAATCCTCTTACGACAAAATTACATGTTTTACAGCGTTTGACAACAGTGTTTGAGTTCTTCTAAGAAAGCTTTACAGTCTGGAATTGTTTACAGACAAATCTTTTTAATATGAGTAAGTAGAAACCACTAGATATGAGTAAGTGAGTTTCACCTGGTTGACTGACAAATCTTTTCGCGATCGCTGCCCCCTGCACTGAAAGGGCAGTCTCATAGAACAAAGCCCTTTCGGGAGGGCTATGAGAGTCTTGTAACCCGTTACCCGTTGGGAAGGCAAAGTCTACAATGGCTTGCATGGCGTTAGCCCAGCTTTTTAATTACGGACAGGTGAGCACCGAAGCCAGCAACCTTTCAGGGCTTTGGTCAGTCAATCAGGGTTTTCACTGTACGAGAATCGGTGAAAACTGCTATGAACCCAGGAGGAATTCGTTGATGGTGCTCCAATCGTTTCGTTGGGCAACTTTCTTGCGCATGGCGATCGTGTCAGCGAGATAGCTTGCATCGCGTGCAACGCCTGAAAATCTGCCGGAACCCCAAGTATACAGCCAGGGTAAGCCCAGAAAGTAGAAACCAGGTACGTCTGTAACGCCACGATCGTGTCCCGGATAGCCCTTGCCATCGAAAACGGGAATCTCGATCCAGCTAAAGTCTGAATGGTAACCAGTAGACCAGACAACGGCACTAATGCTGGCTCGCTCAAAGTCAAAGCTTAATGCAAGCTCCTTCGGCTCCCAAACAGGCGTATAGGGTGGTTCGATCGGGGCTTGAATGTTGGTTTTCTCGATGTAGTTGTCAATGCCTTTCTTGATGTTTTCGGCCACGGCATCGGCTTGATCAAGGTGTTGCTTGAGGTTATCGGCAAATTCGAGTTTGCCATTGCGAATGCTCTTCAGCCTGCCATATAGCTGCATCCCTTCCAGCGCAAACTGGCGCAGATCGATTTCACGTCCGCCGCCACGCCCTGTAACGTAGTGATTGGTGTTGGTGCGCGCTTTTTCTTTTTGAGGATGTTCGTCGATCGGTAGGTCGTAGTAGCCCATTTGATCGAGCCAATCAACGACATCTTTGCCCCGATAGCGACGGGGCGATCGGGGCGCACTGCCCACACACAAATGCACTTGTCTGCCTGCAAGGTGAAGATCTTCAGCAATTTGACAGCCCGATTGCCCTGTGCCGACCACTAGCACGGCTCCATCGGGTAACGATTCTGGGTTGCGGTATTCGGATGAGTGCAACTGGACGATGTGCTCCGGAAGTCGCTCTGAAAGCGTTGGCAGTTTGGGAATGTGATAACCACCAACAGCGATGACCACTTGTTCGGCAGTGTAATTGCCGATCGTGGTTGCAACCTCAAACACGCTCTCCGCTTCATTGCAGCGAATGGTTGAAACGGCAACACCTTCCTTCACCGGAGGGTCAAACGACGCCGCATACGCCTCAATGTACTGCACGATTTCATCCCGTTGCATAAACCCATGCGGATCATCGCCGGGGTAGTGGAAACCAGGAAGTTTGCACTGCCAGTTGGGTGTCACCAGACAAAAGGAATCCCAACGCTTAGAACGCCATGAGTAACCGATCGTATTTTTCTCGAAAACGATGTGATCAATACCTCGTTCTTTCAGGCAGTAGCTCATCGATAGACCTGCTTGACCACCGCCAACGATAACGACAGGATAGTGCGTTTGCATTTGGGTTCTACTCGCTTACTGGGTCAGATTACTCGCCAGAGTACGGGCAGCTACAGAAGGTAATTTGTATCTTTGAATACGGAAAGTTGAAGTCTAGTAGTCCAGCGAGGGAAGGCGATCATAGCTTTCCCAAATACTCTACGCAAACAGCAATGATCTGTTTAAATCGACAGGGTTAGTGTCAGTTGGTGTTAGTCTCAATACCTTGTTTGTAACCTGTAGAGACATACAGACAACGTCCCTATTAAAAGGAAAACGTAGTGCGAATCACGCCTAAAACAATGTCGTCATTGTCACTATTGTGATTAGGTGCAGTGAGCCAAACAATACCAGGCGTGATTGAAATGTTTTCGGAGACGGAGTAGCGGTAAAACGCCTCAATGTGAAGCCCAGTGTCTTTGTCGCTGCGGCGCGTTAAACCACTTAACAAGGCATCGGTGCCAGTCAGTCTTGGTTCCATCCCTACAATGATGCCACCTAGATTTCCTTTCTTGCCCAGGTCGGGAAACGCTAGCGTCAGCGCATAGCTCCACACATTACCCTTCCCTCGGACGGCTCCTGTCCTAGCATCGGCATCCATATAACTCACCCAACCGCCCGCTTGAAAGCCTTTGCTAAGCTTGAAGTTGGCTTCCACACCATACGAGTTGGAAGACACAGCGCGTCCGCTCAAATTTGACAGGGTGCTGCCAGTGCCGTGATTTAGCCCATTATCACTATAGGCATTGACATAGGTGAAGGCGATCGTCGCAAACTGAGGTGCATAAACCAACTGTGCCAGCGCTGCATAGTTGCCATTGAACAAGCCACTGCCCGCTGCCGGGTTACTGGCTTCACTGGCTAGGTAGCCCGCCTGGAGCTTGAAATCGCCTCCCAATTTGATATTTACTGCACCGCCAGTATCAAAGCCCAGGCGATAAATGGGACTGTAGCGACCAAACCGCGAAATGGCAGCCTGCGCGTCGTTGGCGAGGGGATTCACAATATCATCGATGACATCAATAAAGCCGATGTTGAACCCGGTGCCTACGTAGATTTTGACGCGATCGCCGATGGGAAACGCATACTTCAATAAGCTTAGAAACGCTGCGTTGGATGTATCGCTACCGGATTGAAAACTGAGCCGCGCTTCGTTGCCAGGAGCCGTGTTTGTGGCAGGACGTGGATCAATGACATTAGAGGCTTGAATCCGGGTGGTGAGCAAATCTTTGCCCGTAAAGCTGGTGTTGAAGTTGAGGCGGATGCGATCGCTAAACGTCGTGTTGTAATTATCATTCTGACCGTTGCGACTGGCACCGCCAAATGCATCGGTAATCGCAAAGATCACCTGTCCATTGAGCTTGGTAGTGGTGGAAAACTGCTGTTTTTCAAGAGTGGCAGTCCGTACTTCTAAAGCATCTACCCGCCCACGCAATGTTACCAGTTCCGCCGCAAACTCTTCTTGTAGCTTTTGTACAGCGAGTAAGTCTTCTCTTTTCACCAAATCGGCTGTGCCTGCCGCAATTAATTCATTGATGCGATCCATACAGGCATTCAAACCAGCGGCAAATTCATAGCGCGTCAAGGCGCGGTTGCCACGATAGGTTTTGTCGGGATAGCCCACAATGCAACCGTAGCGCTCTACAAGCGACTGTAACGCTTGAAACGCCCAGTCGGTTGGCTTTACATCTGAGAGCTGAGAAACAGAGGTCACTTGATCGATCGCAGCATCGGCGCTAGTAAGGCGATCGACAGCAAGCTGACTTACGGCTGAGATTGGTATCGCTACCTGAGAAGGCACGACAGCAGGTTCAGCTTGTTTCTCAAGCGTTGGGTTTGCAATCGCGACTGGTACAGCGACCCCTAAAAGCATTGGCAGAACCAATCCCACCTGCCACCAACTGTTTAACCCAATCAGTTTCAACATCGCCATGACTCCTCACATCTAAAATCAGCAAATCAAAACTTGCAGGAAAGAGCCTCTGCCCCTTCTGCAACCACTCAACTGTGGATGAAACGTTGGTAGGGGCGTTACTTGTAACGTCCCTACAGATAGAAACCGTCTTAATGCAAAATCTGCGACAGAAATTTCTTCGTGCGCTCGTTGGTGGGATTATTGAAAAACTCTGCTGGCGTCGTGTCTTCTACAAGCAACCCATCAGCCAGAAAGATGATGCGATCGGCAACTTCGCGGGCAAACCCAACTTCATGCGTTACGCAAACCATCGTCATTCCCGATTCTGCCAAGCTGCGCATTACCTGCAACACTTCCTGCACCATTTCGGGGTCAAGGGCAGACGTGGGTTCATCAAAGAGCATCACTTTTGGACGCATTGCCAGAGCACGCGCGATCGCCACCCGCTGCTGCTGCCCACCAGAAAGTTGCCCGGGATACTTGCTTGCCTGATGGGCAATGCCCACGCGCTCTAGCAGTTCCATCCCCAATTTGTCAGCATCTGCTTTAGACATACCGCGCAGATGAATCGGTGCCAGCGTTACGTTGCCCAAAATCGTCAGATGGGGAAACAGGTTGAACTGTTGAAACACCATGCCCACTTCCCGTCGAACCAACTCAATATTCTTTGCATTGTGCGAAATCAGGGTGCCATCAATTTCAATGCTGCCTTTCTGATAGGGTTCCAGAGCATTAAACGTGCGAATAAAGGTCGATTTGCCAGAGCCAGAGGGGCCCATCAACACCACTACTTCGCCCTTATGTACCGTCAAGCTCACGCCTTTCAACACATGAAAGCCATTGTCATAGGTTTTCTCTACATCTTTGGCAACAATGATTGGCTCCAGACCTGTCATTGTCTCGTTGGCTTGAGCGGTTCCGGGCTGAGTAGACATTTTTAACAGTCTCCTTGCGGTAATAAATCAGACCTCCGATTTCTTTAAGAAATCGGAGGTCTAGAGCTAACTTGCAGGCGGCGGTGTGAGATCGGGTAACGGTTCACCAAACCATTTCAGCGAGAGTGCATTCAGTTTGCCTGATTGCTTGATGTCATCAATAATGCTGTCTAGCTTCGCTACCAGCGCCGCATCGCCCTTTCGCACCCCTACATAGCAAGGAGAGTTTTTCATGATGAATTTGTTATCAATCTTGCTATTGGGGTTGTCTTTAATCACTTTGGCGGCGACCACATTTCCAGTCGCAATCAGCTCAACCTGACCAGAAAGCAACGCCGAAGCCGTCAAGCTATTGCTCGAAAAGCGCTTCACTACAGGCACTTTTTCGGGTGGCAGTTTGGAAATTTCCAGATCTTCTAACGAGCCTTGCGCGACTCCCAGCGTGTGCCCCTTTAGATCATCCAGTGAGGAAACCTTCAAGTTGGGGCCACCATAAACACCCGAAAAGAACGGGGCGTAGGGCTTGGAGAAATCGATAATCTTTGCACGCGCTTTGTTTTTGCCCAGGCTAGAAATCACAATATCGACGCGATCGGTCTGGAGAAAGGGAATCCGGTAATTACCGACGACTGGCACTAACTCCAGCTTTACACCGATGCCTTTGGCAATCTCGCCAGCCACATCAATGTCATAACCCTGCGGTGTCATATCAGGAGCCACCGATCCAAAGGGCGTGAAATCATTAGGTACCGCAACCCTAATTTTGCCCGCTGCCATGATCTTGTCTAGCGTTTTACCCGGTTCACCGTTGGGCGGCGCAACTACAGAGGTGTTAATCACTGCCATTGAGGTGATGGATGAGTTGCTGCTGGAGCAAGAGGCAACGCCAACGGTCAACAACAGGCTAGCGACAAACAGAGCGATCGCCCGATGCCATTGTTTTGGAATCAATGCTTTCCATAATCTGATCATCGGCAATGCTCCACTATTATGAGAAAAGAATAAGAAACTGAGAATTATAAGGTGGGGTATTGGTTCAAACCGATTGTTTTAGTAGGGACGTTACCTGTAACGTCCCTACAGACATTAATGACTTTGATTTTTAACGGCTTACGACTTATACGTTAATTGCTTCTCTAATCGCTGACTCCACGTAGAAAGGGGATAGCAAATAAGGAAATAGATCAGACCCGCGATCGAAAACACCAGCAGCGAATTCAACGTCACGTTGTTAATCTCGGCAGCAACGCGTGAGATTTCCGAAAAGCCAATCACCGATGCTAATGACGTACCTTTAATGACCTGAACTAAAAAGCCAACGGTGGGGGCGATCGACAGCTTCAACGCTTGAGGCAAAATGATGAGCCGAAGCTGTTGAAAGTACCCAAACCCCATTGCAGACCCGGCTTCCCACTGACCTTTGGGGATGGCTTCTACTGAACCACGCCAGATGTCGGCTAGAAACGAACTGGTGAAGGCAGTAAGGGCGATTGTGGCGGCAACCAATGGTGAGAAATTAATCCCAAAAACAACGGAAACACCAAAAAAGGCAAGGAATAGTTGTAGCAGCAAGGGCGTTCCCTGAAAAAATTCGATATAGATTAAGCTCAAGCCTCGAATCCATTTATTAGGATAAATCCGCATCAGCATGAGCAAGAATCCAACAACACCGCCGACTACAAACGCAATGAGGGAAAGGATAATCGTCCATTTCGCCGCAATGATCAAATTAAGGGCGATCTGCGGTACGGTGAATCCATTCATTTTATTTACCAGCTAACTTAATATCCAGCTATAACCATCGGTTTCACTAACGTCGATACTTCGCAAACTCAAAGAACCGTCGTTCAATGAAATAAGACATCCCTTTGATAATCCAGACGATCGCCAAATAAATGAGCGAGATAGCGAAATAAATTTCAAAGCTACGGAAGCTGCGCGCATTGAGAAAATCACCCACAAAGGTCAAGTCTTCCGTTGCAATTTGCGAGACAACGCTGGTAAATAACACGGCTAAAATCACCTGACCAATCAAGGCAGGATAGATATTTGATAACGCGGGTAGAAGAATAATGTGGCGAAAAATTGACAAAGGCTTAAAGCCTAGAGCCATTCCGGCTTCTACTTGACCTTTAGCAATACTTTCTACTCCAGCCCGCACGATTTCAGTAGAATAGGCACCAAAATTAACTGCTAATGACAGAATGGCTGCCTGTTCAGCAGTGAGTTTGATGCCTAAATTTGGCATTCCGAAAAAGATAAAAAAGAGCTGGATGAGATAGGGCGTATTCCGAATGACTTCGACATAGGCTAACGCGATCGCGTCCAGGATTTTGTTGCCAGAGGTGCGACAAATCGCGCCAATAATGCCAATGATTAGGCCAACGGCGATCGCCAGCAACGAGATTCTAAATGTTGTCAATGCGCCTGCGAACAGTAGCGCCAGATTATCCCAAACAATTGAAAACTGAAACTGATAACCCATATACACCTACCGGGCAGAGCCTGACTGTACACATCCCTCTACGGCACTGGCTAAATTCGCCTACAGCAGTCCTGAGCATCCATGTAATGAAAAGACTTTGAAGCACTCCAAATAAATCTCTCATGATCCAGATTCGGATCACGATCTCTGCAACAGCAATGCATATGGTATACAGTGGCTATCAAACCCGTTTTGTCACTTGCAGCACATTCCCTGCAAATGAATGAATTGAAGCATTAGACTTCTATATCGAACGTCATTAGCTTGAGATGATCGGGGTTGGAAATAATTTCTTTGGCTAATAGATAGCCTGTAATCGTCCAGGTTTGGTATTTGCGAGATTCTTTCCCAATCAAACGTCCGTCGGGGCCATCGTAGTATTCAGGCCACTGATCCTGTATTAAGCGGCGTTCTGCAACGGCGATCGCGTGGTGTGCCAGTTCGCCACGATTCATTTTTTTAGCGGCTGCGGCTAGCATCCATAGCAAAACAGGCCAGCTACCGCCGTTGTGGTACGACCAGGGGCGATTTTTGGGATCGGCTCCAGTGACAATGCGCCAATCATTATCTTCCAAGGCGGGATAACACAACTTCATCGGCATGTGGCCGATCAAGTCCTTCCAGCGCAGCTCAATCAGATTCAGGATCTTATGGGATTGCCGCTCTGTGGTGAGTGCTGCAATCACTGCCATCAAGTTACCCAAAGAGAAGAAGCGACAATCTAGTTGTGATGGTCCCAAATTACCTGCCAGGTAGCCGCCTGCTTCGGGTACCCATTTGGCTAAGCGGTAAAACGGAATGGAATCCGAATAAATATTGAACTGGTTCAGGGCTTCTTCGCCGTACTCTTCGACCTGATAGCGGTAAATAACATTTAAGCGTTCTGGATCGAGCCAGTAATCTTCGCGGAGTTGTTTCAGCAAGAGGGGAAGGCGGTTGCAAACGGCTTGAATGACAACCTGGTTGGTGGGATTAGGTACCAACAGTTCTAAACTGGCACGCAGTGCCGCATAGAAGAGGGATTGAATGTCAAGTGGGTGCCCGTAAAGCCCCATGCGGCGATCGATCATGCTGGCTCCATCAGGCACCAATACCATCGGGTACATATCAAACCGCGTTACCAGGCAAAGTTCGAGACTAACGCGAATGCCTTCCTGAAAATCAGCACGCTGCACCAGCTCAAAATCTTGCGTTGCAATGACATACGCGCGTAAGAGAATGATCCACCAGAGACACGCATCGGCAGGCGCGACTCGACCGATCGCGTGATTGCCAAAGTCCGCCTTGAGATATTCTTGCCCGTTCAACAACACAATTTTGAAACTTGCTGGCATTAGCCCACGGCTGGGTTTAGAGCAATCAAGCTGACCCGTTTTGGGCTGTAGCTGGAGAGTTGCTTCCAAAAAATTACGCACAATCTCCGGTTTGCCTTTGATGAGAAACAGCAAACCTGACGAAATAAAATCGCGCACAAAGCACTGGTCGTAGTTTAGTGACGCAAGATCTGGGTCACTAGCGGCGATCGTGCCCACTGGTTGACCTTGATAATAGATAACGGACTTTTCAAGGGCTTCCCACGCTTGTTCGACAATCGTCTGCTCGCTCAATCCCTGGTTCCTCTGATGACGACTATGATCAATATAGAGTGCATCCCTCAGCGATCGCTGCTGCTAATGGTGCAATCTCAGTCAAAATTGTGACAGTCTGCTTGATCGTTAGGCTGTTGCACTTAAAAAAGCTGCACATTAGAGTTTGGCTTCATCCGTCGCCGCCTTTGAGCCATGTGTAGCTATTATTGAGAGCTTTTCCAGGAACTACCTTTATGAAACCGAATGCTTCTGTGCTGGCTGTGGCAGGTGCCTTTTCGTTAGCAGCACTTGCTGGACTAGCCGTTGCGTGTTCCCAGTCTTCTGTAACCGAGCCATCGGGAGCATCACCCAGCGCAGCGCCGATTGCATCCCCCGCCAATCGGCCGTCTCCTAACCCTTCTCCTGCCGCTTCTACCCCGACGACGACACAAAAGCAACCCACTGAGGCTGCCCCCAACTCAGCGCCTACCGCAAATCGCACCGTTGAGTCATGCGTGGTAAAGATGGCTTTAGTGAATGACCCAAAGCCACCGCTTAATGTCCGTTCGACCCCCACAACTGATGGTGAGAACGTTGTCGGTCAATTGAAAAACAATACCCTTGTCACTGTCGCAGACGATCAAAACGGCTGGCTTCAGATTAAATCACCGCTCAAGGGCTGGATCTTTAAGGCACAAACCGTCAATAGCTGCAACGAGAAAGTGGAACGCCTCAGCCTGAGTGCTGATGGAGCCACGCTGCCGATCGCTGATCGCTTTGTTGGTACGGGCAGCCATCGCTACGTTTTTCCTGCCACGAAGGGGCAAACATTGACCATCACCCACGATCGAGGCCCTTTCCCCATGCTCATTGCTCCCGATGGAACCGTTCTGCTAGCACATGAGAAAGACGAAAAGCGAACCGACTGGAGCGGCACAATTGAGCAAACGGGCGATTACACCCTTCAGCTAGAGTCAAACTTTAGGGGATATCGCTACGGGTTTTCGATGCAGGTGAAGTAGGGGATCGGAAGCAGCGAGGGACGCTAGGGAAGCAGGGGAGTTTTGCATTCTCAACGGTTGCCAGTGAGCAGTGTATGTAATGCCTCCCTTCACCCCTGATACTGAATCCGATAAATGCGTCCGTTCGCCTCTTCCGTTACCAGGAGACTCCCATCGGGAAGGGTGAGTAACCCGACGGGTCTGCCCCACGTATCGGGGCCAGATGGATTGACCAGAAAGCCCGTGAAAAAGTCTTCGTAATAGCCTTGGGGTCGTCCATCGGCTGTAAACGGCACATAAACAACCTTATAGCCAGTGCCCCGATCGCGGTTCCAGGAACCTCGGAAGGCGACAAAGGCTCCGTTGCGATACTTAGCCGGAAAGGTTTGCCCCGTGTAGAACTGTACACCTAAAGCCGCTGAGTGCGCTTGAAAGAGAACATCTGGCGTGCGCGTTTGAGCGGCTAAATCAGGGCGAATGCTGCGCCCATTTTGAATATGGGTGGGATCGAGGCGATCGGGCGTCATATAGGCGTAAGGCCAGCCGTAAAACTGCCCTGCCTGAATGCGTGTGAAATAGTCTGGTACCAAGTCATCACCCAAGCCATCACGTTCATTGACGGTGGCATACAAGTCGCGGGTAGTGGGATGGAAGGCTAACCCGACGGGATTTCGCAGACCAGATGCAAAGGTTTGACGGTCGGAGCCATCCAGGTTCATGATCTGCACAGATGCACGCGGTAGGGGTTCTTCGTCAGCATTTGACTGAGAGCCGATCGAGACGTAAAGTTTGGTGCGATCGGGCGAGACGAGTACATTCCTCGTCCAGTGCTGGTTGTAACCACCACCTGGGAGATCGGTAATTTTGGTGCCAACCCCCGTCAATTGCTCCTGTCCTTTTTGATAGGGAAAGCGCAAAACAGCAGCCGTATTGCCCAAGAAAAAAGCATCATGGCTAAACGACATCCCAAAGGGGATGTTTAAGCCGTTTTGCGACGTTGCAAACGTTTTTTTGACTTCAGCAACGCCGTCTTGATTAGCATCACGCAAAAGTTGGATGCGGTTCTGGCGAGTTTCCGTCACCAGCACATCGCCTGTAGGAGTGAGCGCCAACCAGCGGGGACGATCCAATCCTTCCGCAAAGACGCTGACCACAAAGCCAGCGGGAACCTTCAACGTTGGCGTTGACGGAATCGGAATGACATTCGGCGATTTGGAAGCGCTGTTGCTGGCATACGGCTTTGGCAAACTCGCAGGCGTGATTTTAATGGGCTGGGGCGACAGTGCTTGCGTTTGAATCAAGCTTGCAGGTGCAGGGGCTGCTTTGGCGTTATCTGGTGTAGCAGATGGAGCTGAACTGGCAGATGATGCGGGTGCTACAGTTGGTGCCGCTCTGGATGTGTCGGCCGTCTGGCAAGCGACCAGAAGAAGACCCAGTGGTGCTAGAAGGGATAAACGGTGCATGGCAGACTGTGGGCAACGACTGCCTATCACGCTAGCGGATCTTGCTAGCGATTGGCATAGTGCCCAAGAGAGATTCTTTCTCTTAAGTCGAAAGGGCACCGACTAGCGATGCCCTCTGGTGAACTGTTACAGCGGTTGTTGATTAACCAAGCCACAGCCCTTTAAGGACGGGTGTGTGGTTTAGAGTGTTGAGTGCGGTGAATGCAACTGAAAATGGCTGTCAGTGTTACCGCCGTTTTGCTGGCCTTACTTAAGGCTTGCTTCGATTGTCCAGTACCTGCTGGACGGCTGGGCTTGGGGTATAGCCGTAGCCGAAGGTCGCTTGCTGCCCATCATCCAAAATGCGAGGGGTGACGATGACAATCACTTCTTGTCGTGTATTGGTGCGGTTTGTTCTGCGGAACAGCGCCCCTAAGATGGGGATATCACCCAGAATTGGCACTTTTGTCACCGTTGCTCGATCTTGATCTTGAATAATGCCTGTAAGCAGGAGGGTTTGTCCATCACGCAGACGTACCTGCCCAGATTCAAGACGGCGCTCGGTCAGCAGGTTAATCGTGTTGACGCTACCCTGAACGTTTACGTCTTGTGTGCCACCGATGCGTGAAACGGAGGGAGCAACTGACAGCGAAATGAAGCCATTATCGTCAATGCGATCGACTTTAATAGGCAGAATCAAGCCAGCCCGTCCTTTTTCAACCGTAATGGTCGTTTGAGTAGAGTTCGTGGAAGCGGTCGTTTGCTGAGTCAGGTTTGTGACCACTTCCTGGGTGACGTTGACAGTTGCCGTTTGTCCTTCTTGTACCAGCAGCGTGGGGTCAGTCAAAATTTTGGCATTGCCGCTGGTAATGGATGCCTGCAATTGGAGCAGGAAGTTCCTGGCAAAACTGAAGGCTCCCCCAGTGCTGGCACCTAACGCTGAACCAATCGTGCTTAGTCCGCTGCCAAGGCCAGTCGAGGCCGGCCCAGTGCGACCAAAGTTAATGACAGCCGTCCCGGCATCCAATACCGCGCGGGTGTTGTCTACAATCCCAAAGGATGAGTTGGCGGAGAATTGATCAATGCTCTGGAGATCGACATCCACAACCCGCACATTGACGGTGACTTGGCGACGACGGATATCGAGCTGAGCTAACTGAGCGATCGCAATGCCCACTTTCTTCGGTTCACCGACGAGTGTGACCTGGTTGGTGCGCTCATCCCCAGAAATTTGCAAACCGCGCAACAGCGGTGTGGAGTCTAGATAGTTGACGCGTTGGTTTTCAATGCGAGATTCGGTGGCAGTTTGCGTCTGCGTAATGGCTGAACCTGTGCCACCTGCTAACTGTCCAACTGGCACTGCTGTCGCGTTGGTCACGAGACGATCGCGGCTCACAGCACTTTCAGCACCCAGCGTCACCAAAAAGTTAATAGCACTGGTAATGGATGCCTGATTCAAACGGACACTTCGCACCACCAGATTACGGGCCGAGTTAGGGAGCTTTGGGCCAACAAAGACGGTACGACCCACCCGGTTGGCCTCTAAGCCAGTAATTTGCAGGACATAGTTAAACACATTCTGCACAGGCTCATTTTCAATATCGAGCGTGACTCTGGGGCCATCGCTGCTGGCAGCCTGACCTGCTTGTGCTGGCTGACCTGCTGCTTGCCCTCCCTGCCCTTGTGCGAGCAGATCACTCACAAAGGCAAGGTTAAGCCCTGCTGCTCGTGTTAACAATCCCAACACTTCTCGTGCTGGGGCATCGCGTAAGACCAGACGGGGCACTCGCTCTGCCGAACCCAAGTCGATCGTGGTACCGCTAGCATCCACCTGCGCCGTCGAAATATCGCCTACTGGAGGCGGCACGGCTCGTGGAGAGACGCCTTGCACACCGGGGGGGACAGGTAGACCACCTGGTCCTTGAATTTGGATTTCTGGATTTGGCAGTAAGGGAGCCGTTTGATTGGTGGGAACAGAGGGCTGTCTTGCAGGGGTTGTTGCTGGACTGGTTGGCGCAGGGGAGGGGCTGACGGATGGAGCGGGCTGGGGCGTTTGAGCCAACGTCAACGGTTTTTCTGGCAGCGGCACGGCGATCGGTGCCACTCTAGGCGCTGTAGAAGCCGCTGGTGGAGATGGAGGCTGGGCAATCATTGAGAGCGATCGAGCAGGAGATGCCAGTGCTGCCACCGAGGCTGGAGCCGCTGCTTGCTTGGTGCCAAACGGACTCACGCTCAGCTTTACTCCGCCTTGCTCTGGTCGAAGCACCTGACCAACAGGAGCTCCGGCCTTGCCCACAACCGTCACTCGCACACTGGTTGCATCCAGCGGCGCAACTGTCACTAGCGCAATGCCTGGAGCTGGATTCTCTTTACGAAAGGGCTTACCACCGGGCAGGCGAAGCTGGCTGCTGGGAAGATCTGCCGTCCAACTGTTACCGCGATTGACGGCAAACACCTGGGGTCGCCCACCCGACTGTGTTTGCAGCATGACATCAACGCCCGACGACGTTTGATTTAACTGTACTCCTGTCACCTGGTTAGGTGCGGCTAGCGTCGGCTGGACTGCCATGAGTACGGCTACCCCACCCAGCATGATGCTATTCAATCCTAGACACTGTTTCACAATTCCTTCCTCACTCAAATCGTTAGATTACTGCTCAAAGGCTGGGTTTAGGGGCATGTCCGCAACGCCATACGCGGGACACAGACGGACTGCACTATTTCGCTGGGGGCGTAGCAGCTTTAGCTTCTTCAGGCGTTAGGGGCGATAAGGCTTCTAGCTTGAATGATGTGGTTAATTTGGGTTCAGGCTGGCAGTTTGCCAAGAACTGAATCGTACTGCCTCGAGTTTCAAACAAGCGAGTGTTGCTGGCTGTGGTTTGAGTCCCGTCTCCAATGACGATTTTTACGTCCTTAAAGACCAGAAACGGCTGTAGACGCTCGATGTTGCGGAAAATCGCTTGCGTCTGATTCACATTGCCTTCAAAATTGACGGTAGCAACCTGACGTTTCAACTTGTTGTTAACCAGTGAGCCATAAGCATTGTCCGTAATCACACCAGAGGCTTTGGCATCGGGTGTAAAATCTTTCAACGCAGCTTTGCGCGCCAATTCAACGCCACCTTTACGCAGTTCCTCGGCATTGTTGCGAACCCATGCAGGACAAGCAGCCAAACGCTGTTGCTCCAGTCTGGCAACGCCTGCATTGCGTGTTTCAATCTGGCGATTGAGATCAAGCAGCAGCGTATTGAGAGTTGATTCATTAGAGAAGAGATTTAATACCTCTGAGCGTTGCTTTTTAGCGGCTTCAAGGTTGGCATTGGCATCGGCAATTTGCTTGGCGATCGCGGCTGCCTGCTGTACCTGCTCTTCTTTGGTTTGCACCTTTTGCTTCAGGTCGTTGTACTTCTCCAGGGCGGGCTGTACCAGGCTGAGAAACAGGTATGTTGCAAGCGCAATCCCACCCACTGCCAGCAAAATACCCAGAATGGTTGGAGTCAGCGCGATCCCAAAAACAACTGGATAGCTTGGTTCTGCATCCAGAGTCGGATCATTGGGAAGAAAATCACCGCCAGCGGTCATGGTTGAATTACTCCCTTACGTTGCAAATCTTCAATGCGGGTGACCAGTCCCACAGCCCCTTTGCGGTCAAGTTCGCGTAGCAAATCAGAGGCGGGTACATCACTTAACGCCGTTTCAATCTGAAATTCCACTTGCTTGGGCAACTGGGGCAGTCGATCGGCGGGTAGCCCCTGCTGTTGAGTGTTTTGTAGCCTCACTGGCTCGATTTTGGCGGCTTCTTTTTGAAGGGTAGCTTTGACCAATTTGGTATTTTCTGCTTTCAAAAAGTTTGATTTTTGCAGCACCAGCAGAAAGTCGTTGACATCATTAAAAGAATTGGCAAGACCCGTAATTTGCAAAACGGAGGCGGGTGGGGGCACGGCTGGCGCGGCGGCGCCTGGTGCGGGACTGGGAGGAGGAGCCGCTGCTTGAGTACTTTGAGTCGATTGGGTGATGCTTAAAAGCTGAACCCCTGGAGGAATGCGATCGCGCATTTCTTGCATCATGGCAGACCAGGGTTTGACCAGATTAAACACCCCAGCTAACGCCCCCGTTTCATCCTTGATTTGCTTGGTTTGACCGTTGATGTCTGCAATCTGCTTTTGTTTGGTGGTTAAATCACCAAGCTGAGTGTCAAGCTCTGACTGCCGCTGCTCCAGACTGGCATTCTGAGCTTGCAGGAATAGCAATGAGCCAACGGCTGCACCGATTAAACCCACTGCCACCGCAGCACCAATAAACAACGGTCGCTTACTATCGGTTGCTACTACCGTGCGGGTCTTTTGACGTGCGCCTTCCGGTCTGTATTCTGGCCGATCGTTGAGAAAATTGATATCTAGACTGTACATCTTAGCGAGCCTCCCGTAATCCTAAGCCCAGCACCACTCCTAACCCCGGTCGTTGTGCTTGCGGCACATCTTGCGTGACTTCTAACCCCAGTGCCGAGATCGGATCAATCTGACTGCTGGGCAGGCTAAGACGCTGTGTGAAGAACTCGTCTAACTGCCCGATCGAACCACCAGGGCCAGCCAGCAACAGTTGAGCTACTTCCAGGTTGTCGCCCTGATTGAGGTAGAAGTCAATCGACCGCCGTAGCTCATCTGCTAGTTCACCAATAATTCGCAGCATGGCCGTTGCACCGGGATTGCTGCCCCCCATCTTGCCTGCACTCATCCCGTCAGAAGGATTGACGGGAATCGTCATACTCTGAAGCAGTTCGGTACTCCGTGAAGGAGGAAGATTCATCGCCCGCGACAGCCCACTTTGAATTTGATAGGTGCCGATCGGGACGGTACGCGAAAACTGAGGCACGCCATCGACCGCGATCGAAATCTCCGTGCTTTCAAACTCAATATCGACGATCGCAACCGCTTCTTGCGGCGAAAACTGCCGTAATTGCTCTCGGATGGTACGAATGAGCGAGAAGCTACTGATTTCGAGGACGTCGATCTGCAAACCTGCTTGCTGAAAGGTACGAACGTAGGAATCGGTAATTTCTTTGCGCGTTGCTACCAACAAAACCTGAAACTTCTCGATGCCGTCCTCGTCAACAAATAGCCCTAATTTTTGATAGTCAACGTCTGCCTCTTCACGAGGAAATGGCAGATAAAGACCAGCCTCCTGATTGAGCACCATCTCCCTCAGTTCCTGGTCGTTTAGCTCTGCTGGAATGGGAATAATTCGAGTCACCGTGTCTCGCCCACCCGCTACCGCAGTAGCAACCCGTTTGACTTTAAGCTTATTTTCAGCCAGGGTTGACTGAATGAGCTCAGCCATTCCCGCAATATCCGTTATTTGTCCTTCATGAAATAGACCCTCTGGCACTGGCACTGTTGCCAACGTTACCAGCTTAAACCCCTGACCTTGCTTACGTAGCTGTGCAACGCTGATCCGATCGGGAGCTAACTCGATACCAATGCCCTTAGGCTTTCCAGGAAGCAGATTTTTTAGAGAGTTAACCACAATGCTGTCTACTCACTTAAACAGTTGAAGACGGGTTTATTGACACGGATCGAGTAAGGTCTACATGCCAGAACATAATACCCAATTGAGCCTAGATCTAGCACTTATCGCCAAGAATACGAATCTTAAACAGTATCATTGACTGTAGCTTTTTGACAAAGAAAAACAATCAAAGGTTTATACAGAGTTGCAACGCTCTAAAGCTAAAAACGTTTGCGTTAAACAATCACTTTTTTAACGATCGATCGCATCCTTAGTCACAGGCTAGCAGACAATGATTCATTGCACTTACACTGTGGTAATCGAGGCCGCGATCGTCAGAAAAAAGACTCTCCCTTCGTAGCGTTCTTACTTACTCACCAGCGATGTTACACATAATTTGAAGAGTTGATCAAAAAATTTTGGAAAATGATGAAAAAGTTGGAGCGTGGGAAACAGATAGGAAGTAGAGGGCAGGAGGTAGAAGGTAGAAGGCAAGAGGCGGCAGGCTAAAGGTGGCCTCCGACCCCTGACCCCTAACCCTCGACCGCTGACCGCTAAGCCAACTCAAAACTTCCCCTGCTCCCTAGTCTCCCCTGCTCTCCTCACTCCTCCCCTCCATGCTTGATCTCACAAAACTTGCGCAACAAATGCAGGGCATCAGCCAGCAGCTAACGATCGAAGCCAACGCCACACGTCAGCGCTTAGAACGGGCACAAACGCTGTTAGGGCAAGCCTATCGTTACCAGCAAGACCTGGTTGAGCAGCAGCAGACCTGGGGCGAGCGCCTCAGCTTTACGGCTGCTGCGCCCGTTGAGCCACTAAATCTTCGTGGCAGTATTCCGATTCCACCTGCTGCCCACACCGTTCTTGCGACCGATGGCTCCCAAATTGCACCCAGCCACCACGAAATTGCCTACTGCTATCTAATTAATGTTGGGCGCATTGTGCTGCACTACGGGCAAAATCGTCTACCGCTACTCGACAGCCTACCCGAAGTGTTCTATCGCCCCGAAGATCTCTATGTTTCTCGCCAGTGGGGCATTCGCACCGAAGAGTGGATGGGCTATCGGCGCACGGTATCGGAGGCGATCGTGCTGGCGGAGTTGGGGGAAGCAGTGAAGGCAGAAGGTAGAGAGCAGAAGGCAGAGGGGGCAGAGGGGGCAGGGGGAGCAGGGGGAGCAGAAGGGGCACGGAGGCAGGGGAACACGGGGACAAAAGTAACTCAAAACTCAAAACTCTCTAGCTTGTCGGCGCAAAGCGCTACTCAAAACTTCTCTCCTCCCTCCTCCCTCCTCCCTCCCTCCTCCCTCCTCCCTCCCTCCTCCCTCCTCCCTCCCTCCTCCCTCCTCCCTCCCTCCTCCCTCCTCCCTCCCTCCTCCTCCCCCGCTCTTGCAATGGTTGATGGCTCTCTCATTTACTGGTTTCTCGACTCGTTGCCGGGGGAAGCACGCGATCGTATCCTGCCGCCGATCCTCGAAGCGTGGGAGAAGCTACGTGCGGTGGGCATACCGCTAGTTGGCTATATCAGTGCTTCGCGGAGTGGGGAAGCGCTCAACTTTTTGCGGCTGCAAGCATGCCCTTATGACACACCGGATTGTGCCACGCATTGTTCTGGGCTGGGCGATCGCGAAGGCTTTCCACTCACCCATGCGCCCTGTCAGGTGTTGGAGCCGTTGAAAGATGCGGCACTGTGGGCGATCGAGCTACAGCCAGGGCAGAGAAGCCCTCTTTGGAAGAGTTCCGCTCGCATTCTCGACCTCTATGGTAATCATCACATCTACTTCTGCTACGTCCATGTCGGCACCGAAATTGCTCGCGTCGAGTTTCCTGCCTGGGTCATGGAAGATGCTAACTTGCTGGACACGGCGCTAAGTTTAACGTTGGCGCAGGTGCAGAAAGGCTACGGCTACCCCGTCGCGCTGGCGGAGGCGCATAATCAGGCTGTGGTGCGAGGGGGCGATCGCACCCGCTTTTTTGCCCTGCTCGAACAACAAATGATCCGTGCTGGCTTGCGAAACGTCGGCACTTCCTACAAAGAAGCCCGAAAGCGCGGCAGCATTGCTTGATTTAAGTCAGCTAACTTGAAATTTTCTTGACAATATTAACTCAAATGCTTTGGGAAAGCTGTACTTAGTTTAGTAAATCGGGTTGCAATCAGCTTATGGAAGGGGTTCCTGTAGGCATCGGGCTTACGTTTGTAATGATCATTCTTTTCGTCTGGCTAATTTCCAGTAGTGCTCCCCTTAAGTTATCTCTGATAGTGGCAGCAGGAACTGTAGGCAGTATATTCTGGTTGTTAGCTGGTGTCTTTAATTGGAACTGGGTCTTTGAAAAGGAAAACGTGCAGCCTGTAGTGAAGCGTCTTGGGAGAACGGGCGCAAAACTCCTCTTCTTTGTTGGAGGATTAGGCATGGCATGGGGGTGCAACTATATGATCAAAATTTTACTGATCATGGGCTTCTTATACAGAGCAAAGCATCACTGCACATCGGCTTGCTTACATCTCTAGGGGGAGTTTTTTGCCAGATTCATCTTCCAAGAATCTAACCAGTTTAAGATTGCTTCATTTACCTGTTCTGGGCATTCGTCGTGAGGGCAGTGCCCAGCATTTTCGAGTTCAATCAACTGCAAGTTGGGGTTGTACTCGCTATATTGACTGGGACGCGCAAACTGTTTGGGAATCATGCGATCGTTCTGTCCCCAAATGAGCAGCATGGGTACCGTGAGGGTAGGCAACACGGTTCTGATATGAGGACTATAGCGAGCATCAGTCACCGCTCTGAAAATGGCTGCAAAGGCTTGACCAGACCCCCGATCTTGGGATGGCCCTGCCAAAATGTCGATGAGTTCGTCGGTGATGGCATCAGGCTGAGCATAGGCGATCGCGGCCCAGGTTCGCACAACATTCGGTCGGCGCACCAGGGGAAACAACGCCTTCAGCAAAAGTGGTGAGAGAATCAAGCGTTTGAGACTGCCCACTAATGGACGCAACGGTTTCGGCAGTGCTTCTTCTTCCATCGACAGGTCAGGTAAGCTGATCATGACAATCCCTGCCACCATTTCAGGATGGGCAGCGGCAGCCGCCATACAGACCAGAGAACCGATTGAGTTGCCCACCAGCACTACAGGCGTTTGAATAAAGGTTTTCCAAAAGTCGTAAACTTGCTCTACCCAGAGGTCGGTTCGATAGGAGGCAACGGCTTTTTCAGATGCGCCAAAGCCCAACATATCCAGCGCATAAACGGTGTGGTGCTCTGCCAGGACTTCCAGGTTATGTCGCCAGTGCCCGATCGAGGCTCCAAACCCATGCAACAGAATCAGTGGTGTGGTACTCCTAGGTTGCGCAGCGCGAAGGTAGGTATAACGAGTCTGCCAACCGCGCCAAACCCAATCGCGCTGGTTGCCTACCCGATGTCGCCAGTGGAGAGATGTTGTCATCGCTTCAGGTTACAACTGCTTAGAAGAATGTTTCTTCATCTTAGTGTTTGATCGCGATCGCGCTCGACAACAAGCCTTCTATATCGTCAAGGCTGAAGCATGTTCTTAGCCCTTCAAGTCATGCTCTCTTCGCCATCGGCGCACTTTCGTTCGTCAGGATCAGGAATGGGTGAGCTAAACTTGGAGAAAGTCCGTAAATTCTGTGTTTACGCTGACGCGAACGATCGGGCATGTGCTGCATAGGCAGCTTTATTGGTAAGGTCAATCGGCAAGGTAACAGGTAGAAGGCGCTACGTTATGAAAGGTCCCTGGACACATGCACTGGTAAAACGACTACCCCGACGAGGCTCAACTGCAATGGGAGTAGCCACTGCGTTTTGGGTTGTCGCTCAAGGTCTGACGCTGAGTCTGCCTGCCAACGCTCAAACTGCTCGTGATCCTCTAAGCTACAGTGCGCTACTCACAGAAATCGACGCAGGCAAGGTCAACCGCATTGAAATTGATCCCACCCAGCGAGTGGCCCGTGTCACTCTGGAAGGGCAAAAGAAGGGCGATCCGCCCCGCGAAGTCGCACTGTTCGATAATTACGGCGAAATCACTAAAAAAGCGCTAGCCAACAAGGTCGATATTACAGTGCAGCCGACGCAAGATAACAGCGCCATGATGGGAATCTTGGCAAACCTGCTGCTGTTTTTCTTGCTGATTGGTGGCTTGCTGATGATCTTGCGCCGCTCCAGCAATGCGCCCGGTGGCCCAGGTCAAGCGATGAGCTTTGGCAAATCACGCGCCCGCTTTCAAATGGAAGCCAAAACAGGCGTCATGTTTGATGATGTGGCAGGCATCGAAGAAGCTAAGGAAGAACTGCAAGAAGTCG
>JAESFU010000209.1_pt1 | contig 67664 bp, 67 predicted proteins | sample 9269461 | NCBI WGS metagenome assembly JAESFU01 (sample SAMN14502556, study PRJNA617107) | algae metagenome | isolation source: Stenomitos rutilans HA7619-LM2 and co-occurring heterotrophs from cave walls | place: USA: Waikapalae cave, Hawaii | collected 2009-07-28
TCTGCGGCGCAGATGGTCAGCTATGAGGTCTCGATCGGCCTCGTGATCATCACGGTGCTGCTGGTTGTTGGTTCGCTGAACCTCACCGATATCGTCGTTGCGCAGCAGTCCGGGGGCATCGCAACTATGCTGGGCGTGCCGTGGCTCAGCGTCCTCGACTGGTACTGGCTGCCGCTGTTCCCGATGTTCGTCGTCTTCTACGTCTCGGCCCTGGCCGAAACGAACCGGCCGCCATTCGATCTTCCGGAAGGTGAGTCGGAGCTCGTCGCGGGCTTCATGGTCGAGTACTCCTCGACCGGCTACCTGCTGTTCATGCTGGGCGAATACATCTCGATCATCCTGATGTGCTCGATGACGACGATCCTGTTTCTGGGGGGCTGGGACGCGCCGATCGACCTGCCGCCCTTCACCTGGATCCCCGGCCTCGTCTGGTTCGTCCTCAAGCTCTGCGCGGTGTTCTTCATGTTCGCGATGGCCAAGGCAATCGTGCCGCGCTACCGCTACGACCAGCTGATGCGAATCGGCTGGAAGGTGTTCCTGCCGATCTCGCTGGTGATGGTGGTGATCGTCGCTTTCGTCCTCCAGCTTACGGGCTGGGGCTGGCATGGGGGTGCTGCCTGATGCGTTTTGGACAGTTCCTCAACGGCCTCTTGCTCCGCGAGTTCGTCGGCGCCTTCGGCCTCGCGATGAAGTATTTCTTCGCGCCCAAGAAGACGATCAACTACCCGTTCGAGAAGATCCCGTATTCGCCCCGCTTCCGCGGCGAGCACGCCCTGCGCCGCTATCCCAATGGCGAAGAGCGCTGCATCGCCTGCAAGCTCTGCGAAGCCATCTGCCCGGCGCAGGCGATCACCATCGAAGCCGGCCCGCGCCAGAATGACGGCACCCGCCGGACGGTGCGCTACGACATCGACATGGTGAAGTGCATCTATTGCGGCTTCTGCCAGGAAGCGTGCCCGGTCGATGCCATCGTCGAAGGCCCGAACTTCGAGTTCGCAACCGAAACCCGCGAAGAGCTGTATTTCTCGAAAGAGAAGCTGCTCGCCAACGGCGACCGCTGGGAGCGTGAAATCGCTGCCAACCTGGCCGCCGATGCGCCGTATCGCTAAGGGGCCGAGATGACCCTCCCGCTATTCTTCTTCTATCTGTTCTCCGCCATCACCGTCGCTTCGGCGCTGATGGTGATCGCGGCGCGCAACCCGGTGCACTCCGTGCTGTTCCTGATCCTTGCGTTCGTGAACTCGGCCGGGCTGTTCATGCTCGCGGGCGCCGAGTTCCTCGCGCTGATCCTGATCGTCGTTTATGTCGGCGCCGTCGCGGTGCTGTTCCTGTTCGTCACCATGATGCTCGACGTCGATTTCGCGTCGCTGCGCGAGGGCATGCTGCAATACGCGCCGGTGGGCGTCGTGGTGGGCATCATCCTGTTGCTCGAACTGCTGCTGGTCGGGGGGAGCTTCGTGCTGCCTGCCGGGGTCAATGCGAGCGGGGCGGTGCCGATGGATGCGGCGCTCGACAACACGCGCCAGCTCGGCCAGCTGCTCTACACGCGCTACGTGTTCCTGTTCCAGGGCGCGGCAGGAATTCTGCTCGTCGCCATGATCGGCGCAATCGTGCTGACGCTGCGGCACAAGCCGAACGTCAAGCGGCAGGACGTGTTCAAGCAGACCGGGCGCAAGCGCTCCGAGGGCGTCGAGCTCATCAAGGTCAAGTCGGGGCAGGGGCTCTAAATGCTGGAAGCAACCGGTATCGGCATCGGCCACTACCTCGCGGTTGGCGCGATCCTGTTCACGCTGGGCGTGTTCGGCATCTTCATCAATAGGAAGAACATCATCGTCATCCTGATGTCGGTGGAACTGATCCTGCTCGCGGTGAACCTGAACTTCGTCGCGTTTTCGGGCGAGCTCAGCGACATGGCTGGCCAGGTGTTCGCCTTGCTGATCCTGACGGTCGCGGCAGCGGAAGCAGCCATCGGCCTTGCCATCCTCGTCATCTTCTATCGCAACCGCGGCACCATTGCCGTGGAAGACGTCAACCAGCTGAAGGGCTGACCCTGTGATCCAGGCCATTGTATTTTTGCCCCTGGTCGGGGCGCTGATCGCAGGCCTGCTCGGCCGGATCATCGGGCACCGGACCAGCGAGTTCATCACCACGGGGCTGCTGATCGTCGCGGCCGTGCTGAGCTGGATCACTTTCGCCGGCTTCTGGTTTGCGCCCGAGGCCGTCGAGGGCGCTGCCGAGGCAGGGCATGCCGAGGTGATGAAGGTCGTGGTGCTGAGCTGGATCCACTCGGGCGACCTGTCGCTCGACTGGGTGCTGCGCGTCGACACGCTCACGGCCATCATGCTGGTTGTCGTGACGACAGTTTCGAGCCTCGTCCACGTCTACTCGATCGGCTACATGGCCGACGATCCGCACCGCGCGCGTTTCTTCAGCTACCTGTCGCTGTTCACCTTCGCCATGCTGATGCTGGTTACGGCGGACAATTTCCTGCAGATGTTCTTCGGCTGGGAAGGTGTGGGCCTCGCCTCCTACCTGCTGATCGGCTTCTGGTACACGCGCCCCTCGGCCAATGCCGCCGCAATGAAGGCGTTCGTCGTCAACCGCGTCGGCGATTTCGGCTTTGCGCTCGGCATTTTCGGCGCCTTCATGGTGCTGGGGCACCTCGACTTCGACGGCGCTTTCCATGCCGTGCCGGAAGTCGCCGGTATGTCCATCCGGTTCCTCAGCTGGGACCTCGACGCCATGACGGTCGTCTGCCTGCTGCTCTTCATGGGTGCCATGGGCAAGTCGGCGCAGTTCCTGCTCCACACCTGGCTGCCGGATGCCATGGAAGGCCCGACCCCGGTATCGGCGCTCATTCATGCCGCGACCATGGTGACGGCCGGTGTGTTCATGGTGGCGCGGCTGTCGCCGATGTTCGAGGCCGCACCGGTTGCGATGCTGGTGGTGATGATCATTGGCGCGATCACGGCGTTCTTCGCCGCGACGGTCGGCCTCGTCCAGAACGACATCAAGCGCGTCATCGCCTATTCGACCTGTTCGCAGCTCGGCTACATGTTCGTGGCGCTGGGCGCCGGCATGTTCTCGGTCGGCGTGTTCCACCTGTTCACCCACGCCTTCTTCAAGGCGCTGCTGTTCCTAGGCGCCGGCTCGGTGATCCATGCGATGCACCATGAGCAGGACATGCGGAACATGGGCGGGCTCAGGAAGAAGATCCCTGTCACCTACTGGCTGATGATCATCGGCACGCTGGCGCTCACGGGTGTCGGCATTCCGGGCACGCCGCTCGGCTTTGCCGGGTTCTTCAGTAAGGACGGTATCATCGAAGTGGCCTACGCCGCGGGTGAATCGACCGGCTATATCGCCTTCTGGTCGCTCGTCGTCGCTGCCATGTTCACCAGCTTCTACTCCTGGCGGCTGATCCACCTGACCTTCCACGGCACGCCGCGCGAAGCGCACGGGCATGATCACGGTCACGCCGCGCATGACGATCACGGCCATGACGATCACCACCATGGCAGTGCCTACGACAACGCGCATGAGAGCCCGGCGGTCATGCTGGTGCCGCTCTATATCCTCGCCGCTGGTGCGGTGCTGGCGGGGGTGGTGTTCAACGACCTGTTCTTCGGCCATGCCGAGCACATCGAGCACTTCTTCGCCGGCTCGGTGGTGGTGCCGCACGAACTGCTCGAGGCTTCGCACAGCGTTCCGTTGTGGGTGAAGTGGTCGGCGACCGTCGCCATGCTGCTCGGATTCGGAGCCGCCTGGTGGATGTACATGGTCGACAAGGGGATGCCCAAGCGGCTCGCCGAGGGCAATCGCGGGCTCTACCAGTTCCTGCTCAACAAGTGGTACTTCGACGAGCTCTACGACCGTATCTTCGTCAAGCCGGCGCTCTACATCGGTCGCGCGCTGTGGAAGGGCTTTGACGACCAGCTGGTCGACCAGACCCTCACCGAGGGCTTGGGCAACCGCGTCAAGGCCATCACCGGCCGGGTCGTGAAGCTCCAGTCGGGCTACCTCTATCACTACGCCTTTGCCATGCTTATCGGGATCGCGGCGCTGCTCACCTGGGCCATCGCCGGCGGGAGACTACTGGGATGATCTTCAGCGACAACCTACTGACGGTCATCACGTTCCTGCCGACGCTGGGCGCACTCATCCTGCTCTTCGTCGGTGGCAAGGACGCGGCGGGCGAGAACCTGCAGCGCTGGATCGCGCTCGCCGTCACGCTGGTGACGGCCGCGCTCAGCCTCTACCTCTGGTACCTGTTCGACCCGACCAACACCGGCTTCCAGTTCGTCGAGAACTACAGCTGGATCGGCGACACCATCGGCTACCGCATGGGCGTCGACGGCATCTCGATCCTGTTCATCCCGCTGACCGCGGTGCTGATGCCGGCCGTGATCCTCACCAGCTGGGGCTCGGTGCACAAGCGGGTGCGGGAATACCTGATCGTCTTCCTGATCCTCGAGACGTTCATGATCGGCGCCTTCGCGACGCTCGATCTGGCGCTGTTCTACGTGTTCTTCGAGGGCACGCTGATCCCGATGTTCCTGATCATCGGCATCTGGGGCGGGGCAAGGCGCATCCAGGCGACGTACAAGTTCTTCTTCTACAGCTTCACCGGTACGGTGCTGATGCTGGTCGCCATCATGGCGATGTTCTGGGCCGCCGGCACGCTGGACATCCAGAAACTCCTCGCCTTCCGCTTCCCGCCGGAGATGCAGACCTGGCTCTGGATCGGGTTCTTCGCCTCGTTCGCGGTGAAGATGCCGATGTGGCCGTTCCACCGCTGGCTGCCGGAAGCGCACGTCGAGGCGCCGACGGGCGGTTCGGTGATCCTGGCGGCGATCCTCCTCAAGCTTGGCGGCTACGGTTTCATCCGCTTCTCGATCTCGATGTTCCCCGATGCCTCGCACCAGTTCGCGAACTTCGTGTTCGTGCTGAGCGTGGCGGCGATCATCATCACCTCGCTCATCGCGCTGGTGCAGACCGACATCAAGAAGCTGATCGCCTACTCGTCCGTCGCGCACATGGGCTTTGTGACCATGGGCATCTTTTCGGGCAACATCTACGGCATCCACGGCGCAATCTTCCAGATGATCTCGCACGGCATCGTGTCGGCCGCGCTCTTCCTGTGCGTCGGCGTGGTCTACGACCGCATGCATACCCGCGAGATCGATGCCTATGGCGGCCTCGTCGAGCGGATGCCGCGCTATGCCTTCGCCTTCATGGTGTTCACCATGGCCAATGTCGGCCTGCCGGGTACGTCGGGCTTCGTGGGTGAGTTCCTCACCATGTTCGCGGCGTTCCAGGTCAACACCTGGGTCGCGTTCTTTGCGGCCTTCGGCGTCATCCTTTCGGCCGCCTATGCGCTCTGGCTCTATCGCCGGGTGATCTTCGGCGCGCTGACCAAGGAGTCGCTGAAGGGCATACTCGACCTCGATCGCCGCGAGGTCGTGGTGCTGGTGCCGCTGATCATCCTGACGATCCTGTTCGGCTTCTGGCCGGCGCCTATCCTCGATGCGACCGCCGCATCGGTGGGCCTCGTTGCAGACAACTTTGCCAACGCCATCGGCGCCGCCCCTGCGGTGGTCGCCGCGGCTACCGGCCACTAGGAGACGGGCATGCAGTCCGACGTTACGAGCTTTGCTCAGCTCGCTCCCGCCTATCCGGAACTGCTCATGGCTGCCGGTGCGGTCGTGGTGCTGCTGGTCTCGCTGTTTGTAAAGGCGCTGAAGCCGGGTGCGGTGGCGATCATCTCGATCGTGCTGCTGCTGGCGGTGCTGGCGGTGCTGCTGCTCACTCCGGCGACGGGTGTGCTGTTCAACGGCACGTTCATCGTCGATGGCTTTGCCCAGTATATGAAGGCGCTCGTTCTCGGTGCTGCGGCAGCGACAGTGCTGATCTCGCTGTCGTCGAGCAAGGAACACGGCATCGACAAGTTCGAGTACTCCGTGCTCGTGCTGCTCGCGACGCTGGGCATGATGATCATGGTGTCGTCTAACGACCTCATGACCCTCTATATCGGCCTCGAATTGCAGAGCCTCGCGCTTTACGTCGTCGCTGCCATGAAGCGCGACGACGCGCGGGCGACCGAAGCCGGCATCAAGTATTTCGTCCTCGGCGCGCTGAGCTCGGGCATGCTGCTGTATGGCGCGTCGCTGGTCTACGGCTTCACCGGCACGACGCAGATCGACCTGATCGTCGGGCAGGTGACGGCGGAAAGCCGTTCCATCGGGCTCGTCTTCGGCATGGTGTTCCTGCTCGCCGGCATCGCCTTCAAGATCTCGGCCGTGCCGTTCCACATGTGGACGCCGGACGTCTATGAGGGCGCGCCGACGCCTGTGACTGCCTTCTTCGCCGCGGCGCCCAAGGTCGCCGCGATGGCGCTGTTCGTGCGCGTCGCGACCGTCAGCTTCGGGCCGATCACGCAGGACTGGCAGCAGATCGTCGTCTTCCTGTCGATCGCCTCGATGGTGCTCGCCTCGTTCGCCGCCATCGGGCAGAACAACCTCAAGCGCCTACTCGCCTATTCCTCGATCGGCCATGTCGGATTCGCACTCGTCGGGCTCTCGGCGGGCACGGAAGTGGGTGTGGAAGGCGTTGCGATCTACATGGCGATCTATGTCGCCATGACCATCGGCATCTTCGCCTGCGTGTTGGCTCTGCGTACCGATGACGGCAAGCCCGTCGAGACGATCTCCGAGCTCGCGGGCCTCGCCTCGGTGCGTCCCTTTATCGCCGGGGTCATCGCCATCCTGATGTTCTCGCTGATCGGCCTGCCGCCGCTCGCCGGGTTCTTCGCCAAGTGGCAGGTGTTCCTCGCCGCGGTGGAGCAGGGGCTGTTCCCGCTGGCGGTGATCGGCGTTCTCGCCTCGGCGGTGAGCGCGTTCTATTACCTCCGCATCATCAAGGTGATGTATTTCGACGAGCCGCAGCTGAAGTTCGCGGCGGTACCCGGCGAACTCACCGTCGTGATGGCCGGTGTCGGGTTCTTCATCGTCACCTATTTCGCCACGGTTGGCGCGCCTCTCACCGCCGCCGCGCGCTTTGCGGCCGGAAGCCTGTTCTAGTGGCCGATTTCTGGCTCGGGCCGAAGGCAGCGATCCGCGGTTACCGGCTCCACGGCTTTGACAGCGTGGGCTCCACATCCACCGAGGCGGCCAAGGCCGCCCAGACGGGCGATGTCGGCGATGTGTGGTTCTGCGCGCTGGAGCAGACCGCGGGCCGCGGCCGACGCGGTCGAGCTTGGCAGACCATCCATGGCAACCTCGCCGCGAGCCTGCTCGTCGTCCCGCAGTCCGATCCGGCGATCGCGGCGACGCTCGGCTTTGTCGCCGGCGTGGCGCTGCACCATGCGCTGGCGACTTTCCTGCCAGGCACCCGGCTCTCGACCGGCATCGACGGCGCCGATTTCGCTGGCGGACGCATCGCGCTCAAGTGGCCCAATGATGTGCTGGCCGATGGCGCCAAGCTCTGCGGTATGCTGCTGGAGGCCCAGAAGCGGCCGGATGGCGGCATGGGCGTGGTGATCGGCATTGGCGTCAATGTGGTGGCGGCGCCGGACGGCCTGCCGTACCCGGCGACGTCGCTGCAGCAGCTGGGCGTCGATGTCGACGCCGCCAAGATGTTCGGGGCGCTGTCGGACGCCTGGGTCGACGCCTACGAGACCTGGGATGGGGGCAGGGGTATAGGCCCCATCCTCGAACAGTGGCGAGGCGCTGCGGCCGGGATCGGTGGTGAGGTCGCGGTGAACCGCGACGGCGACATCGTGCGCGGCATATTCGAAACCATAGACGAGGCGGGGCGATTGATCGTCCGCGCCAACGACAATTCACGTATCGCCATCACGGCCGGTGACGTGCATTTCGGCACCACCGCGAGCCACAGGAGTACATGATGGCCCGAGCCTATACAGACGAACTGGTGTTCGTGCCGCTGGGCGGCGTCGGCGAAATCGGCATGAACATGGCGGCCTACGGCTTCGGACCGCAGAACAACCGCAAGTGGATCGTGGTCGATTGCGGCGTGACCTTTGCCGGGCCGAACGAGCCGGGCGTCGAGCTGATCCTGCCCGATCCTGCCTTTCTCGAAGAGAATGCCGACGACGTGCTGGCGCTCGTCCTGACGCATAGCCATGAAGATCACTACGGCGCCGTCCTGGACCTCTGGCCCGCCTTCGACCGGCCGGTCTATGCCACCGCCTTCACCGCCGCGATGCTGACCGCCAAGCGCGAGTCCGAGGGTATCATGGAGCCGGTGACGATCCGTCCGATGCAGGTGGGCAAGCCCTTCACTGTCGGGCCGTTCACGATCGAGGCGATCAACGTCGCCCACTCCATCCCCGAAAGCTGCGCGCTGCTGATTTCGACCCAGGTCGGGCGGGTGATCCATACCGGCGACTGGAAGCTCGATCCTGCGCCGATCGGCGCGCCGCCGACCGACCTGCCGCGCTTCGGCGCCATTGGGGCGGACCGTTCGAGTCCGATCGCGCTGATCTGCGATTCCACCAATGCGATGAAGGACGGCACCAGCCCGTCCGAGGACGAGGTGGCAGGCAATCTCGAGGCGCTGATCGCCAGCGCGCCGTACCGGGTCGCCATCACCACCTTCGCCTCCAATGTTGGCCGCATCATCTCTGTGGCCCGGGCGGCGCAGAAGGCGGGGCGCCGCGTGGTCATGTCGGGCCGCTCGATGCACCGGATCAGCGGCATTGCCCGCGAACTGGGGATGATGGAGGGGATCGAGCCCTTCCTCGACCAGAACGAGTACAAGACGCTGGCGCGCAAGGATGTCGTGTTGCTCTGCACCGGCAGCCAGGGCGAGGCCCGTGCGGCTATCGCCCGCATCGCGCGAGAGGAGCATCCGGAGATATCGCTCAACGCTGGCGACCGGGTGATCTTTTCGTCCTGGGCCATCCCGGGCAACGAGCGTGAAGTGATCGACATCCAGAACATGCTCATCGACCGTGGGGTCGACGTGGTGACGCGGGACCATGCCATGGTCCACACCACCGGCCACCCGCGGCGCGAGGAGCTGAAGCGGCTCTACGACCTCGTGAAGCCCGACGTGCTCATTCCGGTGCATGGCGAAGCGGCGCACCTGGAGGCACATGCCCAGCTCGGCCGCCAGCACGGTATCGGCACGGTGGTGCATGCCCGCAATGGCGACATGGTGCGGCTGTTCCCCGATACTCTGCAGTATCCGGGCGAAGTGCGCGTCGGCGAGCTCTATCTCGATGGCAATGTGCTCTGCACGCCGTACGAGAGCGGCGTGAAGGGCCGGCGTCGCCTTAGTTTTGGCGGCCATATCGTGGTCAGCCTCTGCGTCAATGCCGGCGGACAGATCATTGCCGGGCCGGAGCTGGCGATCGAGGGGTTGCCGGATGTCGAGGATGACGACGAGTCGCTGCCGCAGCTGATCCGGCGCGCCGTGACCGGCACGCTGAAATCGATCCCGCCCAAGCGGCGTGGTGATCCGGACCTGGTCAACACGGCGCTCCATCGCGCCGTGCGCAGCGAGGTGACGTCCTACTGGGGCCGCAAGCCCAACGTCACCGTGTTCGTGCATCGCGTATAGGCGCTCGGAATGCAGATCGGCACATACATTGCGATCTACTTCATCGTCTGGTGGCTGTGCCTGTTCGTGGTGCTGCCATTCAAGGTGCGCAACCAGATCGACGCAGGCGAGTGGGAGAGGGGCAGCGAGCGCGGCGCGCCGGCCGGCATCTTCCGCTTCTGGCCCAAGCTGCTGGCGACGACGCTGCTCGCTGCGGTCGTCACAGCACTTCTGCTCTGGGGCCTGAGCAATCCGCTGCTGCGGGAATACTGGAGCTAGCGCTTCGGCCGGGCGGGCAGGGCGTGGGCATGGGCATGGGCCATTTCCAGCGCGGCACGAAGCTCTGTGGCGCTCGTTTCGGCCAGTGTCACCGTGGTCCAGCCCTGGCGGCCCCAGGCATTGTCGAGCGGACGAAACGACTCGGGCGCCAGCATCACCTTGAACTCCTGCTCGTCGGGCGTGAGCTTCAGGTTCGCGCTGAGCCCGTCGGCGGCAAGCGTCGCGTAGATGCGCTTCACCTTGAAGGCCTGCCTGTCGAAGTGCGGCGACTCGGTAGTGCCGTGTAGCGACAGTGCGATTGCCCTGAATTCAGAAGAACTTGTCATCGTTCGTTCATCCGGAAATGAAAAAAGCAGGGCCTAAGCCCTGCTTTGATGAGTTTTTCGACAATACGCTGGTCTTAGGCACACGATTAAGCGGCTGCCAACGCTCCTCCCTTGACGTTGTCGACGTCCGGCAACTTGTGGTTGCCTGTGTTCTTATGGAGCCGGACCCTAACAACTGATTCCGAGGCTGCCAAGCAGATTCTGCATGGCTGCCATTGCATTTTTACATAGTCTTGGTCAGGGTTTGGCTGGGCGTGGAACTATGCATAAAACTGCTGCAAGTCCCCGCTTTTGCCTAAGTTTCGCGCGCTTTTGCGGGCTCCACTTTCATGCACACAGTGCGCTATAGGGTTCTCACCGAATCCGGCGCCACAAGGACCATCCATGCGTTTGAGCCGCTACTTCCTGCCCCTCCTCAAGGAGACGCCGAAGGAAGCCGAAATCGTCTCGCACCAGCTGATGCTGCGCGCGGGCATGATCAAGCAGCAGGCAGCGGGCAGTTATGTCTGGCTGCCGCTTGGCTTCAAGGTGCTCAACAAGATCATCCGCATCATCGAGGAAGAGCAGAACCGCGCCGGCGCCATCCAGCTGCTGATGCCGACGCTGCAGTCGGCGGACCTGTGGAAGGAATCCGGGCGCTATGACGCCTATGGCAAGGAGATGCTGCGCATCAAGGACCGGCATGAGCGCGACATGCTGTTCGGGCCGACCAACGAAGAGGTCATCACCGACATCTTCCGGACCTACGTAAAGTCCTACAAGGACCTGCCGCTGAACCTCTACCACATCCAGTGGAAGTTCCGGGATGAGGTGCGCCCACGCTTCGGCACCATGCGTTCGCGCGAGTTCCTGATGAAGGATGCCTACTCGTTCGATCTGGACGAAGCGGGGGCCATGCAGGCCTTCTACCGCATGTTCGTTGCGTACCTGCGCACCTTTAGCCGCATGGGTCTCGTTGGTGTGCCGATGCGCGCCGACACCGGCCCGATCGGTGGCGACATGAGCTACGAGTTCCACGTACTGGCCGACACCGGCGAGAGCGCGGTGTTCCTCGACAAGCGCCTCGTGGACAAGCCCATCCCGGATATCGACACCGACTTCCGCGCCGACCTGACGCCGATCTTCAAGGACTGGACGTCGCTGTTCGCTGCTACCGACGAGATGACCGACGAGGCATCGTTCCGCGCAGCGGTCGAACCCGAGCATCAGCTCGCCGCCCGCGGCATCGAGGTGGGGCACATCTTCTATTTCGGCACGACGTATTCGAAGCCGCTGAAGGCGACTGTCACCAGCCAGGAAGGGCAGGCGGTCGAAGTGCAGATGGGCAGTTACGGCATCGGCCCGACGCGGCTCGTGCCGGCGATCATCGAAGCCAGCCACGACGATGCCGGCATCATCTGGCCGGTCAGCGTCGCGCCGTTCGAGGCGGTAGTGATCAACCTCAAGGTCGGCGACAGCGAAAGCGACGCGGCGGCGGAGCGGCTCTACGAGGACCTGCAGCGCGAAGGCATCGACGTCGCCTATGACGATCGCGACCAGGGCGCCGGTGGCAAGTTTGCCGCGGCCGACCTGATCGGCATCCCGTACCAGCTGATCGTCGGTCCACGCGGGCTGAAGGACGGCACGGTCGAGGTCAAGCATCGCAAGTCCGGCGAGCGCGAGACGCTGTCGATCGAGGCGGCTGTCGGCCGGCTCAAGGGGCTGATCGTGCCGCAGCGGCGGGACACCGTTTGAGCGAGGCAGCGCCCATCGCCGCCAAGGCTCCGGGGCCGTTCTCGCGCTTCGAGTTCCTCGTCGCCGGGCGTTATCTGCGGGCCCGGCGCAAGGAGCGATTTGTCTCCGTCATCGCCGTGCTGACGCTGATCGGCGTCATCCTGGGAGTGGCGACGCTGATCGTCGTGATGTCGGTGATGAACGGGTTCCGCACCGAGCTCCTCGGCAAGATCCTGGGGCTCAACGGGCACTTCGTGGTGCAGGAGACCACCGAGGGCTTTGCCGACTACGATGACGTGGCGAGCCGCCTCGAGGCCGTGCCGGGGGTACGCTACGCCATTCCCTATGTCGACGGGCAGGCGCTGGCCTCGGGCGTTTCGAGCGCCACCGGCGTCGTCGTGCGCGGCATCAACGAGGCTTCGCTGGCAAAGCTGCAATTCATGCGCGACGCGGTTGCACTGGGTGGCTGGGATCAGTGGGACGACGGTACCGGCGTCGCCATCGGGCAGCGCCTCGCCGATCGGCTGGGCGTCACCATCGGCGACGACATCACCATCATCAACCCGAACGGCACGCTGACCCCGTTCGGGCGCACGCCGGCCGAGCGTACTATGCCGGTCAACGTGATCTTCGATCTCGGCGCGCCCGAGTATGACAGCTTTTACGTCTACCTGCCGATGCAGGAGGCGCAGGTCTATTTCCGCTTCTATGAGGACAGCTTGAAGCCCGGGCTCGGCATGCCCAGCGTGATGGCGACGCAGGAGGAAATCGATGCCTCCTACGAGCGCACCTACAAGGCCTCCGGCGTCGAGGTGTTCGTCGATAATCCGGACAATATCGCCGGCATGAAGCAGCAGCTGGAGGCGGCGCTGCCGCGGCCCTTCGCCATCACCGACTGGCAGCAGCGGAACGCCACGTTCTTCTCCGCGCTGCAGGTCGAGCGCGTGGTGATGTTCGTGATCCTCAGCCTGATCATCCTCGTCGCCGCCTTCAACATCATCGCCAGCCTCGTGATGCTGGTGAAGGACAAGGGGCCAGATATCGCGATCCTCCGCACCATGGGCGCGACGCGCGGTGCGATCCTGCGCATCTTCTCGATGACCGGGTTTGCCATCGGGTTGTCCGGCACGTTCCTCGGGCTGATCCTGGGGCTGGTTGTCGCGACCTATGTCGAGCCGATCCGGGCCTTCGTTTCGAACATTCTCAACATCCCGATCTTTCCGCCGGAACTGTTCCTGATGGCCGGCTTGCCATCACGGATCGATCCGGAGGAGGTGGTGCTGGTGGTGATCCTGTCACTGGGTCTCACATTCCTTGCGACGCTCTATCCGGCCTGGCGCGCTGCGCGGCTCGATCCGATCGAGGGGTTGCACCAGTGAGCGATGTTCCCGCCACGCCGTCCGATCCGGGCCCATTCTCGCGCTTCGAGTTCCTCGTTGCCTGGCGCTATCTGCGCGCCCGCCGTCGCGACCGGTTCGTCTCGGTGATCGCCGGGCTGACGTTGACGGGCATCGCGTTGGGCGTCGCGGCGCTGATCGTCGTCACCTCGGTGATGAACGGGTTCAACGCCGAGATCGTGTCGAAGCTCCTGGGCCTTAACGGGCACTTTTCGGCCTATCCGATCGAGGCGCGCTTCACCGACTACGAGGAGAGCGCGATCCAGATCCAGGGCGTCGACGGGGTCGTCGCGGCGGTGCCGTTCGTCGAGGGCCAGGCGCTCGCCTCGGGGGCGCGCGCCGATGCGACAGGCGTCATCGTACGTGGCATGTCGCTGGGCTCGATCGAGAAGCCTGCTGCATGACGGCGCGGTGCTCGGCCACTGGGACGATTGGGACGGCAGCAACGGCGTGGCCATCGGCCGGCGGCTCGCCGAAAAGCTCAGGGTCAATGTCGGCGACACGGTTACGCTGCTGAGCCCCGACCCGGTAGGCACGGAAGGCGATAGCCGACCGCGTACGCGCTCGTTCCCGGTAAAGGTGATCTTCGATCTGGGCATGACCGAGTTCGATACGTTCTACCTCTACATGCCGATGCAGCCGGCGCAGGACTATCTCGACAGTTTCGACCGGGTGCTGAAGCCTGGTGCCTCGGTGCCGGCGCTCGATGCGACCGAAGAGGAGCGCGAGGGGGCCTATGACCGGATCTATCGCGCTACAGCGATTGAGGTGTTCATCACCGACCCCAACGATGTCGACGAAATGCGATTGCGGATCGGCCAGCAGATCGAGCGGCCGCTGATCCTGTCGGACTGGCGGCAGCAGCACCAGAATTTCTTCGAGGCGCTGCAGACGCAGGGCTCGGTGATGTTCGTGATCCTGTCGATGATCATCGTCGTCGCCGCGTTCAACATCATCTCGTCGCTGATCATGCTGGTGAAGGACAAGGGCACGGATATCGCTGTGCTGCGCACCATGGGGGCAACGCGCGGCGCGATCATGCGCATCTTCGGCATCGCCGGGGTGGCCATCGGTGTCGGCGGCACGCTGCTCGGGCTGACGCTGGGCTTGCTGATCGCCGCCAATGCCGAGACGATCCGGGCGACGCTGTCGAACCTGCTCGGCTTCACGCTGTTTCCGCCCGAGGTGTTCTACCTCTCGTCGCTCCCGAGCCGCACCAATCCGTCCGAGGTCTTCCTCATCGTCAGCGTGGCGATGGGATTGAGCTTCCTTGCGACGATCTATCCGGCCTGGCGCGCCGCCCAATACGATCCCGTCGAGGCTCTCCGCTATGAGTGACGTCAACCTCCAGCTGAGCCAGGTGCACCGCCACTACGGCGAGGGCGATACCAAGGTGCGCGTGCTCGAGGCCGCCGATCTCGCCGTGCGCAGTGGCGAACTGGTCGCCATCGTTGCGCCGTCGGGCGCCGGCAAATCGACGCTGTTGCATCTCGCCGGCCTGCTCGAGCGGCCGCAGGCGGGCGAGGTGACGATCACCGGGACGCCGACAAGCAAGCTCAATGAGCGTGGCCGGACGCTGCTCCGCCGCAACACCATCGGCTACGTGTACCAGTTCCACCACCTGCTGCCGGAATTCTCCGCGCTTGAGAATGTTGCCATGCCGCAGCTGATCGCCGGGGTGGAGCAGGGGGCGGCGAACAAGCGGGCGCAGGAGTTGCTCGAGCTGCTCGGCGTCGGCGCGCGGGCCCAGCATCGGCCGTCGGAGCTCTCAGGCGGCGAGCAGCAGCGTGTGGCCATTGCCCGCGCCGCAGCCAACCGGCCGCGCGTGATCCTCGCGGACGAGCCGACCGGCAATCTCGATCCGGCAACGAGCGACCTGGTGTTTGAAGCGCTGGCTGGGCTGATCCGGCAGGAGGGTGCTGCCGCCCTGATCGCGACGCACAATTTCGACCTGGCGCGGAGGGCGAACCGGATCGTCACGCTCAGGGATGGGCTGATCGTCGAGACGACGGTCTAGCTGGGACTAGCAACCAGCTCGCCAAGAACTCGATGTCATCCCTGCGAAGGCAGGGATCCAACTCGCAGCCCGTGCCAGCGGATAGTTGGATCCCTGCCTGCGCAGGGATGACAACCGGTGTGTGGGCGGAAAGTTGGGACACAAGCGAGGAGCGCTATTCCGCCGGATACTCCGCCTCGCGTCTCGCCCGTTCGCGGTCGTTCAGCGAATTGATGCGCGTCCGCAGGGCGCGGATCTGGCGTTCCTGGCGTTCGGTGGTCGATTTCAGCTGGCGGATGCGGGCTTCGGCGGCGTCGCGGTGGTTGACATCCCATTCGCGGACGCGCTGCACGACGACCTTGGTCGGGCGGTCGGCGAGGATTTCTTCCCAGTCTAGGCCGAGCGACTGCACCATCCGATGCGCGGCGAGGGCGGCCGAGGCGCGTTCGCCCGGCTGGTCCGAGCCCAGGAGGTTCAGGATGCGTTCGAGCTTTTCGCGGTCGCGTTCGGAGAGCGGCATGACCTAGGCGTAGCCGCCCGGCGTGGCGAAATCCAGCCTAGGGCTTGTCAGCCATGGACTTGTGAATTTCGGCCGTAGTCAGAGCGCCATCGAGATAGGTCAGCGTGCCGGGGCCGAGCACTTCGGCGGCGGCATTGGCAAGGCCTGTGAGGGCAGCGCGAGCGAAGGAGCCGCCGGTCGAGACGCGCTGCACGCCCGCCGCGGCGAGATCGCCGATGGTGTAGGGCGACTGCTTCTGCCACAGCACGACGTTCAGGGGCTTCGAGATCGAGGCGACGACGGTGCGGATGGCGTCGAGATTGGGCAGGCCCGGCGCAAACAGTACGTCAGCGCCGGCGCGCTCGTAGGCCTGCAGCCGGCGGATGGTGTCGTCGAGGTCCGGGCGACCGTGGAGGTAGTTCTCGGCGCGGCCGACGAAGGTGAACGGGAAGGGCAGGGCATGCGCAGCCTCGGCCGCGGCGGCTACGCGTTCGACGGCGTGCTCGAACTCATAGATCGGCTGGCCGGGGCGACCCGTGGCGTCCTCGATGGAGCCGCCGACGAGACCGGCTTCGGCGGCGAGGCGGATGGTCTCGGCGGCATGGGCGGGATCGTCGCCATAACCGTTCTCGAGATCGCCGCTGACCGGTAGGTCGACGGCTGCGGCGATCTGCGCGGCATTGGCAAGGGCTTCGTCACGGGTGACGCCCATGTCCTTCCGGCCCAGCGTCCAGGCAAAGCCGGCGGACGTGGTGGCGAGGGCCTTCATGCCGAGCGCGGCGAGCAGGCGGGCGCTGCCAGCGTCCCAGGGATTGGCCATCACGAAGAGCGGGCCGCGGTGCAGGTCGCGGAAGCGCTGTCCCTTTTCTTGCTGGTTCATCTGAGGTCCTCCGACTCGCAAATTAACCACATGCTCACGGATTCACATGCTCCGCTAGACAGGAACAAAGCGCGAACTTATAAGAACACACAGGAAACAACGGAGGTTCCGATGCTGTCGTTCTTCAAGGATCTGCTCGCCATCACCACCATTGCCGGTTTCTCGCTGGCGTCGCTCACCTGGATGGATATCGCTACCCGACTCGTGTGACGGGTTGTGGATTGCTGTCCCGTCGGCTGGCCGATTGGCCGGCCGGGGCTTAGGAACATCTCATGGCTGGCCCCGGCTTTATCCACCTGCATGTCCATTCCGCCTACTCGCTGCTCGAGGGGGCGCTGCCGCTCGGACGATTGTTGGATCTGGCCAAGGTCGACAAGCAGCCGGCGCTCGGCATTGCGGACACGAACAACCTGTTCGGGGCGCTCGAATTCTCGGACAAGGCGGCAGGGAAGGGCATCCAGCCGATCGTAGGCGTCGAGCTCGCGGTCGATTTCTCGGCGATGGAGAACAGCCAGGATCGGATGCAGGAGCGCGGCCATGCCCGCGACCGCTTCGGCAAGGGCGGGCTGGTGCTGATCGCCGCCAATTCTGACGGCTTCAATAACCTCTCAGGCCTTGTGAGCCGCGCGCATCTCGAAGGCGAGAATGGCAGGGCGGCGGCGCGGCTCGACTGGCTGTCGCGTGAAGCACTCGAGGGGATCATCTGTCTGACCGGTGGGCCGGAAGGTGCGATCGACCCGTGGTTCGGCAACAATCTGGATGCGCTGGCGATGGCGCGGCTGGATCGGCTGCGCGAGGTGTTTGGCGATCGCTTCTACGTTGAGCTGCAGCGCCATGGCCGGCCGGCCGAGGCGAGCAATGAAGCTAAACTGATCGACTACGCCTACCAGCATGGCGTGCCGCTGGTCGCGACCAATGAGCCATTCTATCCGACGCCCAAGGATTTCGAGGCGCATGACGCGCTGCTGGCGATTGCCGGCGGCACGGTGCTGGCCCAGACCGAGCGGCGGAAGCTGACGGACCAGCATTATTTCAAGACGCGCGAGGAGATGGGCAGGCTCTTCGCCGACCTGCCCGAGGCGCTCGACAACACGGTCGAAATCGCGCAACGCGTCGGTTACCGACCGAAGAAGCGGAACCCGGTGCTGCCGACCTTTGCCGCGACGGCGCAGCAGACCGCCGAAGAAGCGGTGGCCGCCGAGGCGACGGCGCTTTCTGAGATGGCGCGCACCGGGCTCGAGCGGCGGCTGGCCGAGATCGGGCCGGGGCCGGGCAAGACTATCGAGATCTATCGCGAGCGGCTGGAATACGAGCTCGGCATCATCGAGAAGATGAAGTACCCGGGCTACTTCCTGATCGTGGCCGATTTCATCCAGTGGGCCAAGGCACACGACATTCCGGTGGGCCCGGGGCGCGGTTCGGGCGCAGGCTCGCTGGTGGCTTTCGCGACCACCATCACCGACCTCGACCCGCTCCGCTACAACCTGCTGTTCGAGCGCTTCCTCAACCCCGAACGAGTCTCGATGCCGGACTTCGACATCGATTTCTGCCAGGACCGGCGCGAAGAAGTGATCCGCTACGTCCAGCAGAAATACGGCGAGGCGCAGGTCGCCCAGATCATCACCTTCGGTACGCTCCAGGCACGCGCCGTGCTGCGCGATGTGGGCCGCGTGATGCAGATGCCGTACGGGCAGGTCGACCGGCTGGCGAAGCTCGTTCCCGCCAACCCGGCGGACCCGTGGACGCTGGAGCGCTCGCTCAAGGAAGTGCCGCAGCTCCGGCAGATGGGCGAGGAGGACGAGCAGGTCGCCGACCTGCTGGCGGTCGCCCAGAAACTCGAGGGGCTCTATCGCCACGCCTCGACCCACGCCGCCGGCATCGTGATCGGCGACCGGCCGCTGCAAGAACTGGCGCCGCTCTATCGCGACCCGCGCTCCGACATGCCGGTCAGCCAGTACAACATGAAGTGGAGCGAGGCGGCGGGCCTCGTGAAGTTCGACTTCCTCGGGCTGAAAACGCTGACCACGATCAAGCGTGCGGTCGACATGATCAACCGCGACGGGGGCAGCTTCCGCATCGAGGACATTCCGCTCGACGACGCGCCGACCTACAAGCTCTATTCGATCGGCGACACGGCCGGCGTGTTCCAGGTGGAAGGCGCCGGCATGCGCCGGGCGCTGACCGACATGAAGCCCGACCGCTTCGAGGACATCATCGCGCTTGTCGCGCTCTATCGGCCAGGTCCGATGGAGAACATCCCGCTGTTCAACGCCCGCAAGCGCGGCGACGAGGATATCGAGTATCCGCACGAAGCCTTGGGCGAGGTGCTGAACGAGACCTACGGCATCATCGTCTACCAGGAACAGGTGATGCAGATCGCGCAGATCCTTTCGGGCTATTCGCTGGGCGAAGCCGATATGCTCCGCCGTGCCATGGGCAAGAAAATCAAGGCCGAAATGGACGCGCAACGGGCGCGCTTCCAGGAGGGGTGCCTGCGCTACGGGCTGAAGCCGGGGCTGGCCGACACGATCTTCGATCTGCTGGCAAAATTCGCCAACTACGGCTTCAACAAGTCGCACGCCGCGACCTACGCGCTCGTTTCGTACCAGACCGCCTACCTGAAGCAGCATCATCCGCACGAATTCTTCGCGGCGACCATGACGCTCGACATGGGCAATACCGACAAACTCAACGAATTCCGCCAGGACGCCAAGAAGCACGGCATCGAGATCGTGCCGCCCTGCGTCAATCGCTCGATGGCCGTGTTCGATACCCGCGAGGGCAAGGTGTTCTACGCTATCGGCGCGGTGAAGGGCGTCGGGCAGGCGGTCGCCGAGCACATCGTCGAGGCGCGCGGCGACAAGCCATTCCGCGACATCGGCGATTTCGCCGCGCGCGTCGATGCACGCATCATCAACCGGCGGACGCTTGAAGCGCTGATCAATGCCGGCGCTTTCGACCAGCTGGTGCCGCGTCGCGAGCAGGCCTTTGCCGCGATCGACGCCATCGTCGCGACCGCGCAGCGCACCAATGCCAACGCCGCCGACGGCATCATGGACATGTTCGCCTCGGCCGAGCCGGAGCCGATCCGGCTCAACGCAGCCGTAACCAACTGGCTACCGGCGGAGCGCCTGTCGCGCGAGCACGGGGCGATCGGTTTCCACCTCAGCGGGCATCCGCTGGATCAGTATGCCGAACTGTTCGACCGTTTGCGCGTCCAGCCCTATGCGGATTTCGAGCGTGCCGTGAAGGAGGCCGACGCAAGGGCAGGGCGCATCGCCGGCACGATCGCATCGCGTAACGACAGGCGTACGAAAAAGGGCACGCCGATGGCTATCATCTCGCTGTCCGACGCGAGCGGCGGCTACGAGGTGATCGCGTTCTCCGAGCAGGTCAGCCAGTTCTCCGATGTGCTGCAGCCGGGCAAGTCGGTGGTGCTGACCGTCGAAGCCGACGAACGGCCGGACGGCATCAGCCTGCGCCTCATCAATGCACAGCCGATCGACGGACTCGCCGAAAAGGTCGGCAAGCGCCTGACCGTCTTCACCGACAACGAGAAGTGCCTGCAGCCGATCAGTACCCAGTTGCGACCGGGCGGCGAGGGCCTCGTCAGCTTCATAGTGATCCGCGATGCGGGCGCGAAGGAATACGAGATCGAGCTCAAGGGCGGCTACCGGCTCTCGCCGGAGCTCGCCGGCTCGATCAAGGCGATGGAAGGCGTGGTGGACGTGAGGCTGAGCTAGGGGCCGGTTCGGAGGTGGCCACCAGAACCGCGCCGGCTCAGCCCGAGTTTTTACGTGCCGCGGGCTCATCGCTGCCTGATGCATTGCCATGGCAATAGGGCACGTTCGAACTCCACCCACCAGCTGTCACCCCTGCGAAGGCAGGGGTCCATTTCGCAACCTGCGCCAGCGGCGAGATGGATCCCTGCCTTCGCAGGGATGACAATCGAGCTTGGAGCATCGGCCGGGCCACCAATCGTCGCCCTCCCATGCATGGGGGCAGGGATCAACGCACCCGCTGGCGTTCGGAAGCCACGGATAACCAACGGTCGCCCGCCCTTGCCACTTGCCCCAAAACCCCCTATATGCGCGGCGCGTCCGGGAATCCGGGCGTAATTCACACGCGAAGAGCGGCCGCCTGAAATGACTTGGGCGCCCATCCGGTGGCAGGCAACTGCCAACATCCTTCGCGGAGGCAATAACCGGTAAAGGAAGCCTTCCATGGCATTGCCCGATTTTTCCATGCGCCAGCTGCTCGAAGCAGGTGTTCACTTCGGCCACCAGAAGCACCGCTGGAACCCCAAGATGGAACGCCACATTTTTGGCGTGCGCAACGACATCCACATTCTCGACCTGAGCCAGACGGTTCCGGCCCTGCAGCGTGCGCTGCAGCTGATTTCGGACACCGTGGCTGATGGCGGCCGCGTGCTGCTGGTCGGCACCAAGCGCCAGGCTGCTCCGGTGGTCGCCGAGGCGGCTCGCCAGTCGGCCCAGTACTACGTGAACTCGCGCTGGCTCGGCGGCACGCTGACCAACTGGCAGACGATTTCGCACTCGATCAACCGCCTGCGCGAGCTCGAAGGCCAGCTTTCCGAAGGTGCCGTCGGCATCACCAAGAAGGAAGCCCTGCTGCTGTCGCGTGAGAAGGAGCGCCTGGAGCGCGACCTCGGCGGCATCAAGGACATGGGCAACCTGCCCAACCTCTTGTTCGTTATCGACACCAACAAGGAAGCCAACGCCATCAAGGAAGCCAAGCGCCTTGGCATCCCCGTGATCGCGATCGTCGATTCCAACTCGGATCCGGATCTGGTCGATTACCCGATCCCGGGCAATGACGACGCCGCCCGCGCGCTCGAGCTCTACGCGAGCCTCGTCGCCCGCGCCGCCATCGACGGCATCGGTCGCTCGGCGGCCGGCCGTGGTGCCGACCTCGGTGCGCAGGAAGAGGCTCCGGAAGAGCCGGCACTGAGCGCCGACGACGCCGACACCTCGGCGCCCGCCAACTAAGTCCGGTTTCCGGACTTTACATTCCGACCAAATGGCGCGGTTCCAACGTGGGACCGCGGAAAGGTGATATCGAAATGGCTGTTACCGCTCAGCAGGTTAAAGAGCTCCGCGAGATGACTGGCGTGGGCATGATGGACTGCAAGAAGGCGCTGGAAGAGACCGGCGGCGACATGGAAGCCGCCATCGACTGGCTGCGCACCCGTGGCCTTGCCAAGGCCGCCAAGAAGGCTGGTCGCGTTGCTGCGGAAGGCCTCGTCGGCGTTTCGATCGAAGGCACCAAGGGTGCCATCGTCGAAGTGAACTCCGAGACCGACTTCGTTGCGCGCAACGAGCAGTTCCAGACCATCGTCTCCAACATCGCCAAGCTGGCGCATGATGCTGCGGGCGATGCCGCCAAGCTCAGCGAGATGCCGTACCCGGGTTCGGGCCGTTCGGTTTCGGCCGAGCTGACCGATGCGATCGCCAAGATCGGCGAGAACATGAACCTGCGCCGCACCGGCGTGCTTGAAGTCAAGGACGGCGTGATCGGCTCGTACGTGCATAACGCGGTCGTGCCGGGTCTCGGCCGTCTTGGCGTCATCGTCGGCCTTGAGTCGACCGGCGACAAGGGTGTGCTCACCGCGCTCGGCAAGCAGATCGCGATGCACATCGCCAACACCAAGCCGCTGAGCGTGTCGCCCGACGACATCGACCAGGACGTGGTGGCCCGCGAGCGCGCCATCTTCACCGAGCAGGCCAAGGAATCCGGCAAGCCGGCCGAGGTCATCGAGAAGATGATCGAAGGCCGCGTGCGCAAGTTCTACGAGGAAGTCACGCTGCTTTCGCAGGTGTTCGTAATCGACGGCGAGACCAAGGTCGGCGACGTCGTCAAGAAGACCGAGAAGGACGCTGGTGCGCCGATCAAGGTGACCGGTTTCGTCGTCTACGCGCTCGGCGAAGGCATCGAGAAGGAAGTCACCGACTTCGCCGCCGAAGTCGCCGCGACTTCCGGCGTGCCGCAGGCTCCGGCCAACGCCTGATGTGAATGCTGACCGGGCGGGCTCTTCACAGCTCGCCCGGTTATGCCATAACCGCCTGCGGCGCCCGGCAGATTCGGGCGTCGGCGCGCACCGAGGGGAGACTGACCAATGGCCAAATCCGGCTATAAGCGGATTCTGCTGAAAGTCTCCGGTGAGGTGCTGGCAGGCGACCAGTCCTTCGGCATCGAGCCGCAATTCCTCCATGCCATGGCAGACCAGATCGCCGAAGTCGCCAAAAGCGGCGTGCAGGTCGCGATCGTCATCGGCGCCGGCAATATCTTCCGCGGCATGGCCGTGGCCGCCAAGGGCGGCGACCGGGTCACCTCCGACCTGATGGGCATGCTGGGCACCGTGATCAACTCGCTCGCGCTTGGCGATGCGCTCGAGCAGAAGGGCCTCAAGGTCAAGGTCTACTCCAACGTCCCGATGGAGACTGTCGCCGACACTTTTACGGCGCGAGACGCCAACCGGGCGCTGTCGGATGGCTACGTCGTCGTCTGTGCCGGCGGTACGGGCAGCCCGTTCTTCACCACCGACACCGCCGCAGCACTCAAGGCAATCGAGCTCCGCTGCGACGTGCTGCTCAAGGGCACCAAGGTCGACGGCGTCTATTCGGCCGATCCGAAGAAGAACCCGAACGCCACGCGTTTCGAGACGATTACCCATGAAGAGGTGATCGCCAAGGACCTGCGCGTCATGGACACAGCGGCCTTCGCGCTTGCCCGCGACAACGGTCTGCCGATAATTGTCTACGCACTTGACGACAAGGCTGGCCTCAAGGGTGTCCTTGCCGGCCAAGCCAGAAGTACACGCGTCGGCTAAGGCGCGGAAATATCAAGGAGTTTACCGATGGCCGAGACGTTCTCGCTGCCCGCACTCAAGGATCGGATGCAAAAGTCGATCGTGTCGCTGCGCGACGAACTGGCGGGTTTGCGCACCGGCCGCGCCAGCGCGAGCCTGCTCGAGCCGGTCACGGTGGAAGCCTATGGCGGGCGGATGCCGCTCAACCAGGTGGCGACAGTCACCGTGCCCGAGTCGCGCATGCTGAGCGTCCAGGTGTGGGACCGGACGCTCGCGGGCGCGGTGGAGAAGGCGATCCGCAATTCCGGGCTCGGCCTCAACCCGGCCGCCGAGGGCCAGGTCATCCGTGTGCCGCTTCCCGAGCTCAATGAAGAGCGTCGTAGGGAACTCACAAAGGTGGCGCACAATTATGCCGAGCAGGCCCGCGTCGCGGTCCGGCACATCCGCCGTGACGGCATGGATCTGCTCAAGAAGCTGGAAAAGGATGGCGACCTGAGCCAGGACGACAGCCGCAAGCAGTCCGACCTCGTGCAGCAGGCCACGGACCAGGCGGTCACCGAGATCGACAAGGTCTTGGCCGTCAAGGAACAGGAAATCATGCAGGTCTAGTATAGGCCCGCAGAAGCTGGCCCCTGGAGGGCATACAATGTCCGTCGAAACCGCCATTGCCGCGACGCCCAGTGCCAAGCCTGGCCTCAGGATTCCGGCGCATCTGGCGGTCATCATGGACGGCAATGGCCGCTGGGCGCAGGCGCGCGGCAAGCTCCGCACCGAGGGGCATGTCGAGGGCGTGAAGGCCCTGCGCCGGCTGGTCGAGCTCAGCATCCGTTTCGGCGTCAAGCACCTGACGGTGTTCAGCTTTTCGTCCGAGAACTGGCGGCGCCCACGCGAAGAGGTGAACTTCATCTTCGGGCTGCTGCACCGGTTCGTCGCCTCCGATCTTGCCTCGCTGATCCAGAACAACGTGCGCGTTCGCATCATCGGCAGCAGCGAGGGTCTGGATGAATCGCTGCGCAAGCTGATCGGCGAGGTGCAGTCCAAGACCGCCAAGAATACCGGGCTCGAACTGATCGTCGCCTTCAACTATGGCGGCAAGAGCGAGCTCACCGAGGCGACCCGCCACATCGCGGCGGAGGTCGCGGCCGGGCGGCTGAAGCCCGAGGACATTACCGAGGAAACGGTTGAGCGGGCGCTCTACACGTCCGGCATTCCCGACCCCGACATGATCATCCGCACCAGCGGCGAGCAGCGGGTGTCGAACTTCCTCCTCTGGCAGGGGGCTTATTCCGAGCTGGTGTTCATCGACGAGCACTGGCCGGATTTCAACGAGCAGGTCTTCTTGAAGGCGCTCGACGAGTACTCCTCGCGCAACCGGCGCTTCGGCGGGATCGAAACGAGAAAGCCGTGACCGCACCGGGCGAGCCGCGTCCACGCTTCAACCCGCTAGCCCGCCGATCCTGGACCGATCTGGGGCCGCGCGTTGCATCGGCCGCAGTGCTGCTCGCGCTCACGATCATCGGGCTCTATTTCGGCAGCTATGTCTTTGCCGCGCTGGTGGGCGCAGTCTTTGCGGGCTGCTATCGCGAGTGGGAGCGCATGGTGACGCTGAAGCCGATGACGACCATCGGCGGCGTGCTGCTCGGGCTGCTCGCGCTTTCTGCCCTGGTCTATCCTGCACTGGGCGCCATCGCATCGCTGGTCGTGATCGGGGTGGCGATCGTCGTAGCGGGCTTCGGTAACCCGGCTGCCCGCTGGTGGCGGATCGGTGGGTTGGCATTTTACGGCGTGGTGATCATCGCGCTGCTGACCATTCGGGGTGAAGCGACCTGGAACCAGCCGGGCGTGTTCGACATCGGCATGTGGGCCGGCGCGATCCTGGGTTGCGTGATCTTTGCCACGGATACCGGCGCCTATTTCACCGGCCGTCAGATCGGCGGTGAGAAACTGGCGCCCGATATCTCGCCGGGCAAGACCTGGTCTGGCGCCATTGGCGGCTTTGCCTGCGGAACGCTGCTCGGACTGATCGCATGGCTGCTGGTCGTGCCGCAGTCACCATGGTGGATCGGCCTCGTATTGTCGGCAACGCTCAGCATCGTGGGGCAAGTGGGAGATCTTGCCGAGAGCGGCATAAAGCGGCGGTTCCGGGTCAAGGACTCGGGCGACATCATCCCGGGGCATGGCGGGCTGATGGATCGGCTCGACAGCCTGACCTTCGGCGCGCTCTTCGTCTATGTCGTTGGGCTGCTTCACGCTGGCGCAGGTGCCATCGGCGCCGGCTTCCTGTATTGGTGACATCGCAATCTTAACTCATTCGGCCGCTAGCTAGCGGCCGGTGCGGGGCGCAACGGACCGACGAGATGGATTTCTTCTTCTGGCTACTTTCCTACGTCGTGCCGTTCCTGGCGGTGCTGACCGTGATCGTGTTCGTGCACGAGATGGGGCACTACCTTGTGGCGCGCTGGAACGGCATAGCCATCCAGGCCTTCTCGATCGGCTTTGGCCCTGAACTGATCGGCTTCAACGATCGACACGGTACCCGCTGGAAACTCTCCGCCATTCCGCTTGGCGGCTACGTCCGCTTCGTCGGCGACATGAACGCTGCAAGCGTGCCCGACGAGGAGTTTATCAAGCGGGCGGGGCCGGGCCTTACCGACCAGCTGTTCGTCAACAAGAACGTCTGGCAGCGGATCGCAGTGGTCGTCGCGGGACCGGTCGCCAACATCATCTTCTCGCTGCTGGTGCTCTACGCGCTGTTGCTGGGCTATGGCCGCTATACGCTGCCCCCGATCGTCAGCTGGGTGGCCCCGTGGTCGCCGGCCATGGTCGCCGGGCTCCAGCCGGGCGATCGGATCGTTTCGGTCGACGGCTTTGAAGTCCAGGGTTTCGAGGTTTTCCAGCGGCTGGTGTCGACGGCTCCCGAGCGGACCATCACGATCGTTCTCGATCGCAACGGAGAAACGCTGACGCTGGCGGCCACTCCCGACGCCGCGGTGTCGACCGACCGGTTCGGCAACACGCAGCGTACCGGACGCCTGGGCGTGACGAGCAACGTCACACAGGAGGATGTCGTCCTCTACCGGCCAGATCCGATCGAAGCGATCGGCATGACGCTCGAGGAAGTCCGCTTCATCATCGACCGTACTGCCGCTTTCATCGGTGACTTCTTCGTCGGTCGCGGCGACGTGCGGCAGCTCGGCGGTCCGGTTGAGATTGCCAAGATGTCTGGCGAAGTGGCGACGCTCGGAATCAGCGCGCTGGTGGGCATGGCGGCCTACCTTTCCCTCAATCTCGGTATCTTCAACCTGCTGCCGATTCCGCTGCTCGATGGCGGACACCTAGTGTTCTACCTGGCCGAGGCGCTGCGCGGCCGGCCGTTGCCTCAGCGGGTGCAGGAGATCGGCTTCCGGCTCGGATTTGTCGCGATCATGGGTCTGTTCCTGGTCGTGCTGACGACCGTTACGATCCCGCACACGCTGCCAAGCCTGCTGAGCGCCGCGATGGGACGAGGGTAGGGGCGGAGCGAGACTCTCCGAGCGCGGCGACGCGAGTCTGGCCATTGCGCGCGCGGTGCAATTGGCGCCGATCCGTCACGCTGGCGTCGCGATCCCGCCGCATTTGCGCAACACCCGCACCGCCGCGTTAACCCTTGGATAAGCTTGGTTTTCTAGGTGTTGCAGGAATACACGAGGACCAATCTTTCGCTAACCTCGAAGCCGCTCGCGGCTTGTCCGTGGTTAAAAATCCAGTAAAAGCTTTTGATGGAGTTGGCTGGGGAGCGCTGTGCATGGCGATTCCCGGCGTAGGTCGCACGAGGCAATAAGAATCATGACGAACCCCAAACAGCTGATGCGCGGTGTCTATGTGGCGCTCGCCCTCGTGTTGGCGGCGCCGCTCAGCGGCATCAGCGGGACGATCCTCGGGGTCGACGCAGCGCAGGCCCAGCAACAGGGCCGGCTGATTTCTTCGGTACTGTTCGAAGGCAACTCGGGCATTTCGGACAGCGATCTGCTGCTGATGGTCAACAGCGGTGCCGACGGTACGTACACTCAGGCGAGCCTTGCCTCCGATGCCGAGACGATCCGCCAGGCCTACGCTGCCAAGGGCTATATCGGCGTGAAGGTGACGCCGCGCGTCGAGTCGGTGACGGCTGACCGCGACCGGATCACCTTCGTGGTGGAAGAGGGTGGTCGCACCGGCATCGCCGCGATCAACTTCACCGGCAACAACGCAATCGGTACTGGTACGCTCAAGTCGGTCATCCGCACCCGCGAGACGGGCCTGCTCAGCTGGCTGTTCCGTGACGATACCTACAGCGAACAGACGCTGCAGATCGATTCTCGCCTGATCGAGCTCTACTACATGAACCACGGCTTCCCCGACGCGCAGGTCACGTCGGCGGTCGGCGAGTTCGATGCGTCGCGCAACGCCTACTTCGTGAACTTCTCGATCGCCGAGGGCGAGCGTTACCGCTTCGGCGAGATCGGCGTCGAGACGTCGATCCCGGGCCTCAACGCCGACGCCCTGGCCGGCACCGTTCGTACGGACCGCGGCGGCACCTATTCGCTCGCCGACCTCGAGAAGTCGCAGCAGGATCTGGCCTTCGAGGCCACGGCGCAGGGCTATGCCTTCGCCGATGTCCGCCCGCGCATCGACCGCGACGTGGCAAACAGCACGTTCAACGTCACGTACCTCGTCGATGAGGGTGCGCACGTCTATGTCGAGCGCATCAACATTACCGGCAACATCAAGACCCGTGACGCAATCATCCGTCGCGAGCTGGATTTTGGTGAAGGCGACCCCTTCAACCGTTCGATGGTCCAGCGCGGCAAGTCGCGGATCGAGGGCCTTGGCTTCTTCAAGACGGTGAATGTCGATGTCCAGCAGGGCAGCGCGCCGGACAAGGTCATCCTCGACATCGTGGTCGATGAGCAGTCGACCGGTGAGTATGGCGTGACCGCTGGTTACGACTCCGAAGCCGGTATCCTCGGCGAAATCTCGGTCACGGAGCGGAACTTCCTTGGTCGCGGCCAATACGTTCGCGCCTCGCTCACCGCCTCCGAAGACGGCAAGGGCTTCGAGTTCTCGTTCACCGAACCGCGCTTTGCCGGTCTTCGCGTGTCGACCGGGTTCGACGTCTATCACCGGATCAAGGACGAAGGTGACTCCAACGTCTATGGTACCCAGTCGACCGGCGGTCAGCTCCGCGTGGGTGCGCCCATCACGACCGATCTCAATGGTTCGGTGTTCGTTGGTGTCGAGCAGAAGGTTCTGATCGACGACGAGGCTCCGCACTCGGATATCTTCAATGCCTACGATCCGGACAACAGCGAGACCGCTGTGCCGTTCCAGGATACGTTCGGCAAGGCTTGGGTCGGCTACTCGCTCAACTACAACACGCTTGATGACAGCAAGCGTCCGAGCGAAGGCATCATTGCCAGCTTCAACCAGCAGTATATCGGCTGGGACTACAACCTGCTGAAGACCGAGGTGAAGGCTCGCTACTTCATGCCGCTGATGTCGGACTGGAACGTCATCGGCAGCGTCAAGGGCAGCGCTGGCTACATCGCGGCGCTCGATGACGATGGCGTGTCTCCGCTGGAGGCGTTCCGCTCGGGGACGCTGGTCCGTGGCTTCCGTGCCGGTGGCATGGGTCCGCGTCTAGCCAGCTCCGATGAAGCGCTGGGCTACACGTCCTACGTCGCAGCATCGGCGGAAATCGAGTTCCCGATCCCGATGCTGCCGGAAACCTACGGTGTCCGTGGTTCGGTGTGGGCCGATGCGGCTGTCATCGATGGCAACGGCAGCGTTCCGGGCATGGGCGGCATCGAGCCGGGTAGCATCGACCAGAACTTCAAGTCCTCGGTTGGCGCCTCGATCATCTGGGACAGCCCGTTCGGTCCGCTGCGTGGCGACTTCGCCCACGTCATCGACAAGGCGACGGACGACAAGACCCAGGTCTTCACCCTGACCCTGCAGCAGCTGCTGTAACATTCACGGACCGGCCTACTGGCCGGTCCACTGTTTTCGAGGCCGCGGCGCGGTTGCCCCGCGGCCTCTTTGTTGTGTAATGACGGCTATGGTCGATACGCGCTTCCACTCCTCCTCCGGACCGATATCGCTAGGCGTCGTGCTGTCGACGCTGGGGCGGGCGCTGGAGGTCGAGGACGGCCGGGTGGCCGGCCTCGTCATCACCGGTGCGGAGGAGCTTGCGCTGGCAGGACCGACCCACCTGGCACTGGCGGCGCATGTCGACTACCGGACTGCGCTGCGCGAAAGTGGCGCCGGTGCGATTATCGTCCATCCGGATTTTCGTGACGACGTGCCGGCCGGCGCAGTGGCAATCGTCGATTCGCGGCCGCACGAACTCTTCGTTGACCTGCTGGAGCGCCTCTATCCACTGGGAACGCGCGGTACGGCCAAGGCACAGTTCGACGCCGCGGGCCCCGCACCGCACGTCGAGGAGGGGGTACGGCTCGGTCCGAACGTGGTGCTTGGCTCCAATGTCGAAATCGGCCGGAATACAGTCATCGGCCCGAACACAGTGATCGGGCGCGGGGTGACCATCGGGCGCAACAGCGTCATTGGCCCGAATGTATCGATCGAATGCGCCTACCTGGGCAACAATGTCGTCATTCACGCCGGCGCCCGGCTGGGCAGCGAGGGATTCGGCTGGCTCGACCATGGCCGCAGCAACCGCAAGATCCCGCAGCTGGGCCGGGTGATCGTGCAGGATGGCGTCGAGATTGGCGCGAACTCAACAATTGATCGGGGAGCACTGGGCGACACGGTCATCGGAGAGGGCACTAAGGTCGACAATCTCGTACAGATTGGCCACAACTGCCGGATAGGTCGCTATTGCCTTATCGCCGGAACTTCCGGCATAGGCGGCAGTACGGTGATTGGCGACAGCGTGTTGATGGGTGGCGGGACGGGGTCGGCCGGCCACCTTCGTATCGGGGACGGCAGCATCGTGTCGGCCTGGAGCCTGGTGACCAAGGACGTTCCGGCGGGCAGCCGGGTGGCCGGTTATCCGGCGCAGGATCACCGGCAGTGGAAGCAAGAACTAGCCATGTTGCGGCGTTTGAACAGAAGGGGGCTACAGTGACGGTAACCAGCGAGGCACCGGTGACAACCCGGGAGCTGTCCTCTTTGGATATCGGCGATATCCTGAAGCTCCTGCCACACCGCTTTCCTTTCCTGCTGATCGACAAGATCATCGAGGTCGACGGCGACAATTCCGGCATCGGCATCAAGAACGTGACGTTCAACGAGCCGATCTTCCAGGGGCACTTCCCAGGAGATCCGGTGTTCCCGGGCGTGCTGATCATCGAGGGGATGGCGCAGACCGCCGGCGCGATGGCCATTGCTGCCGGCGCGGCCACCGGCAAGGACCACATTGTCTATCTGCTGACCGTAGATAAGTGCAAATTCCGCAAGCCGGCGCGCCCGGGTGATCAGATCGAGTATCACATCAAGAAGCTGCGTCGCCGCATGACGATGGGCTGGTTCGAGGCCAAGGCGATCGTCGACGGCGTCGTCATCGCCGAAGCCGAAGTCGGCGCGATGGTCAGCGAAGCCGGGAAATGACCATCCATCCAACGGCCATTGTCGAGCCCGGCGCCAAGCTGGGCGAAGGCGTCACGATCGGCCCGTACAGCATCGTCGGGGCCGATGTCGTATTGGGGGATGGCGTGGAGGTCATCTCGCACGCCGTGATCACGGGCAGGACGACAATCGGTGCTCGCACCAAGATATTTCCCTTCGCCTCGATCGGTCACCGACCGCAGGACCTGAAATACGCCGGCGAGCCCTCGACGCTGCGCGTGGGCGCCGACTGCACGATCCGCGAGCATGTGACGATCAACCCCGGCACCAGCGGCGGCGGGATGGAGACGGTGGTGGGTGATCGCTGCCTGCTGATGATCGGCGTTCACATCGGCCATGACTGCCGCATCGGCAACAACGTCGTTCTCTCCAACAATACTGGCATTGCCGGGCACGGCGTGATCGACGATTTCGCCATCCTCAGTGGCCATTGCGGCACGGTGCAGTTTGTCCATGTCGGCGCGCACGCCTTCGTTGGCGGCCAGTCGAAGGTCGAAAAGGACGTGATTCCGTATGGTCTCGTGAACGGCAATCCGGCCGTCATGTCGGGCCTCAATCTGGTGGGGCTGAAGCGGCGCGGCTTTGATCGCGAGGCGATCCACAAGCTGCGCGCCGCCTATCGCATGATTTTTGCTAGCGAGGGCACGCTGCAGGAGCGCGTCGACGATGCGTCGGAGCTGTTTGCCGACGAACCGCTGGTGCAGGACGTGGTCAAATTCCTGAGCGCGGCCAAGGGTGGCGTCACCCTGCCGGACAACGTTCCCACCGAAGACTGATGGCCCGGCGGCTCACTGTCCTCGCCGGAGCAGGGCCGCTGGTCGATCACGTGGTCGACGCAGCGCTGGCTGCCGGCGACACAGTGCAGGTCGTCGGATTCACGCCGCGAACGGCGATCGGCGGAGTAGCCCTGACCCAGGGCGACAGTGCCGATCCGGCCGGCGTCGTGCGCGCCATCGCGGCATTCGCCAGCACGCATGTCACCATGGCTGGCGCGATCACGTTGGGCGACCGGCAGCGCGAGACGCTGGCGAGCTTTGCCAGCGGCGGCCAGGCGGTCTCGGCTGGCGATGCGGCGCTCTCGGGCTTAGCCGAGACGATCCAGCGACTTTCGGGCGCCATGGTGATCGGCGCCCATGAAGTAGCCGCGGACCTCTTGGCTCCCGTCGGGCGCGTTGCCGGGCCGGCGCTTGCCGAGGCCCAGCTCGGGTCGGCGCGGCTGGCTCTTTCGGCAGCACGGGAGATTGGACGTCTCGACCTCGGCCAGGCCGTGGTGATGGCGGGCGCACGCGTCGTAGCCGCAGAGGATGTCGGTGGCACGGACGAGCTCATCGCGCGCGTGGCCGAGCACCGGCGGCTGGGTAGGATCGGCGACGGTTCCGCGGTGCTGATCCTGGCCAAGGCCGCCAAGCCGCAGCAGCCGCTCTATGTCGATCTGCCGGCAATCGGCGCTCGCACCGTGGCTGGCGCAGCGGTGGCCGGCATCGCTGCAATCGTCGTCGAGGCCGGAAAGTCCCTCGTCCTCCAGCGGGCCGAACTGGCGAGCGAAGCAGACCGGCTGGGCATCAGTGTCATCGGCCTCGGCGATGCCTGAACAGCTGCGCCTGTTCGTCGTCGCGGGCGAGACCTCGGGAGATCGGCTGGGAGCCGACCTCGTCCGCAGGCTGCGACAGCAGACAGCCGTTACGGTGACGGGCGTTGGTGGTGCCGAGCTCGAGTCCGAGGGGCTATCGAGCCTCTTCCCCATGGACGACCTCGCCGTGATGGGGTTCAGCGACGTGCTGAAGCGCCTGCCGCTGCTGCTCTGGCGCATCCGTCAGACGGCGAAGGCCATCGTCCGCCAGCGGCCGGACGTAGCCGTGCTGATCGACTCGCAGGTATTCGTGAAAGCGGTGGCGAAGTGGGTTCGCAGGGCCGCGCCCGATATTCCGTTGATCCTCTATGTCGCGCCCACTGTCTGGGCCTGGCGGCCGGAGCGGGCAGCGCTGTTGAGGCCACTCTTCGATGAGGTGTTGGCTGTGCTGCCGTTCGAGCCGCGCGTTCTGGGCGAGCTTGGGGGACCTCCGACGCATTTCGTCGGGCATCCGGCGGTAACCCGGTTACCCTTCCGTGCCGAGCAGCCCGACCGTGGCCCGCTGCTGTTGTTGCCCGGAAGCCGGGCGGGGGAGGTGCAGCGGCATCTCGGACTCATGCGTCAGGCCGTCGAAGAGTTCTCGAACCATCCACGGATCACCGGCTTCGTCATCCCGACGCTGCCGGGCCTCGTCGATCGGCTACGCGCGGAGACTGCGAACTGGCCGGCACCGGTACAGATCGTCACCGGACTGGCGCGAGAGCCGGCTTTCTCGGGCGCCTATGCCGCCTTCGCGGTCAGCGGCACCGTGACGTTCGAGCTCGCCATGAGCGGTGTGCCGATGGTGGTGACCTACGTCGCCGACCCGCACCAGGCCCGGATCTACCGGAAGATGGAGCGCCGGGACATTGCTCTGCCCAGCATCATTCTCGGCCGCCCGGTCGTCCCGGAACTGCAGATCACCGATCCATCCGCTCCGCGCGACCTCACCGCCCTCCGCTCGCTGCTGGACGACCCTGCGGCAGTCGCGGCGCAGCGCACGGCTTTCGTCGAGCTCCGCGCCCTGATGCAAAAAGGGGCGCCCGAGGCGCCCCTTGTCGATCCTGCCGAGCGTGTGCTGGCCGTGGCTCAGCGCTCGCCCATGGGCTTGTAGTCGCGGGTCGCGGCGCCCTGGTAGAGCTGACGCGGGCGGCCGATCTTCTTCTGCGGATCGGCGATCATTTCCTTCCACTGCGCGATCCAGCCAACGGTGCGGCTGAGTGCGAAGATGGCGGTGAACATCGAGGTGGGGAAGCCGATGGCCTCGAGGATGATGCCCGAGTAGAAATCGACGTTCGGGTAGAGCTTGCGCGAGATGAAGTATTCGTCGGTGAGCGCGATGTGCTCGAGCTCCTGGGCCACCTGCAGCAGCGGGTTGTTCTCGACGCCGATCTGGGCCAGCACTTCCTTGGCCGTCGCCTGCATCACCTTGGCGCGTGGGTCGTAGTTCTTGTAGACGCGGTGACCAAAGCCCATCAGGCGAATGCCGGAGGTCTTGTCCTTCACCTTGGCGATGAACTCCGGGATCTTGTCCGGAGTGCCAATGTCCTTGAGCATGTTCAGCGCCGCCTCGTTGGCGCCGCCATGGGCAGGGCCCCAAAGGCAGGCAACGCCGGCTGCGATACAGGCGAAGGGGTTGGCGTCGGACGAGCCGGCGAGCCGTACGGTGGAGGTCGAGGCGTTCTGCTCGTGGTCGGCGTGCAGGGTGAAGATCAGGTCCATCGCACGGGCGATGACCGGGTTCACCACATAGTCCTCGGCCGGGACCGAGAAGCACATGCGCAGGAAGTTCGACGCGTAATCGAGATCGTTGCGCGGGTACACGAAGGGCTGGCCGACCGAGTATTTGTAGGCCATCGCAACGATCGTGGGGATCTTGGCGATCATGCGGATCGAGGCGATCTCGCGCTGCTGGGCGTCATTGATGTCGGTCGAGTCATGGTAGAAGGCGGCCATGGCACCGACCACGCCCACGACGATCGCCATCGGGTGCGCGTCGCGACGGAAGCCGCGATAGAAGTAGTGCATCTGCTCGTGCACCATGGTGTGGCGCGTCACGAGCGTCTCGAACTCCTTCATCTGCGCCTTGTTCGGCAACTCGCCGTAGAGCAGCAGGTAGCAGACTTCGAGGTAGTTGGATTTGTCGGCCAGCTGCTCGATCGGGTACCCCCGATACATCAGCTCGCCCTTGTCGCCATCGATGTATGTGATCGAGCTGTCGGTGGCGGCGGTTGAGGTGAAGCCGGGGTCGTAGGTGAACATCCCGGTCTTGGCGTAGAGCGATCGGATATCGATGACGTCCGGGCCGACCGAGCCCGAAAGCACCGGGAACTCGAAAGTCTTATCCCCGATGGTAAGTTTGGCGATGTTATCGCTCATCGATCGCTCTCCTATTTGGGCCGCAGGCGCCCGCAGGGAAGGTGGGAGCGGGCCGGCCGGATCGTCGTTTATAGGCAGGTTGCAGTGGCGTAACGCATATACCCAACCCGTGCAACACGTGGGTGAACAGGGCTGTCCTAGTCCGTTCTGCCGATGTCGTCAGCTTGCCTGATCGGCTAGGCGAGCGAGCGTTTCCTCGCGTCCGATCAGCACCATCACCTCGAATATGCCGGGCGACACGGTGCGGCCGATCAGGGCGGCGCGCAGCGGCTGGGCGACCTTGCCGAGCTTCAGCCCCTGCGCCTCGGCGAAGGCGCGCGCGGCTGCATCGAGCGCTTCCACCGACCAGTCGTTGAGGCCGGCGATGATCGCAGCGAAGGCACCGATATTGGCGCGCGCGTCTGGCGTCAGCTGAGCGGCCGCGGCTTCGTCGATGGGCAGCGGGCGCACGGCATAGATGAACTGGGCGAGATCGATCAGCTCGAGCACGGTTTTGGCACGCGGCTGCAGCTCGGGCAGGGCGGCAAGCACCGTGTCCTTGTTGGCGCGGAGGCCGTCGGCATCGGTCAGCCGGCCGACTTCCTCGGCTGTGGCCAGCATCACGTCGTAGAGCCGCTGCGGGGCGGCCTCGCGGATATAGTGGCCGTTGATGTTTTCAAGCTTGGCGAAGTCGAAGCGCGCCGCGCCCTTGTTGAGCGCATCGAGGCTGAACCACTCGACCATCTGCTCGGTCGAAAAGATCTCGTCGTCTCCGTGGCTCCAGCCCAGGCGGGCGAGATAGTTGCGGATCGCCTCGGGGAGGTAGCCGAGCTGGCGATAGGCCTCGACGCCGAGCGCGCCGTGGCGCTTCGAAAGCTTGGCGCCATCCGGGCCGTGGATCAGCGGGATGTGGCTCATCTCGGGCACGAACCAGCCCATGGCGTTGTAGATGACGATCTGGCGCGCGGCATTGGTCAGGTGGTCGTCGCCGCGGATGATGTGGGTGACCCCCATGTCGTGGTCGTCCACCACCACAGCCAGCATGTAGGTCGGCGTGCCGTCAGAGCGCAGGATGATGAAATCGTCGAGGTTCTCGGTCTTGAACACGACCTCGCCCTGCACGTGGTCGTGGACGCGGATCTCGCCCGACACCGGCGCCTTGATGCGGATCACGGGAGCAACACCGGCGGGCGCCTCGGACGGATCGCGATCGCGCCAGTAGCCATTGTAGCGCGGCGGCAGGCCATTGGCTCGCGCGGTCTCGCGCATCTCGGCCAGCTCCTCGGGCGAGCAGTAGCAATAATAGGCCTGGCCGGCCTTCAGCAGTTCGTTGGCGACCTCGGCGTGCCGGGCGGCGCGCGAGAACTGCATGTAGGGCTCGCCATCCCAGGTCAGGCCGAGCCACTTCAGCCCGTCGAAGATCGCCTGCACGGCTGCCTCGGTCGAACGTTCGCGGTCGGTGTCCTCGATGCGCAACAGCATCTTGCCGCCGGTGTGGCGGGCGAAGGCCCAGTTGAACAGGGCCGTGCGTGCGCCGCCGATATGCAGGTAACCGGTGGGCGAGGGGGCGAAGCGAGTGACGACAGGGGTGGCCATGGGTCGGCTGAGGTCCCTTTGGATGAGGCGTTGGCGGGTGTGTAAGCACGCGGGCGCACAAGCGCAAGTCTCGCCCGCTGGCGGGCCGTCTCGCCGCGTGCCAAGGTGCCCTGCGGGCGAGATTGGGGGCTCGCAGCATGACCCTGATGGTGGACGGAGGCGAGGTCTCTGAACGCCGGCTGCCGCCTGCGCGGGAGCCGCGAACGGGCCTGCCTGCGCCGATCGCTGCTGCGGCGGGGACCAAGCGCCGCTTCGGGCTGCTGGAGAGCGTGCGCGAGGCGCTCGAACATCGGCGGCTGTTCCTCTTGGCGCCCTACGCGATGATTGCGGGGCTGATTGCCTATGTGACTTCACCGGTACTGCCGGAACTGTGGACTGTGGCTGCCATCGGCGCAGCGCTGCTGGTGCTGCTGGCTCTGGCCCATACCCGGCTCGTGGCGTTTCGCCTGGCGGCGATGGCAATGTGGTTCTGGCTAGGATTTGCGCTGCTCGCCATCCACGGGGCGCTGTTCGGCACGGCCATGCTGGCGCGGCCGATCTACGGCACGTTCGAGATGCGGGTCGACGAGATCCTGGTCGAGGCAGAGAGCGGCGTTCGCACCATCGTTTCCGGCATCACTCCGGTTGGCGAGGGCAGGGGGGTGCCGATGCGGCGAGCGCGGATCGTGATCGCCGAGGGCTCGGCGCTGTCCCCGGGCGATGTCATCCGCGCCGCCGTGCGCTTCTATGCCGTGCCGGGACCGGTCGTGCCGAACGGCTTCGACACACAGTTCCACGCCTATTTCGATGGCATCGGCGCCTATGGCAACACGACCGGCGCGTTCGAGATCGTCAGCAAGGGCGCGGAAACGACGCCGGAGCACATCATCGATTCCATCCGGCGCGGTATCGCGCAGCGGATCGATGCCGAGCTGCCGCAGCCATCCGCCGGCATAGCTCGGGCGCTGATCACCGGCGACCAGAGCGCGGTGGCCGAAGAGGCGCGAGAGACGATGGCGGTGGCAGGGCTTGCGCATGTGCTGTCGGTCTCCGGCCTGCATCTCACCATCGTCGCGGGCCTCGTGCTGGTGACGCTGCGGCTGGCGCTCGCGTCCTTTGTCGGCCTGCATGGTGTGCTGTCGGTGAAACGGGTTGCGGCGGCTGGCGCCATCCTGTCGGCGCTTGCCTATTTCGCTATATCAGGCGGCAACGTAGCCGCGCTTCGCTCAACCATCATGCTCGTGCTGGTGCTCGGCGCCATCGTGTTCGGGCGGCGGGCGCTGACCATGCGTAACGTCGCGATTGCGGCTCTGATCGTCATCATCACCGATCCTGCCAGCATCTTCCGGCCGAGCTTCCAGCTCTCCTTCGCCGCCGTGGTGGCGCTGATCGCGATCTGGGAGTTGTGGAAGCCAAACGAGGAGAAGCGGCACTCTGTGCCGCGGCGCATCATCGGCTATCTTGGCGGCATCGCGCTCACCAGCCTCGTTGCCGGGCTCGCAACGCTGCTGTTCTCGGTCTACCACTTTCAGCAGACCTCGCCGCTGGGCGTGCTCGGTAACCTGTTCTCGCTGCCGCTGGTCGGCTTCATCATGATGCCGGCGGCGGTCTTCGCCGCGCTGCTGATGCCGTTCGGCTGGGAGCAGCCGGCGCTTTGGGTAATGGGCTGGTCGATTGACCGCATGCTCGACCTCGGCGCGCTCGTTGCGAGTTGGAGCGCCGGGCTGAGCTACAGTCCGCTGCTACTGCCGCTGGCGCTCGGAATAGGTCTCGCGGCCTTCGCCTGGTTCACGTTCTTTTCGAACTGGTACCGAATGATCGGACCGGCTCTTGCCGTTCCTCTGGTGGTGCTGCTCGCCTGGGACCAGCCGCCCGACGTGCTGATTGCCGATACAACCCAGGCGATAGCACTGCGCACCGATGCCGGGCTCGCGCTCGTTGCCGGCAAGCCCGACAGCTTTGCCGTCGATGTCTGGCGCGAGACCTACGGCGATCCGATCGAGGCAGGCTCGCCGCTGAGCTGCGACAGCATCGGGTGCTTCGGGGCAAGCTCAGGCGGCTTCACCGTGGCGCTGGCCTACGACCCGGCTGCCTTCTACGAGGATTGCGGGCTGGCCGATCTCGTGATCGCGCGGCGACCTGTGCCGGCCGGGTGTGCGGCCGGCACAATGATCGACGGCGAGGCACTATTGCGTGGCGGAGTGCATTGGCTGCGCTGGGACGAGGGCAGGGCGGCGTTCGAAGTCCGCCCCGCTATCCCACCCCTCCCGCGACCGTGGCGGCTGCCGCAGTGATTGCGACACAATCGCGCCGCAATCGGGGTTAACGCGCATTCACCGCGATGGCTACAGAGCCAGCGCCGGCTCGGGCAGGCCCGCTACATCGACATCGATAGCGAAAACGCTACCGGCGTGAGTTTGCACGTCTGCCTCTTCCGCTGTCATGCCTTCGCGCGCGGTGGTCAGGTACAGCGTCTTGTAGTCGGAGCCGCCAAAGGCCGGGCAGCTGACCCGGGTGACGCCGGGCACTTCGATTGTTTCAACCAGCTTGCCTTCGGGCGAGATGCGGATCACAGCCCCGCCGCCCCAGCGCGCGTTCCAGACGAAGCCCTCGGAATCGACGACCGAGCCATCCGGGCCGCCGGGGCCGTCATTGCGATAGAACTCTTCCCACGGGCCATTGGGGAGGCCCGTTTCCGGATCGAGCGAACAGCGGACGATCGCCGGGCCGGCATTGGTGAAGTAGGCGGTGCGGCCGTCGGGCGAGAAGCAGATCGAGTTGGGGATGCGGATGCCGCCGATAACCTTCACAACTTCGCCGGCGCGATAGCGGTGGACGGAGCCGACGCCGGCCTCGGCCTTGCGTCCCATCGTGCCGATCCAGAAGCCGCCGGTGCGGTCGACGCGGCTGTCATTCGTGCGGTTGCCCGGAATGTCGGCCTCGATGCCGACGATCGGCGTGCGCTCATCGGTCACGAGATTGTAGCGCAGCAACGTCCCCGACTGGGCAATGGCGAGGTTGTCCTTGTCGATCACGGCAGCCGCACTGACGGTGTCCTCGAACACGACGCGGTCGACGATGCGACCGTCCGGGCCGGCGCTCAGCATGGTGCGGTTCAGGATATCGAACCAGAACAGGCGTCCGAGCAGCGGATGCCACGTCGGGCCCTCGCCAAGTTCGCAGCGGCTATCGACGAAAAGCTCGGCCTTCCGGTTCATTTGGGTCGTCCCTCCTCATAGGCCGCGACGGCCTTGGCAGCGCGTTCGGCGACGTCCCCGGCTTTCATGCCGGGCTTGAAAATATAGGTGCCGAGGCCGAAACCGGCGCATCCAGCCGCAAAATACTCGCCGAAATTGTCGGGGTTGGTGCCGCCCACGGCATAGAGCGGCATGGCCGGCGGCAGCACCGCCTTCATCGCCTTGATGCCCTTGGGGCCCAGCACCTCGGCCGGAAAGAACTTCAGCCCCGTCGCGCCGGAGCGGGTGGCGAGGAAGGCCTCGCTCGGTGTCAACACGCCGGGATAGGAGGCGAGGCCTCGCGTTATGGTTCGGTCGATAACGTCCGAGTTTGTATCGGGCGATACGATGAACTGGCCACCTATGTCGGCGATCTGATCCACCTCTTCGGGGTCCAGCACCGTACCTGCGCCAATGGATGCCCGCCCGTCAAATGCCTTGGCCGCATCGCCGATCGACTTCAGCGCTTCGGGCGAATTCAGCGGCACTTCGATCAGCGTGATGCCGGCGCCGACGAGGGCTTCGCAGACGGCGAGCGTTTCGGGCGGGGTGATACCGCGAAGGATCGCGATGATGTGGCGATGTTGCATGTGTCAGCCCTGTCGTGCGGCCTTGAGCCCGGCGAGTGTTGCATCGGTTGCGTCGATCACGCGTGTCCGCGCGCCCAGGCGGTCGAAGCCGACCTGGTAGAGGCCGCACAGCCCGACACTGCCGATCAGCGGGATCTCCGTGCTGCCGATCCAGCTCTTCTGGCCGCCAATTTCGGTGCCGATGAGGAGGCCAGACAGGAACCCGGCGCACCAGGAGGCCGAACGGCCGGTGAGGAGGGCGCCGGCGCGGACCTTGAAAAGGGTAGCGGTGAGGCGTTCCGGGTGCTCGAGGCCCTGGTCTAGCCCGGCGGAGAAGCCGAGCTCGCGGTCCTCGTCCTCGCCGGCTTCGCCGAGGGAGTGACGGAGCACGGAGTGCATGCGGAGGAGCTCGAAGACCTCGCCGGTCATGGCGCTCGAAAAGCGTGTCAGGCGGGTGTCATCGAGCAGGGCCCACTTGCTGTGGGTGCCGGGCATGACGACGAGGCCAGAGAAGCCCGGAACGAGCGTCGAGAGGCCGAGGAGCTGGGTTTCCTCGCCGCGCATCACGTCCTCTGCGCCGATGTCGCGCAGGCAGACGCCAGGGAGGATCTGCGGATCGAGCTCGGCCATCTCGGGAGCCACGGCACCATCGGCGAGGACCCCGAGATCGGCCGGGGCGTCGAGATAGGGGGCCTCCATCCAGCCCTGGCGGGCGCCGGCCATGCCGCAGATCAGGACTTCGCTGACGCCGTCTGCGGCGCTGCCAAGCAGGGCAGTGAGGGTGTCGGGATATTGCTCGCGGCTCAGCCGGCTCATGCCATCGGGCGAGGAGCGCGAGAACGCGATCTCGCCTTCGCCATCAATGCCCCAGGCGCGCAGATTGGACGTCCCCCAATCGACCGCGATCCATTCGACCTGTCCCGCCAAAATCCTCTCCCAGCCGGTTTTCCGGCGCGCGAACCTAGCGCCTTTGATGCTGGCGCCCTAGTGCGACACTGGTCTATCGCGTTCGGAATATTCAACAAAAAAGAGGGCCGGCGCGAAGCCGGCCCAGGACCCGATTGGCGGTGGGGTCAAACTCAGTATTTGCGCAGCAGCCCGACGAGGCGGCCCTGCACCTTCACCCGGTCGGGCGGGAAGATGCGAGTCTCGTAGGCCGGATTGGCAGCCTCGAGCGCGATCGAATTGCCGCGGCGACGGAGGCGCTTCAGCGTGGCTTCCTCGTCGTCCACCAGGGCGACGACGATCTCGCCGGTCGAAGCAGCATCCTGCTTTTTGATCAGCACGGTGTCGCCATCGAATATGCCGGCCTCGATCATCGAGTCGCCTCGCACTTCGAGCGCGTAGTGCTCGCCGGCGCCGAGCATATCGGGCGGAATGGAAATGGTGTGGCTGTGGGTCTGGATCGCCTCGATGGGCGTACCGGCCGCGATGCGGCCCATGACCGGGATGGCGATCGAGCGATAGGACTCGTCGCTGGTGTTGACGGCCGCCGGGCGAGGCGGGGGCGCGGCGACGCGGCCGAGATTGCCTTCGATGACCGCGGGCTCGAAGCGCGCCTTGCGGCCGCCGAGCGAGGGGTTCATCGAATCCGGCAGCTTGATCACTTCGAGCGCCCGGGCCCGGTTGGGCAGGCGGCGGATGAAGCCACGCTCTTCGAGCGCGGTGATCAGCCGGTGAATGCCGGATTTGGAACGCAGGTCGAGCGCGTCCTTCATTTCGTCGAAGGACGGCGGAATGCCGGACTCCTTCATCCGCTCGTGGATGAACATCAGCAGTTCATGTTGCTTGCGCGTCAGCATCTGGTGTCCCCCGGTGCAGAATCGGAACAAAGGCTGAACGTTTGTATCCGTTCCAGTTATGTTCTGCAACAGGTGGGTAAAGAACAAGTTAGCAACACGGTCGCCGCGAGCTAAACGCCCCAGTTGAGCGGGATGACTTCGACAATCTCGCCGGGTGGAACGCCGGGTGAGTCTTCCGGTTGGACGATCAGTGCATCCGCGAGCGCCAGCGAACTCGAATGGCTGGAATCGGTCTCGAAAATCGGATCGACCTGCAGGAAGCCGATGTCATTGCGGCTCAGATTGCCGCGCATGAAGTGGCGGCGCGGACCGGCGGGGGGCAGGCCCTTCAGCGTCGGGGCGCCGATGCGCGGCCAGAACGGATCGGCAAAGCCGGTGAGGGCGCGCAGGGCCGGTTTCAGGATGATGGTCGAGGTGACGAGGGCCGAGACCGGGTTGCCCGGGAGGCCGAACACCAGCGTCTTGCCGCGCGTGCCGAACATCAGGGGCTTGCCCGGCCGCATGCGCAGCTTCCAGAAATCGAGCTCGACGCCGAGATCCAGCAGTACTTCCTGCACGTAGTCGCGCTCGCCCACGCTGGCGCCGCCGGTGGTCACCAGCATGTCGATGCCGCTATCGAAGGCGGCGAGCAGAGTGGTCTCGATCTTCGCGGTGTCGTCGGGAACGATGCCGAGGTCGATCACTTCGGCGGCGTAAGGCGCGAACAGCGGCACGAGGCCGTAGGAGTTGGAGGCGACGATCTGGTCGGGGCCGAGCGGCGTGCCGGGCGGGACGAGTTCGTCGCCGGTCGCGAGCACCGCGATGCGCGGACGGCGGGTGACCACAAGCTCCGGCCGGTTTGCGGAAGCGGCGAGGTTCAGCATGGCGGGCGTCAGGGCCACGCCGGCGGGCAGGAGCTCGGCGCCGCGCATGAAATCGAAGCCCTGCTTCCGGACGCTCTGGCCGGGCTTGGGCACTTTCTCGAAGCTGATCTGGTTGCCGCGGGCGGTCGCTTCTTCCTGCATGATCACTGCGTCGGCGCCGATCGGCAGGGGCGCGCCAGTGAAGATGCGGACGCATTGGCCGTGCTCCATCATGCCGACGAAGCGGGCCCCGGCCTGCGAGGTGCCGGCCAGCTTCAGCGGCCGGCCAGGCACCACTTCGGCGGCGCGCACGGCGTAGCCGTCCATGGCCGAGGAATCGAAGGGCGGCTGGCTGTGGCTGGCGACCAGCGGCTTTGCCAGCACCCGGCCGGCGGCGCGGGCGAGCGGCACGGTTTCGCTCCCGAGGTCCGGGAGTTTTGCGAAGACGCGGTCGAGCGCCTCGTCGACCGGCATCATCGGTGGAAATCCCCCGACTTGCCGCCCGACTTCTCCTCGAGTTGCACGGCGGTGATCCGCATGGCGCGATCATGCGACTTGGCCATGTCGTAAAGCGTGAGCGCGGCAACCGAAGCCGCCGTCATCGCTTCCATCTCGACGCCGGTCTGGGCCGTGGTCTCGGCCGTGGCGATGACGAGCAGGGCAGAGCCATCGCCCACGATCTCGACGCTGACGCTGGTCAGCGGGATCGGGTGGCAGAGCGGGATCAGCTCGGAGGTCCTCTTGGCGGCCATGATGCCGGCGATACGCGCCACGGCAAGGGCATCGCCCTTCTTCAGCTCGCCACCGAGGATCAGGGCAACCGTCTCGGGCTTCGCCTCGAGCCGGGCGGTCGCGACCGCCCGCCGACGCGTCACCGCCTTGTCGCCGATATCGACGATATGCGCTTCCCCACGCTGGTTGAGGTGGGTAAGGGCCATGTCAGCCGCGCAGCAGCTTGATGGTCGCGGCGGTGACGTCGTTCTGCCGCATCAGGCTTTCGCCGACGAGGAAGGTGCCAATGCCGTGCTGCTCGAGCTTGACGAGGTCGTCATGCGTGTTGACGCCGGATTCCGAGACGAGGTGCACACCGTCCGGCACGCCGCCCGACAGGGTGATCGAGGTGTTGAGCGTCGTCTCGAAGGTGCGGAGGTTCCGGTTGTTGATGCCGATGAATTCGGCATTGAGCCCCAGGGCGCGGTCGAGCTCGATCTGGTCGTGCACTTCGACCAGCGCATCCATGCGCCATTCCTCGGCGGCATCGAGCAGGTAGCGCGCCGTGTCGTCGGTGACGGCGGCGAGGATGATCAGGATGCAGTCGGCCCCCCAGGCGCGGCTTTCGGCGACTTGGTAGGTCTCGAACAGGAAGTCCTTGCGCAGCACCGGCAGGCGCGTGGCGTTACGGGCCTCGATCAGATAGCCGGGCGCGCCCTGGAAGCTCGGGCGGTCAGTCAGCACCGAAAGGCAGGCCGCGCCGCCCAGCTCATAGGCCCGGGCGATCTCGGCCGGGTTGAAGTTCTCGCGGATGAGACCCTTGGAGGGGCTCGCTTTCTTGACCTCGGCGATGAGCGCGAACTGCTTTTCAGCCCGCCTCTTTTTCAGCGCCGACAGGAACCGGCGCACCGGCGGGGCGTCATGCGCCTCGGCCACGACGTCGGCCCATGGGCGCAAAGTCTTGGCGGCCGCGATCTCCTCGCGCTTATAGGTTTCGATGCGGGAGAGGATGTCGGACATGGGTCAGCTGTTCGATACCGAGATGAGCTTGTCGAGAGTGGCTTTGGCGCGGCCGCTATCGATCTCGCGGGCAGCGAGATCGGCGCCGAGTTTCAGAGTGTCGGCGCGGCCGGCAACGATGAGTGCGGCGGCGGCATTGAGCAGCACGACGTCGCGATAGGGGTCCTTGCTGCCTTCGAGAAGGCTGCGGAGGCGACCGGCATTGTAGGCCGGATCAGCACCCTTGAGGTCAGCGATAGTAGCGCGCGGCAGGCCGGCATCCTCAGGGGTGATCTCGAAGCTGCGCAGGTCCCCGCCCTTGATCGAGGCGACAAAGCTCGCGCCGGTGGTCGAAAGCTCGTCGAGCCCGTCGGCGCCATGGACGACCCAGGCCGAAATGGCGCGGTTGGCGAGGAGCGCGGCAGCGACCGGCTCGACCCACTTCTTGTCGTAGACGCCGAGCATGTAGCGGCGGGCGCCAGCCGGGTTGGACTGCGGCCCGAGCAGGTTGAACATGGTGCGCGTGCCCATTTCGACCCGGGTCGGGCCAACATGCTTCATCGCCGGGTGGTGGGCCGGTGCGAACATGAAGCCGATGCCGGCCTCGGCAATGCACTGGCTGATCTTCTCAGGCGCGATATCCAGCTTGATGCCGAGTGCCTGCAGCACATCCGAAGCGCCGGATTTGGAGCTCAGGGCACGGTTGCCGTGCTTGGCCACCGGCACACCTGCCGAGGCGGTGACGATGGAGGCAGCGGTCGAGATGTTCAGCGTCTCGGCGCCATCGCCACCGGTGCCGACGATATCGATAGTGCCCTCTGGCTCGGCCACCGCGACCGGCACCATTTTTTCGCGCAAGATCGAGACCGCAGCGGCGATTTCGCCGACCGTCTCGCCCTTGACGCGCATGCCCATGAGGAAGGCGCCGATCTGGCTCGGGGTCGCGCCGCCATCCATGATGGTGGTCATGACGCCGCGCATTTCCTCGCCGGTGAGATCCTGGCGGGAGGCGATCTTGTTCAGGGCGGCCTTGATGTCCATCACGCGGCTCGCTTCAGGTTGTAGTCGCGGGCGATGTTGAGGAAATTCTGTAAGAGCGCGTGGCCGTTCTCGCTGGCGATGCTCTCCGGATGAAACTGCACGCCGTGCGTAGGGTAATCGCGATGCTGCATGCCCATGATCAGGCCGTCATCGGTCTTGGCCGTGACTTCGAGCACGGTCGGAAGCGTTTCCGGCTTCACGATCAGCGAGTGGTAACGCGTCGCCTCGAAGCCGGAGTTGAGGCCACGGAACAGGCCACGCCCGGTATGGGTGATCTTGCTGGTCTTGCCGTGCATCAGGTTAGGCGCGCGGATGACATCGCCGCCAAAGGCCTGGCCCATGGCCTGGTGGCCGAGGCAGACGCCCAGCATCGGCGTAGTCGGGGCGAAGCGCTCGATCGCGGCCAGGCAGATGCCGGCGGTGTCGGGCGTCGCAGGGCCGGGGGAAAGGACGATGGCCTCGGGCGCCATGTCGGCAATCTCTTCGAGGCTGATCTTGTCGTTGCGCTTCACCTCGGAAACGGCGCCGAGCTCGCCCAGGAAGTGGACGAGGTTGTAGGTGAAGCTGTCGTAGTTATCGATGACGAGGAGACGCATGGGTCGGTTTCCGGCTCGAGAAGCGTTGTAAGCATAAGGGTTCGTCCGGGCAAAGCCGGAATCTGGGTCAAACCCTGCTACGCCATCGAAATCCGTAAACCGGGCTCACTGTCCCACCCTCGCTTCGCCGGCATAGCGCAGCGCTTCTTCGGCGGCGCTGAACAGGGCTCGGGCCTTGTTCTGGCATTCGAGCTGCTCGAGCTCGGGCTTGCTGTCGGCGACGATGCCGGCGCCAGACTGCACGTAGATCTTGCCCTTCGAGACGATCGCGGTGCGGAGCACGATGCAGGTGTCCATGGTGCCGTCGGCGCCGAAATAGCCGACGCACCCACCATAGATGCCGCGACGGGACTTCTCGAGTTCGTCGATGATCTCCATCGCCCGCACTTTCGGCGCCCCCGAGACCGTGCCGGCCGGGAAGCCGGCGGCGAGCGCGTCGACGAAATCGTGCTTGGGATCAAGCTCGCCCACCACGTTCGAGACGATGTGCATGACGTGCGAGTAGTACTCGAGGAAGAACTTGTCCGTAACCTTGACGCTACCGATCTTGGCCACGCGCCCGACATCGTTGCGGCCGAGGTCGAGCAGCATCAGGTGCTCGGCGAGTTCCTTGGGATCGCTGAGCAGCTCGTCGGCCAGTTCCTTGTCGCGGGTCGGCGTCGCGCCGCGTTTGCGGGTGCCGGCGATGGGGCGGATGTTGACCTTGCCGTCCTCGACCTTGACCAGGATTTCCGGGCTGGAACCCGCAACGGCGAAATCGCCGAAATCGAGGAAATACATGTAGGGCGAGGGATTGGTGCGGCGCAGGGCGCGATAAAGTGCAGTTGCCGGCAGGGTGAAATCGGCCTCGAAGCGCTGGCTCAGCACCACCTGGAAGATGTCGCCGGCCCGGATGTACTCCTTGGCGTCCTCGACCATCTTGGCATACTCGGCCGGGCTCGTGTTCGAGCGCACGGCGATCTTGTCGAGATCGGGCGAAGTGGCAATGTAGGGCAGGGTGCGGCCGAGCCGAGCCACGGCGTCGTCAATGCGCGACTGCGCGCCTTCCCAGGCCTGGCGGGCGTTGACGCCGTCGCGGAGGTAGACCGGAGCGGTGACGTAGAGCTCGTCCTTCACCGTATCGAACACGGCGAGCAGCGAGGGCCGCATCAGGATCGACTCGGGGAAGCCGAGCGGGTCCTCGTGGCGGTCGGGCAGCACCTCCATGAGGCGCACCATGTCGTAACCGAGATACCCATAAATGCCGGCAGCCGTGGAGGGCAGACCCTCCGGCACGTCGGCCTGGCTTTCGGCGACCAGCGCGCGCAGGGCTTCGAGCGGCGGCTGGCTCACCGGCATGAAGGCGTCGGGCGTGAGGCCGGCATTGCGGTTGATGCTGGCGGCGCCCTTTTCGACCTTGAGGATGATGTCGGGATCGAGCCCGATCATCGAGTAGCGGCCTCGCGTCGCGCCATCCTGCACGCTTTCGAGCAGGAACGTGTTGGTGCGACCCTCGGCCAGCTTCAGGTAGGCGCCGATCGGCGTCTCGAGGTCGGCGACGACACGCCGGAAGACGATCTGGGCGCGGCCGGCCTCGTAGCCGGCGGCAAAGCGGATGAACTGGTCGTCCGAGGTCATTGGATCGGCACGGTGCCCGGGGTGGTGACGCCGCCGGTCATCAGCTGGGTCAGGACCTGCTGGTTGGTGCGGATGCCGCTATCGGCGATGAGACCGCGAACCAGGTCCTGGTACACGCCCTCGCGGATCGAGTTCTCGACGAAATCGCTGGCGCGCACATCCGGGGCGGGTGCGGGAGTAACTTCGACGACCTGGAAGACGACATAGTCGCCGTCGGCATTGATCGCCGAGCCGTAGTGGGTCGGGCCACCGTTGAAGATTTCGCGGGCAACGTCAGCGGAAAGCACCGGATCGGCCTGCGCGGTCGAGCCGCCGACCGTGGCCGAGCCGTCGCGCTTGAGCGCCGGGCTGAGGATCGGGAACTGCCCGATGGACGTCGCGACGTCAGCAAAGGGCGTACCGGACTTGAGCTGCTCGGTGATCCGGGTCACTTCGGCAGTCAGGGCCTCGGCCGTCTTCTGGTTGGTCCAGGCGGTCGCCAGCGCGTCGCGCACTTCGTCGAGCGTCTGGTCGCGGGCAGGTTCGATCTTGTTGAGATCAAAGAAGATGTTGCGGTTCGAACCGAAGGTGACCGTCGGGGTCAGTTCGCCCTCCTCGGCGCCGAAGATGGCGCTCGAGAGGCGCGAAAGCTCCTCCGGCGTCACATCGCGGTCGCTGGACAGCTCGGGCGCGCCCGGAGTGAGGTCGAGGCTGACGAGGTTGAGGTTGAAGCGCTGCGCAATCTCGGTCAGCGGCCGGAAGGCGGCGCGCAGTTCCTCGATCTGGTCGAGCGTATCGCCATATTCGGCGCGAGCGGCGGTGAGCGCCAGCTGGCGGCGAATGTCCTCGCGGGACTCGTCCAGGGTGATCTGGCCGCCCGGTTGGATCTCCGACACGGTCACGACGCGCTGCGAGCCGATGCCGGGGATGATGACGTAGTCGTTGAGAGCGAGATCGAACGCGGCAGCCGCCAGCGCCGAGTCGGTGACTTCGGCGCGGCTCAGCGTGCCAAGGTCCTGTAGCGCCACATTGTTGGCTGCGACGAGGTCGGCAATCGGAGTACCGGCCGCCTTGCCGGCGGTGAAGGCCGCCTCGAGCTCAGGCGTAGAGAGGACGAACTGCTGGATCTTGCGGCGCTCGATGCGCACCCGGGTGTCCTTGGTGCGCTCGTATTCGGCCGCGACTTCCTCGTCCGAGATCACTTTCGTCGAGGCAATGGACTCCGGAGACAGCGCGAGCATGTCGATCGACCGGGTTTCCTTGGTGCGGAATTCGGTCTGGTGCTCGGTCAGATAGGCCGCGAGATCCGCGTCGGTCGGTTCGGCAACCGGGGGCAGGGCCTGAGCGTTCAGGACGAAATAGTCGACCGTGCGGCTGTCGGCCAGATAGCGATTGATCAGTTCCACGGAAGCGGCAGGCGTTGCCATGTCGCCGAGAAGACCGCCGATCAGCTGCTGGCGCTGTGCGGCGCGCGTCTGGAGGTCGCGATATTCCGCCTGCGTGAAGCCGCTGGCGATCAGCACACGGCTGAAACTCGTCGCATCGAACTGTCCGAGTGCGTTCTGGAAGCTCGGATCGGAGCGCAGCATCTCGGTGAGCCGCGCGTCAGAGACGCCGAGGTTCAAGTCGTTGCCGAGCTTGTTGAGCACGGCTTCGCCGGCGAGGCGCTGCAACACCATGCCCGGGACACCCATCGCGGTTGCCTGCTCGAGCGTGGGGACCTGGCCCATCTGCTGGGCAACCTGGTTCACCTGCGTGTCGTAGGCCCGCTGGTAGTCGCGGACCGAGATGTCGGTTCCAGCGACAGATGCGACCGTATTGGTGCCAAAGCTGGTGAGTACGTTCTGGATGCCGAAGCCCGCGAGGCCAATCAGCAGGAAGACGCCGAGGATCTTGCCGATCCAGGAGCGGGCGAAGGTGCGCAGGCTATCGAGCATCGAGACACTTCCGAAATCACCCGCCTCCCCGGCGGGCGGCGGATACTAGACAAGGTCGAGTTTGTGCCGCAAGGCACATCAGAGCGCCGGGGTTATGGGAAACTCCGAAGTTAGGCAAGTACAAGGAGCGTCAAGTGACGGCACAGATCACCCCGCTGATTGCAGGCAACTGGAAGATGAACGGCACGAGCGCCGCCCTGGGCGAGGTGATCAGCCTGGGCGACAAGCTCGCGCAGGTGCCGCCTCGCTGCACGGTGGTGATCTGCCCGCCGGCTACATTGCTCGAGCGACTGAGCAGCATCGCGGCGCCCATGGGCATCGTCACCGGCGGGCAGGATTGCCACCCCGCTCAGAGCGGCGCGCATACGGGCGATACCAGCGCGGCGATGCTGGCCGATGCCGGCGCGCAATACGTCATCGTCGGTCACTCCGAGCGGCGCACCAATCACGGCGAGACCGACGAGAGCGTCCGGGCCAAGGCGAATGCGGCGATCGGAGCGGGCCTAGTACCGATCATCTGCGTCGGCGAAACCGAAGCCGAGCGGGACGCTGGTCGGGCCGAAGCGGTCGTCGTCGGCCAGCTGGCAGGCTCGGTGCCGCCCGACTGGCGTGACGCCGGGATCGTCATTGCCTACGAGCCGGTCTGGGCGATCGGCACCGGGCGGACACCGACTTCGGCGGACATCGAGCAGATGCATGGAACGATCCGCGCCGATCTCGAAAAGCGCTTCGGCGACAAGGGACAGGCGACCCGCATCCTCTATGGCGGGTCGATGAAGCCGTCGAACGCAGCCGAGATCCTTGCCATCGCCAATGTGAATGGCGGGCTAGTCGGTGGCGCAAGCCTCTTGGCAAACGACTTCCACGCCATTATCTCCGCCGTTTGAGACGCGCTGCTGCGACCGCTGATCCGGTCGCGGTTGGCGCTGGCATTTGTTTGAGCGCGCGTGTAGAAGGCGCGCCAAACCGAAATCGAAAGCCTTGGGTCCAATGGCCAACGTCCTGATCGTCGCCTATCTCCTCATCGTGGTCGCGCTGATAGCGGTCATCCTGCTGCAGCGCTCCGAGGGCGGCGGTCTTGGCATGGGCACGTCGGGCTCGAACGGCCTGATCAGCGTGCGCGGTTCGGCAAACCTGTTGACCCGCACCACGGCGATCCTCGCTGCGCTGTTCTTTGCCTCGGCGATCGGCCTGACCATCCTGGCCGAGCTCGATCGTGGCGACATGAGCAGCATTCTGGAGAATGCCGTCCAGAACGGCGATGGCGCAGCACCGAGCACGGTGCTCGACGCTATTACGCAGATGCAGCAGCAGAGCGCCGGCGACCTGCCGGTGCCCGCCGACGCAACCACGACGCCGGCGACTGGCACCGAGGGCGCCTCCGCCCCGGCAGCGACCGATCCGGGACTGCCGGTCCCGACCGCTCCCGCCGACGGCGCCGCTACTCCGGCGCCGGCTGCTACCGAACAACCCGCGACCCCGTAAGGGCAGCGACGGGAACCCGAAGAAGGGGATGGCAACATCCCCTTCTTCTTTTTGTGTGGGTGCGCTCAACGTGATCGATGCGCGCCTTGAGAATCACGGTTTCGACTCAATAAGGTGAAGGCCCATGGCTCGGTACGTTTTCATCACCGGTGGCGTGGTTTCCTCCTTGGGCAAAGGCCTTGCATCCGCGGCGCTCGGCGCGGTGCTGCAAGCGCGTGGCTACAAGGTGCGCCTGCGCAAACTAGACCCCTATCTGAACGTCGATCCGGGCACGATGTCGCCGACGCAGCACGGCGAAGTGTTCGTCACCGATGACGGTGCCGAGACCGATCTCGATCTCGGCCACTATGAGCGCTTCACCGGCCGGCACGCCAACAAGCGCGACAACATCACCACCGGCCGCATCTATTCGGACCTGATCGCCAAGGAACGCAAGGGCGAGTTCCTGGGCGCCACGGTGCAGGTGATCCCGCACGTGACCGACGCCATCAAGGACTTCGTCCGCGACGGCAACGAGGAGTTCGATTTCGTGCTGGTCGAAGTCGGCGGCACGGTCGGCGACATCGAGGGCCTGCCGTTCTTCGAGGCCATCCGCCAGTTCGGCAATGAAGTGCCGCGCGGCCACGCCGTCTACATGCACCTGACGCTGATGCCGTTCATTCCCTCGGCCGGCGAGCTCAAGACCAAGCCGACGCAGCACTCGGTGGCGACGCTCCGCTCGATCGGTATTTCGCCCGACATCCTGCTGGTCCGTTCCGATCGGCCGATCCCGCAGACCGAACGCAAGAAGCTGGCGCTGTTCTGCAACGTGCGCGAAAGCTCGGTGATCCAGGGGCTCGACGTCGCCTCGATCTACGATGTGCCGCTCGCCTATCACAAGGAAGGGCTCGACGCCGAAGTGCTCGCCGCATTCGGCATCACCGATGCGCCCGAGCCCGATCTCAGCGCCTGGCAGGATGTCTCGACCCGCCTCCACAACCCCGAGGGCGAGGTCAACATCGCCATCGTGGGCAAGTACACGGGCCTCAAGGACGCCTATAAGTCGCTCTCCGAAGCACTGGTCCATGGCGGCATCGCCAACCGGGTGAAGGTCAACCTCAACTGGATCGACAGCGAGATCTTCGAGCGCGAGGACCCGGCGCCCTATCTCGAGCATATCCACGGCATCCTCGTCCCCGGCGGCTTCGGCGAGCGCGGCTCGGCCGGCAAGATCCAGGCGGCGCGGTTCGCGCGGCTCAAGGACGTGCCGTATTTCGGCATCTGTTTCGGCATGCAGATGGCCTGCATCGAAGCGGCGCGAAACACTGCCGGCATCAAGAATGCCAATTCGTCCGAGTTCGGCCCGACCAAGGAACCGGTCGTCGGCATCATGACCGAGTGGACCAAGGGCAACGAGAAAGAGACGCGTTCTTCCGAAGGCGATCTCGGCGGCACGATGCGCCTCGGTTCTTACCCCGCGCAGCTCGCCAAGGGTTCGCGCGTTGCCGACATCTACGGCACGACGCGCATCACCGAGCGGCACCGTCACCGCTACGAAGTGAACATGAACTACCGCAAGGTGCTCGAGGCCAACGGCCTGCTGTTCTCCGGCGTCTCCCCGGACGGCAAGCTCCCAGAGATCGTCGAGCGCACCGACCACCCGTGGTTCATCGGCGTCCAGTTCCACCCGGAACTGAAGAGCAAGCCGTTCGAGCCGCACCCGCTGTTCGCCAGCTTCGTCGAAGCGGCCAAGGCGCAGAGCCGGCTGGTGTGATGGACGAAATCCGCACGGCCCGGCTGTTGCTGCGCCGCGCGGTTCCTGCCGATCTTCCGGCGGTCCATGCCTTCATGTCGTCGCCTGAGGCCATGCGCTACTGGTCGACCTTGCCGCATGAAACAGTTGCCGTGACAGAGGCCTGGTTTCAGGCGCAGTTCTTCAGCGACGATCCGGCCCGCGACGAATGGATCGTCGAGCATGATGGACGGGTCGTGGGCAATATCGGCATGTGGAAGCAGCCGGAGTTCGGCTACATCCTCCATCCCGATGTGTGGGGCCTGGGTCTGGGTGTGGAGGCGGCAACGGCCTTCCTCGCCTATGCGTTCGCGACCTATCCGATCGAGGCGGTCACCGCCGATGTCGATCCGCGCAACGCCGCTTCCTTGAAGCTCCTCGCCAAGCTCGGCTTCGTGGAGACTGGTCGGGCCGAACGCACCTTCCACATCGGCGACGAATGGTGCGACAGTGTCTACCTGGCGTTGCAGCGTCCCGCCGCTACTGGAGGTCCTGATGGCTGAAATCCTCTCCCTTTCGAAAGCCCGCAAGGCCAAGGCGCGCGCCGACAAGGAGCAGGTGGCGGCAGAGAACCGGGTGAAGTTCGGGCGGACCAAGGCCGAGAAGCAACTCGACAAGGCGCAGAGCGCCCTCGTCGAAAAGCGACTGGACGGGAACAAGCGCGAGGAATAGGGCAGAGGGATTGCCGTTGCCCGGAGTGTTCTGTTGACCTCGCTTTACGAATTTGACGCGCCGCTGCTCGACGGCCAGCCGAAATCGCTCGCCGACTATCGCGACAAGGTGGTTCTGGTGGTGAATGTCGCCAGCAAGTGCGGCTTCACTCCGCAGTATACCGGGCTCGAGAAGCTCTATCAGGACTACAAGGATCGTGGCCTCGTCATCCTCGGCTTCCCCTGCAACCAGTTCGGCGAGCAGGAGCCGGGCACCGAGGCGGAGATCGCAGCCTTCTGCGACCTCAACTACAACGTGACGTTTCCGCTGTTCGGCAAAGTCAGTGTCAACGGCAAGGGTTCACTGCCGCTCTACAACTGGCTGAAGCGCAAGGCGCCAGGCCTGCTCGGCGTGCAGCTTATCCCGTGGAACTTCACCAAGTTCCTCGTCGATCGCAGCGGCACCAAGGTGAAGCGCTACGCCTCGGCAACCGAGCCGGCCGATCTCGCCGTAGCGATCGAGGCGATGCTTTAGCCCTTGTGCTGCAGTCGCCGTCGTTCGCGGCGGGTTTCATGACGCTCGGGTTTGTCCTCCTCGGCCCGGCCGCGCCAGAACAGCACCGCGCCCCAGGCGACAAAACCGACGATAACGATCAGTCCCAACCACACACCGGTATGCATCCGCGCCTCCTCCAGGCAGGATGCGTGAATGCTAGTCCTCGCCGCGGCGGACGGCAATTGCCCAGCAAAGTCAGCGGTGAACAAACAAAAACCCCCGCTTTCGCGGGGGTTTTGCATTGCCTTTCGACGCCCACTACTCGGCCGGCTGCAGGTCCTTGCCGGTGTAGACGTCGGTGACCTCATACTGGTCGCGGCGCCAGAAGCCGTTGAATGGGGTCAGGGAGGCCTGGGTATAGGCGCCCATCAGGCCGAACTCGATCCAGTCGTCCTCATCGACATCCGAGGGCAGGGTGAAGATCTGCGGCAGCACGTCGTAGCTGTCGCAGGTCGGGCCCCAAACGGTGAAATCGGAGAACTCGCCGTCATTGTCGTGGAGGCGTGGGCCGCGCCAGACGCGCGTCGGCGGGGTGAAGTGCATGAACTTCACTTCCATCAGCGAGCCATAGGCACCGTCGTTGAGATAGACCGACTGCCCGCCGCGCTGGTGCTTTACCCGCAGCAGCAGCGAGGTCGACGAAGTCACGAGAGCGCGGCCGGGCTCGATGATGAGCTCGGGCTTGGAGCTGGCGAAATTGTCCTTCACGGCCTGCGAAATGGTCTCGAAATAGTAGTCCATCGGCGGCGCTTCACTGGTCGGGTAGGGGGCCGGATAGCCACCACCGATATTGAGGCGCTTGAGCGTGATGCCCGATTCCTCGGCGATCTTCGCCGCGGCGGCGATGTGGCGCTCGTAGGCGTAGACGTCCTCGCACTGGCTACCGACGTGGAAGCAGAGCGAGGGGGTGAAGCCCATCTGGTCGACCAGCTTGACGATCTCGGCCGCGCCGTCCTGCATCACGCCGAACTTGATGCCGAAATCGTAGCTCTTCAGCGCCTTGCCGGCCTTGAAGCGGGTGGTCACCTCGATATCGCGCGACGGCGTCACCACGGCGGCGAGCTGGTCGAGCTGCTGCGGGTGGTCGATGGTGAAGGAGCGGACGCCGAACTCGTTGTAGGCGCGTTCGATCTCGCGCTTGTTCTTGATCGGGTTGTTATAGTGCATGGCGGCGCCCGGCGCGTAGTCGCGCACCAGCTCCATTTCCATGTTCGATGCGACGTCGAAGGCCTTCAGGCCCTCTTCGTGCAACTGCTTGATGATGTGCGGCGACGGATTGCACTTCACCGCATAGGTCAGCAGGCCATCGAACCCCTTCTTGAACACCTTGGTCGCCCGGTGCAGCTCCTTCTGGCTGAACAGGAAGCTCGGGAAATCCGGCTCGACCTGCGCGATAAGCTGGCTGGTGTTGGCATAGACCGTGGTTGGCTCAGTCATTGGCGGCTAACCTTTCAGGGGTCCGGGGGATAACCTCGGTTGGGGGTAAAAACGAGCGCTGCATATAGGGCCAATGCCCCCCCTCCGCAACGTCATATTTCTGCATTGCCAAACGGTAATGCCACGACCAAAAAGGCGCCAGAATCCCGGCGTTTGTCGGGCAGGAGCAACCGGATGCGTCCTGGGGAATATCGATGTCGAAACAGTCATGGCTGATAGCGCTCGGCGGTGCCGCCGCAGGTATCGCGCTCGTTCTGGCATTCGCCGAGATTTCGAGTCGAACACCAGACGCGCCGATGACCATCGCCGCCCAGGCGCAGGAGCAACCCGCGACGCCCTCAGCCGAGCGGGCCGTGCCCGAAACGCAGGCCCAGATGCAGCTGAGCTTTGCGCCGGTGGTGAAATCGGTGACCCCGTCAGTGGTGAATGTCTACGCCACAACGATCAGCCAACGATCCCGTTCACCGTTCCTCGACGATCCGTTCTTCCAGCGCTTCTTCGGCGATCGCGATTTCATGCAGGACCGGCCGCAGAAATCGCAGTCGCTCGGCTCGGGCGTGATCGTCGACGGCTCAGGGGTCATCATCACCAATGAGCACGTGATCGAGGGCGCAACCGATATCCGGATCGCCACCAATGACGGGCAGGAATACGCCGTCGACCTCGTGCTCGAGGATCCCAAGACCGATCTCGCCGTACTGAAGGTGAAGGACCCCAAGGGCGCGACCTTCACCGCGCTGCAATTCGCCGATTCCGACCAGCTCGAAGTCGGCGACCTGGTACTTGCCATCGGCAACCCGTTCGGGGTCGGCCAGACCGTGACATCGGGCATCGTCTCTGCGCTGGCGCGCACCGGGGTCGAGAGCGACAATTACGAGTTCTTCATCCAGACCGACGCCGCCATCAACCCGGGCAATTCCGGCGGTGCACTGGTCGACCTGCAGGGACGGCTGGTGGGCGTGAACACCGCGATCGTCTCGCGTTCGGGCGGCTCGGTCGGCATCGGCTTTGCCATTCCCGCCAACATGGCCAAGCTCGTCGCCGAAACCGGCATTGCCGGCGGCTCGCTGGTGCGGCCGTGGTTCGGGGCGCGGATGCAGACCGTCACAGCCGATCTCGCCGATAGTATGGGGCTGGACCTCGCGCGCGGTGCGCTGATCAGCGAACTCGCGCCGGGTGGACCAGCAGAGAAGGCCGGCTTCGAGGATGGTGACGTGATCCTCTCGGTCGACGGTTTCGCCATCGAGCAGCCGAGCGCGTTCGATTTCCGGCTCGCGACCAAGCCGGTGGGCGGCACGGCCGAGATCCAGTTCTTCCGCAGCGGTCAGACGGAAAAGAAATCAATCACGCTCGAGGCCGCACCGGACGCCGGCCAGCCGGTGACCGTGTCGGGCAACACGCGCTTTGCCGGCACGACGGTCGAGACCGTGACGCCGGCCGTGGCGCAGGAGCTGGGGCTGCCGTTCGATACGCACGCCGCCGTGGTTCGCACGATCGAGCGCGGCTCGCCGGCCGACGATATGGGCCTGCGCGCCGGTGACCTGATCCTCCAGCTGAACGGCACCGACGTCACCGATGCCGAAAGCTTCGGACAAATCGCGAACGATCGCCCACGCAGCTGGCGCGTCGTGCTACAGCGGGGCGGGCGGATCGTCCGCGCCGAGGTAGCTGGGTGATGCAATCGCTGTTCGATGATGCCGCGCCGCGGCCGCTGGCCGAGGCGCTGAGGCCGCAGAAGCTGGCCGACGTCATCGGGCAGGATCATCTGCTTGGCCCCAACGGCCCGATCGGCCGCATGGTCGCGGCCGGGCGCGTCTCGTCCTTCATCCTCTGGGGCCCGCCGGGTGTCGGCAAGACCACCATCGCGCGGCTGGTGGCCAAGGAAGTCGGGCTCGATTTCGTGCAACTCAGCGCCGTGCTGTCGGGCGTCGCCGACCTCCGCAAGGTGATTGCCGACGCAAAGGCGCTGCGGGCCGGGGCAGGGCGGCAGACGGTGATGTTCGTCGACGAGCTCCACCGCTTCAACCGCACCACGCAGGACGCGCTGCTGCCGCATGTCGAGGACGGCACGGTCATCCTCATCGGCGCGACGACCGAGAACCCCAGCTTCTCGATGGTCGCGGCGCTGCTGTCGCGCGCCAAGGTCTATACGCTCCGCCGGTTCGAAAAGCCGGACCTCGCCATCCTCGCTCAGCGCGCCGAGGAGCATGTGGGCAAGCCGCTACCCGTAACCGCCGAGGCACGCGATACGCTGCTCGAAATGGCCGATGGCGACGGGCGCTACCTGATCGGGCTCGCCGAGGAGCTGTTCGCGCTGCCGGCGGGCACCACGCTCGATGTCGCGGGCCTGGCCGAGACGGTGCAGAAGCGCGCACCGGTCTACGACAAGGGGCAGGAAGAGCACTACAACCTCCTCAGCTGCTTCCACAAATCGCTGCGTGGGTCCGACGTACAGGCGGCCATGTACTGGGCGCAGCGCATGCTGGTGGGCGGCGAGCATCCGGACACGATCTTCCGCCGCCTCGCCTGCGCCGCGTCCGAGGATGTCGGCATGGCGGATCCGCAGGCTATGGTGCAGGTCATCACTGCCTGGACGGCATTCGATCGCACGGGCCTCCCCGAGGGCGAACTGTTCATGGCGCAGGCCATCGCCTATGTAGCGACGGCGCCGAAATCCAACGCGGCGCATGTGGGCTTTGCCAATGCCAAGGCGCTCGCAATGCAGACCGGCTCCCTGCCGCCGCCAAAACACATCCTCAACGCCCCGACCAAGCTCATGAAGGAGCTCGGCTACAACAAGGGCTACCGCTACGACCACGACTGGCCGGATGCCTTCTCGGGCCAGGAATTCTTCCCCGACGAACTCGCCGGCGACCACCGGCCCGAGTTCTATCGCCCCAACGAGCGCGGCTTCGAGCGCGAAGTGATCAAGCGGCTGGAATTCTGGGGCACGCGGCGCGAGGCGCGGCGGGCGGAAGAGGGCGACAACTAGGCGCCGCTCGCGGCAAGGCTGACCCTTGTGTATTTGCGCACTTGGCGGCAAAGAGTGCCCATGATCCCATATCTTCTCGTCGGCATTGGCGGCGCGCTCGGCGCCATGGCGCGCTTCGGCGTACAGGGCTTTGTCGGCAACCTGCCGAACGGCTTTCCCGTCTCGACGCTGCTCATCAATATCGCCGGGTCGGTGGCGATGGGCGTGCTGGTCGGCGTCCTTGCCAAGACCACCCCGCAGTACCAGAACGAGATCCACCTTTTCGTCGCGGTGGGCGTGTTCGGCGGCTTCACGACGTTCTCCAGCTTCTCGCTCGACGCGATCAGCCTGATCGAGCGCGGCGAGATCGTCCTCGCGCTTGCCTACATCCTCGGCTCGGTCATCGTTTCGCTCGCCGGTCTCTGGCTCGGCCTCACCGCAATGCGGGTGGTGGCATGAGCGGGGTGCGGCAACAGACCGTCGCGCGCGACGAGGACGGCATGCGGCTCGACCGCTGGTTCCAGACGCATTTCCCGCAGGTGACTTTCGGGCACCTGCAGAAGCTGCTGCGTTCGGGCCAGATCCGGGTGGATTCCGGCCGAGTGCAGACCAATACGCGTCTTGCGGCCGGCCAACTGGTGCGCATCCCCCCGATCGACCCGGCGCCGGAGAAGCCGGAAGGCGCGGTGAACTCCAAGGATGCCGAGTTCCTGCGCTCGATAATTCTCTACGAAGACGACGAGCTCTATGTGTTCAACAAGCCGCACGGGCTCGCTTCGCAGGGCGGCAGCGGCACAAAGCGGCATATGGACGGGCTGCTGAAGAGCTTGCCCAACAAGAAGGGCGAACCGCCGCGGCTGGTGCACCGGCTCGACCGCGACACGTCCGGTTGCCTCGTGGTGGCCAAGACCAAGGCGGCCGCCGCGCATTTCGGCACCGTGTTCGCCTCCCGCCAGGCGCGAAAGATTTACTGGGCTGTGGTCTGGGGCAACCCGTCGCCGCGACAGGGCTCGATCTCGTGCTTTCTCGCCAAGCAGCCGACGACCGATGGCGAGCAGATGGTGGTGGTGAAGCAAGGCACACCCGGCGCGCAGCACTCGATGAGCTACTATTCGACCACCGACACCGCCGCCCGGCGCTTTGCCTGGGTGACGCTGAAGCCGGTGACCGGGCGCACGCACCAGTTGCGTGTCCACATGGCTCAGCTCGGCAATCCGATCATGGGCGATCCGCGCTACTTCAACATCGAGAACTGGGAAGCTCCGGACGAGATATCCAAGGGCCTGCACCTCCACGCCCGGCGCATACGCCTGCCGCTCCGCAATGGGCAGCAGCTCGATGTGTCCGCGCCGCTGCCGCCGCATATTCAGGCCACTTTCGACGTACTCGGCTTCGATGCCGACCGCTACGACGCCCAGGACCAGGACCCGGAAGAGGCCTGATCAAATGGCCGCGACCGCCGGACGAATTGCCGTCCGGCCGTGTTCATCTCCCGTCGCCCGTTTCGGGCGCTCAGGGAGAGAACAATGAAATCGATCGTACTTGCCGCCTCCGCTGCGGCAGCCCTCGCCATTGCCTGTCCTGCTTTCGCGCAGGATGCCTCCAGCATGACTTTCTTTGTCACCTCGACCGGGGTCGGCGACGGCGCCAATCTCGGCGGCCTTGAAGGTGCCGATGCCCATTGCCAGCAACTCGCGGACGCCGCCGGTTCGAGCGGCAAGATGTGGCACGCCTATCTCAGCGCCGAAGGCGTCAACGCCAAGGACCGTATCGGCGCCGGACCGTGGCAGAACTTTTCCGGGGCGGTGATCGCAACCGATGTCGCCAACCTTCACTCCGACGCCAACAACATCGCCAAGGAAACGGCGACCACCGAGACTGGCGCGGTGGTGAACGGGCGCGGCGATACCCCGAACCAGCACGACATTCTCACCGGCACCAATGCCGACGGCACGCTGGCGGCGGGCCAGACCTGCGGTGACTGGACCCTCAATGGCGAGGGCAGCGCCATGGTCGGTCATTCCGACCGGATGGGTCCTGAATCGCTCGCCACCGGCACGTCCTGGAACGCGGCGCACGCCTCGCGCGGCTGCGGGCAGGAGGCGCTCGTCGGCACGGGCGGCGCCGGGTACCTCTACTGCTTTGCGGCGAACTAGCCGATCATCAACGGGCGCGGGGCGTGACATGCCCCGCGTTTTGTGGTTGTCAGCGGGCCTCAAGGAGAACTCCATGCGGCTCGTCGTCTTCGATCTCGATGGCACCCTTATCGATTCCGTCGCCCTGATCGTCGAGACGATCACTGCTGCCTTCGACGCAGTAGGGCAGGCGGTTCCGACCGAAAAGGAAATGCGCGCCATCTCCGGCATCACCGCACGCGATGCCATGGCGATCCTCGCGCCCGGCGCCGATCCGGAGCGGGTGGAGACCATTCTCCAGTCCTATCGCACGCATTACCAGACGCGTGCGGGCACCGCTCGCGAGCCGCTGTTCCCGGGGGCGTTGGCGGCGCTCGACCGGCTGCAGGACGACCCTGAGACAATCCTCGCGGTCGCCACGGGCAAGGGGTTTCGCGGCGCGACCACGCTGCTCGAGCGGCACGAGATCATCGGGCGCTTCCAGTCGATCCAGACGCCGGACCACAATCGCGGCAAGCCCGATCCGCAGATGATCGAGACTGCAATGGAGAAAGCCGGCATCGGTCGTGAGAAGACCGTGATGATCGGTGACACGGTGCACGATATGCGGATGGCGCGCGCCGCCGGCGTCAAGGCGCTCGGCGTCGCCTGGGGCTACCACGAGGTGGTGGAACTGGAGGAAGCGGGCGCCCATATGGTGATCGACAGTTTCGACGCGCTGGATGATGCGTTGGCTCAGCTGGTGGGCAAGTGATGCGCGAGTTCCTCGAAGACGCCTATGAGCATCGGGAAGACGGCTACGGTCGGGCGCAGCACCTCAACAAGGTCGAACTGCCCAAGCGGTTCTACAAGGAGGTCGGCATCGGTTCGGCCCCCGGTGGGTATGCTGTAACGCTCGATGGCAAGACGCCGCGCACGCCCGGGCAGGTGCCCGTGGTTGTACCGCAGCAGGCGCTTGCCGAGGCGATGGCGGCCGAATGGGCAGCGCAGGGCGAGTTCATTGACCCCAAGGTGATGCCGATCGTACGGCTGGTGAACTCGGCTATCGAAGCGGGCGAGGAGCGCCTGCCAGCACTCCGGGCTGAGATCGTCAAATATGCCGGCAATGACTTGCTGCTCTACCGGGCCGACACTCCGCGGGAGCTCATCGCCGAGCAGGAGCGAGTCTGGGACGCGGCCCTCGTCAAGCTCGCGCGGCATTTCGAGATCGGCTTCCAGCCGACCATAGGCATCCTGCACCAGCCGCAGCCGGCGCTGACGCTGGAGCGGCTCGCCGGGTCGGTTGCCGATGTGCCGCTAATCGAGGTGGTCGCGCTGAACTCGTTGACCGGCCTCACTGGTTCTGGCCTCCTCGCCATCGCCCTGCGCGAGGGGCTGATGACGCCCGAAGAGGTCTGGACGGCTGCGCATGTCGACGAAGATCACAATATCCGGCTCTGGGGCGAGGTCGACGAGGCCAGGGAACGCCGCGCGAAGCGCCGGCTCGAGTTTGACGCCGCCATTCGCGTACTCGAGCTGATCTGATGGCCAACGAGCGGGAAGCAGAGCTGATTGCTGCCGCGCTGCGGCCCGGTGCGGTGGACACCTCACTGTTCTCGCCTGAGTTCTTCAAGGCTGTGCCGCCGACGCAACTCCAGCCGATCCTCGACGAACTGGTCGGGATGATCGGGGCGGTAGTGAGCGTGGAGCCGCGCGACGGGTCGAACTATCGAGTGACCACCGCGACACACGAAGTCCCGGCGGAGATCGTCCTCGATACAAATGGGCTCATTGCGGGGCTGATGTTCCGTACGCCATTGGCCCGGACTGCGACGCCAGAGTCGCTGATTGCCGAGATGCGCCAGCTGGCGCCCCAGTTCAGCCTGCTGATCACGCGCAATGGCGAGGTCCTCCACGCCAGCGATGCCGATCTGGCACTCTCTGCCGCTTCCGCGTTCAAGATGGGCGTGCTCAAGGTCCTGCGCGACCAGATCGACCGAGGCGAGCGGCAGTGGACCGACGTTATCGCCCTGAGTGCGGCTGACATGTGCCTGCCGACCGGGGTGCTGCACAGCTGGCCCGTCGGCTCGGTGCTCACTCTCCACACGCTGGCCGGCATGATGATCTCAGTCAGCGATAACACGGCCACGGATGCGCTGATCCATCTGCTCGGGCGCGAAGCGATCGAAGCCGTGCTCGGGATCGCACCGGTACTGACAACGCGCGAAATGTTCACGCTCAAGCCGGAGTCCGCGCTGCGCGCCCGCTATCTCGCCGGAAATCTCGAGGCACGCCGTGCCGTGCTGGCGGAACTGGCGGGGATGGCTTTGCCCGAGCCCTCCAAGGTCGAGCGCCCTTACCATCCCGAGATGGAGTGGAACCTTTCGGCCAGATCGCTGTGTGCTCTGATCGAGACGGTGGCCGATCTCGACGTGATGGCGATCAATCCCGGTGTCGCGGATCGGGCAGAATGGGCCCACATCGCCTACAAGGGCGGCCGTGAGGGTGGCGTGCTCAACCGAACGACGGCGCTCACCGCCCGGGACGGCACGCGCTATGTGATTGCCGCGACCTGGAACAAGCCTGACACGGTCGACGACGGCAAGGCGAGCGCGCTCTATGCCGGCCTGATGAGCCTTTTGGCCCGCGGCTAGGCGCGGGCCTTGGCCGGCTCGGCGGACTTGTCGGCGACATTGGCCGGCACGCCGAACAGGTCGTACTCGTCGCTGTCCGTGACAGTCACCGACACCATGTCGCCCGGCTTGATGCCGTCGGCCTCGTGGATGATCACCGAGCCATCGATTTCCGGTGCGTCCCACTGGCTGCGGCCGACGGCGCGGCCCATTTCGGGCTGCACATCGTCCACCAGCACGTCGATGGTGCGGCCGACCTTCTTCGAGAGCACGTGCGCGGAAATATCCTGCGCCACTTCCATCAGCCGCTCGTAGCGCTCGCGCTTCAGCTCATCGGGGACGATGCCCTCGATGTCGTTGGCGGGTGCGCCGGTCACCGGCTCGTACTCGAAGCAGCCGATCCGGTCGATCTCGGCCTCTTCCAGCCAGTCGAGCAGGAACTCGAAATCTTCCTCGGTCTCGCCGGGGAAGCCCACGATGAAGTTGGAGCGGATGGCGAGGTCCGGCGCCATGGCGCGCCACGCCTTGATCCTGTCGAGCGTCTTCACCTGGTTGGCCGGGCGGCGCATCGACTTCAGCACCGACGGCGCGGCGTGCTGGAAGGGAATGTCGAGATAGGGGAGGATCTTGCCCTCCGCCATCAGCGGGATGACGTTGTCGACGTGGGGGTAGGGGTAGACGTAGTGGAGGCGGGTCCACACGTCCATCTTCCCCAGTTCCTCGGCCAGCGTCTGGAAGCGAGCTTCGATGTCGCGGCCACGGAACTTGCTCGAGGCGTACTTCACGTCGACGCCATAGGCCGACGTGTCCTGGGAGATCACCATGATCTCCTTGACGCCCGTCGCCACCAGCCGCTCCGCCTCGTAGAGCACCGAAGCGATCGGTCGCGAGACGAGGTCGCCGCGGATCTGGGGGATGATGCAGAAGGTGCAGCGGTTGTTGCAGCCCTCGGAAATCTTCATGTAGGCGTAGTGCCGCGGCGTGAGCTTCAGGCCGGCCTCAGGCACGAGATCGACGAACTTGTTGGGCACCGGCGGCAGGTGCGTGTTCACCGCGTTGACCACATCCTCGTACTGGTGCGGGCCAGTGACCGCGAGCACGCTCGGGTGTGTTGCGCGGATCAGCTCTTCTTCGACGCCGAGGCAACCGGTGACGATCACGCGCCCATTGGCGCCGACGGCCTCGCCGATCGCCTCGAGGCTTTCCTTCTTGGCGCTGTCGAGGAAGCCGCAGGTATTGACCAGCACCACGTCCGCGCCGGCATAGTCGCGCGAGAACGAGTAACCCTGCGAGCGCAGGGTCGTCATGATGCGTTCGGAATCGACGAGTGCCTTGGGGCAGCCGAGGCTGACCAGGCCGATTTTCGGAGCTTGTGTCATTGGCGCGTGCCTATGCGCCAAACGCGCGCAAAAAGCAATGATCGGCAATCTGCGATGGAAGCAGGGCAGCCCTGATCACAGCCGATCACGAGCGTGTCAGGTTACCAAAGCTTCAGTTGACCCGAATCCCGACCGTCTGGCTCAGCTTTCCCATGCGCCCACTCCCGCGGCGTCAGCAGGAAAGCACTCCATGAACTTCGAGTTTCTCAGCAAGTACCGAGAGTACGCGCTCACCGCACTTCGCATCGCCACGGCGCTGGCCTTCGGGGCGCACGGTACCCAGAAGATGTTCAACTTCCCCGCCAGCGGCGGCGGTGGCGGTTTCGAGCTGTTCTCGCTGATGGGCCTCGCCGGTGTGCTCGAAGTCTTCGGCGGCCTTGCGATCCTCGTCGGCCTGTTCACCCGGCCGGTCGCGTTCGTGCTGTCCGGCATGATGGCCTATGCCTACTGGTTCGTGCACGTGCCGCTGATGGGCCAGGGCAACATCATCCCTGTCGCCAATAGCGGCGACGGCGCGATGCTGTTCTGCTTCATCTTCCTCTACCTGGTGTTCGCCGGTCCGGGCGCCCTCAGCCTCGACGAGGCCCTGAAGAGCCGCCGCCTGGCGACCGCCTGATCTGATCTGCTCAGGCAAACGAAAAGGCCGCCCTCGAGGCGGCCTTTTTAATTCAGATGTCCGGCTTGTCGGTGATCGCCGGCGGGGTGCGCTTGGCGCTGCGCCGTGGCGTCGTCGGTGCAGGGGGCGTGAACCCCTCGCTGGTCTCATCCACATCCGGTGCATCCTCGGCGATATCGTGGATGGCGTCGCGAACCTCATCCATCAGCGAGCTCGGCACGCGACTGAGGCTCACGGCGCGGGTGGTCGCCTCGTTGGACTTGAAGAACACCAGCAGCACTTCGCAGACCACGCGCAGCAGCAGCAGGAACAGCGAGCCGTAGACGGCGATCTCGAGGATGCCCCAGAGCCCGTCACCGAAATTGCGGCCGAACGAGGCGAACAGGTGCCCCACCGACCAGAGCAGCAGAGCCGCCAGCCCGGTGGCGTAAAGCACCGGCACGAGGCGCGGCGACAGGATCGTCTCCAGACGGAACAGCGTCGGCGACAGGAAGATTTTCTTGAGATCGTCCAGCGTCATGGCGTCTTCCCCAAACGGAATCGGTATCCCAAAATGCGTGGCTCAGGCGGCCGGCACAAGAGCCTCATGCGCAATGCCGCCCGTCGCGCCGAAGCGGCGCTCGAAGGCCGTGCGCAGGGCCATGTCGACATCGACCATGCTCGCAAGCTGGCCGAGATCCTCAAAGCTCGTCACGCCCTGGTCGGAAATGCCGCAGGGCACGATGCCGCCAAAATGCTCGAGCGCCGGGTTCACGTTGATGGCGATGCCGTGGAACGTCACCCAGCGGCTGACGCGCACCCCAATGGCGGCGATCTTGTCCTCGCGGCCCGGCCCCTTGTCCGGCCGTTGCACCCAGACGCCGATCCGCCCCTCGCGCCGCTCGCCCTTGATGTTGAAGGCGCCCAGCGTATCGATGATCAGGCCTTCCAGCCCCTGAACGAGGCAGCGCACATCGCGGCCGCGCTGGCGCAGGTCGAGCATGAAGTAGACCACGCGCTGGCCGGGGCCATGATAGGTGTACTGCCCGCCGCGGCCGGCGTCGTAGACGGGGAAGCGGTTGGGCGTGAGCAGGTCGCCCGGCGTCGACGACGTGCCGGCCGTGTAGAGCGGCGGGTGCTCGACCAGCCAGACCTGCTCGCTCGCCGTACCATCGGCAATTGCTGCAGCGCGGGCGCGCATCGCGGCCAGCGCTTCGGGGTAGTCGACCAGCCCATCGGCAATGGTCCACTCCACCGGCACGCCATCGGCGCGGAAGAGTTTGGTGCCGGTGTCGCAGGATGGGTCAGATGTTAACGCTTCGGTAAGCATGCCAATCCAATGCTCGCTTTGGTCATCCGGGCCGATTCAGGTCCGGGCTCGTTCGCGGCTGATATATGAACACTTTAGACACTATTGAAGTCGATATCACCGTCGAACTGGGGGCGGCCACCATGCCGGTGCACCACCTGCTGCGCATGGGGCGCGGCGCGGTGATCGAACTCGACACGACCGAGAACGATCCGCTGCGCGTCTACGCCAACAACACGCTGATCGCGCGCGGCGAGATCAAGGTCGAGGACGGCCGGCTCAGCGTCGAACTCACCGAAAAGGTGCGCCGCCCGGCCTGATCCGGGGCGGGGCGCAAAAGCGGAATTAATCGCTTGCGCCCGGCAACGCACGTTGCTACACGCAGCCTCGCTTCGCCGGAAGGCAGGCACAATCCCCTAGACGTGCGGTCGTGGCGGAATTGGTAGACGCGCAGCGTTGAGGTCGCTGTGCCGCAAGGCGTGGAAGTTCGAGTCTTCTCGACCGCACCAGGGATCTCCGGCCCTCACCGGACGAGCAAACGGCCCCAAGCGGGGCCGTTTTCGTTTTGCGTCGCCACTTCCGTCATATGGGTATGACCTCAGCGCAGCACACTTGCGAACACGTCATGCGATGATGTCTATTCCCGCGCATAAGTGGCGACTCTTACTTTGCGCATATTTTCGGGCGGATCGTGACACCTACGGCGATTTTCAAAGCGCGGGCCCTGGGCATAATTGCGGTCGTCTACGGACATGTTAACCCCGGCCTGGGGCTCGATGTCGGCCTGTTTCATATGCCGCTGTTC
>JAESFU010000210.1_pt1 | contig 67563 bp, 68 predicted proteins | sample 9269461 | NCBI WGS metagenome assembly JAESFU01 (sample SAMN14502556, study PRJNA617107) | algae metagenome | isolation source: Stenomitos rutilans HA7619-LM2 and co-occurring heterotrophs from cave walls | place: USA: Waikapalae cave, Hawaii | collected 2009-07-28
GGGAACGAGGAATCTCAAGCTTCGTAACAGTCAAGCTTGAGATTCCTCGTTCCCGCTCCGGCGGCCCGGTCGGAATGACAAATCCCTGGTAAAAAGCAAAACCCTAAATAGGTCTCAGGTTTATAGAGTAAGCAAGCCCGCACACGCACCAACCGATTTTGTATATTTGACCTTATTTAAGTCGCTACCGGTTATGCAAACGCTCACCCGACCGATCACATACCAGGAGTTCAGAGAGATGAATTTTGAGGAGCAGGAACTCAGCGAATTCGTTTTTGAACTTATTAACGGAGAAATTGTGGCCCGTAATTACCCCACCGCATCGCATCAACAGATTTTAGCTGATCTTCATCTAATCATCGGAAGTCACGTTAAAACCAATCAACTTGGCCGGGTCCTGTTCGCTCCCTTTGGTGTTGTGCTGGATGATTTCGATGATGTTCAGCCCGATTTGATATTCGTCTCAACAGCTAAACAGGATATTATTCGGGAAGATGGCATTTTTGGTGTTCCTGATATGCTGGTGGAAATTATTTCGCCGAGTTCCATCAAAACTGACCGGGGTAAAAAGTTCAGACTCTACGAACGTATGGGCGTGGCTGAGTACTGGATTGTGGACATTAACAACCGCAGCATTGAGGTTTATCAGCGTCTGGAAGTAGGCTATGAACTGATGTCCTTTGCCGTTGAGAAGGGCGAAGTCGAATCGTTTGTACTGACTGGTCTCCGGGTTGCTGCTGATTCGCTGTTCACGTAAAAATCAACTTCACGCAAGCCACACTTACGCCCAGCGCCAGCAAATACCGCAAGGTAGGGACGTTGAAACGATGGCTACCAAAATAGCCGCCCAGAGCGCCCCCAATAAAGGCCGCTCCAATCCAGCCATACACTGTGGGATCGGGCGAATACCCTTTGCTTACCAAGCCAAACAAGCCCGACAGCGAATTAACGAAAATAAACAGAGCCGACGTAGCCGCTACTTCCTTCAACTTTCCCCACCGAAACAGCAGCATGAGCGGACTAAGAATGATGCCGCCCCCGATGCCAATCATCCCCGACAGCAAGCCAATCACCCCGCCCATCAGTAAACCCGCGCTGAGAGGAATAGGGCGGGTCTCCTCATCCCGACCACGCACCGTCCAGAGGAGCCGCACGATGACCAGAAGCAGACAAACGGCAAGCAGTTGTCGGTAAAGGGTATCGCTAAGCGGAATTTTAGCGCCCACAAACGCCAGCGGAATGCTCGCAATGGCAAATGGCCAGAAAGTATTCCACCGAAAATGCCCCGCCCGATAGAATTGAATAAACGAAATAGTCGAGACAAACAGGTTCAGCAACAGGGCCGACGGTTTGGCCAGCGCGGGCGAAATGCCAAACAGGGCCATCGTTGCTAAATAACCACTGGCTCCTCCATGCCCTACTGATGCATAGACAAACCCGACGATAAAGAGGCATACTAAAAACAAGAACGAAGAGTCCATAGCAGGCAGAAAAAATGTATGAATAAACCCGATTTATCTACGTTTGATGTAGAGCGAGTATCCACAAAGTAAATGTGTATTTTGTACGAAAGTTACGTAAATCCGTTATGAATCCCCGAAAAACCATACCGCTTTTCATCCCGTGTTTTCTCCTCATGCACATCGCCGTGCTGGCCCAACTGCCCATTCGGAGTACGCGCTGGAAAGGCGTCGTGCTGGCTCCAAACGACGTGCCGGTTGTGTTAACTTTTCGGAATGATACGCTGCTCATTACTTCCGAAGCCAATAATGCCCCGATAGAAACGATGCATTATCAACAAACGAGTGATACGCTGCGTTTTCAGAAGATCACGGGCCAGAGTCCGTGCGGTACGGGAATAACCGGGCTGTTTCGTTTGGCCTACGTCAATAACGGCGAAGGCTTTATCCTACAGCCCATTAGCGACGACTGCCTTGAACGGCAAAACCTGTTTGAGTCAAAAGCGCCGTTTGTCCGCATTCGCCCAAACAATAGCCAACCTCCGCGCAACTGGCCTTATCTCGACCCTGTGGCCGATTCGGTAGCGGGAATTAGCCTCTATAAAGCCTATGAACTGCTTAAAAACCGGCCTTCGGTTCCAGTCGTGGTGGGTGTGCTCGATTCAGGCGTTGACCTGACGCACGAAGACCTGCGCGAGGTTATCTGGACTAACCCGAAAGAGGTTCCAGATAACCAGACTGACGACGATAAAAACGGGTATGCCGACGACCTGCATGGCTGGAATTTCATGGGCGCTCCAGACGGAACAACCTATGAATATGACCAGCCAGAAATCACGCAGACGTATCTTTTGCTGAAAAATAAATACGATCAGATAAACCCCGCCCGGTTGCGACCGGAGGAGAAGCGCCAATATAATACCTACCAAACAGCCAAAAAGCAGTATCTGCAACGCACGCAACGATACCAGCCCATACGGGCCGCTTTATCCGATACAACCCGGTTTTGGGCAATCGCCCGTCAAATTCAGCAGAAACTACCAGACTCCGTAACCTCACAGGCCATTATCCGACAGGTCGATCTGGGTGTAGATTCTGTAGCCCGGGTCGTGCGGGATATGCTGGCCGATGCCTATCTGCCGCAATATGGGCCATTTCGCACCTATCTACCGCTGGTTCGCAAAAACTGGTCGCGTTTTCGGCAAATCGCGGGCAGCGGAGCCGACATTGCCTATAACCCGGATTATAACGCCCGCAAATTAGTTGGGGATAATCCTGCTGATCCTACTGAACGATATTATGGCAGTCCGCACATGTTGATTGGTCCATCGCAGCAGTTAGCCATGCATGGCAGTCATGTAGCGGGCATTATCGGAGCGAAACGCGGCAACGGGCGGGGCATTGATGGCGTGGCCGATAACGTGCGGATTATGCCCGTTTCGGTAGTTCCGGCCAACGGCGACGAGCGGGACAAAGACGTAGCCAATGGCATTCGCTATGCCGTTGAGAATGGCGCGAAAGTGATTAACATGAGTTTTGGCAAACGATTATCCCCCTTTAAAGAGCAAGTAGATTCAGCTATCCGGTTTGCCGAAGAACACGACGTGCTGATTGTTCATGCGGCCGGCAACAACGGCGAGAACTACGATTCGCTCCCAGCCTATCCATCGGCGAAGTATGAAAATGGACAAACAGCCCGAAATGTGCTGGTAGTAGGCAACAGCACCTGGCGTGTAGGAGAAACGCTGCTCAGCCGCTCATCGAACTACGGCGTGCAGACCGTTGATTTGTTTGCGCCGGGCACAGAGATTCTATCAACACTGCCCAATAACCATTACGCCAGTCTATCGGGTACCAGTATGGCCTCGCCCATGACAGCGGGCGTAGCGGCCCTACTGCGGTCTTATTTCCCGAAACTAACGGCCGTTCAAGTCAAAGACATTTTAATAAAAAGCAGTTATAAACCCGACATCCAGGTTCGGAAGCCGGGGCGCTCATCGCAGCAAATCCCGTTCAAAAACCTAAGCCGGTCGGGGGGATTGCTGAATGCATATGAAGCGGTGAAGATGGCAATGGAGCTTTGATGTATGATATAGGATGTATGATGTAGTTGGTCAATATATCATACATCATACATCCTATATCATACATCTTACCAGTCCACTTCCCCTTTATCGTGCCAGAATTTACCGGTTTCGGTTTGGGGAGCCTCGGTGGCTAACCAGACGATAGTTTCGGCCCCTTTTTCTACGGGGCGGCTGGCGTGAGGGCCACCCATATCGGTGCGGACCCAGCCGGGATCAACGCAATTAACAGCAATGTTTTGACCCTTAAGCGCCCCGGCAAATTGCTTCGTTACGGCATTTAAAGCCGTTTTTGAAATACTGTAGGCGGGTGCATAGGTGTTCATGTCTTTAAGCGCCCCCGCTCCACTCGACACGTTGATAATACGCGCCCCAGTAGAGCTTTTTTGTAGGTGCTGCAGAAAATCCTGAATAACTAAGATGGGGCCAGTCACGTTAGATTTCAGCGTTCGGTCAAGCATTTCGGTATTCAGCTTCAGAATATTCTCGCCATGATCTTCGAGGATACCCGCATTATTGACCAATACATCCAGATGATCAGCTTTTTGCGAGAAGGTGCCACAGGCCGTGCGAATACTGACCGGGTCGGTTACGTCGAGTTGAATAAAGGTCGATTCGTAACCTGCCTGGCATAATTCCTCTGACGTTTCGCGGCCTTTTGCTATATCCCGGGAGCCAATAAATACAGCAAACCCCTGTTGCGCCAATTGACGGGCTATTTCTTTACCGATTCCCTTGTTAGCTCCCGTAATCAGGGCCGTTCGTTTATGTTCTGTTTTCATGTGATCTGTCATACTGGAGTGAGTAGATTGGTGGAGTGGTAGCGTAGTACGTAAACTGACAACTTCACTAATCTCCTTGTTACATATTACTCCACCCACTCCAAAATGTTTGCGAAAACTAACCGTATGCTCAAACGACACGACCGTTTCCTAAGACCTGTTGTGGAATTTAGTAGATTAGCGACTAATCTTACATTGGTAATTTATCAACTGCGTACTCATGAACTTACGTTATTCCTCACTGGCCCTCGTGCTCGTCCCAATTGGTTCGTTGCTGGCACAACCCAAACCAGCCGCATCGACTCGCCCCGTGAGTACAACATCATCAACAACCCGAACTACCAGCACAACCGTATCCCCCACCAGTGCTAACCGCCAGCAGGAGTTATACGATCAATATCACGGCATTACCAAAAAACCAGCCACAACCGCGCCCGCAGCCACACCAGCGCCCACCCGTGCGGAAACAACGCAACGCCCCAGCACTGAGCCGGCTCGCTCACAACCCGTAGCAACTACAACCAGTAGCCGACCACAACCGATGGAAACTACGGCCAGCACATCGGGTGTTCGGATTGGGATTCGGGGGGGCGTTACCTACTCTGTTTTTACCGAAGAACAGCCGATCACTAAAGCAAATGTTGGCTTTGTGGGTGGGGTAACGTTTAATTTCGGTGGGGGCACGCTCTCCTTTCAGCCGGAGGTTAACTACACACGCTATAGCTATAAAGCCGATGCAGGGTTCGGTTCCACCACTGGAGCCATTGATCTGCTGGAAGTACCTTTATTTCTGAAAATAGCATCAGGCACCTACGCCGGGAATCGCTTCTTTGTAAACGTAGGGCCGTATGCCTCCTATTTGGCCAGTATCAGTACGGATGGCAAGAAAGAATCGCTTGACGGAGTGAAAGGCCGCTTTGGTTTTGGCGCGGCTGCCGGTATTGGCGCTGCCCTGAAAGCCGGACCGGGACACGTTACTGTTGAAGTTCGGGGGTTATACCCTTTAGGTAACACGGAAGATGGCTTCAGCACCGACGCTGACATCGTTTTCGGCCAGGCAACTATAGGCTATATGTTTCCGCTGGGCGGACGATAGCCAACGATATTTCTCATAGAGTGGGTTTTCAGAATGGCGACGACCGGTTGGGCGTCGCCATTTTTGTAGGTAGTCGGGCTGTTTTAACTCTACCACCCCCAACCGATATTCCAAACGCACATTACACAAACGATAAGGTTCTATTCCAGAGCCAATCGGCGTTGTCGTCGGTTATATCAGCATTACGGGTTGGGACTGGCCGACTGTCTGCAAAATAACTGCCATTGTTGCCTTCGCCGATGGATTTCATTGGGGCCGAGGCTAAAAAAACGGATGTCTGCGCCCCTTTTTCGGGAGATCGCATAAAGGGAGATGCGAGTTGAAGCAGTTTTCCAGAAAGACCAGTTGTGTCGCTGCCAAAGTTTGTACGGACTACGCCCGGATGTACGGAATAAGCCGTAATACCCGTTCCAGCCAGCCGACGGGCCGTAGCTTTTGCAAACAATACGTTCGCTAATTTGTCGTCGCCATAGGCTGCCCAAGTAGAAAGCGTATCAATGCGACGGAAAAACCGGGCTTTCCGGCCAGCATTATGCAACGCCGACGATAGGTTTATGATGCGCCCGTCGCCCATGTCGGCGGCTGTTTTTTTGAGCAGTTCCAGCAGGTGATACGTCAGTACAAAATGCCCAATGTGACTGGCATAGAACGATTTCTCAATGCCATCCGGCGTAAATTCAATATGGGCGGGCGTGTAACCAGCATTGTTGATCAGCACATCCAGGCGCGAATAGACCTGATTAATTTTTGCAGCCGCCCCCCGCACCGAATCGAGGTCCGACAAATCAGCCACCACTACATCGACCCGGGCCACCGGGATGCTCTGTTGAATAATGGCTTGTGCCTGACGACCTTTTTGCTCATCCCGGCACAAAAGAATCAGGTCAAAGGACTTTCTCGCCAGCGCATGGGCAGTAGCCAGACCTAATCCTGAGTTAGCACCCGTAATAAGCGCTGTTTTTAGTTGCATAAATAACCACTTCCTTATTTACCCTGTTTACGAATCTTCGACAGACCGTTGGTTTCCAGCGATTTTACCGTGGGGTTACCCGTATAGTTAACCACACTTACCCCATCTGCCGAAGCCGACAACGTTTCGGTCACATGAATATCGGCCCGGCTGGCTCCGTCGAGCTTGATGCTGGCCCGGGCGATAGTCAATTTATCGGCGTTCAGTTTGCCCGCCCCCGATAGTCGGATATCGGCCTCACCAGCCGTGCCCTGCAAGTTGGCCTGCGATCCTTCCCGAACCGTTAATTTCAGATTTTTCGCGGAAATAGGCGCTGTTAACCGGCTGCCAGTGGCAACAGTTGCCGTTAAGTCACTGGCCTGAATCGGCAGGTCGGATTCTACCGAGCAACCCGTACTGACTTCCACTTCGCTGAGTTTCGGAACGTGAATGGTTACCGTTACGCCTTTCGTTTGATTATAGCTTTTGTTTTGCGCCAGCATCACCGTCAGTTCACCATTTTTCACATCCGTCACCACATGTTCAAGGATGTTGCTTTCTCCTTCCAGTTCGGCAGTACCCGCATCACCCGATGCAATGCGTACCCGCATTCCCACGCGCACCGTTAATTTGTCGAATTTGCCAATGGACCGTTGTTGTTTCACGATCTGCCCATTCCCAACAATATTATCCTGTGCATAAACGCCCTGGCCAAGCAGCGTTGTCAATATCACAGCCAGTGCAACTTTTACTATTTTCATACGAAGGTTTGGTTAGTTGATTGTTTTAATCAATGACGCTATAGCTCATTGAAACGTTGCTTAAGCCATCTAAGGTAATAAAGTCAGGGCATAAAAAAAGCGCCCATTCCCAGGCACTTTTTTTATTTCTAAATCAAGCTGTTTAAGCGTTGAATGCCGGAGCGAATTCATTGTTGGCAAACGCTTCCAGTTTAACTTTTCCGTAAGTCGCGGGTTTATTGGCGAAGAAGTCAGCCTGCATTTTCCCCTCCCGGAGCGATTTGCCCATTGTGGTATAGGCTGTTGCCATTTCGTCATTCAAACCGGCCTGTAGCATTCCCTGTAGATTCTGCTCATCGGAAAACACAACCCAGGGCGTTTCGGGCTTGCCGATTGATTCGCCCAGAATTCGGGCAATTTCTGCACCCGTTCGTTCATCACTGGCAATATAACGCACCTGATGACCGGTGAAATCTACGTTCAGTAGTTCAGTCAATGCCACCTCTGCAATGTCGCTGGTATGGGTCAATACCAGCGTATCGTCGCCGAAATTAGCCCCCATGATACCCATGTTTTTCACCAGACCAATCATACCGAAGAGATTATACATAAAATAAGAAGGGCGCAGGAATTTGCTGTTTAGTCCCTTCACCTGCGCCAGTTTCTGCTCGGCATCATATAGGCCATCAACCGGTCCAACGCCTTCGCCCAAGTCGGCCCCGATGCTGCTCAACAATACCGCAAACCGAACGTCATTCGCTTCAATAGCCGCGATGTAATTATCTATTACCTGATTCTGAAAAGCCCGCCAACCCGAAACACCCCATTTGGGTGGAATAAGCAGGTAAGCCGCATCGGCCCCAGCAAACGCCTGTTTCAAAAAATCGGCATCTTCAACGCTACCTACGGCAGCTTTAGCACCTAACGCTTCAATAGCCGCTGTGTTGTCGGGCTTGCTGGTAACAACAGTAACGGTATGACCCGCTTTTACAAGCCCCTCGGTGATTGGTTTTCCAGTATGGCCTATGGAGCCAGTAATTACGTAATGCATAAGTTGTGAAGAATGAAAAGTGAAAAAATATATGTATGATGTATGTAGCAGGTATATATCATACATCCTACATCATATATCAAAACATGAGTTTCCAACCATTGAAGAACAGGTCTTTGCCCGGCTGCCCCGACCAGTGGTGGTTGTCTGCTGTGGTGTCAGCGAGTTCGGGCTGTGTGGTTTCTTTCTGCACAACAATGGCTGAAACGCCTTTTTCAGCCAGCAGGCGGCAAATGTCTTTTGTGGTTGCGGTTGCTTTCCCGGCTACTAAGCCTATTGTCTCCTCGTTCGTTTTCATGGCTGCTTATTTTTATTGTATGTGCAAACAATTTTAATACCAAAACTAAATCATACTTCGCTTCCCAAAATTCGGGCAGCGTTGAATACCTGCTGCGTCAACTGGCATATGTTGGTCTCACCAATCGCCTGCGAGTAGCGCGCGCCTACCCGCCCCCAGGCTGCGGCAATTTCGGGTTGTAGCGCTTCGCCCTGGGTAGTTGGGTAAATAAGGGTTTTCTTGCCTTCAGATTCCCGCCGAACCAGATGCTTCTGCTCCAGCTTCTCTACCAGGCGCGTAATGGTCGATGGGGTCAGGTAGAGGGTTTCGCTCAACTCCGATGGCGTAATGCTTGGTTTGGCTACTACTTCGCAAAGCATATATGCATGTGAGTAACACATCCCGAACCGACCAAATTCCTCATCGCCAATGGCCGTGATAGCCCGCGCCAGTGCATTGGCCGAAAACAGCAGACAGGCACTGTATTTAGTTACAGACTCCTGCTCCTCAGCTACGGCAACCATTTTGTCTTCGTTCATTAGTCGTTATTGCTTACTGACGGGACAAAGGTAAATCATTATATTTGTATGTGCAAACAAAAATAGTCGTAAGTCATAAAAGTCGTAAGTCATAAGTAGCTGACGCAAGAGCAACACACGCGTCAGCTACTTATGACTTACGACTTTTATGACTTACGACTTACGACTATTTTCTCGGCAGATGCACTTCTGCCATCATACAACGGGCCGAGCCACCGCCGTTGCCTTCGATCATGGAGAGATCGAAGTGTAGCAGCGTAGCGTAGTCGTCTAAAAGATCAATTTGTTTGGGTGTCAGGGATTTAAAGGCGCGGGTAGACATCACCAGCAGTTTCTGACCTCTGCGAGTCAGCACCATGAGCATATTTCCGGCAAAACTGGCCATTTGCTCCAGCGAAATGTCGATCACACGTTTCCCCAGCTTCTCCAGTTCCTGACGCACCATAAGCCGTTCATCGGGGTCGCTGATGGCCGACAGACACACCACCGCGAACGTGTCGGCGATGCACATGAGCACATTCGTGTGGTAGATGGCTTTGCCAGTGGCATCGGCCGCTACGAACGACACCGTTCGGTAACCCGTTTGTCGGCCAAACTCGGCCAGCACATCTGGGTGTGTGCGGGGCGACAGGCAGGCGAACGCCACCCGGTTCATCCGGTCGAGCACCATGCTCCCGGTGCCCTCCAGAAACTTACCTTCCTGCTCAAAATGAGTCAGATCGATAATTTTAGCGACATGAAATTGCTTAGCCAGATCATCAATGATATCCTGACGGCGTTCGAGACGGCGGTTCTCGGCCTGCATGGGGTACAAAACAACGGTGCCGCTGGCATGAAAGGATACCCAGTTGTTGGGAAAAATAGAATCAGGCGTGTAGGGTGTCACTGTGTCGTCATACACCATCACATCGACCCCAACGGCCTGAAGTTGGCGCACCATCTCGTCAAATTCGCGCCGGGCATCTTCCTGCGCTACATCCTTGGTTTGAGCCGCCAGTTTAATATCCTGAAATGCGTTCGATTCGGCCGTTTCGGTATTGAAACCAAAATTAACCGGACGAATCATAAGGATGCGGGAAGTAGCCTGTGATTGCATGATAGTAGTTTTAAGTAATAAGTAGTAAGTGGGTAAGTAAAAGCCACTACACCAATACGACAGCAAATTAGTACCAAACAATTAATTGTTCAACGAGCGTATTAGTCCCAATATCATTTTAGATAGTTCTTCTGTTGCTCTAATGAACTCATCTCGTGTTTCTAATTCGATGTACCCCAAACGATAAGCCAAATAACTCATGGACTTAACTTCATTAGAGGATGTACGCGAATAATTTAAAAATCGAATAAAATCAGGATTGCTGCCCCGATCAAAACCCTCAGCGATATTATTAGTGATGGAAATTGAAGCCCGGCAAAGTTGGTCTTTAAACCCCCAATCACGATTCTCGCGATATGTTTCATAAACTAAAACAGCTAAATCCTGGCCTTTCTGCCAGATTAATAAATCCTCAAAACGTTTTACATGCATACCAAAACACGAGAAAAACTTACAACTTACTAACTTACAACTTACCAACTAAACCTCTTCCCGCAATAACGGCAAACTCATGCAATGTGAGCCGCCCCGCGCCCGGCTCAACTCAGCGGAGGGAAGCATGATGAATGTGTTTTCAATTGTCTCAGGCGATGATTCGCCCCGCTCAAAACGCTCCAGCAGTTTAGCCGCGCCAATCACCTCAAAACCGGCGGCCCGGAACGCATCGGCCGTTTTCTCGTTGCGGTCGTAACCTACAACTACGCCATCTTTCAGGGCCAGTAGGTTGCAGGAGTCGGTCCACTGCTCGCGTGCGCCAAAGGGGAATTCATTGTTACCGGAATAAATAAACTGGATGGGTTCTGTAGCGCCCAGATCGTTTTTGCTAATGTCGGACAGCAGGTCTTCGAGGTTTTCGATTTCGATGGGCTTATGCTCTAATCCCTTAATGAACTGCATGATTTTCAGGTCTTCCGACACATTTTTTGGGGCAAAAAAATGAATCACATCCCGTTTTTTGGCTTCGTCGCCGGTGCGGGCCAGCGACCCCAGCAACACCCATACGTTGCGTTTTACCTGCGTAAATACCGTGTCGATGTGCATGTAATCACGCTTCTTCGGAATTTTGATAATCGTTACCGTATCGACCAGATTCTTGTTGAACACCAGTCGCATCACCTGTTGGGCTGCGTATAGCGTTGTGCGTTCACTCACGCCAATCATTAGATGTCGTTTGGCGATCATCATGACATCGCCCCCTTCGAGCGTTGAGCGGGTCACATCGCGATTTACGTCGGCATCGGGCAGCAGGAAGGCGTGTTCGTTATCAGGAATTTCAATAATCTTATCCTGATAATCAGCAAACAACGGATGATTAAAGAAGATGTATTGAGCCAGCAAAGCCTCGCGCGTTCGGGCCAGTTTAGCAGGTTTGTTCAGCAGAATATGGTCATTAATGACAATACCAATGTCGCGGGTGAAAATGAAATTCGGCAGGGGAGCAAAGAGCATCGTGAAGTCAGGCAGAGACCCGGAAATCATGATCTTAGCCAGTTCGGCTGGTTCATACTGCCCCAATTGCTGCTGAGTGCGGAAAGAGGTACGTTCAATACCACATATAGCGGCAATCAGGCGAGTACGAATGACTTCATCGGCCAGAATATCGGTCAGCAACCGCTGAATATCAATGACTTTATCAGATTTAAAATAGGCTTCATGGTCGGGTTTGAAGAACGACCGGTCGGAGTCAGGTCCGATGCTGGCTACCTTACCACGCACCTTGTCGGGGTCTAAGAAATACAACAGAATCTTAACGTAGTAATCGTACTCGTCCCGGCGCATCATATCTAAATGCACAATGTCTTCAAAGAGCCAGTCCTGGGCTTTTGAGGGCACAACTTTACCGAGGCCCCGGTCGGGGCTATGAATAAGCAAACGCCGGAGCGTACCGATTTCAGAAGAAACCTGAATGTGAGGAAGAGGGCTGGATTGAGGAACCGTGTCGGTTAGTATTTCGCCAGCAACGGCTTCATTTTTTTCCTGTATCATAAACAAATCCATTCCGGGTTTTGCGACGGATGGGTTTTGCAAGGTACGGGTTTACCAGAGCAAATGAAATGGTTCGTTTTATTGTTGCACACAACAGCCTGATTGGCTTAAGAAGGAAGGCCATTTGTAACAAAAAATTAACCTGGAATTGTTAATTGCTTATATATGAATGCATTTATTTATAACAAAAAACACCATGTTCAGTCTTATTAATACATATTAAATAACATTGGCATTCTATTTGATAAGTAGGTATTTTTAGTGAAACAGTAGTTATAAATCGACTACTTAATGCTCATTTTATTTATTAAAATATAAATAACCATCTCTTTTCCCATCTAAAGTACGCATCGGGCACACTATTTGCCAATCATGTAACCATTGTCTGATCTTCCTATAAAGCCAGCGGTTATATGCCTACCTATACACCAAGAAAAAGAAGTTGGGTTTTACTTCTTGTTTTAACATTTATAACCATTTCACTAACTGGTTACGGCCAAACCATTACAGGAACGATTTTTCGTGACTTTAACAGTAATGGTATTTATGAATCCATTACAAATCCTGTATCGTACACCTATGGTGAACCAGGGGTCGGGGGAGTAACTGTAACGGCCTATAATGCAGCCGGAACAGCGGTATCTACCACAACCAGTAGTACGCTGGCTGCTTCCTTAGGCAGCTATACATTATCGGGGTTAACAACAGGCCAGCCTTATCGGGTTGAGTTTACGAATTTGATTACGAATGATTATGAGGCTTTTCGGGGGTCGAATAATGCAACTGCAGTTCAGTTTGTTAACGCAGGGGCATCAAACGTAAATTTCGGCGTAAACTACCCGGCTAACTACTGCCAGTCGGTATCTCCGCAAATGGTGACTTCCTGCTTTGTATCCATCAACGCGAGCGGTACGCCAGCCCTTGAAGCCCGTCCTGCGATTGTAGGTCTCCCCTACACGGTGGTAGAAAGCATGAAGGTGGAAACCGATTATGCTACTGTAGGCGATGTGGGAGCCGTGTGGGGTATCAGTTATAAAAAAGATACGAAGCAGATTTTTTCATCAGCGTTCACAAAACGGCACGTTGGATTTACAGATGGGGGGCCAAACGCCATTTACGTAACAACGCCCTCCACCGGCGTTACAACCGAATTTTTCAATTTTACCACCGTAGGTGGCACAGCCGTTACGTCAACAACCGAGGCTCATGGTAACGATCTTCCTACGCCGGGAAATGGCTCGCCCACCAGTGGTCAATTAGCCAGCTACGACATACCCGCTTTCGATGCGGTAGGCAAAACGAGCTTAGGTGGTCTCGACATCTCAGACGACGACAAAACCATGTATGCGGTTAACCTCAAAGACCGTAAACTATATACGATTGACATTGCCACCAAAACAGCTACCGGGTATTCTATTCCGAATCCGGGCTGCACAACAAGTGGTACGGCCGTTAATGGTAGCTATCGTCCATTTGCTGTTAAATATCACCGGGGCAAGGTATACGTAGGTGTCGTTTGTACGCGAGAGGATTTAGGATCGACCACCGTTGCCTATGGGTCTACGGCTGGCTTAAGCGCCACTGTGTATGAAGTTGATCCAGCTACGCCTGGTTCGTTCACGACCATTGCGCTCTCTTTTCCATTAACGTATCAGAAATCCCCTACCAACGCCGACAAATCAGGCCAGGAAAGAGCGGAATATTGGCGCCCCTGGACATCCGTTTATCAGGCTGACCGGGATAATGGTACTAATAATGCAGCGGTCAGTTATCCACAGGCCTGGTTAACAGATATTGACTTTGAGCCAGGCACAGGTGATATGCTGGTGGGAATTCGCGACCGTTTTGGCGATCAGATTGGTTATCAGAACCGAGTACCCAATACGTCCACGACAAGACTAATCAGTGGCATTACCCCTGGCGAGATTCTACGAGCCAGTAAGTGCAGTCCTACAGCTACGCAGTGGACATTAGAGAGCGACGGGCAACTATGTGGCATACCTACGTCGGCATCAGCAACGCAGACAACGATAGCCGGACCGGGCGGGGGCAAATATTACTGGGGCGACCGCGTGCAGAACGGTGGTAATCACGGGATGAGTTCGCAGGCGGGTATATCTCAGTTAGCCGGTAGCGCTAAAGTAGCCATGACGGCCGTTGACCCGTTAGATGAATTCAACACGGGTGGTATCAAACGGTTGATTAATGCTACCGGCGCTAAAGATGGCAACGCCATATACACGGTAGCAAATGACAATGCCGGGGCTGAATTATACGCTTCGGATGCTTTAGGCTACGGTAAAGCGAACGGGTTAGGAGACCTGGAGTTACTCTGTAATTTAGCCCCTATTGAGATAGGCAACCGGGTCTGGCTCGATTCGGATAATGACGGCGTTCAGGACCCGGGCGAGAGCCCTGTTGTCGGCGTAACCGTTCTTCTTAAAGGCACCAACCTGCCAGTAGCTGGTGTATCGGTGACGACTAATTCGAATGGCGAATACTATTTCTCCAATGGAAGTGGCACAGCCGCAACGGGATTCGTCTATAGTTTAACCGGCTTAACGGCGGGTGGTTCCTATACGCTCACATTCCCAACCAGCGTAACGACCGGCAACTCCTATCTTAGCAGCAAACCCAATTCAGCAACGGGTGCTAACGCCGATAATATTGATACCGACCCGAATGCAGCGGGCATAATCACCTTTACGCTTGGCCGGGCAGGTCAGAACAATTTTTCTTACGATGCGGGCTATGTGCCCTGCACACCGCCTTCACTGACGGCTGTTGCCAGCAGTGTTAGTATCTGTATAGGAACGCCTGTGTCCTTAACGGCTCAGGTTAGTCCTGCCGGTAGCTATACTTATGCCTGGAGCGCGCCCGTTGGTGTGACATTGACTGGAGCAACTACGGCAACAGCCACCGCAACCGGGTTGCCAACGGGTACAAACACCTTTACGGTGACGGTTAGCACCAGCCCCATCTGCTCAACTACGGCTACAGTAGCGGTGGTGGTCAATGCCACACCTGTCGCTTCGTTATCAGCTTCTCAGGCTACGATTTGCGTGGGTCAATCGGTTACGCTCACCGCCAGCGGAGGCAGCACGTATCGATTCTCGACTACAGGCACGACCAGTTCTACGGCCACAGCCGTGGTTAGCCCGACCGTCACCACCCCTTACTCAGTCACCGTGACTAACGCCAGTGGTTGCTCCAGCACAGCCACTACCGCCGTTACGGTGAATCCGCTGCCAGTGGCCGCTTTGACCTCGGCCACGATCTGCGCCGGTTCATCCGCTACGCTGATCGCTACGGGCGGCACCAGCTATAGCTTCTCGACCGGCTTAACCAATTCCACTGGTGTACTGACGGTCAGTCCCACGACGACAACCACTTATTCGGTCACCGTGGCTAACGCCAGCGGCTGCACCAGTACGACCACCGCGACCGTCACGGTCAATGCTTTACCCGTAGTCAGCTTGACGGCGACCGGCGGTTTAAGTACAGTCACTATCTGTGCTGGTCAGTCTACCACCCTGACGGCCAGTGGCGGCACCAGCTACAGTTTCTCAACCGGTCTGACCAACACCACGGGTGTGCTGGTAGTGAGTCCGGCAGTAACTACTACTTATTCGGTGACAGTGACCAATTCCAGTGGGTGTTCGAGTACGACGACGGCTACCGTCGCAGTGAATCCTCTGCCAACAACCGGTTTAAACTCGGCCACGATTTGCGCGGGTCAGTCTACTACACTTACCGCCACCGGGGGAAGTAGCTACAGTTTCTCGACCGGACTCACGAACACCACCGGACTGCTGGTGGTAAGTCCCACCACCACAACGACTTACTCAGTCACCGTAGCGAATGTTAGTGGTTGCGTCAGCACCACCTCGGCCATCGTGACGGTAAATCCGCTGCCGATAGCCAGTTTAACGGCAAGCACCGGGCTGAGCACAGCCACCATTTGTGCGGGCCAATCGGTTAGTCTTACCGCCAGTGGCGGCAGTAGTTACAGCTTCTCCAATGGCACAAACAATACTACCGGCCTACTGACCGTTAGTCCGACCATTACGACTACCTACTCAGTGACGGTGACTAATTCGAGTGGATGTTCGAGCATCACCTCGGCTACGGTGACAGTAAATCCATTGCCCATTCCGGCCCTGACCTCGGCTACCATTTGTGTAGGAGCGTCGGCTACGCTCACCGCCAGTGGCGGCAGTAGTTATAGCTTCTCGACCGGCCTGACCAATTCCACTGGTGTACTGGTCGTGAGTCCCACCACGACCACCCCTTATTCGGTGACGGTAGCTAATATCAGTGAGTGTATTAGTACGACTTCGGCCACCGTGACGGTGAATGTTCTACCCATAGCCACACTAAGTTCGGCCACCCTCTGTGCGGGGCAGTCCGCTACCCTGACGGCTACAGGGGGCACCAGCTACAGCTTTAACAATGGGACGAGCAATGCAACCGGTTTACTGGTGGTTAGCCCGACCGTCACCACCCCTTACTCAGTCACCGTGACTAATGCCAGTGGTTGCTCCAGCACAGCCACCACCACCGTTACGGTGAATCCGCTGCCAGTGGCCGCTTTGACCTCCGCCACGATCTGCGCGGGGCAATCAACCACGCTGACAGCAACCGGAGGGAATAGCTACAGCTTCTCAACGGGTCTGATTAACACTACCGGCCTACTGGTAGTGAGTCCGGCCATCAGCACTGCCTACAGCGTCACGGTAGCCAATGCCAGTGAGTGTTTAAGCACCACTACAGCTACGGTTACGGTGAATCCGCTGCCTACGCTGTCAACCAGTGTGGTCTGCAATGGTATAGCTACCTTCGACGTTGCCTTTACGGTAACCTCTGGGGCTTCCGTCTCAGCTTCTACAGGTACCGTTGTCGGCAGTCTGGTTACGGGCATTCCGTCTGGTCAAACCGTTCTATTGACCGCTACACTTAACGGCTGCAGTATCTCAGTTCCGATTACGCAGAGTTGCCAGTTCAACGCGGCCAGCTTGGGTGACTTTGTTTGGATCGATACCAACCGTGATGGTATTCAGGATAGCGGTGAGCCGGGCATTCCGGGCGTAACGGTTACGCTCTATACCAACGGCGTAGCGTCGCTAACCACCACCACAGATGCATCGGGACTCTATTCCTTCACCGGACTGGCTCCCGGCACCAGCCTGTCTTACACGGTCGGCTTTTCCACCCCCTCGGGCTACACGGCTACTCTGGCCAACCAGGGCAGTGATGACGCGCTGGACTCAGATGCCGACCCCGCCACTGGCCGCACCCAGTCGATTACTCTGGCCAATGGGGAGAATAACCCAACCTTAGATGCAGGCTTCTTCCTGTTGGCCCCCAGACTCTCTTTAGAGAAGTTCGTTGATCTGTCTCAGGCTACTGTGGGTCAGACGCTGACCTACACGTTAGTGCTGACCAACTCGGGTACTGGACCGGCCACCAATGTAGTGGTACGAGATTCGGTTAGCACCGGCCTGCGCTATGTGACCGGTTCAGCCACTGCCCCAGTGGGCACTACCTTCACTCCCGGAACGCCCACCAGCACCTGGACCGTTGGAGCTATTTCGGCGGGGCAAAGCCTGTCGCTGACCCTACAGGCCACCGTCGACAGCTCGGGGATTCTCTATAACCAGGCCACTATCCCCGGCGATACGGTTACCATTTCCGGCGATACAGCCACGACCTGCACCTCCGTACCGGTCCGAGTTTGTGCGGGAGATGTGTACGCCTTCCGCCTGACGGCCGCCCTGGGCCGCACCTCCTATCGCTGGTTCCGCACTTACCAGGGTATATCGACCGAATTAACCAGTTTCACCACCAATATTCTGGATGTGACCCAGCCGGGTAGCTATAGCCTGGCGGTAGATAACCTCTCGGGCCGCTGCCCTGATTTTAGCTGCTGCCCCTTCATTGTCGAAGAAGACACTCTGCCCATCTTCCAGGCCATCGCCATCACCGGCACCTGCATTGGCAACACTCCCCAGGCCAACGGTCAGATCGTGCTCAGCAGCTTCAACCCAGCTTATACCTATCAGTACTCCTTAGGCACCAGTTTCACTGCGGGAGCATCGCTATCGGGAGCGGCTCGGGTGATACCGGCGGGCGGGGTGATTGTGAGCAACTTACCCAGTCCGGCGGTGGCTCAGGCCTACACCGTGCGGGTGTATAACGCAGCGGGCTGTTACACGGATGTGACAGTGAGTCTGCAACCAACGGTTTGTAGCTGTCCGGCTCAGGTGTGTGTGCCTTATGTGCTCCAGCAGACCAAACGTGCCCGACGCATTGGCGACCCACGTTAATGACCCCCATGTCATAGTGTCTGCCAAAGTCCGCTACTTGTAGTGGACTTTGGTATTTAACAGGCTTTCTTGTTTATAAGAATAAGCGGGCGACCCATCAACTTTTAACGCCCCTATTTTGTTACCCTACCAGAACAGATACCATTTCATCTGTTAACTTTGCGGCTTCATTTGCCCGTCACGATACAACCTATTATGTTATCCATCAGTAATTTACATGCCTCTATTGGCGATAAAGAAATATTAAGAGGTCTTAACCTGGAAGTCAATCCTGGTGAGGTTCATGCCATTATGGGGCCCAATGGTGCCGGTAAGAGCACATTAGCCTCGGTTCTGGCCGGTCGGGAGGATTATGACGTAACGGGTGGCAGCGTCGTATTTAACGGACACGATTTATTGGAAATGGCACCCGAAGAACGGGCTGCCGAAGGTATTTTTCTCGCATTTCAGTATCCGGTCGAGATTCCGGGCGTGAGCACAACCAATTTCCTGAAAACAGCCATGAACGAAATTCGTAAGCATCGGGGACAGGACCCGCTCGATGCCGTACAGTTTCTGAAGTTGATGAAGGAGAAAATGAAACTCGTTAACATCGACCAGTCGTTGCTAAGCCGGTCGCTGAACGAAGGGTTTTCGGGAGGAGAGAAAAAACGCAACGAAATTTTCCAGATGGCTATGCTCGAACCAAAATTAGCAATCTTGGACGAAACCGATTCGGGCTTAGACATTGATGCATTACGGATTGTAGCCGATGGTGTCAACCAACTCCGGTCGCCGGAACGGGCTACGATTGTCGTAACGCACTACCAGCGGTTGCTGGACTACATCGTTCCCGATTACGTTCATGTGCTCTACAAAGGCCGGATTGTGAAGTCAGGCCCGAAAGAATTAGCCCTCGAACTGGAAGAAAAAGGCTACGACTGGATTAAAGCAGAAGCGGTATAAAATTAATTATAAATGATGAATTAGACCCGCTGTCCTCATCATTCATAATTCATAATTAAAAAAATGACTCCCTCCTACGCATCTTATAACGATTTTAAAGACCAGTTGCTGGCCGCTTTCCGTGACAATGAGGAGCGTATGAACGGCGAACGGAAAGCGTCTGTCCATCAGCTTCGGCGGGCAGCAGTGAAACAATTCGAGCAACTGGGATTCCCAACGATCCGGCATGAAGAGTGGAAATACTCCAACGTGAATGGGCTACTCAAACAGGGATTTGACCTCGACGAGACAACCACGCTGACCATTGATGATCTGACTCCGCTTGAAATTCCGAACCTGGAAGGCAACATCCTGTATTTTGTGAATGGTCGTTACCACGCCGAACTGTCGCGGATCGTTAGCCCAATAGAGCAACTCCAGATCACGAATTTTGCTGATGCACTCAAAACCGAACCGGAATTGATCGCATCACATTTTGCCCACTACGCCGATTATCAGGACAACGCCTTCACGGCCCTGAACACGGCCTTAGCTACCGATGGTGTCGTTATTCGGGTGCCAAACAATATAACCGTTGAACAGCCGGTCATCCTGCGGTTTATTACCGATACCCGCGCCAAAAACATAGCTTCGCAGCCACGCAATTTGATTGTGGTGGGTAAGAATGCGGAGTTGATGCTGGCCGAATCGTATCGCACGCTCGGCGATGGAGCCAGTTTTGTAAACGTGGTGACCGAAATCGTACTCAGTCGCGATGCTCGCATGCAGTACTACAAAGTGCAGAACGAAACGGAAAAAGCGTATCATATCGGCACTACGCAGGTAAACCAGACCGACAACAGCCATTTTTACTCGGCTACGGTGACACTCAACGGCAATTTCGTTCGCAACAACCTGAACATCCGGCTCGACGGCCAATACGCCGAAGCGTTTATGTATGGCCTCTACATGCCCAATGGACGCCAGCACGTGGATAATCATACGCTCGTTGATCACGCCATGCCCAATTCGTACAGCAATGAGTTATACAAAGGCATCTTAGACGACAACAGCACGGGCGTATTTAACGGCAAGATTTTCGTTCGGCCCGATGCTCAGAAAACCAACGCCTACCAGTCGTGTAAGAACGTCGTGTTGTCGCCGGGGGCATCCATGAATACCAAGCCGCAGTTGGAAATCTTTGCCGACGACGTGAAGTGTTCGCACGGCACCACCACTGGTCAGCTAAACGACGAAGCCTTGTTCTACATGCGCTCACGCGGAATTCCGAAAGACGAAGCCCGGACGCTGCTTCTCTATGCTTTCTCGCAGGATGTGCTAAGCCAAATCAAAATCCAGCCCATCCGGGAGTATCTGGAGCGGGTGGTGACGGAGAAGTTGGGGAAATGATTTACGATGTATGAATTACGATTTGTTAGACGTCAGCCATCAATCGTAATTCGTACATTTCTACTCCTAATTCATTTAAAAACTATACCGAACCCCGGTTAGCACCATACGAGGTAGTAAGGGAAATATACCCGCAGAATAAATAGTAGGACTGATTGCTGTTTGCCGGTACATCACCTGATTCAGAAGGTTCATACCGTCCAGTTTTAACGACAGTTTCGACGTAAGTATATATATGGCGTTGGCCTTCAGAAATAAATAATTATTCTGCTGTATTCGATTCCCGTCCACTGTAGCGCTCATCTGGTAAGATTTCTTCTGAAAATACAGTTGGGCGTATCCATTCCAAGTCGTGAACTGCTGCCGAAATAGTTGATTGTCCTGCCTAACCGACAACGCTGTTTGGGTAAAAGTTAAACCTATATCGACGTTGAAAGGAGAGTTAAACACAGATATATATTTTACCGTGACAGTTGGGATGAATGTATTACTCACCCTCGGCATCCCGTTGATATGCTGTAGGCCTTGATTAGATAGTACATTGACCAACATCCGAATATTACCAGAGAGCGGATAAATCAATTTCTCAAATGTACCAACACCGCCCAACGCACATACATTAGGCGTGTCGACAAGTCGGGATAACGTGTAGTCGGGCATAAAGTTCAGGTCGGCCAGATTCCAGAAATTAGTTGAACGAGTCGTGAACAGAGATAGTAGCAGGGTCATTTTCCGATAAGCGACATCGGTGAACAGATAGCTTAGGCTAAGTTGATTTTTCACATCGAAAAGCAAGTCCTGAACACCCTGTTGTGCTGATCGAAAATCGGTGACAACGGGCGTTCTGATTAAGTACGTGTTGAAGGCAGGTTCAGCCTGGTAATCGTAGCTCAACACCAGCCGACTCAGACGGTCTATCTTATACGAAGCTGTTAAGTTGGCTTGCAGCGGACTTCGATTTTCCGAATCACCATTTAGCGTGGCCCAGACGCGGCCAAACTGAACGTATCCGCTTAACTCGACATTCGGCCAGATGAACTTGCCCGATGTGCGGCTATATATCGTCTGTCGGTCAAGGCGCAACGATTGCATAGTTACGTTTATAGCTGCGTTTTGTTGCTCAACCAACCCGTCGAACGTGTTTTGCTGAAAACCAAACTGCTGTTCAAACTTACGGGTTTTAGTACCATATAACCATCGGGTCTGCACAGCCGCTACCTGATTGGTTTGCTCAACTTGCTGCTTAAACGCCCGCCCGTCGGTTAGTAGTGAGTCGTTAAAAATTGCCGACCACAGCAACGGGTTAAGCCTGGCTGTGTAGTGCTCGCCGAGGTGTGTACGGGTAAACTGCCCCGACAGCACCCACGCCTGCCTGTCGTTCACTTTCCGGGTAAGTTCAAGAAACTGCCAGTAATCCGTCAGCCGATTGGAAAACTGTTGCGGAAAACGTTCCGGCTGTCCGCCTGTCGAAAACTGCGTTGTCTGGTACAAATCAACTGTTTTTGTACCCACCACGCCCCGGTATAACAGAGCCGTTCGGGCGGATAAATCGTAGATGATTTGCAGTTTTAGATGGGCCAGTGTCGGTTGTTGTCGTAAGGTGTCGGCCTGTTGGTAAGCAACGGGCACGTCGCCAACCAGTTGGTAGTTTTGCAACCGGCCTGCCTGTACGAGGTCACGAAGCAACGATAAATTAGCCGTGATTTTCAACGCTTTTATTGGGTTTGCTGCTGCATTAAAGGTCCCAACCTGCTCCTGATTCAAATTCTCTAAGGGTGAGTTCAGGTTACGCGAAAACGGTTGGGCGGTTTGCGAAAACGGTCGGATGAGCAGATCGGTTGCCGGGCGCCCGTCAGCCAGTACGGTGGCAGCGGCATCGGTCAGGTCGAGCCGCCGAACGCCCGTATTGGTGCCCGACAGCACCGCAAACGCCTTTATCCATTTGCTGTACGAAAACAGATTACCGACACCGTTGTAACGTTGCGGCCCGGCCACTATGTCGGTCATGCCAAACAACAATGATTTACGGTCATTTTTAACAGCGAGGTTCAATACCGTTTGATTACCCTGTTCAATTTTGCGGAGGAGTTTATTTTCCGAAAAGTTTTCAATGGCCTGCACTTCATTAAGCACCGCCGGATTGATACTTCGGGTCGCTAATTGATACGTGTTGCCAACCAAATCGTCTCCATCAATAAATACTTTCTCGACGCGCTGATTTTTGTAATATATGTCTCCATTATCCTCTACCCGAATATTGGGCATCTTTTTCAATACCTCTTCAAGCGTCCGCTCTGACCCATTCATAAACGAGTTGACTTTGTATCGCGCCGAATCGCCTTGCTCCCGAATGGGGACTCGCGCTGTTACCTGAACCTCATTAAGAATCAATTGCCTTGGTTTAAGCTGAATAATAATAGCCCTGCCTAAATCCTCTTTTGCTGGTAACGCCTGTACTGTTTCCTGGTAACTAATGTGAGTGACTTTCAGTAAATAGCTCTGTGCTGTTTCAGGCGTGAAGTTAAGACTAAAAGCACCGTCTGCACCACTGCGGGTAAAAGCTATAATAAGACTATCAGAAGCATTGAGCACTGTAATATGCGCTGATTCGATAGGTTGGTGTGTTGCTGCGGCACGAACATAGCCTGCAATAGGAAGAGGTTGTGCGTTAACGCACAACCCCGACAAAAAAAGAAGACCAAACCAAACCAGATAATAACGAACTATATTATTGACCATCTAAACACTCTGGACTTTGGGTTAAAATTTCTGGATTTCTTGGATCAGCGGCTGTACCAGTTATAAATTTTCGTTGCTTATCTTCCTCAATTATCTCAATTTTTTTATATTCAGCATATGAGAAAGTAGGGTCTCCCGTATTAGGAGGAGCAATGTGATATGTCTTTTTTGCAGTTGGATATTCGGCTGTTAATAATTTATACGTAATGTTAGCACGTTCGTTCACTGCCTCAACAATCAAACCCGGTAGACCACTTAATTTCCCAGGCCCGATGCTTAGCGGGATGGCTGTTGTAAACCAGGCAGTGTATTTTGCACATCTGAACGTCGTTGTAGCTTTCTGGCACTGATATGGGCCAATCCGTTTCTTTTGAGCCTCAAGTTTCCAGTTCAATTTTGGAATTGAATCATTAACGATGCACTTCTTGGTATTTGAAAAGGCAGTACGCACTACCATCATTCCCTTTTTATAATCTTTATATATGGTAAAGTCTTTTCCATCCCCGGCGTCTGCCCATTCTATTGTAATTCGGTCTCCTGTATTGGTTGTCGTTGTGGAATCCGAAGGTGGTACCAAATCTTTAGCATACATCACATATACACTCTCCGAGTCATTGTAAAATAAATCCTCTATTCGTGAGTCAATTACTTGTGAGATAATCGATGTGGTCTTCTGATAGCTGAAGCGACTTTGTGACGTATACTTCTGTGAAAATGCACTAAGAGCACAAACCGTAAAGAGTAATGTCAGGAAAAAAGATTTCATAATTTTTATGTGTTGTGAATTGAGAGATTCCTCTCAAGCCGACTCGCTTGAGAGGAGTAATTTGACGTTAGTCTTATGGACAGGGAATAGGGGTGACTTTAGCCTTGCCTGTAATTGGATTGTAATCAATCTTGTAGCACTTATCAGCAAGGGCTACTGTAGAGACCAACGTTAGCATCAGAGAGAGAGACAACAATGTTTTTTTCATAATTCCAATACTGTTTTTGCTTTAAGAATTGTGGAGTAATCAAAGTTTTGATTTAGGACAATCAATCTGCCAACACGTCATTGTCCCATCGCTATTATCACGACATCTGACACAAATTGAAGTTGGTTTGTGCTTATTCATTAAGCTACCTGCAACAGACGATGTCTTCGCAGTCGCACCGGGTCGAGTTGCAACCCGTAACGTGTGGCGATCATTGGTCGTGCGGTGGTTAGAACCCGCGAATGTGGTCGTTGCCATAAGGAGCAACGTAGACATCAGTGAAAGTTTAGTTAACATTTTCATAGATAACACCTTAAAATGAAATGATGGACTCAAAAACCACGTTGCATAGTCGACATCAGCAAGGCCGTTTTCTTGGTGTCAAAGGTATTTTACTGATTTATCTTCCGAAAGAGTGGTATCACCTCAATTTTTGAGGTGATACCACTCTTTCAGTTTTTCAAACTTGCGGCTTACCAAAACTCTATGTAACTAAATTCGGGGGGGGGGGAACTCACCTACCAATAGTTCATACCATTGTCGTATTTTGTCAGCGTGTTTTCGGGCATATCGCGCCAGGTTATACCTGCCTGGTAGTTTCAGTTTACCGGCAATGCGATTGCGATAGTTTTGCACACTTTTCTCTGTCAGGCTAAGCCGGTCGGCTATTTCAGTGTTGTTCATATCACCGGTCAAAGCAAGCAGAATTTCCCATTCACGACAGGTCAGCTCACGAATTTCAGATGGCACATCATTGGGGCCAGATGTGGCAAACAGCGGTTCCATGCTAAGCAGTTAGACTTGTAAAAATATTGTCTTATGGCACTATGTAACTTTTAGAATTCGATTGGCGCAATTAGAGTAGAAAGAGCTTTCTATACAAGCGTATTTATACGGATTATGCGCGAAATCACCATTTCGCCGGACGAAATCACCAAAAAAGGTAATACATATGATAAAAATTATATATATTTAATCTATCAGTAGCAAATCACCTTTTTATTACATCATGCACTTAATAGTAACTACTTAACAATTAACCTTTTAACAAGTAGAAAGCAAAAAAATAGCGTATTCAATATTATTAATAACTCTAATTTTATAATTAAATAACAATGGTGATTTATTCCATTTAAGCACTGAAATTCTCGGTATCTGTCTCAGATTACGAACCTAATTCAACTGGCTTTGCGTTTTACTCACAGGCTCCACCCGATTATTTGAGTATTTATTTCTGCTTCCGTATGCAATCGGCTATAGACAACACGCTCGACATTCAGCAAATCCGCCGGGACTTTCCCGTACTCGACCAGCAGGTAAACGGTCGGCCGCTGGTGTATTTCGATAATGCAGCTACCAACCAGAAACCACTGCCGGTTATTCATGCGCTAACCCGCTATTATGAGGGCTATAACGCTAATATTCACCGAGGCATTCACCATCTTGCCGAGCAGGCTACAGCGGCTTTTGAAGCGTCGCGCCGGGCTGTTCAGGAATTTTTGAACGCCAAACACTGGCAGGAAATTATCTTTACTTACGGCACTACGGATGGCATTAATCTGGTCGCCCAAAGTTACGGTCGGCGGTTTTTGAACGAAGGCGACGAGATTATTATCTCAACGATGGAGCACCACTCCAACATCGTTCCCTGGCAAATGCTCTGCGAAGAGAAAGGCTGCCTGTTGAAGATAATTCCGGTTGATGATAACGGCGAACTGATTCTGGAAGAATACGAAAAACTGCTTTCAGAAAAGACCAAATTCGTTTCGTGCGTACATGTATCTAATTCGCTCGGCACCATCAATCCGGTTAAAACGATCATCGACAAAGCTCACGAAGTGGGGGCCGTTGTCCTGATTGATGGCGCACAGGCCAGTTCGCACCTCGACCTCGACGTGCAGGCGCTCGATGTAGATTTCTACGTTTTCTCGGCCCATAAACTCTACGGTCCTACGGGCATGGGCGTTCTATACGGCAAGAAGACCATTCTGGACTCCATGCCACCGTATCGGGGCGGGGGTGAGATGATTAAGGAGGTCACGTTTGCCAAAACGACATACAACGATTTGCCTTATAAATTCGAGGCTGGCACGCCCAATATTGCCGACGTAGTAGCCGTGAAAACCGCGCTCGAATACATGGCTACTCTGGGCAAAGAGAACATTGCTGCTCACGAAAACGATTTGTTGCAGTATGCTACCGAGCAACTGAGCCAATTGGATGGACTCCGTATTATTGGTCAGGCAAAACACAAGATTGGCGTGATTTCATTTGTGCTCGATGGCATTCACCACCAGGATACGGGTGTAATTCTGGATCAGCAGGGCATTGCCGTTCGGACGGGGCACCACTGCACTATGCCGTTGATGCAACGCTTCGGTATTGCCGGAACTACGCGGGCCTCGTTTGCCGTTTATAACACCAAAGACGAAGTTGACCGACTTGTGCAGGGCCTGCGCCGGGTTCAGAAAATGATGTTGTAATCAGTAAAACGTCACCAAATATGGATGAGCTTTTGTTGGACAAAAATCAGGTTATTGAAAGTCTAAGCCAATTACCCGATAAGGTTTCATCGGAAGAACTGATTGAGCGAATTTTATTTATTAAACTCATTCAGAGTCGTTTACAGGAAAAAGAACAAGTTTCTCACGAGCAGGTTATGCAGGAACTAAGAGAATTAAAACAACAAAAAGTAGCTGAATCAATACGGCGTAATGGTTGACTGGAAACAATCGGCCCGCGAGGATGTTCGAGCAACCTATAGCTATCTTCTCGACTTATCGTTAGCTGTTGCAGACGATTGGATGGAGCAATTAGACAAGAAGCTCACTTTGATTGAACAGTTTCCCGGCATGGGTCGAATGGTACCTGATTATAATGTCTCGTTTATTAGGGAAGTCTTTGTAGGTAGTTATCGATTAGTCTACAGCATCCAAACTGAAACGCCCGTTATTCTTGCTCTCAGACCTATGAGTATGCCTCTTGGGAAACTTTAAGCTATGACAATCAACGAAAAGCAGGACGAAATCATTGACGAGTTCGACTTGTTCGATGACCAGCTCGACAAGACGCAATATATTATTGACCTCGGTAAGAAACTACCGACCATGCCCGAATCGCAGAAAACCGACGAGAACCGGATTATGGGCTGTCAGTCGAAAGTATGGGTCGATGCTGAACTGAAAGACGATAAATTGTATTTTTACGGAGACAGTGAGCCTACCGCCCAGATTTCTAAAGGCTTAGTTAGTTTATTGATCCGGGTACTGTCGGGCGAAAAACCGGAAGATATAGCCAATGCCGACCTGTATTTTATTCCACAAGTGGGCATGGGTAATCTCATTACGTCGTTGCGGGCCGGTGGGTTGGCCTCCATGATTGAACGAATGAAAGCATATGGCCGGGCATACGAAGAAAAAGTCATTCGTAGTCATGAATAGTCACTTATTGTAAAGGCTAATCAATGACACGAAGTAAATGATCTTATATCAATGACAGACGAAGAATTAAAAGAACAAGTCGTACTGGCCCTCAAAGGAGTATATGACCCCGAAATTCCGGTGGACGTGTATGAACTGGGCTTGATTTACGAGATAAAAATATTTCCGGTCAACAACGTCTATGTCCTGATGACGCTGACCTCACCTTCCTGCCCGTCGGCGGGGGCGATTCCGGCTGAAATCGAGGAGAAAGTGCGGGCCATTGAAGGAGTAAACGATGTAAGTGTCGAATTGACTTTCGATCCGCCCTACTCCACCGAACTAATGTCGGAAGTAGCTAAATTAGAACTGGGATTTATGTAAAAATGAGTCGTCAGTCGGTAGTCAATAGTCGTTAGTATATGACAGGTGGCTTTCGAAAATTACTGACGACTATCAACTGATGACTAACAACTAAACATTATGTATCCTCCACATTTGCTTATCCCGATGCGGGAAGACCTGACCAGCGTTGGGTTTGACGAATTGACAACCCCAGCCGATGTTGATGCGGCAATGGCCGATCAACAAGGCACGGCCTTGGTTGTCGTGAATTCGGTATGTGGCTGCGCGGCTGGTGCGGCTCGTCCGGGTGTGAAAGCTGCTTTGGCAGCCAGCGCTGTAAAGCCTGATCACCTTTATACGGTATTCGCCGGTGGCGATGTCGACGCAACGGCCCGGATGCGGGAGTATCTGCTGCCCTACCCACCCTCGTCGCCAGCTATTGGCATTTTTAAAGATGGCGAACTGGTGCATTTCATTGAGCGGCACCACATCGAAGGCCGGTCGGCGCAAATGATTGCCCAGCACCTCGAAATGGCGCTGGAAGAGTTCTGCTCCCCAGCGAATGCGTAAGTTTTAAAAATGAATGCCATTACTCGAAGTAATGGCATTCATTTTTAAAGACGCATCACGTTACCGCAAATACTTTCGCTAAAAACCGCGACAGGGGCAGCAGGCAAAATACGATTAGTGCCAGCGGAAATGAAGCAAAGGCTGCTACCCAAGCCGCATTCATAACGATTAGCGACAAGACCCCTGCCTTGACGGCCAGGCCAATATTACGCCCAACAGGTTCCCTCACAGCCCGCCAGAGTGGTGGGAAAATGTAGTAGCCAAAAAGCAACAGAAACGGCAGGGCGGTTCCTAACTGCTGCTGCCGCTGGGCTAACGCAGCTACGCATCCAATCACAAGTGCATACAGCAGGCCAGCAACCCGAAGGATAACTGGATTGCCACCATGCACTTCACCCCGGCTAATCATCGTGATGGCCGCAATGTAGGCAATCGGCACCAAACCGATCCATGCCCAGGGCATTACCTGTTCAGGTACAATGCTCACACCCAATAGCAAATTAAGCCCCCGGCATAAGCCCATGTTCACAGGACCCAACCAAGTATGGTGCTTGCCAAACCTGTCGTAGATAAGGGCACAGGCGGCAATGGCAATCGCCAGAAAACCCGCCGTTTGATTTACAAAAAACGCAGTTAGAATCCCCACTGTTAGTAAAGTGCTTCCCAATAAAATAGCCGCGTTCTTACTCACAATCCCACTCGGAATAGGCCGTTCGGGTCGTTCAACAGCATCTAATTCGGCATCGAAGACATCGTTGAATACCACACCCCCTCCATAAAGACCAACCGTTGCCAGACACAGCCATCCAAGTGGAATCAATGGGAAATTAGGAATTAGAAAATACCCCGCAATAGCCATACCCGCCAGCACGTCGGCCACCGATGTAACAAGATTTGCCGGACGGGTAAGGGAAAAAAGCGCCTTAATCATAATGAATAATGGATAATGCAAAATGAATAGTGACTACAGGCGGAGGCCATTTTACACTATCCATTTTATATTATTCATTTAATTATCGTTGATTCTTTATCCACTCTCGGTGCCTGTCCACCCCGCAGAACGGAACTGCCGTTGTAACGCTGGCTCTGGTCGATGCCTAAGGGCTGGGTTAGTTCGGCTAAACTAAGCTGCCCACTTTGAGCAAAGGCCGTCACGGCATTAGTGAACGTCACCAACCGAATGGTTTCGTCCGAAATGCCGCGCTGTTTCATCAGGGCCGCCGTTTTCGGAACGGCCAGCGGGTCGCTGATGCCCCAGTCGGCGGCAGAGTTAATCATGATGCGTTCCGGGCCGTATTGCTTGACGATTTCCACCATACGCTCGTTGCCCATCTTGGTAAACGGATAGATCGTAAACCCTGCCCAGAATCCCCGGTCGAGCACTTCACGAACGGTTTCTTCATTGTTATGATCGACAATGACCATGCCTGGGTCGATGCCATGCTCCAGGGCAATATCCATGCTGCGGCTGGTACCTTGCTTTTTATCGCGGTGCGGGGTGTGAATCTGCACGGGCAAGTTGGCTTCTTTCGCTAATTCCAGTTGCGCCCGGTAATACTTGTCTTCGGCGGGCGTCTGGTCGTCAAACCCAATTTCGCCCACACCCACTACACCTTCTTTATAGATGAACAACGGCAAAATTTCCATAACCTGTTCGGCTAATTCTTCCTGGTTTGCCTCTTTGGAGTTCAGGCCAATGGTACAATAATGCCGAATGCCAAACTGCGAAGCCCGAAACCGCTCCCACCCGACTAAACTGGCAAAATAATCCCGAAATGAATCAACACCCGTGCGCGGCTGACCAAGCCAGAACGCCGGTTCAATCAGAGCCACCACGCCCGCATCGGCCATTGCCTGGTAGTCGTCAGTGGTTCGGGAGGTCATGTGAACATGCATGTCAAAAAACGACATACCCCGAACAGAATCTATAAAATCCATAATACAAACTGAGTTAGCCGCGTTTGTGAACACGGCAATTGGGAGGCAAAGTTCTTAAAAATACGACTTCTTCGCCCCTACTTTTTAGCCAGATTTTAATTCAATTTGAAAAACTTCCGATTAGTCTATTCGTTTTATAGAAAGACAACAGAAGTAACCATGAATACGCATCAGCAACGTAAATTAAGAAAAGGGAGCGTGTGGCTTCTCCTACTGCTAACGGTAGGGAGCACACTAACGGCCTGCCGGGAAAATGCGCTGAATAACCTAAGTCCAGCCGATAGCCCGGTGTATATTACGAATTATGATCGTTCAGTCAATTTTGGGCAGTATAAGACATTTAGCCTGCCCGATTCAGTAATCATCGAATCAAACGACAGGTATGCCACTGCTCAAAATGATATGTCGACACGGCTTGTCACGAATGTGGCGAACGCGCTCACAACCAGAGGCTTTCAGCGTGTAGCGAAAGGAAAACCCGCTGATCTGGGGGTCGCCATTATTCGGGTCAATAATCAGTATACCGGCGTTGCATCAAACCCTTACTCTTATTACTCAAATTATTGGGGAGGAGGGTATGGTGGCTTGGGCGGATATGGCTATTCACCCTATTATCCCAGCTATTATACCTATCAGGTGACGGACCAATATTGGGAAATTCAGATAGTTGATCTGAAAAATGCGTCGACCAGTTCGACGGGTCAGCAACAGCTCAATGTGATTTATGATGCGACCGTTCGGGGTTCTGACCTAACAGACATGCAATCTGTTGACGCGGCCACCACCGCTATTTTTGCTCAATCCCCTTACTTACAGGCAACCCGCTAAGATACCATGAAACGAATTTGCTTATTAGTTGGTCTGTTCTGCCTGACGTCAGCCGCCCGGGCGCAGTACCGGAACGAATATGAGTCTTCAATTTATGACCGGTATGTCACTTTCAACGTGTCGGCGCGGTATGGCGTTGCTTTTCCGATGGGTGGTCAACGAGACTATATTGACAAACTTTCGCCTGCAAACGTGGCGCTGGATGGCGAATGGCTGTTTCCACATCGATTTTCCATTGGGCTGAAAACAGGGTATCAATACACGCAGCAACGAGTACCTCGCCAAGTGTATCAGCATGATAATCAGTCGATTTCAGCAGTGCAAACCCGAACGCTCACGATCATTCCCGCGATGGCTTCGCTATCCTACTATTTTGCCGACAACGCTGCCGCCATTCGGCCGTATGTGCAAATGGCAGGCGGAGGAGCCTTTGTGGATTACACCAACTACTTCGGATTACTTTCCGACCAGAAAACCGGTTTCAAAGGAGCCATTGCTCCGGCCATTGGTCTAAAGTTTTACAGCGGTCGCGAAAAGGGGCTTGGAGCCGAAATACAGGCACAGTATCAGAACGTATTTTTCAACTACGACCTGCTGAAAAACTCGGCTCCCTCGCTCATGCTATCGGCAGGAATATCATACCGATTTTATTAGTAGCTGCTCAATATTTAGTGGTAAACTGCGCCCGGCAGCCCGGCGTTCGGCTACATAATCGGCCAGCGTTGCGGCAAGCCGGGCGTTTTTACGTTCATCTAAGCCAATAATCTGCGTTACGTCTTTATCCGTAAAAAATGCTTTTAAAATCATCTGATTCCAGGCAGCTTCGTCGAAATAATCTGTTGGATAAGGATTGTGCAGCATAATGGCGGATTGCACGTCAGCTATATTATTCCGAATGCCTTCCGTTGCCTGAAATCGCCAGGCTTCCGGGTGCGCCAATATCGGTAAAGCCGAATAGAGCGCTACCAATTCGTTGAGTTCGCCCGCTTTGAAAAGCTGGCCGATGGTGTTCACGTAGATAGTCTGATCGTCGGCGGGCAGTTGAAGGAGCCACCACACCCGCGCCAGCCGGTCGAGGGTCCAGTCGGCAACCGTAAAACCCGGGCGGAGCCGTTCCAGCGTGAACGCCATATCGGCTGGTACGTCAACGGGCTGTTTCCCCACAAAGCGCGGCAGGGCCGTGAACACCCGGTAGAACGTTGACACCTGTGGATTCGCGTGAAAATCATCCGCCTGCTGGCGGAGGTAAGCGACGGCTTTTTCTGAATTGGGTTGCTGTTCAATCAAATAGAACAGCGTCTGGCTCATTTGAAGACTATTCATGCTACTCGTGTATCTACGGGCTTCAGCCCGTAATTTCCCTCATCAGTACGGGCTGAAGCCCGTAGATACAGTACGTTACTTTTTCGCTTTCGGGTGTGCCTGGTCGTAGGTCTTTTTCAGTTGTTCTAAACTGGTATGGGTATAAATCTGCGTAGCCGCTAAACTACTGTGTCCAAGCAAATCTTTAATGGCGTTGAGGTCGGCCCCCCGATTGAGGAGGTGCGTAGCAAACGAATGCCTCAATACGTGCGGACTTTTGGTTGAGAGCGTTGTCACAAGCGCCAGATTTCGCTTCACAATACGCTGAATCAAGACCGGATAGGCCGGAACACCCTTGTCGCTTACGATAAGAACGGTTTGGTCGGCCTGCCCCGAAAACGCACTTTCTTTCAACTGACTGTATTGCTGCACTAACTCAAATAGGGGCTGTGTGAGTGGCACAATTCGGTGTTTATTGCGCTTGCCCAGCACCGTAATTGTTTTGTCGTAAAAATTTACATCTGTCGTTTTCAGCCCTGTTAGTTCGCTCAGGCGAATGCCGGTGCCATAGAGCAGTTCGAGTACTAATTTATCGCGGATACCCTCGAACGTATCGGGAAACTCAACGTCGTTGAGCAGCATGTCCATTGGTTTTTCTTCGACATACTGCGGCAATTTTTTACTTGCTTTCAGCGCCTGAATCTTTACCATCGGGTCGAGGTCGATTGCTTTCCGACGCAGAAGAAACCCGTAGAAACTTCGCAGCGTGGCAATCTTTCGGTTCACCGACGATTTATCCATGCCGCTTTCCACTAAACTCACAATCCACGACCGGATGTGCCGGAAATCGGCGTGCTCAGGCTGGTCAACATTGCATTCAGTAGCCACAAACGCGCTGAACTGCTCCAGGTCTTTGGCGTAGGCGGTGAGGGTATGGTGGCTCAGCCGTTTTTCGTAACGAATGTGGGTGAGAAAGTCAGGAACCATCAGAACCAGGATTTTCACAAGATTAAAAAGATTTTCAGGATGAGTATTCATCTTGTCTCATCAAATCCTGAAAATCTTTTTAATCTTGTGAAAATCCTGGTTCTGACATTTTGGTTCAGACCAACAAAAAAGCAGCAAACATCCCTGCTTGCTGCTCCCGTGTCTTGATTGGCGATTCAGAAAACGCTGACTGCGCATTCAGCGATTCATATCCAACTGCACACCACCGGCTATTCCTATTGCTCGGTGTGATTACCGTACATTCTTTCTTTGTACGTGGCCTTAATAATCTCTGTGCGACGCTTTACCGACGGTTTCTGGAAAGCCGTCCGCGACCGCAACTGCCGTAACACACCCGTCTTTTCAAACTTCTTTTTGAAGCGTTTCAGGGCCTTGTCAATCGACTCGTTGTCTTTTACGTTAATAATAAGCATTGTTTAATATTGTGTTTTAGCTAAAACCGGGTGGCAAAGGTAATAGATTTGCGGCTATGAAACAAGCCATTATTGACTTAGGAACAAACACATTTCACCTCTTTATTGCCGAAACTATCGGCAAAACGCCAACGGTTTTGTTTCGGGAAAGCCGACCCGCCAAAATCGGACAGGCAGGTATTAATCAGGGAATTATTACCGAAGAAGGCATTGGCCGGGCGTTGGGCGTATTGACCTACTTCCGGCAGGTACTCGACCAGTTTGGTATAGCTCCAGAGCGAGTAGTGGCCATTGGCACTAGCGCCATTCGGGTAGCCCGCAACCAGCCCGAATTCATTGAGCGCGTTCGTCAGGAAACTGGCATACAGATTCAGGTAATTTCGGGCGACCAGGAAGCTGATTACATCTATCAGGGAATCCGGGCGGCTGGTGCATTGGATGATGCAACGGCCTTAGTGATGGACATTGGTGGGGGCAGTGTTGAGTTTATTCTGGGGAATCAGTCACGAATTTTCTGGAAGCAAAGTTTTGAAATTGGTGGGCAGCGATTGCGAGAGCGATTCATGACCTCAGACCCCATCAGTTCTGGCAGCATTCGGCGGTTACACGATTACTTTCAGGAACAACTACTCCCATTAGCCAATGCCATTCACCAATATCAACCGACTGTGCTGGTCGGCTCGTCAGGCTCGTTCGATACGCTGGTGGATATGTGGTACATGCACGAGCGTGGCTACCTGCCCGACCCGGAACAAGCTACGTTTACGTTACCTATCACTGAGTTCTACCACGCCTACCAACTATTAATCAGCCGCAATCATGACGAACGAATGGCGATTCCGGGCATGATTGAACTGCGCGTCGATATGATTGTGGTAGCGGTTTGCCTAATTGATTATGTGCTGAAAACCTATGGAATTTCGCAAATTAGTACTTCAACGTATTCGCTAAAAGAGGGCGTATTTGCTTCGCTTAATGAGTAGTGGATAATGCATAATAAGAGATACAGGTAAGTTTTCAGCCTAATAAGCTTTTTAATATCAGTATACATTCTGCATTATCCATTATTCCTTCCTCACGATGAAAGCCGAAACAAACGCCCGTTCGTCTTACAGCAATCTGATTTATACCGCCTTGATTATTACGGCTGTCGCCGTTGCGTTGACCTTTCCGGGGCCATTCACTAAAATCGGCGATTTTCAGTTGAAGAAACTCATTGTGCCCCTGCTACAAATCATTATGCTGGGTATGGGAACCACCATGTCGATTAAGGACTTTGAAGGCGTTATCAAACAGCCTCGGGCGGTGTTTATTGGCGTAACCTGCCATTTCATTATTATGCCGTTATTAGGTTTCACACTGGCGAACACCTTCAATTTTCCACCCGAAATTGCGGCTGGCGTGGTACTAATTGGCTGTTCGCCGAGCGGGCTGGCCTCCAACGTCATGTGCTTTATTGCCAAAGCCAATGTGCCTCTGTCCATTACTGTCACGACTCTATCGACCCTGCTGGCTCCGTTCCTGATGCCTGCCCTGATGAAACTGCTGGCGGGCCAGTTTATCGAAATTTCGTTCTGGAAAATGATGGTCGAAATTATTCAAATTGTCATTCTGCCGGTTGTGGTTGGCTTAGTATTGAACCGCATCTTCCACAAATCAGCCGTCGTACTGAATCGAATTATGCCCCTGATTTCGATGGGGGGCATCGTGCTGATCGTGGCCATTATTACAGCCGCCGGGCGCGACAGTCTGCTAACCGTTGGCTGGACGCTGGCGCTCTGCGTGCTGATTCATAACCTCACTGGCTTTACACTTGGCTACTGGTCGGCCCGCTTGTTTAATATGGATGAACAAAGCTGCCGGACTATTGCCATTGAAGTGGGGCTGCAAAATGGCGGGCTGGCATCGGGCATTGCCGTGCAAATGGGCAAAGTAGCCACCGTTGGTCTTGCTCCTGCCCTCTTCGGCCCAATCATGAACACAACCGGCTCCCTGCTGGCTACCTATTGGAGCCAGCGCCCGCCGAAAGAAGTGGCTCAGCCACAGATGACAACGGTTTAATTAGTTGTCATCTGTGGCTGACTGTTTTCTAAGCAGACTTTGGTAGTGATGTTCGGTATGATACTGCGTAAAGTAGATCATTTCCCAAATCGTTAAAGGCCCAAGCAACGGATGTTTCCAGACAGTGTAGGCATCTAAATCAACGTCCAGTCCATTTACGACAGCCTGCAACTTCTGGGCGGCTGCCTTCCAGTTTGCCATCTGCTCATCTATGGTTAACTGATTAGCCGCTTCGGTGGGGGCTGTAGCTGCATTGACAACGCCGGGATTCGCTTGTAGAGCCGCCTGATACTCATGCACAATTGTCTCGAATGAGCGCGACCCACCCGTATACTCATGCCACTTAGGGCGGGCAGCCGGGCTAAGCACAAAGGCCGTCCCTTTCGTTGACAGCAACAGGTGATCAACTTCTTCAGCGACTGTCCATTTACCCGCCTGTGGCCGCTGCCAGTCGTCGGCTGAGAGAGTTGATAACAGTTCGCTAATGGACTGTAATGCCGGGCGTAGGTTATTGGCCAGATCAGTCATAATGGAAACTCTTGCAGATTGAAAAATTGGTGATGAGCCGCAATGGGCGAAACTTGTTTATCCGACCGAAAGTTATCTGTTCTCACGCGATATTTACATGCTTAACTTATCAGAAGATGGCTTTCTGTCACCAGGTCGGCATCGTTGTCAAATAGATGATTTTTGGGAATTATGTGTAAAATCATTTGCCGGTAATAGTCATCGTCAGCAACTTTTTCAGGAGTGGAAATTATATAATGACCGTTTGCAACGCATAGTAGAAAGTCACCGATTAACTCAGTGGATTGACGGTAGTTTTGTCACAAATAAACTGGCTCCTAACGATATTGATTTTGTTACGTTTATACCTCATCATCTCTATGAACCGCAGAAGGACGGGCTGATAGAATTTTACAGCACAGTTTCATTATATACGAACGGGTTGGATGCTTACATATGCCCTGTCTACCCAACTGAACACGCTAATTATCAGCTTACCCGACATTACAGAACTATATGGATGAAACGATTTAAAAATATAAAAAACACGTCTGGTGAAAAAGGCTTTTTGGAGTTAATATTGTGATATGGCACGGCTAAAAACGAAAGAAGAACAGATAAACGGTGTGCTGGAATTGCTGGCCGACACAAACCGTATGCTTAAAAAATTATCGCCGGAAGCAAACCGGCTCCTATATATGCAGGAGCAGCACTTAAAGGGTCAATATCAACAACAACTGATGGCTTTGCTCGATGAATATCCTGCCACGTTGATTGTATCAAAGAAGCGGTCAGCCTTGTAGTTAAATTCTGTTAGTCTGTATAATGTGACAGGCTATTTTTTTACCACTAAAGTTGCATATGCAACTTTAGTTTTCAATCTTTACCGAATGAACATCGAAACGTATTGCATTGCGGGTCGCTTGCGGATGCTGGCGCGGGTCATGACCGGGCGTTACAACGAGGCCTTTACGCAAGAGGGCGTCACGTTCGCACAGGCGGGTCTGCTGATGCGGATTTTCGCGCAGCCGGGCGTGCGGCAGGCCGAGTTGTCGAAGCTATTACAGATTGAAAAATCAGCGATGAGCCGCGATGTGCAGTTGCTCCAAAAAAACGGTTGGCTCACCGACAATCTTCGCAATGGCCTGTTTCTGACCGAAGAAGGCCGCTTATTAGCCAAACGATGCCACAAAATATGGAAAGCATTGAACCAGCAGGTGTGGGACGAACTTGGCCCCGATGCCGTAGCAGGGCTTACCACGCTTTCCGGTAAAGTTATACCTCAATGAAAACTGTGCATGACAACTGAACTCTTAACGCAAATCTGGCTAACGAATCAGGCTTCGGCTCAGGGGCCTATTCGCAAACTCACCCCCGACAACTACCGGAATCGGCTAACGCCCGAAACCGCTTCGGCAGGTTTTATCGCCCTGCATACCGCCGAAGCCATGCACCGCTTTGCCAGAATGCTGTTTGGCCGCGAAATCACTATTCAACCGCAAACATTCGGTGGCGTCCCGGACGATGGCAAACCTCTTGACTTAGCAACGATTCAACAGGTTGTTGATGAGAGTTTTGCAATGGTTGCTGAACAAATCAGCCAAACCACCAATGAGCAGTGGTCCGAAATTATTTCGACTCCCTTCGGCGATGTGCCGCGTATGCAGGCGCTGGTATTTCTGATTCATCATAATTCGTATCATGCTGGACAAATCGCTCAGGCGATTAAGAAGGGAAAAGAGTTTTTAGTGATGGTGTAATTGTTTGAGTTATTTTGAGTAAGGCCTCGGGCGTTTTTTACCACCCCACCACCCCCAACCCCCTCCTAAAACAGGAGGTGGCTAAAAAGCACCCGGATGGATAAGCCCCCTCCTGTTTTAGGAGGGGGTTGGGGGTGGTAAACAGCAACCTGAAATATACTAAGTATGAAACCCGATTTTCTACAAACCAATCGTACCGAATCGTCTAAAACATGGCGATTTCGCACATTTATGAACTGGTATCCGATGTATTTCGGAACGGGTGGCAAAATCCTGTTCTGGTCAGGCGACTCGCGGGAGGTTCAGTTGCGGCTCCGCCGAAGCATCTGGACGTACAATTATGTAGGCACCATCTTCGGAGGTAGTCTGTTTGCGGCTGCCGACCCGTTTTATATGCTCATGTTGCTGCGAATTCTGGGTAAGCAGTATGTTGTCTGGGATAAATCGGCCAGTATCCGGTTTCGCAAGCCGGGTCGGCAGACGCTCTATGCCCGCTACCTTGTTACCGACGATCAATTAGATACGATTCGCCGGGAAGTAGCTGCCAATGGGCAAGCCGAATATACGTTCACATTGGAATGGATGGATGTTCAAGGCGTTGTTCACGCTCAGATTGAGCGGCTCTGCTACATTGCCGATAAACAACATTATGAGCAGCGCAAGAATGATAGACAACGATCACGGTTTCAGCGATAACAAGTTATGGCACAGGAACATCACCTAACCGTTCAACGCACGGCCCGCTATTATACGCTGGGAAATTTAACCGACCAGACCAAAACCATCTGGTTCTGTCTGCACGGCTTCGGGCAACTCGCGCAGTATTTCAGCCGGAAGTTTACCGACCTTGCCGACGGTCAAACTTTTGTGGTTGTGCCGGAGGGACTATCCCGAATGTATTTAGATGATAGTTACCAGCGAATTGGCGCGTCCTGGATGAGCCGCGAAGACCGCGACCATGAAATCAATGACTATGTGCTCTATCTGAATTCGCTCTACGGCCTCATCCTGAATGGGCGCGACCCGGCTCAGTTTCAGATTAACTTGCTGGGTTTCTCGCAGGGGGCCGCCACAGCCTGCCGATGGTTAAATGCCGGACACATCCGCGCCAACCGACTAATTCTCTGGGCGGGCTATTTTCCGAACGGCCTGACTGAGTTGATTGAACCAACCCGTTTAGGCAATACCGAAGCGCATTATGTCTATGGCCGACAAGACAAATACATTGAATTAATGCCCGATGCCGAAGCCTACCTGCGCCGATTGCAGGTGGACCTTCCCACGCTCAGGTTAACCGCTTTTGATGGAGGCCACCGCGTAGAACCTGACGTGCTGAAAAAGCTGATTACTCCACACCCTTCACCCGCATCGGGAGTGTATACACCGACTCCGATGCCGTGATAAACAGCACTTTGCGGTCTTTTCCACCAAAACAGACGTTCCCTACCCAACGCGACGGCACCGGAATGTTGCCCAGCTTAGTTCCGGTTGGCGAATAGACCGTAACGCCCCGCCCTGACAGGTACAGGTTTCCTTCGTTGTCGAGCGTCATACCATCCGAGCCTTGCGGCACAAAAAGCTGGCGGTTGCTCAACGTGCCATCGGTATTAATCTGGTATTTATACGTTTTGTTGGCCCGAATATCGGCCACCAATAAGGACTTGCCATCGGGCGTCCCGACGATGCCGTTTGGTTGCTGCAAGTCGCCATCCACGATTTTTGCTTCCCGTTCGCCTTTGGGGAGATAGTACACTTTCTGCCCTTCGATGTCCGGTTTTTTCCGGTCCCAATAATCGCGCTGGTAGTACGGGTCGGTGAAGTAAATGCCGCCTTTGGCATCAATCCATAAATCGTTGGGGCCATTCATTCGCTTGCCCTGTAAATCGGTTAGCAATACAGTAACTTTTTTGTCCGGGCTAATTGACCATAACTCATCTTTTTCGTCGGCGCAGGCAATTAGATTCCCTTTTTTATCAAAATACAGCCCATTGGACCGGCCCGTTTTATCCATAAATAAGGTCAGATTGCCATCGGCGGTGTAGGTCCAAATTTTGTCGTTGGGCTGGTCGGTGAAGTAGATGTCGCCTTTTTTATTGACGGCTGGGCCTTCGGTGAATTTAAACTGATTGGACACCTGCTTCAGCATAGCGCCAGGCGCTACCACCGTTATAGAATCAAGTCCTTTTTGATCTGTCTGGCCCGATACGGTTATGGATACGGTCAGTAAAAAGGCCAGTACCAGACTGGCATGGGTCATTGAGTTCATACAATTGGAACGGCTAAAAAAGAAAAATTTACCGAATAGGTGTGTCCCGAGAATCGGCATAAGCCCGGCTAAAATCAATCGTTTTCACTTGGCTGGCTACGTATTGAATACCCTGAAAAATATGCCGGATAAACATAGCATCGCTTTCATAATCCGTTTTGGCATGACCGAGCGTAGTACACCACGTATAACCGCCATCGAAATTATAATACCAGGCCGAGGGATACAACTCATTGTAGGAACCGCTGAACTGCTTCACTTTTTCCGGCTCGTCCTGATTAAGCGATGTTAAATCATTAGCCATAATGACTGTTGGTCCCGGCGACATATTTTTCGTGAAATAAAACTCATCCTCCTTCTCCCACACTTTCGGCTGCCCCTGCATAGACGGGTGTTTCGTGTCGAGAACCTCCACCCGGAATTTCTGAAACTTCGGGTGCCAGGCGAAGGTGCCACCGAGCATTCGTTTAAACCAGGTCCAGTTGCGCTCCGTGCCCATCACCGAATGAATACCCACAAAGCCCCCACCCGCTTCGATGTATCGCCGGAAGGCCAATCGCTGAGCATCCGTGTCGAACACGTCGTTGTTAGTACTGGGGAAAATCAGGAGGGTGTATTGTTTCAGGTTGGATTCGGTGAAAACGGTTGGCTCAGCGGACGTATCCACGCCAAATCCATGCTCCTGACCGAGTTTCTGAATGCACCGCACGGCATTGGGGATGTTGTCGTGCACATAGCCTTTGCCATTTTTTGTGTACACCAGAACCTTTACTTTCTTCCAGTTAACAGACTGACTCAGGCCAGTGAAATACAGTCCAAAACTAAATAACAACAGCAGCGTAAGTCGATTCATTAGCCGAAAACCTTCGTTGTTTCTATAAGCACCGATGCAGGTTTATCTACGCTACTCAGTAAAGTTGTCCAACGTGTATTTGTCATTCCTCCTGCGACTCCGCGTCCCGCCGGGCCGCCGGAGCGGTCGGAATGACAAAAAAGCTTTTATATTTCAATCTTAAACAAGTGCATAGGCAGCACATATGGGTCCAGTTCGACGTAGTTCTGTTCACCTTTCCAGGTGTAGTAAGCGCCTGTGAGCAGGTCATGAACCGTATAGGACTGATCGGGCGCGATATTCAATTGCCAAATGGGCACCTGCACAAAACCCGCCCGACGGTTATAGGCATCGGTATTGACCACAATCAATAACCGGTTCGTACCGGAGATTTTCAGATACGCCATAATCGCGTCGTCGCTCACGGTGCAGAACGTTAGGTTATTGGTAGTTTGCAACGCTTTGTTTTCGTGCCGAAGCCGATTGACGAGGGTAATTAGGTAGGTTAGTTTGTTGGTTTTCTCCCAATCCCACAGGCGGATTTCGTACTTCTCCGAATTCAGGTACTCTTCTTTGTTCGGGAATGGAACGTGCTCCATCAATTCAAATGACGGGCCGTAGATACCGTAATTACTCGACAGCGTAGCCGCCATAAAGAACCGAAGCAGAAACTGAGGCTCATGACCGCCCTGTAAGCTATACGGGTTAATATCGTGGGTCGTCGGCCAGAAATTCGGGCGGTAATAGTATTTCATTTCGCTCTGGGTCAGTTCGGTCAGGTACTGCTCCAGTTCGTACTTTGAGTTGCGCCAGGTGTAATACGTGTAGGATTGGGCATAGCCCAACTTGCCTAATTGCTGCATCACTTTCGGGCGGGTGAAAGCCTCCGCCAGAAACAGCATATCGGGAAACTCCTTCTTCACTTCGGCGATGACCCACTCCCAAAAACCAAACGGCTTGGTATGCGGATTATCGACCCGCACAATCCGAACACCCCACGATGCCCAGACCAATAACACCCGCTTGAGTTCTTCCCAGAGGTTTTGCCAGTCGTCGGTTTCAAAATAGACCGGGTAAATATCCTGGTATTTCTTGGGTGGATTTTCGGCGTATTGAATCGTTCCGTCGGGTCGTTTTTTGAACCATTCGGGGTGCTCTTTGGCCCAGGGATGGTCGGGCGAGCACTGGATAGCAAGGTCCATAGCCACCTCCATGCCATAATTGGCGGCAATGGCAATAAGATGTTTGAAATCCTCGACTGTGCCGAGTTCGGGGTGAATGGCATCGTGCCCGCCCAGTTCGGAGCCAATGCCATAAGGTACGCCCGGCTCGCCCGGCTGGCAAATCACCGAGTTATTCTTCCCCTTGCGGTGGGCCATGCCGATGGGATGAATAGGCGGCAGATAGAGTACGTCGAACCCCATGCCCGAAATGCGGGGTAGCAACGCTTCTACATCCCGGAATGTACCATGTTTACCCTCCTCCCGCGAAGCTGATCGGGGAAACAGACAATACCAGGTGCTGAACCCGGCCCGGGCGCGGTCCACCTCAACGCCTAATTCATGCGAGTAGCGAACCACGTGCTGCCGCTCCGGGTAACGACTGGCATAGAACGTAAACTGGTCACTTTCGGCTACTGACACCGCTTCATCATAGCGGCTTTCATCGCGAAACAGGGCAGCCATTTCCCGAAGTGCCTTTACCTCTGCGCTTTCAGCTACCGGCTCTGTCTTTTTCTTTTGAGCAGTGGCCCGACTTTTTTCCTTTCCTGCCACCGATTCCTTCCCACCTGCTCGCAAAAACATTCCGTCCAAATACTGCGCGCCAGCCAGCAATTCGCTCGTAATTCGTTGCCCATCGGCCACTTTCAGATGAACTTCGTGCTGCCAGGACGCTGGGTGATCCACCCAGGCTTCGATGGTATACAGATAACGGCCCTGTTTTTCGGCAATAAAGGACGCGCCCCAGCGATCATTAACCAATAAGGCCATTGCCATTTCGGTCCAGTCGGCATCACCTGTATGTTTATAGAGGAGTTTAACTGCTAAATAATCGTGACCATCAGCAAAAACATCGGTTTCTACTGCAATCACATCGCCCGGAATGGCTTTTATAGGAAATCGCCCCCCGTCGATTTCGGGCGAAACATGCTCAATAACAATTCGCGATTGACCTGAGAGGGATTCGCCGGTTGTCGGCTGATTGGAAGGATTCGGGAGAACAGTCATGCAATCATAGGTTTGATGGATAAATCGCAAACAACAGGGCAATGTTACAAAAAAAGCTGTACCTCAAGATAAAACAAGAGACTACCACACAACCCAAAAATTAATGAATGCCCTGCTTAATTGAATTTTCTCTATCGAAGATGCTGACCGACTAATAAAAAAATCCTCTATAAAAAATCGATACTAACCCTACTTTCTAAAACATCAAACCCCAGCCTTTAAAAGCTGGGGTTTGATACATAAGACTAATCAACTACTTTAGTAAACTGGTCGACTGTTACCAGCAGCCGACCAGTCCGTTGTCGTGCGCGGAGCGTCACGGATTTTCTCACACTCAAAACATGTACTACCATGCAGAGAGCGAAAAAGAACAGATTAGTAGAGCGAATACTATTCTGTCTTAAAAAGTATCAGCCATTGATTCAGACGATCCTTGGCATGATACGCACTGGCTTTTCGATGTTGATGTCCTGGCATCGTCATCTATAAGCTAGTTTCTTAATCGGCGCTCCACCCTGTCAGAGGGGTGGGGCGTTTGTTTATATACAAACTTAAAATGATTTCAAATGATTTCAAATGATTTCAAATGCAATTGCATGAAAATTAATGAGAAAACTTGCTTTTCTCAAAAACGCTTTTTCTAATAGCATAACTAATCACAAACTAACTTGGGCATTTAGCTTATTACATGATAGTTGATTTACCTTACGGAACAAGTGCTTTTCCAGTGTCTGCTTTCCGATAGCGCACACGGTGAATACAATGCAACAGGTCTATAATTGTCTTTACTTCGCACCATCGGCCTTCGCTCCGGCAATGGCCAATTGACCAATGAGCGTTCCCCATTTTGCGCCTTCCTCACCATCAAATCGGAATTGTGTACCGCCGTACAGCCCCGACAGCGTAGCTTCAGTAGCCTGCGCGTTCAGGCGTGTGGCCTCAGCAGGAAACAAATAGGCCAGTACCGTAGTGGCGGCATTGGAAACCGTTGCCCGATCAGATATATAGCCGGGCTTATTCGGAATCACAGTAGCCGTTTTGATGGTGGGGTCAATTTGCGATGGGCGCGGCACGAAATAAGTGTACTGGGTTCGCCAGGCGGCTGTTGTTGCATCCTGCATGGCCCGGTTCAGGAGCGCATAGGTGCGGGCCGTTCGGAGTTCGTTCTGCCCTGCCTGCCGGACCAAATCTTCTGCCAATACATTCCAAAGACCTGATAGTGAATAGGTATTGGTTCCGTTATCCCAATAATTGGCGATTCGCCACTGTTCGCGGGTGCGGGTAGCGGCTATGTCGCGCACCTCGCTCAGGGCTTTCTGAAATTCCGCCGAGGTAGTAGCTGGAGGTGCAGCCGGTGCGCTCCGAAAAATGGCCGTTGAATCGAGCCAGGTTTTCACCCGACCCGCCAGCGGCAGTGTGGGCGCTCGTTCGGGTAGTTCAATGCTTTTCCATTTCTGGTCGTAAGGAGCTTTGGCAAGGGCTGTCTGCCAGGTGTTGGCGGGATCGTTAGCCGCGCTGAACCGGTCACTTTTCGCCCTGTCAATCACCTTTGTGGCAACGGCCGCAGCCAGGTCTTCGCCTGCTTTCAGGTCGCTGTTTACGCTGGTCCCGGCCCAGAACCGGCTTTGTTTGTGTTCGGCGGCTCTGGCCTTCAACCAGCCCGTTTCGTTCGGAAAAAAGTAGGCCAGCACCTGACAGGAAGCTTCGGCAATGGCCGCATCTTCTGAGGGATACGAAGGCACATCGAGAATCGGGACCCGCGCGATAACGCCCTGTTTCTCCAATGATGGCCGATTGAACTGGTACTTGGCCCGCCAGGCTACGACTAATGCATCATATTGAGCCACACTTAACAAGGCATAAACCCGGGCAGCATAGGGCGAACCGGCAGATGGATTGGCACCATCGGTGGGCACCGTCTGCCCTGTAGCGGCATCGTAGCCGGGCAAGACATTGTATTTAGCCACCAACTGCCGGGCAATCTGGTTCCAGCGAAAAATGCCGCCAGCCGCCCAATAATTGACGGCTGTATTTTGTTCGGGCGTTGATGCCAGCAACCCATTTTTCAACTCAGTTAGTTCTTTCTGGTATGCATCCGACGTGACGGCTGTGGGTGCCGGTATCGAAACATCAGCCGCCGATTTCAGCACGATGGTGCGCCAGGTACCGCCATCAGCATCTACCGACGTAGGCACGGTAAACGGCAAAATTCCCTCGTCGATGGTAGGCTCCTTGCAGCCTACTACCCACAGGAGTAGCGTTGTTAGAAGAATGGGTGAATAGTGTGTTTTCATAGTATCTATATGTAGCGCGGACCACCGGTCCACGCTACTTCTAATTATTGGCGGTCCAGTGACCAATGACGATTCCTCCGTTAATCTGGGTGCTTTTGCCGATGTTACGCCCATCGAGGGTTGCGCTATACCCGGCTGTCAGGCCGAATTGCTTGAACAGTCGGACGTAGGCTGTTGCGCCCACCCGAGTAAAGCCAATCGCATTGGTTGGAAATGGGATGCCCGGGCCGATGTTGGTGCCACTGCTGTGCGGCATCTGGCGCTGGCCCCATACATCCACATTGAGTATTTTGTTCACAAAGCCCCCACGAATGATAAGCTCCGTCGCATCAGGCACGTTGACGGTTGAACCGCTGCTGGGATTAAGCTGGCTTGGGTCGTAATAATTGACCACATGGTCGAGTTTGACCTGCCCATACCGAATATAGCCGTACTGGCCCGTTAGGAAAAACGAGCGGGCTTTAAAATGAAGCAACGTGCGTCCATCCAGATTTTTCGATCCTCGTCCAATGGCTACCAGCGCGTCGTTGACGTAGTTCTGGATGGGCATCGAATACCCCACGGCAAATTGCCAGGAGAGTCGGCTGTTGCCAAACTTATAGTCGAAAGCTTCCCACCGAAGGGCCGCCGACACATCCTGAAAGCCTTCCTGTTTGGGAAAATAACCCGCGCTGGCTTCGGTGCGGACATAGGGAGCGGCCACAATCAGGTCGAGGTCGTAGCCTAAGCCGTAGGCGCCTATGGCCGTCAACGTCTGCGTGGTAACAGTGCCGAGGTTTGGATTTTTTGTTTCGGTCGTATTGACGTAATAGGTATCATAGGTTTGCTGAGTGGCAGTAATGGCGAGACTGGCTTTTCGCTGACCCCGCATGAACCCGTCTACCAATCCCTGCGCCTGAAGTTCCGGAACAACGCCCAGTAGTAGCCCGACGCTGGTGATAAAAGCGGTTAATCGCATATTTTTTGGGTAGGTTGCACAAAAGTAGGCGTTCGGTCTCAGCATCGGGCAGGAATAGGTGTTTTCCTCGTAAATGGTCATTTTTGCTCCGGTAACTCGGTTGACCATTCTGATTAATTGATTGTTAATCCGCTATGAGATTTATTTTGTATACGATGACTGTGCTGGCTCTTTCGGCTTGCTCAGGTAAGAAAAAGGAGTCGTCAACAACCGTTTCCAATACCATTTCATCTCCCGCATCGACCAACCCAACTTCTTCTGTCAAGCCTAAATCGGATGCGCCTGTCCTTAAGAACGAGCTGTTGCCCGATGCTGATACGTGGAAATACGAGAAAACCGTCGATAAAACAGGAAGTACCGTCTACAAGGCATCCATTACTTCTCCTACTCGCCTTCAATTTGGCTTTCCGTATACGGGTGGCTCAACAGCCACACTCACCCTTCGGAAACGGGACGACCTTACTACGGTGTATTTGCAAATTACCAATGGACAGTTTAACCGAAGCTTTCAGGGCGGCAAAGTCCGCATCCGGTTCGATGATAAACCGGCAGTGGTGTATTCGTATTCGGCGGCAGAAAACGGACGGGCGAATATTATCTTTTTCGATGCGGAACAAAAGCTGGTTAATCAGCTAAAAGCCGCCCGTAGTATGGTTATTGATGTCGAATTTTACGCGCAGGGGCGTCGGCAGATTTCGTTCAGAACAGCCGGTTTGCGCTGGAATCATTGACCGTATCTACGGGCTTTAGCCCGTGTCTCGTTTAGCATAAAACACGGGCTAAAGCCCGTAGATACAATCAAAACCGTTCTGTTTTCGGATGGAAACTACGCCATGAATGCCAGAATTCTTGGTAAGCTTTCGGCATAGCCGCCAGTTGCCGACCCAACAGTGGTCCAGACACGCATTTGCCCCGCCATGTCCAGACTGACTTGGTTTCAGCATCCGTAAGTTGCCGGTTCGCGTACTGGAAGTTGAGCGTTTGCACACCCACCCGCCGACTCCATACACCAAACGAAGCACTATCCGAGGCCATCGCCAGTACTACCGGCTCTCCACCTACTACATCATTCAGGATGCGTTTCGACTGCAATTGATTCCAGTCGTAGGCTTTAGCGAAGCCAGCCCATTCGACACCAATCACCCAGGATTTAGGCTGCCATGATGCCGAATCCCGCCGGGTAAGTTTACCCTTCGATAAGCCCCGGTCATAGCGTTTCATACTTTCAAATTCCTCGGCGAAGGTCGAATCGGCCTGCAAGACACGCGTGTTGGGATGCTCAGCGGCCCATTCACGCAGGGTCATCTGGCGGGCAGTCAGCTCGCTCAGGCTCAGTCCACGCATCGGTCCCACGATGGCTTCACCCGTAGCCTGCCGCCACCAACTACCCGTGCGTTTGTCCTCAAACATGGCATTGAAATGATCCATACCGACTAATCGAAATTCGTCGGCCTGGCCCCGCACCAACGGGCTGAACACCCGCCCCGTTCGGCAAACAGTGCAATAGGTTACCATAATGGGCTGACCACCAACCGTGTCGCGTACCTGATGGTGATAACCAATGAGCTGAATAGGATAAGCGGTGGCCTGACCAAATGCTTCAAAGCCCAGCACAAGTTTGTTAAGCGGAATTTTGTTCTGACTCATCGGCACCACCCGCTTATGAATCGGCTGCTGAAACATCTGGTCAGCCATCATTTCGCGATTAACCATATAAAATGAGCCACCATATACCAACAATAAGCCAATGGCTGCGAACTGATGCCACCTTTGACGAGGTTTCGTAAAAACTATATAAGCAGGATAGGCCACCAATAGTAACCCGATAACCCGCAGCCAACCCGTATTTTGATGGAGCCAATAGGCCAGTTCGACGCGCCCCAGCGAACGCTGCTCCTCACCCAAGCCAAGCTGGCTGCCCGGAAACGGCATGATGAAATAAACGCGGGCTACTTCCAGTAGAATCAGTAGGAAGACAGCAGCCAAAAAAAAATCAAAACGTCTCACTATTGTCGCGGAAAATACGTGTCCTCGTGTGTATAACCGATTTCGGCCACGCGGGTGGCCCGATAACGATAAATGGCGGGGTCGGTGGGCGCTTCTGCGGCTAACCCATCCACATAACGGTTGAACAGACAGAAAGCCGCCGAAATCAGCACCGTATCGTGGATATCGCCATCAGTTGCTCCTTCCGTCCGGGCCGCTGTTACCAGTTCATCCGACACCGTGCGGGCATCGACCCGAACATGGTCGGCGATGGCGAGCAAGGCCCGTAGTTTTGTTGAAATAGGGGCCGTTGCCAGATTATCCAGGGTCTGGTCAACCACGTTTCGCTGGTCGCCGTAGAGGTAGCGGGCAGCAGCCGCATGGCTGTTCATGCAGAAATCCGTGCGGTTGCCGCTCGACACAAAGGCAGCTATCAGTTCGCGCTCGGCATCCGTTAACGTACTATCCGGCGATCCCGCCCGAAGCAGTGCCTGCGCCAGCTCATAAAGCGGCTGGCCCGTGTCGGGGCGATACATGACTAAACTCCGAATTCCGGGAACGCCGTCGGGAAGTGTGATATGCGACATAACTTAAAGAGTGACTGGTTGAATGAGCAAATTATTGAATAAAACTGGTCATCTATTTCTTTATCCAAACAGCAGTGAAGGCAATTAGAAAGGCGGCTGAGAATATGACCAATGCGTTCCCATAGCCTCCCAAAGCGGTTGTCAGCGAACCAACAAACAGCACAGCCGTAGCGGTAAACAAACGGCCCACATTGAAACAGAATCCTGTGGCCGTAGCCCGGATTGGAGCCGGGAATAAGGTCGGTACATAGCTCGACAGCGAACCCTGACTAATCCCGAAAAATAAAGATAACAGGGCCACTTCGCCGTAAATAACGGGCGAAAAGACACGGTTTGTCAGGAAGAGCAGTCCGCAGGCCAGCATACATCCCGAAAACGTCAGCAACAGTGTTCGGCGGGGGCCAAGCCATTCCACCAGAAAGCCCGATGCAATACCGCCCAGAATTCCGCCCATCCCTAAGAGCATCATGGTAACACCCCGTTCCGTCTGGCCTGTCTGCCCCGACGGGAGCAACGATTGTACCCAAGTGGGTATCCACGAAAAAATACCCCAAAGCCCAATCAGAACGGCCCCGAAAATAACGGCTCCGCTAATCACATCAGCCTTATAATCAGTGCTAAATAAATTGGGTTTATGAGCTTGCTTATCCCTGCGCCCTGCCTGCCACATAGCTGATTCGGGCAGGAGTACCCCAATCAGCACCGCTACCAGAACCGGAACAATGCCGATGCCAAAAGCGGCTCTCCAGTTGCTGAATCCATTCGCCAGAGCACCCGTTGCCACAATGCCAATGGGGAATGTCGTTGCCAGCACACCCAGCGCCACAGACCGCGACCGAACCGGCCACACTTCGGACAGATAGACCGTTGACACCAGCAGAATACCACCCACGCCCGCGCCGGTTAAGGCCCGAAGCAACAGTAGTACATACTCGTTTGGCACAACAACCGTAGCCAGCATAGCGCCACCGCACAGGCTCGTTGCGAAAGCCAGCGCTCGAACGCGCCCCACACGGTCGGCGAAGGGCCCGAACATAAACCCGCCAATCATCCAGCCGTATAGAAAAGCAGCACTTATCCATGCGCCTGCTTCGCTTACCTGCGTAGTCGATGCCGTTGCGCCCAACAGTTGCGGCACCGCCACCGGCAAATAGGTTGCCATAAGTGTACTGGCCGTACCGCCGAACAGATAGGCCACCGTGCAGAGCGCAAAACTTACCCAGGGGAACGCAACCTGTTGGTCCTGCGTAATTGACAGTGAGCTTGTTTCCATCGTTATGAGGATGAAACCGGGTATACTCCCGGCGGACGCACATAGCCACGTCCGGTGATTCGTTCACCCAGCATCTGGTAAAAGGCCGGGTCAGTGGGCGCTACGGTTGCCAGCCCATCCACGTATTTGTTATACAAACAGAACAGCGCAGCAATTAGCACCGTATCGTGAATCTCGCGGTCGGTGGCACTGGCTTCGCGGGCACGGGCAACGGCTTCGGGCGTTACGGCCCGGCTATTCTGTTGCGTGAGTGTGGCAATCTGAAGCAATGCTTTCATCTTTTCGCTGACAGGAGCCGTTTCGATATCCTGCTTCACAGCGCGAGCCGTTTTGTCTTCACCAAGCAACAGATCAGCCGCTTTCGTATGGGCCGCTTCGCAGAAATTCGTGCAGTTGCGCGACGAAACCAGGGCAGCAATCAGTTCACGTTCGCCCGTCGATAAGGTCGACTCACCCCGCAGTAAAATCTGCGTGAGTTCCCGAATCGGCTGGGCGGTGTCTAAGCGATATTCGAGCAGGCCCGTGATGCCGGGAAGCTGCTCAGGCAGTGGGATGTGAGGCATAAGTTTTTCTGAATGAGAGAATGCTTCAATGATAGAATGATTGAATAGCTGACGCATACATTTATTCAATCATTCTATCATTGAAGCATTCTCTCATTGTTTATAGTCCCGATCCGTCGGCTTTGCCGCGTGATACGGCATACGACCCAATGTTTTTGCCACAGGTGAGACCCACTTCGCAGTCGAAACGGTAGTGAATCATGCCATAAATCCGCGATTCTGAGGCTTCTTTTGCCTGCGCCCAAAACTCGTCAGCGCGTTCGGGAAAGATGCTTCCCAATACAACAGCCGCTGCTGCCGAGAAGGTCGAGTGGCCCGATGTGTAGGAGGGAAAGTTGGGTAAGCCCACCGATGTTTTCACACCAAACTGTTGCGGCCGGGGATAGTAGTAAAAGAATTTCGTATCCCAGCAGCAAATACCCGCATCCATCATGGCCGTATTGACCAACGCCAGTGTGCGCGCCATGCGAACCTCGCTGTATTTAGCTTCGTTGGCGGCATTGGCAGCCGCCCGGCTCCAGTGACCAGGGGGCGTATAGCTACCGGCTCCATTGGCCCAGTAGTTGGCAATCCGGGCCTGTTCGCGGGTTTGGTTCTTGTTAATGGCTTTCAGTTCGTCTAATGCCTTCGTAAACTCCGCGCTGTTAAGGGCCGGTGGTGCATCGGGACGGAGTTTTACTTTGGTTGCGGCATCGAAATTCCAGGTTGTTACGGCTCCATAGTTGGGCAGCATCGGCGGGCGAGCCGGTGTCTCCTGACTTAGCCACACCTCACTCAATCCACGGCCTTTGGCTGACTCGATCATGCTTGCCGTGAGCGTCTGATTATTGGCTGCGCCCATCCCATCGGTTTTAGCACGGGCCATCACCTTTGCCGCTACCTGATTTCCCAGATCAACTCCTGCCACCAAATCGCTGGCTACGTTCATACCCGCCCACAGACGGCTGTCTTTGTGCTCGGCCAGTTTAGCATCTAAGAAAGGCACCTCGCCCGGGAACATCGCTTTCAGCACGGTGTAGGAAGCAGCCGCTACCACCGCATCTTCCGACGGGTAGCTGGGGATGCTGGAAACGGGCAACGCTACGCGAATCGTCGCATCCGTTTTAGAGGGGGCCGACCGCTTAAACTTGTATTTGTAGTTCCACGCTGCTACCAGCGCGTCGTACTGTGCTACGCTCAGATACGCCAGGGCACGAGCTGTGTAGGGCGGGTTAGCAAACGGGAACCGAGGGTCGGCTAAGGGATTGGCCGCATCCGGCACGGGATATTTACCATCCGCATTCGATGCGGGCGGGGTGTTGTAGCGGGCAGCCAGTTCGCGGGCAATTTCGTTCCAGCGATACACGGCTCCAGTTCCCCAATACACAACCGCTTCCTGTTGCGCCTGCGTCAAGCTGGCCGATTTGGCTTTCAGATCAGCTAATTCAGCTACGTACTCGGCTGAAGTACTGGCCGATGGCGTAGCCACCGTCACGTCGGTGGGTGTGGTGAGTATATAGGTTTTCCACGTACCGGCTTTCTCATCGACGTTGGCGGGCGAATATCCTACGCGCTGCGGTTCGGTAATGCTTTTATCACACGATAGAAAGGCAGTCGATAAGGCCGCCATTAAGCTGCCAGCTACCAGAATTCGATTATATTTTTTCATGACGTTACGGTTACTTTTTGAAATTGATTTGATAGAGCAAACCGACCATATAGCTGGTGCTTTGACCGATATTCAGCCCATCAACCACATAACCGACGCGGGCATTTACGCCAATATTGCGGGGCTGCACTTTGCCATACCAGCCTATGGATGTGGCTTGCATGTTGTTGGTCAGGAACGGCATATCGTTCCGGCGGATATTGTCGCCATTGAGGCAAGCCACCCGCTCGGCCCAGACTTCGGTTTGCCAGCCTTTCCGCAAAACACCCAACCGAACGGCCGCATCGTAAGTGTTTGGCACCCGCACCTGGTTGGTGTTATAAACCCGGTCGTCGGCCTGGTAGGCATCCTGGTCGATCTTAACGTTGCTCCGCCAGCCATAACTACTGTGCGCGGTCAGGTAAATACCCGTTTTAGGCTCCCGGTAGTTCGCCAGCAACCGACCCGTAAAGGTGCGACACTGCATCCCAATCGACATGGGCATAAAACTGGGTACGTAAGTCCCAAGCGGCACTGAGCCCCCCACAATGGCATTGAGCGAGAAACCACCGGCCTGAAAAGCCTTCACTTTCAGCCAGGCTGATAAATCCTGAATCCCCTTCTGCCCCATCAGGTTGCCCGCGCTGGTGCTCGTCCAGACATACGGCAGGTTCAGAATCACATTTACCCGCCTGCTGATACCGAAGGCAGGCATGATCGACACGCTTTGGGTGGTGTGCGTACCGATGTTGTAGTTCTCGCGTTTCAGCGTATTTTCCCAGTATTGATTCCAGGAGCTATGGCCATACATACCGGCCACACACAACTGGTTTTTGCCCATATAAATCGCATCGTGCGGCATTTGGGCCTGAGCCGCAAACGGTGCCAGCAGAAGAGCGACAGTTAGATGATTTAGTGTTTTTTTCATTGACGTAAGGACGTACAGTTACTATATTGCCTGTGTCATGCAGGTGGTAAACCCGATTAAGCCCAATTCTTAGAACCAGCGCGATACGTTGATGGAAACTAAATAATCAGCGAAGGCGGCATCGCCCTGTTTCAGGCCCAGCGGGTCAAGCCGGTCAGCGTAGCTCTTGATCCGATTACGGTAGACAGCCCACGGCATCGTAGCGGCCACCGACGTTTTGTGACGCATATAGGACAGTCCTGGTTCGACCGATACAATGTAGCCTGGCCGACGGAAACCCGAACTGCCGCCAAAGGCGTCGATGGCCGGAACGCCCTCAACCCGGCCACCCAGCATAATGGCTAAGCCCGGAATCGCTTTGATAGACTGACTCAAGCCGATGCGGGCGGCAAACTGATCGGCTACCGAGAATTTACCCGTAACCAAATCAATTGTCGTGGCTTCCGGGCTGCGAACGGTGCTGTTGGTTTCGCGGGGATTGAACAGATAGAACCCGTTGGCATAGGCCGTTAATGTGCTGTTTAACGAAGCGTATCCCTGAAGTTCAATACTTGCCCCCACGCCCCCGTCGCCCAACTGAATCGACTGATCGACGGGTTTATTAATTGTATAATCGACCCCTTCTTTCGTCAGTTTATGGAAGTCGTCGGTGACGGCATAATTGCCGGTTGGCAATTTTACGCCCAACCCAACGGCCAGATTTGCTTTGGGCAGTTTAACCGGATTAACGAGCCAGTAGCTACCCGAAATCCGCAAATCGCCGATGCCCTGCGAGCCCGTATGGAATCGTTTCTGCTGCGGGTTTTGCGCTACTGCGTTCCCGTAGTGTTCATAAAGCGAAGAGCGGTCGTTGTATTGAATCGGCAGATTGGCCGAAAACGAGAGCCGCTGATTAACCATATACGTAATACCCAAATCGAGCGCGTGCGACACGTTAATAACCTGCGTGCCCTGTTCAACGCGTTGCGTCTGTTCTACGTCGCCCACAAAATGCTTGTAGGAACGAAAAAAGCGATAGCCCGCCGACACTTGCCAGTGGCCGTTGCGTTGTTTGAAATAATCGGCAGAACCCGCCGGAGCCGCGCAACTCATGTGCCGAACGGCCACGCAGCCCTGGGCCAGGGTAATTGAGTTGGAAAACAGTGTATAGGCTATTGCCAGAACGACAGTAGAAATCGTTTTCATGAAGAAAAAAGTCTGAGATGGATACTATAAATCTGCCCAATGCATAGACCGACAGGGGTCCTGAAGTCGGCTGTGAAGGCACAAATCAGGGCTGTGTAGCCGGAAATAGCAGAGTTGAGCAATAAATAGGCGAATCTACCCCGTCATGCGCCGACGCAGGGTTTCCAGATGATAGTTACAGTCTTTTCGCTTCGCCAGATAACTATAGCAAACGAAGTCGGCACTACGCACAAGGGGGCGCAGCCAATCAGCCAGTAAAGACAACGGAAACACATCGCTCAACGCGACCAGAGCAGCACCTCAGACCTCGGGAGGGGGCGAGTGAACGGGCAGGGCGCGGGCTTCAACCACAAACAACAGTTCGGGTATGCGAATGGCCTGCCGCCAGGAAAGATGCAGAAAATGGAAAATGGCTCGCGGGTTAGGCGAGTATTCTTTGAGAAGAAATTTCAGGAATTGATTCGCTTTCTGGTGCGAATCGGCAGCACCGGCGATGTGGTCGTTCAGGAACGATAAGAGATCCCCCTGCCAAAACGAACGGCTCTCCGATTGCAACCCGGCAATATGTAGGATGTTGCCCCGAACTTCCATAGTCACCACCGAATAGTAGTGACCACGATAGCTGAATCCATCTGAGGTGGTACTGGCTACGGCATTCGCATCAAGTTTGTCTTTTAGGGGAATTTCAAACTCGACGATGCTATCTACCGACCGATACACCAAAAGCCGTTCTGAGAGGTCATGCTCTGCCTGCCACCATGCACCCACAACTACCAGCGCGTAGGCCAGAGTGTGGTACAGGAGTAAGGCAAAGAGACCGATAGAAACCGCTTTTTTCACAATAACGGGGTGAAAAATTTTTCAAAAATAATACTAATTTTTCAAAACAAAATTCATATCGCCCGGTTAAAGCGCATTTTTACGTAGTTTTTTACGGTGTACAGGCGAATGTTTCGCGAAACGGTTCTCCGCCTATCTACTCAGGTGCAATGAAAAGCCGTACTTTTGTGTTAGGCTGATACCGTATGATTTTCGACAACCATAACCGCCCTATTACTTATCTTCGGCTGGCCGTAACGGACCGTTGCAACCTGCGGTGTTTCTACTGCATGCCCGAAGAAGGCATTCGGTATCTGCCTAAGCACCAGGTTTTGACGTTCGAGGAAATGGAGCGGGTGGTGCAGGTGCTGGCTCGGCTGGGTGTTCAGAAAGTGAGGATTACGGGGGGCGAACCCTTTGTGCGGTCGGGGCTGATGAATTTCCTGCACCGATTAGCGGCTGTGGACGGGCTTACTGATCTTTCCCTGACGACCAACGGCGTACTGACGGCCCCGCACATTGCCGATTTAGCCGCGATGGGGGTTCGGGCGGTGAATTTGAGTTTAGATACCCTCGACCGCGAACGGTTCCATAAAATTACCCGACGCGACGAACTCCCAGCCGTCCTGAAAACCCTCGATGCATTGCTGGCATCCGGTATTCAGACCAAAATCAATGCGGTGGTGATGGAAGGCCAGAACACGCAGGACCTGATTCCACTGGCTGAGTTAACCCGCACGCTACCGGTTGATGTTCGATTTATTGAGGAAATGCCTTTTAATGGGGAGGGAAGTCACTATCCGGTTTTGCACTGGACGCACCAGCGTATTATCGACGAAATTCGGGCACATTTTCCCGACTTACAAAAGCTTCCCGACCCGCTATTTTCGACTTCGGCTAATTACCAGATTCCAGGTCATCAGGGTACCATTGGCATCATTGCCGCCTTTAGCCGAACGTTTTGCGGGACCTGCAACCGCATTCGCCTAACCGCTCAGGGAACGCTCAAAACCTGCCTGTACGATAATGGTGTGCTGGATATTCGAGCCTTACTCCGGTCTGGCGCATCGGACGAAGAATTAACGGCGGCTTTTCTGAACGCGTTTGCTCAGCGCCCCGCCAACGGCTTTGACGCTGAAAATCAACGCACAACGGTGACAGAGTCAATGGCAACGATTGGTGGGTGAGTTTAATGAAGAATGGACTACCGCAACACGGCTACCGGAACGCCTTCTAAATAGTCGTTGGTAAATAGCTGATCGACGTCCATTTTTTGGATTAGTTCGCCGTCGTGGTCGGTGAGCATTCGGTTGCGAATCATCCAGTTGGTGAACGACACCCAAATGCTGCGGTGCATGAACCCCCAGTGACCTTCGCCGTCCATATAATAGCCGGATACCATCTGCTGGCTCTGTTCCACAAAATTGCGCTTCGTAAGGGTAGGATGATTGGCCGTTTTCATCAAAATTCGGGCGGCTTCATCCGAGTTTTTCAGAGCGAAGCGAAACCCGGCGGCTGTTGCCTCCAGAAACCGGCGCAATGCATCGGGGTTCTGATTACACCAGTCGCGGTGAGCGGTCAACACAGGATTGTAGCCGTAGGGAATTCCGTAATCGTCAAACAGGAACTGATTCAGGTCAACGCCTTCAATGTCGGCTTTAACGCCCTCCCAGGTCAGCCAGCACCAGGCCGCATCAACCTCGCGGGTAAGCAGTGCCCGCCAGATACCCGATGAGGGTAGTTTATGCGAAACGAACTGCCCCCGGCCATCGTCGTTCTGAATCAACTGCCGAATAATTTCGTCTTCGTACCGAGCGCCATAGGAGGCATATACCTTGCCATCCAACTGTTTAGGGCGCACAATGCCACTCTCTTTCAGGGTTACGATGGCGCTAATGTCGCGGGCCAGCACGGTAGCCACCGCCACCAATGGCACCCCATTCGACTGGTAACTAATGATACTTTCGGAAGGCGTAATGGCGAGTTCGGCCTCTCGCTGAACTAACCTTCGGGCAGGCGCTATTTGATAATTTGCGTCTTCGGGGCTGATTAGCTCCACATCAAGACCGGCCTGTTCGTAGGCTCCTTTGGCTAAGGCCACGTAGAAGCCCGTGTGGTTGGTATTGGGCGTCCGGTCGAGGGCTAAACGAATGCGCGTGCTCATACGGTACAGCAATGTTACGGCTAAGTTAACTATTCGGTACGGAGAAGGTTTCGCAAATGTATGGAAATGCAAACCGCTCAGCCTAACGTAAAGCGAATAAATGTAAAATAGGGGGCACTCATCAATAGAATTTCGTCGGATAAAGCTTTTACTGACAGGACTTTCGCTTTTCTATCATGAATCAATCCCGTCGCGATTTTCTGAATCAACTGGGGCTTACAGCCGCCGGGCTGGGTATGTCGTCGGTAATACCCTCCTTAGCCTTTGCCGAAATAGATACGAAGAAGTTCTCATTCGCTATTTCATTGGCTGAATTCTCGTTTGCGGGCGAACTGATGTCGGGCAAAATGACCAACATGGACTTTCCGGCCCGTACCAAAAACGACTTTGGCATTAACGTGCTTGAATATGTGTCGATGTTTTTCAACAACAAGCACACCGACCAGACCTATTTGAACGAACTCAAACAGCGATGCGATGACCTCGGCATGAAAAATAACCTTATCATGGTCGATGGGGCGAACATTGCCGACTTGGACGCCACTAAACGCCAGCAGGCTGTGCAGGAACATCACGCATGGGTCGATGCCGCCAAATTCCTCGGCTGCAGCGCCATCCGGGTGAATCTGGGCGACACCTCGAAAGCCATATCGGGCGCGGCAGATGACCCCGCCAACGAAGCCGCCAAAACAGCCGCCGACGGCTACCACAAACTGCTTGAATACGCAGCTAAACAGAATATGAACGTGATTGTGGAAAACCACTTCGGCAATTCGACCGACATCGACTGGTTGGTGGGGGTTCTGAAAGAGGTGAACATGCCCAATGCGGGCCTCCTACCCGATTTCGGCAACTTCTGCCGGCAGCGGAGTAAGCCCGAAACCAACGACATCAAGGGCATTATGAGCACCAAATGCGTGAAAGAATACGACCGCTATGAGGGGGTGAAAAAGATGATGCCCTACGCCAAAGGTATCAGCGCCAAAACGCATAAGTTCGACGCGAAGGGCAACGAAACGGAAACCGATTTCCGGCGGATGTTTAAAATCATCAAAGATGCTGGTTTTAACGGCTACGTGGGCATTGAATACGAAGGGGGCATCATGAGTATGTACAATCCCACCGGCGGCTACCTGCCCAGCACCGAAGGCATCCGTGCCACGAAAACCCTGCTTGAGCGCGTCCGGGCTGAACTGGTATAAATAGAACCGCACCGGCGGCCCGGGCAGATTCTTATGATTGATATGATTTGTTAAGATCATTTTTGATCATAAGAATCTGCCCGGGCCGCCGGTGCGGTTCTATTTTATTTCCCATCGAAGCTCTGGTTCATGTTCCGGTAGAACGTTTTGGCGCTCCACTGACCACCCGCAATGATGCGCCGGATGGTATAAAGCGGCATCTCTTCGTCGCGGCCGTCGGCCAGCGTGAAGGCAGCCGCATAACCCCGCTTCTGAAGTTCGGGCAGTGCCTGCTTGTTCCACAAGCCAAATGGATAGGCGAAGTACTTAACGGGTTTGCCCGTAATGGTTTCTAACTTAGCTTTGGGTTCGTCTATCTGAATTTTCCAATCGTCGCCCTGGTATTTCTTCACTTTGTGGTGATCCCACGTATGTGCGCCAATCAAATGGCCTTTGTCGGACAGGTCTTTAATCTGCGTTTTGTCCATATATGGCTGTTTTCCCCGCCGACCAATAGCTACGGTCATGATGAAAAACGCGCCCTTGAACCCATGTTTATCTAAGATAGGCACGGCGGTTTCGTATTGGTCGAGGTCGCCGTCATCAAACGTCAGCATCACGGGTTTGGGCGGCAACGGTGCTCCGGTGGTCAGGTAGGCATAAAGTTGGTCGGGCAGAATGGTATGGTAGCCGCTGTCGGCCAGCATCTGCATCTGCTCCTGGAAAGCCGCTACGGGAATGATGTAATCTTTGGCACTTTTGGAATCGCCCCCCCGCCAGTCGCGAATCTGATGATAACACAGAATGGGCACCTGCGGACGGCTCAAAATCGTAGCGGCATCGGCAATTTTGTTGGCGGGAATACTGGAAGGATCGGGAACCGCTGGCGTAGCAGTGGCGGTTTTGCTGGCTGGCTCGGTGGCCGCTCCGGCTTCGGCGGTGGTGTTCTCGTTCGTTCCGGCACTTTTCGACTGGCAGCCGGTGAATCCATACATAAGCAAAGCAGACAGGCAAAGAGCCGCTGCCCAAAAACGGGTTTGACGATTGATCATAGTGACTGATGTATACCCCAAACTTACTGAAATCTGCGCGAGCGATTACAGGACTTTAGCGAAGGGGTCGAAATTTTAATTTGGATTGGTTAGGTAGTGGCTTACCTCGTCCGCTTTTCCTGACTTCCTGCTTATCTTTACCCAAGATGATTTACCTCGACAATAACGCCACCACCCGACTTGACCCGCGTGTGCTGGAAGCCATGATGCCGTTTCTTACGGACACCTACGCGAATGCCGCTAGCACACACCCATTTGGCATATCGGCGCACGAAGCCGTGAAAACCGCCCGGCAGCAGCTCGCCGATTTGTTGAATTGCGAAACCCACGAATTAGTGTTCACATCGGGCGCAACAGAAGCTATCAATCTGGCAATCAAAGGCGTTGCCGAAAATTATCAGAACCGGGGTAAACATATCGTTACGGTACAAACTGAGCATAAAGCCGTGCTGGACGTATGCGGCCATTTGGAAACGCGCGGTTTCGAAGTCACGTATTTACCCGTCCAACAAGACGGTTTATTGAATTTAGACACCGTGAAAGCCGCCATCCGAACTGATACAATTCTGGTATCGGTCATGCTGGTCAACAACGAAACGGGCGTTATTCAACCCATTCAGGAAATCACTCAATTAGCGCACGAAGTCGGAGCGTTGTTTATGACCGATGCCACTCAGGGTGTGGGTAAACTGCCTATAGATGTCGACGTGCTGAATATAGATTTACTGGCTTTCTCGGCGCATAAGTTCTACGGTCCAAAAGGTATTGGCGGTCTGTTCGTCCGCCAGCGACGGCCCAACAAAGTGAAATTAGAAGCCCTCCTGCACGGGGGCGGTCACGAGCGCGGCCTACGCAGCGGCACACTCAACGTACCCGGTATTGTGGGCATGGGAGCGGCTGCGGCACTGGTAGAGACGCAAGATGTTGCGTCTCCTGACCGGATGGTTTTGGCTGACGCGAATGAGACGCAAAGGATTGCGTCTCTACGGGACCGGCTCGAAACAGCCCTACTAACCATCCCCGGCACCCGCATAAATGGCAACCAAGAGCACCGGCTTTATAATACCACAAATATCTATTTTGAAAACTGCGACTCCGACGCGCTGATTATGGGCCTGGAAGGCATTGCGGTCTCGAACGGTTCAGCCTGCACAGCCGCCAGCATCGACCCATCGCACGTACTGCTGGCAATGGGCCTGAACGAAGCCGAAGCCTTTTCGTGTCTGCGGTTTAGCTTAGGGCGATTTAGTACAGATGATGATATTGAAACAGCAATAAATAGCGTCAAGGATGTTGTAGAGGAGTTGCGGGCGTTGGTAGAGTAGAAAAAAAACTGGGATATATCAAGATCAGTATTAGCAGACCCATAGCAATGCAAACGTCTGACAATCAGTGCATTTATAAAAACTCAGCAAAGACTATATAATACTTATCATATAATATAGCAAACTTTTGCTATATCGTTTGCTTTATTATTGTTTTATTATGTGATTTGTGAGAAAGCAAAAGTAAGCCTTATGATTCTTCTCCAAACTTCCACCACTACTACAGTAGCAAACCCTTACATTCTGGCTTTAATTGCACTTATTGGCCCAATTGCAGTGGTAATAATTTCCTGGCTCAACACCAGAATTACGGCTAAAATGCAGCGTGAGATGGGTGATAATACTGTTAGATTACAACGTGAGTTAACCGAAATGAACCTTGACGAGAAACGGATTGAAGAAAAGAGGAAAGAGATTTCTAAAAGATTAGAGGAGTTTTACGGTCCCCTTCAACAGTACTTAAATAAAAGCCACGATTTATATGAAATATTCAAAAGGGGAAAACCCACAAATTTCAGAACGTTAACCTATCTGCTTGATAAAGAGCAGGTGTATTCTGATGGTAATAAAGTTAAATTGACTACTAATGACAAAGTTATATTCAACGAAATTATAGCTATTGGAAAAAAGATTGAAGAACTGATTCTAAATAAAGCCAGCCTCTCTGATGACTCCCGTTTAACCTATCAATACAAACCTTCTCAAGAAGAAAAGGCTGTAATACCTGAAGACAACAGTGGTTTGTTATCTCTCTTAGGTACACATTTGCTGGTAATAAGGCATGCCTATGAGGATAGGATAATTGGCCAAACAGCAGATTATGAAAATCGTGTCTTCCCAAGACCCATTACGAAAGTTTTAAAGGAAGACGTTGATAGATTGAACAAAGAATTATCTGAACTAAGGTCTTGAACTTGATACTACAAAATAACAATTGTGTCGGTCACATACTGATGTGTTCTTTCAGAAATTTACTGGTCATAATCAACGAACTCGTCTTCGAGGTGTTGTCGCTCGTGAGCATCCAATAGACTCAATTCGTGGCGAATAACCTCGGTATCGTAGACTGGTTTGAGTTCATCAATAGGTATTTCAAGTTCCCAAGTACAAGTGCGGCTGTGAGTTTCGGACAGTTTCCTAAGACGGAACAAACGCGTGACCCGGCCTTCCCGAAATCGAGCCTTGAAGCAAAACCACTCGTCGTCCACTTTTGTGTAGAATTCCACAACGCAATGTGCATCGACCATACGGACATTTACTTTTTCAAGATAGCCATCGGTCGTGATCTTATACACGCCATACATTCCTTCCAACGATTCAGTCTAAAAATTGGCTTTGTCAGCTTTCAACCGCTGAACATCTACTTCGGACAGGGGCAGTTGTATAAAGTCTATTTTGATATTGTCGTAGAAGCTCATAATTGAAACAACAAGATCAGTAAATCGCTGAAGCAAAAATGGGTAAGCCTTTACTTCTTCGAAACAGCGTTTACACATCCGTACGGTTGGCTGTCAGCAAGGTAATAAGATCAATCCTAATGAATTCAATAATTCTTAAAAAGTAAGTTTAAGTTGGCCAGCCTTTTTCAAGTTTTCTAATGCTGCATTAAATCTTGGGAGATAGTTTATCTTGTAAGAATTCTCAAACGCCTGATATGAATCAGGATCATTTAAGTATGTTAATTTCTTGATAATAGTTTCCTTAATTTTATTAACCGATCCGGCACTGCCTGTTTTCCCAAATTCACCTTCGCTTGAAAAATCGACATTTTCAATACCAGATAGAATTCGTTTATAATCAGCAATTTCTAATTTTGTAATAGCATCCCACGACAACATCATCTCTTCGCAGAAGATTATAGGAAATAACAAATTGTACACTTTTAGCAAGGCTCCAACGCCCATTCCTTTGGACAGTAAGCTATTTTCTGGTGTACTCCAATCCGGTTTTAGCTCCCTAACTGCATTAAAAAAACGGGCAATAGATCTTACTATAGTTATATGTTCCTCTGGTTTTTGATAGTACTTTAGGAATATAGGGGGATACGTAGTATTCATTGCTTTGATAGAAACATAACGGATCATCGAGTCCACTAGAAAGGCCTGTGAAATAGATAGTTTTTGTTTAGCGTCAGGATCTAAATCTTTTGGCGTTACACCAAGCATTTTTACTCTACCATGAAAAGGACTTTCTGCTAATTCATTAAGCAATTTAACAACGTTATGCATGAAAGATAATTCATTAACATCTCTTGAAAATTCACCAGTTAATTGGTACAATAAAGATTTATTTACTGGTTTTTGTTCATAATTAATTGTGTAGAATTGCTGAGCTATTACCGACCTATCAAAGCTAATTATAAAAGCTATTAGTAGATCATAAGTTTCTTGAACATCTATTTCACACTCTGCAAGACCTTTAAGACGATGTTGACCATCAATAATCAATATTGAATTCTCCTTAATAGGTATAGTGAGTTTATATTGTTCATCTTCTTTTCTAAGAAAAGAGATATATTCTGGCTTATCTTCAACATTTAAAAAGTCTATCAGGTGCGAGTTCTCTGTAATTACAAATTCTTTTGAGTCATTAATTAATTCGCAATTTGCTATAATGGTATTTGGAAAAAAAGCATATTCCTCTTCGTTAAGAAATCGGGCAATTTGATTCACGCGTCCTCCATCAGCGTCTCTTTGAAAATCCTTGTGTTTAATATTTTCCCTATCTTCGCTAATAAGGAAATCATAGTACTCTTTATCATCAGGAAATGATTCTGCTAAGGCCGTGTGCTTCATTAAATCATACTGTGCAGGTCTGACCGTATAGATCTCCAAAAAATCTTTTGCTTTAATTTTTCCAATATAGAATGGTTGATCCTTTTGAATAAACTGTACAAGATCAACATCCAAAAATCTTCTTCCGTCGTGGTTAATAATGTTCGTTTCCATATTCATAGTCCTCCTTCCCTTGCTTGTTTTCCCACATCAGTCATCATTTGGTTATTCCTTGTTTGCAGTTGATTATGCCATAGTCTAATCGTATCTTCATTATCAGTAAAATTAGTATTCATTAAATGGAGTGATCTACCAATTAACACTGATATTAGGAAAATTACAACAAAGCCAAATAGAAACCAATATATGGCATCGTCTGACCTATTTACCATAGTTGTAACTTGAAATAAGTAAGATAGAGTTCCCGCAATAGTCAATACAAAAACAGCTATGTTCAACTTATTTTTTATGGTAAAAATTTCTTGTTTAACTTGGCTCCAAGCTTCTTTATTGTTTTCATACATCTTTGATTCATCCAATTTTTCTGCAATCATTGTTGAAGCACTTCGTAATATGTTAAGTCCCGTTAAACTCAAACTACCACTTAAAGCAATATCAAGTAGATCTTTTTCATAAGATAGAGTCCCAAATCGTCTATGTATTATAGTAAATAAAAATGGCGTGAATATTATAATTAATGAAAATACAACATTATTAAAGTACCAATTATAAGCGTACTTCTTTTTTGTGTCAGAGATCAATTTAAGAGATTCGCATTCGCTTTTATTAAGGCCAAAAATCCACAATACGTAAATTCTAATCATATTCATTGAGCTTATAAAAATTCGTTTCATCCAGTTGAATATCCTCGTAAAATATAATAATATTTTTCCCCACATGCCTATTACTTATTTATTAAACCCCTCCAAACTCATCAACTCACCCGGCCGAAATTCTTTCAAATTCGTCACGGCTTGCCCTTTCTGAATCTTTTCCATGCTGCGGGCCAGCGTTAAGCCCTCTTTGTCGCCAAAGCCGAGGAAACGTTTCATCTGGTTCGTATTGGTCTTGTCTTTGATGTTCAGCAAGAAGGCGTTTTCGCACATGCTTGAAAAGTCGAAACTGGGTTGGTTAAATTCTTCGATGCCCTGCGATAACAGCACAACCATCACGCCCTTTGAACGAATTTCGCGGAGCATTTTTTCCAGCAAATCCTGCGACTTTTTGTCTTTGAATATGACGTGGGCTTCATCAATTAGTAACACGTATCGAAGCGCCTGATAACTGTTTTCTACTGGCGCGTTCTCCATATTCATGAATGTATTGTATATATAATTGATAGTCAGGAAGGTAGCTGTGAAACGCACAGTCCGGTCGAGGTCACCGGAGAGACTGAGATAGATGTTACGGTTCAGGAAACTCTGATTTGGGTCTGTGACTGGTGCAAAGAGTTCGTATTCGCTTAGCTTTTCAATTAATTCAGTAAGTGTATCAGGTTTACCCCCTGTAACTATGAACAGTTGTTCCGCAATGTCACGAAATGCTGGATATCCTCCACCTTTTTGGGCATTGAACGCATCGCGGGTAGCTTCTTTCAATCGCTGAGCCTGGATACTACCCATTTTGGGTGCATAACTCAGCATAATATCTACGAATTTATTGATACCCATTAACTTATTCTTCTCGTTCACGTTGTCGATGAACGTCAATGGGTTAAGCGGAAACGGTGTCTGGGGTACATCAATGAATTCAGCACGGGTAGCGTCGAAAAATGGCTTGTAAAAAGGTAAGTCATCCTTTTTCAGTCCTTTGAAATCTAAGTACAAAAAATTCAACTGACCGCCCGACACATCGGCCACCTGCCTTAGCAAACTAAGTGCGAACTGCGTTTTGCCACTGCCCGATTCACCGGCTACAGCAATGTGGGCATTATTATGCAAACTAATGTCATTGAACACGGCGGATATGGGTTGTTCTGTCAGGTCTTTACCGACCCGAATAGGCAATGCTCCCGTAAACAATCCTTTCTGAATCCGTTGGTTATAGTTCTTGACTGGTTCAGAACTGACAGCAGCATCTTCGAGGGCTTCAATTCCCTGTTCAGCATAGTCAAGCAAAAATTCTATGCTGGTATAGTTTCGATTGTCGGCAAAAACCTTACTCATCAACTCCAGCCCGTGGTCAAGGTGCATTTTAATATATCGTGGCACATTCCCATCCGTTTTATGGATGCCGTAGTACTGACAAATGAGAGCCACATATAAATTGCGATACTGTGTACCCAGTAGTGTATCTTCTTTATATTCTTTACCCTTGCTGTCTCGCAGGTCTTTAGCAGGGTCGAGCCGGTAGCCCCGCGCCAGTGAATAGGCGATAGCAATCCGGGCCACTACGTTTTCTTTAATGTTGTTCCCCAGCCGAGCCGTTAGTTCTACTACTCGCTCTTTGTTGGCTTCTGAGGTTTTGAGATTAATTGTCATTCCGGGAAATAAAGCTGATTGTAGGTATGGATAAATTGGTCGGGCGATTCTTCCTGAAAAGTAGAGTGTTCAGCTTCCACGTTACGGATGAGATATGTCCGGGCAATGTGCGGTTGCAGCATACGATATTCGTCGTCGGTAAGTTCTTTTTTCAGCAGGGGAAATAGTATAACCTGATCGGCCACTGTAGGATAGAAAAACTTGATAATGCTACGGGCATGAAGCGGGTCAAATTTCTGCATTGGAGAATCAATAAAGACTGGAAATTCAATCCGTGATTCTTTTACCAATCCCCATAGTAAGGCCGTTGCATACATTTGCTGTTCGCCTTTAGAACGTGTTGGGGAATTATATTTTGCAATAGAGTTAGATTCGCTGAAGCATTAGTTGAATGTTAGCCAAATACAGCCAACTGACCGAAGATGATACTGTGTATTCATAGTCTTTGACGATTCGA